>VFQR01000158.1_pt1 | contig 149640 bp, 133 predicted proteins | sample 3512321 | NCBI WGS metagenome assembly VFQR01 (sample SAMN10412374, study PRJNA504923) | tailings metagenome | isolation source: Relicate 3 Philex TSF1 revegetated site | place: Philippines: Tuba, Benguet | collected 2017-08-29 | reverse complement strand
TGCTCAGGCGCTTGGCCTAATTCGCTACACCCCTACCCCTTTTCAAACGCCCTCTAAACCATGATCTAGCGCTAGCGTAATAAATGTATGCCTCGTCTGATAGGGTTTCCGATACTCTATGCCTACTTTATTGAGGACTGACTTCCAAATTCGTTCCTGAAAGTTGCCTGTATTAATCCAGGTACCTGTCCTAGGGCTAGGGAAGAGCAGAGACTCGCGATCGCAACTGCAGGGCTTAATTTCCTGTAAAAACTCTCGCAAAGATTGGTTACATGGAAACACACGTCTTTCCTGGGTTTTGAGCCCAGTCTTACACACTCTCCCTTCTTCGCTTTCCACTACCGCCTGAACGAAGCGAATTTGGCTGAAGTCTTTATCAATGTGTTTCCACTGAAGGGCGATCGCCTCTGAAGGTCGACACCCCGTTTTGAATAAGAAAAATAGGAACGGGTAGTAATACGAGTGCTTGACCTGCGAAAACTTACTGCACATTATATCGGTCTGGAAAGCTTCCAGAATAGCGTCCCGCTCCTCGACTGAAAAGGGGTAAATATCGTCATCCTCACTCTTCTGACTTTTGGGAATCTTGATATCTGAAGCTATTCCACCAAAAGGATTTTCGGTGATCAATCCGGCTTTCATTGCCCACATACAGCAAGCACTCAATCTGATGATAAAACGCTTGCAGGATTTTGGTGGAATAGTTTTGAGGCAGTGCTCTATAATCTCACGTCCCTGGCTCAAATCATGAGTCGGCAAGGCATGCAAGTAATTAGTGAATGTTCGGTATTGCTTGTACATCGTGCTGGGAGAGCACTGGGGCCGCTTAAATTCGATAAATCCATCCCAGAGATCAACTAGGGAGGGCTTTAAGTCTATCGACTCCTTCGGCTGGATGTATTTAGGCTGGGAGCGATATTTGTTCAGCGTCGGATCAAAGCGATCCTTCTCGATATCCTCTTCGATGATGGCTGCTTTGCGTTCAGCGACTCGACGATACTTTGGGGTGTCTGGATAACCAGTGCTAACGTACCGCCGCTTGCGGGCGTAAGTAAAAACTAACTGTAAGCGCGCATTAGAGACTTTAATCTGCACGCTGCCTTTGATGGACTTAGGATTCCTCTGTGTAGCCTGCATTTCTGAACTCCCAGGTTCAAAATCCGCATCCCCACAGTAGTGCATGCGTTCGAGTGCTTTACCCCAAAATTACCCCAATACTCTCCCTAAATCGGTCAAAATATCCCCAAAGTTCTCCCATGAGAGGAAGCCATTGGATGACAATTGAGAGTTAAGGTTTTCTTTATATTCTCTCGAATCCATTGAAGTACTTACCCTGCAAGGAATTCAAGAGGTGGGACATAAACGGGGCTGGCGGGATTCGAACCCACGACCTGCCGCTTAGGAGGCGGCCGCTCTATCCTGCTGAGCTACAACCCCAGGTCTCTGGCCATTCTACACTCTGGCCTGGGGGCAGGGCTAAGCCCGCGTAAAGATCGCGCGGTGGACGGGCAAGCCCTGCTCTAGGGTGACGCGCTCGCGATCGGTCTGGGCCGGGAAGGGGCTCTCGGGTCGCCAGTCTTGGCCCTGGCGGAGAAAGTGAGGGTTTTCGGCGATGCGACCTACCATATCCACCGCCACCTCTTCCACATCCGACTGCACCACCAGTCGCCCGCCAGAGGGCAGAAACTCCGCCAGGGTGCTCACCAGCTCGGGTTGCAGCACCCGCCGCTTTTGGTGGCGCTTCTTAAACCACGGGTCAGGAAACTGGATCGACACCTGCTGTAACGGGTTCTGGTCGCCCCAGCTCTCTAGCAGCGATCGCAAAGAGATATTGACGTTGCAGTACATAAAATGCAGGTTGCTCAGCCCCGCCTCCTGCTGCCGCTTTTGGGCCGATTCGACCACGGGCTGGCGAATTTCGAGGCCCAAAAAATTCCACTCGGGCGCAAGCTGGGCCATTTGCAGCAGAAATACGCCCTTGCCGCAGCCAATGTCGATGTGCAGGGGCTGTTGGGGGTTGGCAAAGGCTGCGCTCCAGTTGGGAGCCTCGACGGGAGCCTGGTATTTGCCGCTTAGGGGGTTGACGTGCTGACGCACCCGAACAACTGCCACAGCCTTGACCTCGATAAACCACAGCCTTCTATCATGCCATTTTCAAACGAACGTTCAACCGTTCAAGCGTTTGAGCGGTTGAACGTTCCCGAATCTAGCGGCAAGGGGCTAGGCTGGTAAGGAATTCTGATCAGTAAGTTTGTTAGCTCCATGGGACAGCGTTTTCGCTTTGCGATCGTCAGCGACCCTCACATTGCCCGTCCTGAGACAATCTACAATGGCCCCAATCGCTTTCACCTGGTGGAAGTCAGCATTCCGGGCATTGAGCAAATATTTGATCACCTCGAAACCCTGGATCTAGATTTTTTGCTGCTGCCCGGCGATCTCACCCAGCACGGGGAATGGGTAAACCACCACTGGCTGATCGATCGCCTCAAGCGATTGCCCTTCCCTGCCTACGTGGTGCCGGGGAACCACGATGTGATTGCCAGGGATGCCAGCGATCGCGCCATTGGCCTCTACGATTTCCCCCGCCTGTACCAGGACTTTGGCTACAGCGACGGCAAAACTCTCCACTATCAGCGGGAGATTTTGCCGGGGGTGCGGCTGGTGGCGCTCAACTCCAACGCCTTTGAGCCCAACGGCGAGCAGATTCGGGTGGGCTATGTGGATGACGCCCAACTCGACTGGCTGGAGGAGACGCTGGCCCGGCATCGGGACGATCTAATCCTGGTGATGCTGCACCACAACGTGCTGGAGCACCTGCCGGGGCAGTCCAACAGCCCCCTGGGTCAGCGCTATATGGTGAGCAATGCCGATGCGATTATCGAACGGCTGGAGGCGGCAAAGGTGCGGCTGATGTTTACCGGCCACCTGCATGTGCAGGATGTGGCGCGGCGCGGCGATCTGTGTGAGGTGCTGACCGGGTCGCTGGTCAGCTACCCGCACCCCTACCGCATTGTGGAGATTGAGCATGGGGATGGCGATCTGCGGATGGAGGTGCGATCGCGCCGCCTCACCGCCGTGCACCCCTGGGACGACTTGCAGGCCATGTCGCACCAGTGGATGTGCGATCGCGCCGAGGGCTTTATGACCAAGTTTTTGGTGAGTCCTCCCGTGGGCCTGGCGGAGCACGAAGCGGCGGCGATCGCCCCCTCCCTCAAAACCTTTTGGGCCAGCATTGCGGCGGGCGACACCCAGATCGACTTTTCTCACCTGCCCATCGATGTGCAAGAGCGGCTGGCCCACTTTAACTCGGTGGATAGCGACGGCAACCCCCAGGCGATCGACAATACCGCCACTCTGGTCTGGCCTGCGGCCCAGGGCTAGGCCGCAGGGTTGCTATCTAGCTCGGCGAACACGTCTTTGGCCACCAGCATGGCATTGACTGCCGCCGGAAAGCCCGCATACACCGCCATTTGCATGATGATTTCGACGATTTCGTCGCGGCTGCAGCCCACATTCAACGCACCTTGAATGTGGGCCTTCAACTCGGTGGGCGCATTGCCAAGGGTGACCAGGGATGCGATCGTAGCAATTTGCCGCTCCCTGGGCAATAAACCCTGGCGGGAGTAAATGTCGCCGTAGGGAAACTCAACAATCAAACGGGCAAAATCGGGGGCGATGTCGCCGAGGGCATGCATAACGCCTTCGCCAATGTGGCCATGAATTCTGGCCAGGGCCTCTTGCCCACGGGTATATCGAGTCGAATCCATTGGGGTGTCCTTGCTCAAAAGCGGTCTACCGGGTGTTATACCAGGTTTAGAAATGGAGTTCCCCCAGGGCGAACTCCACGTCTGGGACTTATAGCTGGAGGCAGTCTGGTTGAGACAGTTTCCCAAAAAACGTTTGAACGTTCAAACGTTTCTAAGGCTTCTGATTGTCCTAACCCAGGTGACTAGGGCTATAAACTAGGGTTGATTACTTGGCTTCCATCCAGTTGGGGCCAGCGTGGGCTTCGACTTTGAGGGGCACCTTGAGGTCTACGGCAGACTCCATCACGGCGATAATCTGGGGCTGGAGTTCTTCCCACTCATCGGGGGGCACCTCAAACACCAGTTCGTCGTGGACTTGTAGGAGCAGGTTGGCCTGGTAATCCTTTAATAATTCGTGCAGGTGAATCATGGCGATTTTGATGATGTCGGCGCTGCTGCCCTGGATCGGAGCATTGGCGGCGGCCCGCAGCATACCGGCGTCATAGCCATTGGTGCGGAGGCTGTCGAGATCGATAGAGGCGGGGTCGGTGCCGCGCAGCGATCGCAGTTTCCCATCCGTGAAATTAAAATACCTGCGCCTGCCGCAGATGGTTTGTACATAGCCGTGGGCGATCGCCTCCCGCTGCATTTGCAGCAGGTACTCAAACACCTTGGGGTAGCGATCGTAGTAGCGATCGATAAAGGTCTTGGCGTCGCTGCGGCTCACCCCGGCCTCGCGGGCAAAGCGCACCGCCCCCATGCCGTAGATAATGCCAAAGTTGATCACCTTGCCCGCCCGCCGCTCTTCCGGGGTGATGTCCTCTTTCTCAAACAGCAGCCGGGCGGTGAGGGCGTGGACGTCGTCGCCCGTGCTGTAGGCCTCCACCAGCACCGGCTCGCCGCTGAGGTGGGCGAGAATCCGCAGCTCGATCTGCGAGTAGTCGGCGGCCACCAACTGCCAGCCTGGCTCTGGAATGAACGCGGCGCGAATCTGGCGGCTAAAGGCGGTGCGAATGGGGATGTTTTGCAGGTTGGGGTTCGACGACGACAGCCGCCCGGTGGCCGTCACCGCCTGGTTAAAGTCGGTGTGCACCCGGTGGGTGTCGGGGCGAATCAGCGTCGGCAGGGCATCCACGTAGGTGGATTTGAGCTTGGAGAGGGTGCGGTGCTCCACCACCAGATCCACCACGGCGTGGTCGCCCTGGAGTTTCTCTAGGGTCGAGGCATCGGTAGAATAACCGCCCGACTTGTTTTTACGCGACTTGCGCTTGTCGAGGCCCAGCTTTTCAAACAACAGCGTGCTGAGCTGTTTAGGCGAACCCATGTTGAAGGTTTCCCCGGCGGCTTCGTAGGCAGATTTTTCCAGGCGGGCCAGGTCAGTTTCGAGCTGCTTGGAGAAATTGGCCAGGTAGTCGGGGTCAACGCGAATCCCCGTGCATTCCATCTCCGCCAGCACCGGCTCCAGGGGAATCTCGACCTTGGCAAACAGAGCTTTGAGGTCAGGAACTTCGTCTAGCTCGGCCTGGAGTTTGGGCACCAGCAGGTAGGTGGTGTGCACGTCGGCTCCGCAGTAGGTGGCGGCAGCGGCGATCGCCACATCGGCAATGGTCTTGCCCTTGGGCACCAGATCTTCGTAGCTCTGGGCCACCAGGTTGAGGTAGCGCAGGCTGAGGTCGGTGAGGTTGTGGCTGGCCTCAGGGTTCAGCACGTAGCTAGCCAGCATAGTGTCAAACACCACCCCCGCCAGGTGAATGCCCTGGTGGCGGAATACCAGGCGATCGTACTTGGCGTTTTGCAGCGCCTTAGGGAATTCGTCGCTTTCGAGCACGGGACGCAGCGCGTCTAGCACCGTCTTTAGCGGCAGCATTTCCCCCTCGCTGTGCCCCACCGGAATGTAGGCCATCTCGTCGCGACCTGTGCCCCAGCAGCAGCCAATGCCCACCAGCGCGGCATCCCTCGGCTCCAGCGATGTTGTTTCGGTGTCCCAGGAAACAGGAGATTTGGGGTCTTTTTGGGCAGAGAGAATGTCGAGCAGTTCGTAGAGTTGGGCTTCGGTGGTGATGATTTGGGGTTGAATGGCAACTTCATCCACCCCCTGGGCGCTGTCAGTCTCCTCCGCCGTAAAGAAGGCCACATCGGCCCCCTCCATCGCAGTCTTGACTTCCCTACCTTCCCCACCTTCCTCACCTTTTCCACTCAGCGCCCGACTCGCCTTTGCCGCTGTCTCCTCAGCCGCCTGGCCGCCAAAGGCAATTTGCAGCTTGCCCAGGCGGTTGACGAAGTTCTGAAACTCCAGCTTTTTGAGCGCCGGAATTACCACATCGGGGTCAAAGCCATCCAGCTTGCAGGTGGCCAGATCAATCGGCAATTCCCCATCGGGAATATCGGTGATGATCTTGGCCATGTAGCGCGAGTGGTAAGCCGACTCTTTGCCCTCGATCAGCTTTTTCTGGGTCGCGCCTTTGATGTTGTCGATGTCGGCATAGATGGCATCCAAATCGCCGTACTCCGCCAGCAGCTTAGCGGCGGTCTTGGCCCCAATACCCTTAACGCCAGGAATATTGTCGGACGAGTCGCCGCATAGCGCTTTGTAGTCCACCACCTGGTGGGGGTAGATATCGAGCTTGGCTTTGACCTCTTCAATCTTGAATTCCTGGGCTAGGCCATTCTTGGCCCCCTTGGCAAAAGCGTTGCCCAGGTGCAGCACGGTGATGCACTCGTCGGGGTCGATCAGCTGAAACAAATCCTGATCGCCGCTGAGAATTTTGACGCAGAAGCCCTCCGCCAGGGCTTTGGTGGCCAGGGTGCCAATCACGTCGTCGGCCTCAAAGCCAGGGGCCACGTAGATATTCAGGCCAAAATCCCTCAGCAGCTCGTTGAGGTTCTCCACATCTTCTAGAAACCCTTCCGGCGCTTCGGGGCGACCATCTTTATAGGTGGCGTCGGCCTGGTGGCGAAAGGTGGGCGCAGCCAGGTCAAAGGCCACGGCGGCATACTGGGGCTTTTCGACCTCCATCATGTCGAGCAGCGATTTGAGAAAGCCGTAGCACACGCTGGTGGGAATGCCCGTGGAGGTGCGCAGACCACCGTCGGCGTTTTTGGCGAAGGCGTAGTAAGAGCGAAAGGCCAGGGAATGGCCGTCTACCAGCATGAGGGTGGGCTTGTCGGCAGAGGAGTTGGCGGCCACGGCAGATTCTCGAAGTCGGTGTCTGGGGGATGAGTCCCTATTGTAAGGGGCGGGATGAGTCTTAGCCTCCCAGAGCACTGACCAGGACACGGAGCAGATCGTCTAGGTCGGCGGGTACGCGGTAGAGGTTCAGATCTTGGGTGACCTGGCGCGACTGGCGATCGAACTGGCCAAACTGCCAGATATTGCCTGTCGAAATGGCCCCCTGAAGAATGGGTTGATCGGACTCAATCCATTGATCCAGAGCAATCAGCTCGATGGTCTAAGACCGGCCCTTTGGGCCATCGCCAATTGCACAAAACCCCGCTCTAAATCTTCATTTTTGGCTTCAATCACCAGAAATGTATTGCCGCTCTGGAGCAGATAATCGAGCGATCCCTTGAGCTGATTGCTCACCGCCACCGGATATTCCACGTTGAGGGTGGCCTGGGTGTAGTGCAGCACATCGGTCAGCACTGGAGCGATGAGAAACTCTCGCCGGGCCATTTCGCTGGTCAGGCTGAGGCGGGGCAGGCTTTCTTCAATCCGGGTTTTGAGGTCGTTTAGGCGATCGAGTGGGCCTGGGTAGCGAGGCAGGGGCAACGTCTGGCGCTGGAGCGACGCGCCAAAGTAGGCCAAAATATCCTGCGGTGCAAAGTTGAGCTTAAAGTAGTCGGCAAACGTGTACGACTGTTCGGGCTGGATGATGGCAGCTCTGGGCATATCTCAGACCGTTTAGGGATCAGTTCTAAGCGCGATCTCTAGTGTATCGTTCCACCAATGGGGCGATCGCCAGGCTAGGCAACGCGATCGCGTATCAATTTGTGCAACCACGGCAGTGGCTCATTCGAAGTAGCTGATACTGGCCGCAGTCCGTATTCTGTTGGGGAGAACGAGCATGGCTAAGATGCTGAGCCTGAAACCGTTAGGCTGTGTCTTGACGGTTGCGCTGGTAACCACTGCAACCATCCCCGGCGATGCCCAGAGCAACCCCTCCCGCATTGCCTGTGAAACAATGGCTTATCTGGGCCAGGGAGGAAGTTTAACCTACCGACTGGCGGGCAGCCTGCCGGAGCCTGGGGCGAACAATCTGCCAAACTCGACGGGCACAGCCCTGACCCTAACGGTGCAGTGGCAAGACCGAACAGGGCGGGTGCAGACCCTGCTCAATGCCGCTGCCCTAAGCGACTATGGGCAACTGGCTCCCGATGCGGACTATGCTCAACTGCCCTTTGAAGACCCGTTTCGCGGTCAGCCCAACAATGCCGATCGCCTGTACAGCGCACCAGATTCGGTGCATGGCCTCTACCTCAGTCTGCGACCCACCAGCGGACAGCCCCAGCAGATGCAGACGGTTCACTACCTGGCCCCCGGTGAGTACCTGCGCTCTATGGCGGGCACCTGTCAGACGGCGAATGCCGACGGCGATGCGGCGATCGATGCGCAGTTGACGCTCCTTCAGGAACGACTCCAGGCTGAGGATTGGGCCGGGGCGGATCGAGTCACCCGGCTGCTGCTGGCCCCAGGCACCGCCTCACTGCCACCCTTCGAGCCGCTGCCCTCTGATCCAGTTTCGTTGCGGCCAGAGCTGATCAACGCCATCGACCAGATGTGGCTGACGGCCAGCGACGGGCGATTTGGGCTCAGTGTGCAGCGGCGGCTTTGGCAAGAGGCCCTGGCTGAGCATGCCAACAATGGTGCGGCGGCGGTGAATGCCTTTCGCGATCGCGTCGGCTGGAAGCTGGCGGCTCCTCGCCCTGAGGTTGACTTCATCAGCAGTGACTGGCTGAACGAGTCGGAAGTGACCTACTCGTTGCAGGCCCCGGCAGGACATCTGCCCTGGGCTGGCGTATCGGATGAGGTGGTGCAGGCGATCGCGGTTCCACCCCCAGGGGTTCACTGTGGCATCTGCACGGTCGATGCCATGCAGCTCCGCAACGAACACTTCTATAGATACATTCCCCAGCTGATGGAACGGGTAGCGTTGTATCTAGACCCGCCGCTCTCCCAAAATGTAGAGTAGCGATGCCTGATACCGGGCTGGCCCGTTCGCCGAGGGGGCGATCGCCGCGTCTGTCCACGCCCATATCACAACCGGCAACCCATAGGGTAGGCTAAGAAAGCAAACGACACACCCTAAACCCATGGCCAACCTCGAACCCACCGTCACCCCCACCATCGAGCGCTCGAAGGCGGGCTTTAACGACTACGCCGAGCGGCTTAACGGGCGCGCCGCCATGCTGGGGTTTGTGGCGCTGGTGCTGTTTGAGCTGGCGACTGGGCAGGCGATCGTCACCTGGCTGGGTCTGCGCTAGGTAAGCTTTTCCCTCTCTTGGGGAACGCTATTTTATGTCTAAGACAGATTTCCCCAGGTCTTTGCCTTAAACGTTTCCCTCAACCCCCTGTTTACGAGGGGCCGGGGGGATCTCCAGAGGCCGCTTAACCGTCATTAAACCTGCTACATCTAGGAGACCGACCCATTAAGGTGCTTTTTAGAAAACAACCGTGGCTGGCTACAGCGCTCACCGTAGGCGCTGTCGATGGTCTGATGGGGGCGACCGAAGACAAGGTTTCCTTGGCATTGTTTGGCCTGCTGCTGGCGGGCGGGGCCGTCACCCTGAGTTGGGGCCAGATTCAGCGCCATGCTACCTCTAGCAAAATGCCGGTGCTGCTGAACCCACCAGGGCAGGTTTACGTTCCCACATCCACGGGGCGAAACGACCTACAGGCCAGCACGGGCGACGAATCTACCCCCTGAAGCGGGCACTTGGCCTGACCGCAGGAGCGGCAGTTGGCATTGAGCAAGTATTCTAAACTGCGCTGGCGGTAGAGGCTGACGTTTTGGCGAATGTAGCCCTCAACCTCGAGTTCTGACAAATCGTCGGCGATCAAAATCGCCTGGGGAATGCCTAGAGCCTGGCGGCTGAGGTTGATTTGGGCCAGGTTGTCGCAAAAGCTGGCCTGGGGAGAATGCACCACCACCGGCAGCTTTTGGGGCTGGCTGCGAAAGCCCTCCGGGCGCTGCTGGGCGTAGTGGTCTTTGAATTGCAGGGTGACGGTGCCGTCGGTGTAGCAGCGGCTGCGAATGTGGCGCTGAAAAGGCACGGTGAGAAACCCGTCGGGGGCGAGACTGTACCACCACGACTTGTGCCACCCCTGGGAGGGCAGGGTGAGAATGTGCTGCACCTCATCGGCGTCGAAGCCCGATCGCGCCAGCAGTGCCTCTGCCTCGCTCAGGGAAACATTCTGCGCCAGGGTGGCGAGGTCAGAGTGGCAGGGGGTGATGGCCTGGTATTCGCGGTGGTTATGAACGTCGGGCAGCGGCGGCGCATCGGGGTACGACCCGGCCAGCACGCAGTTGATGTGCTCGAAGGTGAGCACGGCATCCGTGCGGCCCTGGGGCAGGGGCACGCCGACCTCGACGGTGACGGAGCCAATTTCGTGGGGGTGGGCGATCGCCGGTAAGCTCTCGGTGAGCAGCGATCGCAGAAAACCATCGTCAGCTACGGCCAGAGCCAGCTGCGGGTCAGCGGCAGACAGGCTACTCCCCGATTGGGTGCGTTGAGAAGGCTGGGCGAGAGGAGAGCTGACCATAGGTAAACACTCGCCAAAATGAGGAGTATTGCTCGTACTGCTGGGCACAGGGCTACTGGACAAAGCTAGATCTAGCCACCCAACCCGTGGTTTCACTGTTCTATCAAGCTGGCTTGCCGCTGAGGCGCGCGCCGCCAGGAAACGTTGCACAGGTTTGCACAGCGCAACGTAACCACCGTACTTTGTTACCGTTTTTGGTGCCCCCCGGCATCAAAACTGTATCGCCAAGAAAAAAAGCGCCCCAACGAGGTCACTCGGGGGCGCTTTGCTTTACCTAGGATTCAAACACACAACCAACCAAAACTAGATGCCAAAACTAGTACTTGACCAAGCTGATTTTGACAGGGGCCAGCCGTTCTGGGTGCAGGGTGTAAGGTATACGGTCTACGGCTCGCCTTGAACCTGAAACCTTGAACCGTATACCCCACTGACCCGTCATCTTTAGCTTGGCAATCTACTAGATGTTCGTCGCGTCATCCGCCGGGGTTTCGACATCGTCTAGCACCACGATGTGGACGGGGGTGGGCGCAGGGGGCTCAGCGGGCTGGCTCAGTTTGCTGTAGGCCAGCGCCACCAGGGAGCGAAAGCCGCGCACCAGGGGCCGTACAACGCCGTAGCGATCGCCATACTCCCTGGCCATATCGGCATCGAAGCGATCTACCTGGGTCTGTAGACCCGACAGAATCTGCTGGGCCCAGTCCACCTTGCGATCGTTGGCCAGGTAGCGCAGGTCGGCAAAGATTTGCGACCAGGTGGGGGCCGGGGCCTCGGTTTCAACGGCGGCTTCAGCCTCTAGGGATTCAGCCTGGACGGCCTCGGCCACTGCATCGGCCACCGCTTCAGCAGCGGCGGCATCGGCAGCTTCGTTGGCCCGCAGTTGAGCAATCATTTCGGCCAGGGTTTTGCGGCCCTGGGTCTCAATTTCGCCAGAGCCTTCTCTGAGTTCAGCCAGGGCTTCGGCGGCGGCGGCTTTGACAATTTCGCGAATGCGGCTGGCCCGCTGGCCGCCTTCTTTTTGGGCTTTTTCCCACTCGGTCTTGACGCGGTCTTGCACAGTGTTAGTCATGGGGGCTTCTCCTAATTGAGTACGGGGTTAAAGGATGGTTTGCTCAAGGGCAAACAGGGGGCATTTTGGCTGTCAAAAGTCTGATTTATTCCTGGCTTTAGCTAGGGCTAGCTCACAGCGACGGCATCTATATCAATCACTGTTTCGCCGGTATCTACAGCACTGGCTGTAGTGATTGGCTCTTGGGCCTGGCGCAGATTGCGCTTGCGATCGAGCAAAATTTGGCTGATTTCGGTGATGGCGATCGTGGCGATCAGGCCATCGTCAAGCCAACCCAAAATGGGAATCGCGTCAGGGGCAATATCAATGGGGCTGACCAGGTAAACCAGGGTGCCCAGCAGCACAACCCAGCGATATCTCGAGTTACGCAACAACTTGCGGTACCAGTTCATAAAAGGCTTACCAAAAAATCGCTTTGCCATTGCTATCTCCTTTAGCTGACATGACTATCTTGACAGACCTAAAGGCTTGGCACAGGTGTTGTTTTCCCCTGGGTCGGCGGGGTTTTTACACCGAATAGACCGTATAGCGAAAGCCGTAGAGGCGCGATATATCGCGCCTCTACGGCACTGCAAGGTATGATGTGGCAGATTTTGGTGGAAGCTGGGCTATGTCATCCTTTCAACTGCGTATTTATGTGCCGCCGCATCCCCTGGTGAAGCATTGGCTGGGGGTCGCCCGCGATGCCGACACGCCGGGGCCGCTGTTTCGCTCGGCGATGGAAGAACTGGGTCGCTGGCTCACCTATGAGGCCATCCGCGAGTGGATACCAACAATGGATACAACGGTGAATACTCCCCTCGGCCCGGCCCCGGCCACTTTTATCAATCCTGAGGTGCCGACGATGATCGTGCCGATTCTGCGGGCGGGGCTGGCGCTGATGCCGGGCATTCAGGCGCTGCTGCCCCTGGCTTCGGTGTACCACGTGGGCTTTGTGCGCAATGAAGAAACCCTGGAGGCCAGCTGCTACCTCAACAAGCTGCCGGCTCAGCTCGACCCCGCCACGCGGGTGATCATCAGCGAGCCCATGCTGGCCACGGGCGGCACCATTATGGCGATGATGGAGGAGCTGACCCAGCGGGGCATTGACCCGGCGGTGGTGCGAATCATCTCGATTGTGGCGGCCCCCCCGGCTCTGCAAAAGCTGGCGGCGGCCTATCCCACGGTGACGATCTACACCGCCATGATCGATGAGACGGTGAATGAGCACGGGTTTATCGTGCCGGGGCTGGGGGATGCGGGCGATCGCACCTTTGGCACCTGATAGTCTGTCTCGCTCAATGGGACGGGTAAGGAAGCGGTAAGGCCCAGGGTTTACGGTTCCGGGTTGGCCGTGCAGAGACGTGAGACTGTGCTTCCTCAGCCATGGCACCCGTCATTGACGACATCAATGAATTGACTAGGGAATTGACTAGGTGCTGGAGGCCAACCCAATCTACGGGCGTCCTCTAGCGTCCTCCATAAGATTGGCTAAAAATTCGTCAGAATGGAACCAGACCGAGGGGGCAATTGCCGTATCCCTTTGGGCTTTGACACAATGGAGTATTCTAGGCAACGGTTCTTTGGGTTTCTTTCTTTGGGCGAGGTGGACAAGACCTATGAGTCAGCAAGACAACTTTGTGGGCGGATTTTTGCTGGGCACCCTGGTGGGTGGCGCATTGGGCGGCGTTGTGGGGGCGCTGGCGGCCTCGCGCATGCAGTCGGGGGGGAAGCCCAAACCCTCGTTACCCCAAACCAGCGGCAACCTGGCCTTTGGTGAGTTTGACGACCCCGACGAAGACAGCATCGAAGCCGCCCGCCTGGGGCTAGAGGAGAAAATTGCCCAGCTCAACGACGCCATCGACGATGTCAGGCAGCAGCTCGGCGGCATCAACGGCCACCCCGAGCGCCCCTGGGAAAGCCCCACTCGCATTGACTCTTAAGCAAATCTACTGGGTTGGTCGCCACGGGGCGCGAAGCAAACCGTTACACTAACTGACAGACCCAAACGTTCCGTGTATTGTTGGTAACGACTACTGCCGAGGTTCTCAAATGGACATATTGGTACAAACCCTCACAACTTTTCTCTCGATTTATACGATCCTGCTGATCGTTCGCATTCTTTTGAGCTGGTTTCCCAATGTGGATTGGTTTAGCCCCCCCTTCTCCGTGCTGAGCCAGCTGACCGATCCCTACCTGAACCTGTTTCGCTCGATCATTCCTCCCTTAGGCGGTATTGACCTCTCGCCCATCCTTGCCTTTTTGCTGCTTTCCTTTGTGCGCCAGGGGTTGGTGGCGATCGCCGCCGCTACCGCCTCCAGCTACGCCTACTTCTAAGGCTCTGCCGCCAGACCCAGCTCAAGCCCGATCCTTGGCCTCTACCGGTTAGACAGACGCTAGTCATCGGGCTTGAGCTGCTTTAAATAGATTGATGCTCTGGGTCAGTTCAGAGGCCAGGGTTCCCTATAATGGGGGCTTGTGTCGTTCTGCCATTCATCTGACCCAAGCCATGTCGTCTGATTCTAACCGCCCCGGCCAAAGCGCCTCTAGCCTTGAAGACATTCGTGCGGCACGACTGCAAAAAGTAGAAGACCTCAAACATCTCGGCCAAAACCCCTTTGCCTATCGCTGGGATGTCACTGACCACACCGCCGATTTACAGGCCAAGTACGCCGATCTAGAAGCCGGGGCCGAGGTGGATACTCAGGTTTCCCTCGCCGGGAGAATTTTGGCGCGGCGGGTGTTTGGCAAGCTGGCCTTTTTCACCCTGCAAGACGAGAGCGGCATCATTCAGCTCTATCTCGAAAAGGCCACCATTCAAGCGCACATGGGCGCGGCGGATGCGCAGGCCTTTGAGCACCTCAAGCAGCTCACCGATGGGGGCGACATTCTCGGCGTGCGCGGCACCATCAAGCGCACCGAAAAAGGTGAACTCTCGGTCAAAGTGCAGGAGTATAGCCTGCTGACCAAGGCGCTGCTGCCTCTGCCCGACAAGTGGCACGGCCTCACCGATGTGGAGAAGCGCTACCGCCAGCGCTACGTCGATCTGATCGTCAACCCCACCGTGCGCGACACCTTTCGCAAGCGGGCGCTGATCACCTCGGGCATTCGCCGCTACCTAGAAGACAGAGGGTTCTTGGAGATCGAAACCCCGGTGCTGCAAAGCGAGGCCGGGGGAGCCGAGGCGCGCCCCTTTGTCACCTACCACAACACCCTGGAGATGGATCTCTACCTGCGCATTGCCACCGAGTTGCACCTGAAGCGACTGGTGGTGGGTGGCTTTGAGCGGGTGTTTGAGATTGGCCGCATCTTTCGCAACGAGGGCGTGTCAACCCGCCACAACCCCGAGTTTACCAGCGTGGAGTTTTACCAGGCCTACGCCGACTACCACGACCTGATGAACCTGACCGAAGACCTGATCGCGACGTTGGCCAAAGACATTTTGGGCACGCTCAAGATCACCTACCAGGGCGCAGACATTGACCTGACCCCTCCCTGGCGGCGAGTGACCATGCATGACCTGGTGCAGGAGCACACCGGGCTCGATTTTCGCCAGTTCACCACTTTAGATGAGGCCAAGGCGGCGGTCAGCGACCTCAGACTGCACGGGGTGGGAGACTGCGACTCCATCGGCAAGCTGCTGAATGAAGTGTTTGAGCAAAAAATTGAAGAAACCCTGATTCAGCCTACATTTCTGATCGACCACCCGGTCGAGATTTCGCCCCTCTCTAAGCCCCACCGCAGCCGTCCTGGGGTGGTGGAACGATTCGAGCTCTTTGTCGTGGGCCGCGAGACCGCCAACGGCTTCTCGGAGTTGACCGACCCCGTTGACCAGCGGCAGCGGTTTGAATTGCAGGCGGCCCGCAAGGCAGCTGGCGACCTGGAAGCCACCGGAGTGGATGAAGATTTTCTCACGGCCCTGGAGTACGGTATGCCGCCTACCTGCGGCGAGGGAATTGGCATCGATCGCCTGGTGATGCTGCTCACCGACAGCCCCAGCATTCGCGATGTGATTGCATTTCCTTTGCTGAAGCCGGAGCGGGAAGATTAGAGGGGTAGGGAGTGGGGGGTAGATGGGTAGGGTGGGGAGATGGGGAAGGTGAGGAGGGTGGAAACCCAAAATCCAAAACCCAAAATCCAAAACCCTAAGACAGCATTGCTTGGCTCCAACGAAAAGCTCCCGACCGAGGCCGGGAGCTTTTCAGATATAAGGAGTTCAGCTAGAAAGTGGGGCTCTGTATAGTAGGGGGTGAAATGGGTTTGCCCGGTTATGACGTACCCACGCATAAGATTCCCACGCCGGGGCCCAAATTCCGTAGGGAATTGAAAAAAAGCTTTAATCTTTATCAAGGATTTATAGCTGGGGTAAACATTGTGCTGCTCTGGCACTCAGCTGGGCGCTACGACGTCTAGGGCTGGATTGGCGTGACTTTGGCGCGGTACAGCAGGCGATCGCCCTGTCGGTAGCCCACGTGGCTGACTCTCCCCGGCTGCCCCGGCGACAAAACGCCTGCCTTGGGCTGGTGAATCTGCGGATCGTAGGCCACCTCGGCTCCGACGGTCTCTATTGGGGTGAGGCCCCAGCTCTGCACCAGGGTTTCGACGGGGCGCAGCAGCGGCAGCAGCTTTTGGGCGGGCAGATCGGCTTTTTGCTGGGCGGCATGGGCGGCGGTGGGCCACTGCACCAGCCAGGGCTCCAGCTGGGCGATCGCCTCCTGCTGCACCTGCTGGCGCACGGTGGCGGCCTGGGTGGTGAGCTGGGTTTGCAGGCGATCGCACTCCTGCCGCAGAGCTTTCACTTGCGCCATCGCCTCCGCCCCAGAGCCCCCTCCCGGCTGGGAGGGGTTAAGCGAAAATTTATCCACCAAAGTCTCTAGCGACAGTCCCAGGGCTTGGCCGAGGCGTTGCAGCACCTCCACCCGCAGCCGCCCGACCTGCCCCTGGCGCAGGCTGTCGATCGCCGAGCGGGATACACCGCTGGTCTGGCTGAGGGCGCGGTAGCTGGCCACACCGGCCTGGGTCATCAGCGATCGCAGCGCCGGGCTGTAGTCCACCCGATCAGAACTCAAAGGTGCCATAGTCCTCTCGCCAGCGGTTGGGTTTCCCTAAAACTTGAGATCCAGCTCATCGGGAGAACGGTTTTGCAGCTCTGGCAGCGTGCTGCCCGAAGTCGAATCTGAATCGCGCAGGCTGTCGCCCAGGGGGTCGCGGGGGCGAGCGGCAGGGGCGGGGGTAGAGGGTGCGGGGGCCGGTTGTCCGCTGCTGTTGGGCGAACCGCCGCCCTGGTTGATAATCACCGGCTGATTGGGGCGGGGGTTAAAGGTCTCAAAGGTAACGGCGCGCACCAGGGGCGGGTTCTGGCCGTCGGTCACCCGCAGGGTGACGGTGGTGGTACCCGCCGGGCTGAGGGGCATCGACAGCGCCCCCTGGAGGCCCACGGTACCCGGCGAGGGCAGCAGTTCAACCTTGGCGGTGGAGCCACCCTCCACCCGCCAGGCCACCTGAAAGCCAGGAATCGACTGGCCCGGCTCCACCGGCACCAGGTATTTGGGTTCGGCCTCGCGCCCGTTGATGGTAAACGAGGCAATTCGCACCGGGCGGGGCTGAATGTTGACGACTTCGCTCTGTTTGGCGGCGGGCAGGTCGCGATCGCCCAGATTGGTCGGCACCGGGGTGAGTTCAAACTGGTACTGGCCCACCTCCACCATGCCGCTGGGCACCCCCTGGCAGATCAGACGGTCTTGAATTTGGCAGAAGGGTTGCAGCTCTTCGGGCAGCGCCACCGGGGAGGGGCTAGACGGATTGCGCAGGGTAAATCGGCGTCCCCCGAGGGTGGTGCCATCGGGCCGCTTGACCACCAGCAGCAGATCTTGCAGGCTCTCGGGGTTGGCCACAATCCAGCTGACGCGAATGCCGGCATCGGTGACCGCTGGTGCCAGGGTGGGGTTGCTGTCTGAAACCTGGGTGCCCGCTTCGGAATAGATCACCTGGTCGGGAACCAGCTCGACCACCCTGGGCTGGGGCAGGTCGGCCACAGTGACCAGACTGCTTTCGGCCCGCACTGGAGCCAGGTTGAGGCCCATGTCGGGCAGCAGGGTGAGCTCAAAGCGATACTGACCTGGCTGGCGCAGGTCGAGGGGCACATCGCGACAGGTCAGCAGCCGTCGGGCTTGATCGCAGTAGGGCAGCAGGTTGACCGGCAGCCCCTGGGAGAGGTCGTAGGTCTCGGGGCCGTAGGCCAGGGTGCCGTCGGGGGCATAGCCGCGCAGCAGTATGGTCTGCACCTGGCGAGGATGGCTCACCTGCCAGCTCAGGCGCGGGCTGTCGCCCTGGGCGAGGGCATACTCGCTTTGGGAGGGCGAAATATCCAGTACGTAGGGAGAGGGCGGCGTGCGTAAAAAGACCCACCACAGCAGTCCACCGAACCCGCCCAGGGCCCCCAGGCCCAGGGCAATGGCCAGCCTGCGCTGCCATCGGGGGCGCGGCAGTGGCGCTAGGGCGGGCGCTAGGGTAATGGCTGCCGCCGCTGCTGCTGTCTCCACCGCTGGGTCGCCCTGGAGTTCTGGCTCCTGCCACTGTTCGATCTGAGACCCTGCCATAGCCGTTATCTGTCCTCACATTCCAGGGCAGCATAGCGATTTAGCGGCGCTTCTGCCAACTGCTTGGGGTTACCAGTGCTGCTGACATTCTATCTATCCCTGCCAAATCTCTATTTAGAGCTGCTATCTATCTTAGGAAAGAGTGCGTAAACCAAAAAACCCGTCGAGACTAGACCTTATCCTACAAAAGGTTACGGCCATGACAGACGACATGATCGGGGATGTTTTTCCTGAGGATGAGTCTCCCCAGGATATTCAGTGGGCTACGGACTCGATCGACCAACCGACCTTTCCCGAAGGGGCCTGGACGGACAAAACCGCGCTGGTAGAAGCACCCCTGGAGGGCCACAAGTACCAGGTCAAGTTCGAAGGGGTCTACTGGACTGCGATCGCCCCCTCCCCTGAGATTCAGCTCACGCCCGGCGATACCGTGGTTGTGCTGGGCCGCGACGGCAACGAACTGATTGTGCAAAAGCAGCCTGAGCGCCCCGCCGCCGTAGCTAACCCGCCGCTGGCCGAACCGTTAATTTAAGTCACCTTTAAAGCAGTTACCGGCGGGGAATTTTTGGCGACGGCAGGGGCGACGGCTGCCTAAGACGCGGCCTTGGCCATGCCCATGCGAATTTCGGAGCAAAACGACGCCATTTGTACCGCATCCCCGGCTTTGAGCACGCTGGTGCGCATGCGGAGGTTGGGGTTGGCAAACCACAGGCGTTCCTCTAGCTGCCCTGAGGCGGTGGGGGTGACAATGGTGAGCACATCATTGTCAACCCGGTAGCTGCCCTGGAGGGCGGGCGCTGACCCCGCCGCCTGCACCAGTACCCCTTCTCCCGCTTCGTTGGGAGCCATGACTACCATCAGGGCCGTGCTTTGCACCTTTGTGCTCTCCCCGTCGAGCTGGCTGTCCTGGTGAATTCGCAGGCCGCAGGCAATGGGGCTGGAGTCATGGCCCAGGGGCGCACAGGCGTTGGTCAGGTCGGCATCGGTGGCGGGCAAAAATTCAATCAGCAGATTAGATTCCCCCGCCTGGGAACTCTGGCTGGCCAGGTTGTGGATGGTGCGTTGGGAAAACCACTTGCCGGCCAGGGTTTCAAAAAAGTTCACAATGTCCATGGGAGTAATCGGCGTCTTGTCACATCGTCACAGGCTTTAATTCTAAAGCGAAGCGCACCTTAATTTCTGGGGCGGTTGCTGACTCAAGCAAACTCCCGCCGACCACTCCGGTGAAGGCTGAGATGTCAGGCCAGCCTGACGCTCAGCCGTTGGCCCTCGCCCAGATTTTGTGTACAAATGTTGCGAGATAAAAAGTGCTGAACCCCTTTTCCCGTAAGAATTAGAGAGCATCACAGAGTGATAAGCTAACGGTTACGCTTTAGTTCGCTTTTGAGCGGGCGCTTTATATAACGCTGTTCTCATAAAAACGCTGTTCTGTAAATTGGTGACGCCTTCCATGACCGCAGTGAACCAGGTACCTTTGTTGCTCCGCGCCGCCCGCCACGAGGTGCTGGAGCGTCCGCCGGTATGGATGATGCGCCAGGCTGGCCGCTACATGAAGGTGTACCGCGACCTGCGCGATCGGTATCCGTCCTTTCGCGATCGCTCCGAAAATGCCGATCTGGCGATCGAAATCTCGCTTCAGCCCTGGCGCGCCTTTCGCCCCGACGGGGTAATCATGTTCTCCGACATTCTCACCCCGCTGCCGGGCATGGGCATTCCCTTCGACATTGTCGAGAGCAAGGGGCCAATCATCGACCCGCCCATTCGCACCCAGGCCCAGATCGACGCGGTACACGAGCTCGACCCCGAGACGGCGCTGCCCTACATTCGCACCATTCTGCAAACCCTGCGCAGCGAAGTGGGCAACGATGCCGCCGTGCTGGGCTTTGTGGGTTCCCCCTGGACTCTGGCCGCCTACGCCGTGGAGGGCAAGACCTCGAAGAGCTACACCAACATCAAAGGTATGGCGTTCAGCGAACCCGCCATGCTGCACCAGCTGCTGGGCAAGCTGGCCGACAACATCGCCGCCTACGTGCGCTACCAGATCGACTGCGGGGCCCAGGTGGTGCAGCTGTTTGACTCCTGGGCTGGGCAGCTCAGCCCCATGGACTACCGCACCTTTGCGCTGCCCTACCAGCAGCGGGTGGTGCAGCAGGTGAAGCAGACCCACCCCGATACCCCGCTAATTCTCTACATCAGCGGCAGCGCTGGGGTGTTTGACCTGATGGGTGAGTCGGGCGTTGACATTGTCAGCGTGGACTGGACGATGGATATGGCCGAAGCCCGCCGCCGCCTCGGCCCCAGCGTTGGGGTGCAGGGCAACATTGACCCGGCGATTTTGTTTGGCTCTCAAGATTTGATTCGCGATCGCATTCTCGACACCATTAAAAAGGCAGGCAATCGCGGCCACATTCTCAACCTGGGCCACGGCATTTTGCCCGGCACCCCCGAGGCCAACGCCGCCTACTTCTTTGAAACCGCCAAAAACATCGACAAGCTGCTGGCGACTGTGTAGATCTGTCCGTTAGAACGTGCGAACGTTTTGACGCTTTCTTTAGAGCTACCTGTCATGCTCTCCCTTACCCAGGGCCATTTGCGCCTGCTGGAAATCTGTCCCCGGCGCTACCAGTACACCTACCTGGAGCACCACACGGTGCCCACCGACCCGGCCATGGTAGAGCGGCAGCGGTGGGGCACTGAGTTTCACCGGGTGATGCAGCAGCGCGATCTGGGCTTGCCCGTAGAGGATGTGCTGCAATCTGATGCGGCTTTAGGCGCGGCGGTGCAGAGTTTGCTGACCGCTGCGCCCGAACTCTTTGTGTCGCCGCCCGAGGGCTTTCGCCAGAGTGAGCACCGTCGCACCCTGGCTTTTAATGGCTACAATCTCACCGCCATCTACGATCTGCTGGTGATGGGGCCAACTGGCGCTCAGATCATCGACTGGAAGACCTATCAGCACCCGCCTCAGCCAGCCCAGCTGGCTCGCGATTGGCAGACCCGCCTGTACCTGTATCTCTTGGCCGAAACCAGCCCCCTGGCTCCGGAACAGGTGTCGATGACCTACTGGTTTGTGGCACCGCCGTTGACCCAGGCTGCGCCCAAACCGCCCAGCAGTATCGCGATCGCCTACACGGCGGCCCAGCATCGCCGCACCAGGGCCGACCTGCAACGGCTGACCGATACGCTGAGTGCCCTGCTGCTGGTGGCCTCCGATCTGCCCAAGGTGGACGCAAACCTGGGCTACTGCACCCAGTGCCCCTTTGCGGTGCGCTGCCAGCGGACGTCGGAGCGCTACGGGAGTGAGGGGAGCTTGGCCCTGCCTGCGATCGCCGATATCGCCGAGGTGCCCCTCTAGCCCAACCGCTGCCGCTGGGGAATAGTGCATGATTGCTGAGCTGCCACATCGTCCTAAAGGCTAAGATCTCAGAGCAAGCAGGGCAATCGCATCGGTTTCGGTTTAACCCACTCACCCCAAGGCGTTTTTGCTATGTCGCAGCCCCCCAGTTTGCCAGCGCCAGCGGCTTTAGCCGAGCAGTTCACGGCCTGTGAGGCCCGCTATCGCACCCTGTTTGACCATGCCCAGCTCGGCATTGTGCTGGCCGATGCCCAGAGCTACTACATCGATGCGAACCCCGCCGCCTGTGAGATGCTGGGCTACAGCCGCGACGAGTTGGTTGGGCTGCACGCCTCGGCGATTGTGGTGCAGGCCGAGGCGGCTCAGATCGGCTCTGTCCTGGATGAACTGCAGGGGCGCAGCAATCTCTGCCGCGAGGGGCAGTTTCGCCGCAAAGACGGCACGGTGTTTGCAGCGGAGGTAGTGACCACCACGATGCCCGACGGCACTCTGCTGGGGCTGATTCGCGATCTGAGCGATCGCGCCGCCGCTCAGACCTACCGCGATCGCATGGCGGCGATTGTCGAATCGACCTCCGACGCCATTATTACTACCGACCTCAGGGGCATCGTCACCAGCTGGAATGCCGGAGCAGAGGCGATCTACGGCTATACTGCGGCTGAGATGCTCGGTACCCCTGTGGCGCGGCTGTATCCACCAGACAAGCTGGAGGAGGCCACCTTGATCTTAGAGACGGTGCAGCGGGGGGATCGCATTGGGCGGTTGGAGACCCAGCGGCACACCAAAACTGGGCAGCTGATCTACGTCGCCATTGCCGCGTCACCGCTTAAAGACAGCCGGGGCACCATTCTCGGTACCTCGGCCATTGTGCGCGACATTACGGCGCTGAAGCAGCGCGATCGCGAACTGGCCCGCCTGTCGCGGCTCTATGCGGCCCTCAGCCAGATCAACCAGGCCATCGTCTGGGCTACCGAGCGCGACGGCCTGTTTCAGGCGGTGTGCCAGGCCTTGGTAGACGACGGCGGCTTCTGCCTGGCCTGGATTGGCTGGCACTGCCCCGATACCGGCGGCCTCAGGCCGGTGGCCGTCTGCGGTGAGGATGCCCAGGCGACCACCGCCGAACGATCGACTAGCCTGGCCACTAGGGCGCTGCGATCGCGCCGACCCTACATCTGCAACGACGCCCTCAACGAGACCGAGACCGATGCCCAGGGCAGGTTTCGGGCCTCGGCCCACTTCCCCATCAGCCTGGAGCAGACCGTAGTGGGCGTGCTCAATGTCTACGCCACGCAGCCCAACGTCTTCCACGACCAAGAGATTGCCCTGCTGGAAGAGGCCGCTGGCGATCTCTCCTTTGCCCTCAACGCCTTTGCCCGCGACGAGGCCCGTCACCAGGCCGAGCAGGCCCTGCGGGACGAAAAGCGCTTCACCGACCGGATGCTCGAGAGCATGCCCGGCATTCTCTACTTCTACGACAGCAAGGGGCATTTTCTGCGCTGGAACCAAAACTTTGAGCGCGTCTCGGGCTACTCCGCCGCCGAGATCGCCCGCATGCACCCCCTCGACTTTTTTGCGGGCGACGATCGAGCCCGCCTAGAGCAGCGCATTGAGCAGGTGTTTACCGACGGTGAGGCGTCTATCGAGGCCGACTTTGTCGCCAAGGACGGCACCGCCACCCCCTACTTTTTTACCGGGCAGCGGGTGCAGTTTGAAAATACCTGGTGCCTGGTGGGCGTCGGCATTGACATCTCAGCGCGGCGGCAGGCCGAAACCCGGCTGGCCGAAAGCGAGCGCAAATACCGCGAGCTGGTCGAACACGCCAACAGCATCATTCTGCGGTGGAACTCCGAGGGGCGCATTACTTTTCTCAACGAGTATGGCCAGCGCTTCTTTGGCTACAGTGAAGCCGAGATCCTCGGTCGCCACGTGATGGAGACCATCGTGCCGCCCACCGAGAGCGGTGGCCGCGACCTGGAGCAGCTGATGCACGACCTCTGCGCCGACCCCACCGCCTTTGAGCAAAACATCAATGAAAACCTGCGCCGCGATGGCCAGCGGGTCTGGATCGCCTGGACTAATCGAATTGAGCTTGACGCTGACGGCAGCGTGGCGGAAATTCTCAGCGTGGGCACCGACATGACCGCCCGCAGGCAAGCCGAGGCCGAGCGCGAAAAGCGCCACCGGGCCGAGGCCGCCGATCGCATCAAATCGGCTTTTCTCGCCACCATGAGCCACGAACTGCGCACTCCGCTCAACTCCATCATTGGCTTTACGGGAATCATTTTGCAGGGCCTAGCCGGGCCGCTCAACGCCGAGCAGAGCAAGCAGTTGACCATGGTGCGCACCAGCGCCCGCCACCTGCTGGCCCTGGTGAACGACGTGCTCGATATTTCTAAAATTGAGGCCGGACAGCTGGACGTGGCCTGCGAACCCTTTGACCTGCACCAGTCGATTGCCAAGGTGGTGGCGACCGTGCGGCCCCAGGCGGCAGCTCGGCAGCTCGAGCTGCGCGTTGAGGTGGCCCCCGAACTGGGTATAGCGATTGCCGATCAACGTCGCTTTGAGCAGATTTTGCTCAACCTGTTGAGTAACGCTATTAAATTTACCGATTACGGCGAAGTCGCTTTGACCGCAGAATTAGTCTATGCACCCCCTGGGGCTGACGCGACTTCAGAAATGCTGCGTCTGCGGGTGGTTGACACCGGCCTGGGCATCAAAGCGGAGGATCTGCCTGCTTTGTTTCAGCCCTTTCGGCAAATTGACTCCGGACTGGCCCGCACCCACGACGGTACGGGGCTGGGGCTGGCAATCTGTCGTCGCCTAGTGGAGCTGATGGGGGGCACCATTTACGCCGAAAGCACCTGGGGGAAGGGCAGCACCTTTACCGTGACGCTGCCGCTGCAAGCACCGGAGGCACCATGAAAAAAACGATTCTGCTGATCGAAGACAATCCTCAAAATCGCTATCTGGTACAGTTTTTGCTGGAGACGCGGGGCCACACAATTCTTCAGGCAGAAACTGGCCCCCAGGGGCTAGCGCTGGCGGCGGCGGCCCTGCCCGACTTGATTTTGCTCGACATTCAGCTGCCCGGCATGGATGGCCATGCTGTGGCCTGTGCCCTCAAAAGTGACCCGCTGCTTAAATCAATTCCCGTTGTGGCGGTGACCTCCTACGCCATGGTGGGCGATCGCGAAAAATGCCTCGCCGCTGGAGCCGAGGGCTACATCGAAAAGCCCATCGACCCTGAGTCCTTTGGAGACGAAGTAGAGCGGTTTTTGCTTGCCATCCCAGGAGATGTTGCCCCATGAGCCCGGTGCTGGTCGTTGACGACAATGCAGAGAATCTCTACCTGCTGCGCATGCTGCTCCAGGGCCACGGCTACACCGTGGAAGAGGCCCGCCACGGAGCCGAAGCCCTCGCCAAAGCCCGGCGGCAGCCCCCGGCACTGGTCATCTCTGACCTGCTGATGCCGGTGATGGATGGCTACACCCTGCTGCGCCACTGGAAGACCGACGACCAGCTCCAGGTCATTCCCTTTATGGTCTACACCGCCACCTACACCGACCCTAAGGACGAGCGCCTGGCCTTAGATTTGGGGGCCGACGCTTTCTTAATCAAGCCCGCCGAACCCGAGGCCCTGCTGGCCTCAATTTTGGCTCTGTTAGCTCCCCCCGCCTGGGGTGCGCCCCGCACCGCCGCTGGGGTGCGCCAGCCGCAAATGGAAGAAAAGGTTCTGTTCAAGGACTACAGCGAGGCCCTGTTTCGCAAGCTGGAGAAAAAAATCGAGGGCCTACAGCAGACCAACCGACGGCTGGGGACCGAAATAGCCGAACGCAGGCGCACCGAGGCCGCCCTGCGCGACAGTGAAGCCCGCTACCGCCAGCTGTTTCAGTCCATCACCGATCCGGTGTTTGTGTGCGATCGCGAGACTCTGCTCTACCTGGCGGTCAACGATGCTGCGGTCGCCACCTACGGCTACAGCCCTGCCGAGTTTTTGGCCCTCACCCTGGGCGATCTCTGCCTGCCCGAAGACTTGCCCGCCCTGAGGGCGATCGTCACCCAGCCAACCCCAGGCCACCACGGCCCCTGGCGATACCGCACAAAAGATGCCCAGATCACTACGGTAGAAATTTTTGCCTACGGTCTGGAGTTTGCGGGGCGGCCCGCCTGTCTACTCCAGGCTCGGGATGTCACCGAGCAACGGCGGCTCGAAGAACAGTTCCGGCAGTCGCAAAAAATGGAGGCCATCGGTCGGTTGGCGGGGGGAATTGCCCACGACTTTAACAACCTGGTTACGGTAATTAAGGGCTACAGCGAGCTTTTGCAGAGCCGCATTGACCCCGATGACCCGGCCAGTGAACTGCTGGGCGAAATTTACAGCGCTGGCGAACGGGCCGGTGCGCTGACCCGTCAGCTGCTGGCCTTCAGTCGCCAGCAGGTGTTGGCCCCCCAGGTGCTCAACCTCAACACTGTGGTCAGCAACACCAAGACCATGCTGCGCCGCCTGATCGGCGAAGACGTTCTTTTAGTTACTCACCTGAGCCCAACCCTGGGGCCGATCAGGGCCGATCCCGGCCAGATTGAGCAGGTGTTGATGAACCTGGCGGTCAACGCCCGCGACGCCATGCCTGAGGGGGGCACCCTCACCCTGGCCACCCAAACCGTGGTGCTGGACGACGTCTACTGCCGCACCGTGGCCGACCTCAACCCCGGCAACTACGTGCGGCTGGCAGTGGCCGACAGCGGCGACGGCATGGATGCTGCCACCCAGGCGAAAATGTTTGAGCCGTTTTTTACCACGAAGCCGGTGGGTAAGGGCACCGGCCTGGGGCTGGCTACGGTGCACGGTATTGTCAAACAGTCGGGGGGCCACATTGCGGTAGAGAGCGCAGTGGGTCGGGGGACAACGTTTCAGATCTACCTGCCCCTGGTGGCGGCGGCGGTGCCCGAGGTGCCAGCACCAGCGCGATCGCGCACCTTTCCCCAGGGCTGCGAAACGATTTTGGTGGTCGAAGACGAAGCCGCTGTGCGCGCCCTAGAAGTAACTGTTTTGCAGCGGTGCGGCTACCGAGTGCTGGAAGCCGCCAATGGTAAAGACGCCCTGCGGCTGGCCGAGCAAGAGTCTGGGCCCATTCACCTCCTCGTTTCCGATGTGGTTATGCCTCACCTGGGGGGGCGCAGCCTGGCCGAACAACTCGTCCGCGATCGCCCCCACTGCAACGTGCTGTTTCTCTCGGGCTACACCGACGACGCTGTGATTCACTACAGCGTGTCAGAGGCGGGCACTGCCTTTTTGCAAAAACCCTTTACCCCCTCGGCCCTAGCGCAAAAGGTGCGGCAAGTGCTGGATGGGGTGAGGGGTGAGGGGTGAGGGGTGAGGGGTGAGGGGTGAGGGGTGAGGGGTGTGGAGCAAGCTGCCTTTCTGTGGCTTTAATATCCAAATCCGGTTAAAGGCGCGTAATTGATGCTCAGTCTCAGGGACGATTAACGTTTGCACGTTCAAACGTTACCCAGGCGATAGGCTGGGGGCCTAGAAAAGAATCTCTATCCCGGCTTGCGAGTGTTCAAACGGATTTGATGTAACTCCTGGAAAATCTCCTGTTACAGATTGACAAAACCGGGTACAAAACTTCAATAGGTGAACTTTCTAGAACCTGATAAGGCAGGGGTTTAAGGTCGCGTTAATCTGAGATTAGACACAGCTGAGTCGCTTCACATCAAGCTCGTCGAGCCTTCAATTCGTAGGCTTTTTTCTACATGCCATGGCACTATGGCAAGGAGTTTATTTATGACTCAAAACGTCCTCTCGGGCCGGCGCAATGTGGCGCTGGTCGGCACCTACTCCAGCGGTAAAACAACTCTGTTAGAAAGTATTCTGTCGGTTACCGGGGCCACAACCCGTAAGGGCAGCGTCGATGAGGGCAATACCCTCGGCGATAGCGCCCCGGAGGCCCGTACCCGCCACATGACCGTCGAACTCAATGCCGCCAGTACTCAGTACGGCGGCATTTGTTTTACGTTTGTAGACTGCCCCGGCTCGGTCGAACTTCAGCAGGAGACCAACCACGCCCTGATGGGGGTCGATGCGGCGATCGTGGTCTGTGAAGCTGACCCCAACAAAGTGCTCACCCTCTCGCCCCTGCTGCAATTTTTAGACACCTGGGAAATTCCCCACCTGGTCTGGATCAACAAGCTCGATCGCGCCAACGGCACCTTTAGTGAAGTCCTCGCCGCCCTGCGCCAGATCTCCTCCCGCCCGGTCATTCCCCAGCAGTACCCCATTCGCCAAAACCACGACCTGGTGGGCTTCATCGATCTGGTCACCGAGCAGGCTTTCCACTACCATCCCGGTGCTCCCGCCGACCCGGTGCCCCTGCCGCCTGCCCTTCAGGCCGAAGAGCAGGCCGCCCGGGCCGAAATGCTCGAAACCCTGGCCGACTACGACGATCATCTACTCGAAGAACTGCTGGAAGATATCGCCCCTCCCGAAGACGAAATTGTCCGTGACTTGAGACTGGATCTGGGGGCTGACTTAATTGTCCCGGTCTTCCTTGGCGTCGCCCTGAACGACTACGGCGTGCGGCCCCTGCTCGATGCTCTGGTAAAAGAAGCCCCGGCCCCGGAGGTCACCTGCGAGAAGCGGGGCATCGCCTGTGAGACCGACACCCTGGCCCAGGTGCTCAAAACCTACTACACCCCCCAGGGCGGCAAGCTCTCCCTAGTGCGGGTCTGGTGCGGCGAGCTGAAGGATGGCGATAGTCTAAATGGCGATCGCATGGGCGGCCTCTACGACCTGATGGGCACCCAGCAAACCAGCCTCAGCCGCGCCGAGGCGGGTCGCATTGTCGCCGTCGCCCGTCTAGAGGGGGCCCAAACCGGCGATACCCTGACGACGGCCACCCTCGATACCCTGCTGCCCAAGGCCCCGGTGATCGAGCCGGTGTATGCCCTGGCCATCACCCCCGCCAAGCGCAGCGATGAGGTCAAGCTCAGCGCCGCCCTCACCAAGCTGCTCGAAGAAGACCCGTCGCTGTTTTGGGAGCAGCACGGCGATACCCACGAGGTGATTCTCTGGGGTCAGGGCGATGTGCATCTGAATTTGGCGATCGATCGCCTCAGCCGCAAGTACAACCTGCCCATGGCCACCCACCTGCCCCAAGTGCCCTACAAGGAGACCATCCGCCAGGCCAAAGAGTCTGTCCACGGGCGCTACAAGCACCAGAGCGGCGGCCACGGCCAGTTTGGCGATGTGTACCTCTCCATTCAGCCCCTGCCCCGGGGCGATGGCTTTGCCTTTAGCGACACCATCGTCGGCGGCGTGGTGCCCAAGCAGTACATTCCCAGCGTCGAGACCGGCGTGCGCGAATACCTCGACCACGGCCCCCTGGGCTTTCCGGTGGTGGATGTGGCGGTGACCCTGACCAACGGTTCCTACCACAACGTCGATAGCTCTGACAATGCCTTCAAGCAGGCGGCCCGCATTGCCATGCAGGAGGGGTTGGCCGCTTGCACCCCCACGCTGCTAGAGCCCATCGCCCAGGTGGAAATTTCGGTGCCCAGCGTCTACACCTCTAACGTGCTCAAACTGATTACCGGGCGGCGGGGTCAGATTCTCGGCTACGAGGGCAAGGCCGACTGGCCCAGCTGGGATGTGGTGACGGGGCACCTGCCCCAGGCGGAAATGCAGACCATGATCCTGGAACTCCGGTCGCTGACCATGGGCGTGGGCTTCTTTAGGTGGACCTACGACCACCTCGACCCGGTGCCCGAAAAGCTGACCGAGCGGATCTTGGCCAGTACGGGGGGCGATCGCTAACCCCACCCGCTAACGAATGCCTCCCGTAACAGACCCCAGAGTTTTTTCAAAAACTCTGGGGTCTAACTGCCAGCTAATTAGGTCGTTTGGCAAACTCAGCCAGCAACGCCGGAAAGTCTTCTGGCTGGGGAAATTTTGCAAAGCTGTGGACGGCCGGGGTCGTTGCCCAGGGCAGCTTTTCGTCAGTGTAAGTCTCGATGAATGGGCGGTAAGATTGGGCATTCTCCAGCATCGTCGATCGCACGTTGACGAAATCATCCATGCCCTCGGGGCGGGTAAACAGCCAGCTCATGCAGTGGGCGCAGAAGTAGTGACGGGTTGCGCCGTGCAGTCCGCCGATGACGGGTTCACCCTGGGTTACTTTAAACCCGCTGCTGGGGTAAAGGGTGCTCAAGCTAAAGGCGCTGGCGGTCATTTGCTGGCAGCCGGTGCAGTGGCACGCCATCGTGATCAGCGGTTCTGCACTGACTTCAAACTGAACCTGCCCACATCTACATTGGCCTGTTTTGTGAGGCTTACTGTCTGTCATGACTGACTCCCTGACGCTGGGCTTGGCAACAGCATTTTTTGTCTCAACGGTGAAGTTGTGCGACGGCAGATAACCTTTACGCTGGCCCAACGACGGTCGTGACCTCATCCCCGCGCCGCCCGGCGGCACTGTAGCTACAGCCTACCCAGAGGAGACGCGGTGGATGGTCATTTTCACCAGAACCGTTCTTATTGAGTAAGGCCGTTGGTCACGGTTACCGGTTGCCTTGTTCTGGGCACCGGCATTGGTAATCGGTACCCTGCCGCCGCTATTTTGCGCTGCGTCCTGCGATCGCCCTTGTAAAAGAACCATTGTAGGCGTATTGCACTCTGCGATCGCTAGACTGACATAGCAGGTTAGCAATTGCGTCCCGCAATATGGCTCTTGAATTGGCATCTTCTATGACCCAACCGCACCTCCGGATTGTCTCCCTCATTCCCAGCGCCACCGAGATTGTCTGCGCCCTGGGCCTGGAGAACTTCCTGGTGGGCCGCAGCCACGAGTGCGACTTTCCGCCTGCCGTCAAAACGCTGCCCGTCTGCACCGCGCCCAAGTTTAACCCCGAGGGCAGCAGCGGCGAAATTCACCAGCGGGTGAGCGACCTGCTCTCCTCGGCCCTCAGCGTCTACCGGGTCGATGTTGCTCAGCTAGAGGCGCTAAAGCCCACCCACATCATTACCCAGGCCCAGTGCGAAGTCTGCGCCGTCAGCCTGGGGGAGGTCGAGGCGGCGGTGGCTGAGCTGACCCAGGGTCGGCCCCAGCTAATTTCGCTGTCTCCCAACCGCCTGGCCGACGTTTGGGACGACATCTATAGAGCTGGGGTAGCGCTGCTGGGGGAGGCGGGGCAGGCTCAGGCCGAGGCGGTTTTAGCGGGGCTGAAGCAGCGGGTGCAGGTCTGTTGCGATCGCACCGCCCGTCTCCCATCCCCCACCATCGCCTGCATCGAGTGGACTGAGCCGCTGATGGCCGCTGGCAACTGGGTGCCCGAACTGATAGCCCTGGCGGGAGGCACGTCGCTGTTTGGTCAGGTCGGTCAGCACTCCCCCTGGCTGACCTGGGACGACCTGACCGCCGCTGACCCAGAAGTACTTGTGATCATGCCCTGCGGCTACAACCTGGCCGTCACCCGGCGCGAAAGTGCCGTCTTAGCCAGCCATCCCCAGTGGGCAAAGCTTCAGGCTGTACAGACCGGGCGGGTTTATCTGACCGACGGCAACCAGTACTTCAACCGCCCTGGCCCTCGCCTGGTTGATTCCCTCGAAATTTTGGCCGAGATTTTTCATTCAGAGGAATTGGCCTACGGCTACCGAGGTCGAGGTTGGCAACCCTTTGCTGGTGAAAGAGGCTTGCCCTAGGGCCTTGCCGAGGGGCGCTATTGCAGCAGTTGATTGCAGCAGTTGATATAGCTAGTACCCTAAGGCATAAGTCAGCCAACCATTCCTGACACCTGATACCCAAGACCTGACGCCCTCAGCAGCGGTGACCATATTTCTGCCAGGCAGTATTAGAGCCCTTTGACAAGCGAGAAGATCTCACCTAGCCCCACAGACTTCTGCCATAGAGATTGAGGTTTCTTCGACGATGGCCTACACCCACTCTCCGGCGGTGGCAGACTGTAGAATGTTGAGCTTGACGAACTACCCCTTGCCTAGCTGCGCTGGCGCTTTTGCAGGGCCGCCAGCATCTGCTGCTTGACAGCTTCGGCCCAGGCGACAAAGTCTTCGCGATTCTCCAGGGCATCTTGGGCTGTGGGGCGATGGGCCGTGGAGGCGGAGGAGGATTTAAGGGTAGCCATAGCAGCGCAAAAAATATTGTTATGCCCTTGGTATAACAAACCTCAGGGCAGGCTAGCCATGCTTCTATGCGGTCTGCGCATGGGTATGGCCAGGAGCTGCATAGGGCAGGCAGGCTGCCCTAAATTTCCTATTTCCCCTAAAATTTTTCGGCTTCTGCCAGGGCCATGGCCCGGTTGGCGGAGTAGGTCTGCACGCGATCTTGGGCCACGGGGTAGCGATCGTCTTCGGGCGGTACCTCCGCCATTAGATCTGCTGCCCGCTGCCAGCGCACTGCCAGATCCAGCCATTCGGCGGCGGTGGAGGCCGACCTGCCGTCTTCTACAGACTGCTGGGCAATGCGCACCGCCAGCACAAAGGGATCTTGCCCGGCTGGAGCGGCGGGGGCCGGGGTAGGGGCCGGTTCGCTGGGGGGGCTGCCCTGAGGGCCTAGTCTCAGGTCAACCCCGAGCCAGTCTTTGGTTGCCCAACCCACCAGCAGCAGCAGCAAAGCCAGGCTGGCTCCGCCAATGAGTCCGCGCCAAAAGGCACTGCGGCTGGAGGCTGGCTTTTTTTTATACACATCGTCCAAGAAAGGGTTGCGCTGGCGGGGAGCGCGCAGGTCACGCCACAGGCGCGCCACCGGGTTGGGTCGCTTGAGCACAATTGGCTCTGACCACAGCAGGCTGTGCTCAGGGTCGCGCTTAATTTCGTCGAGCCAAAGCAGCTGCTGCTCTTGCACAATCCGGCTGTTGATGTTTACCCGATTGATGCCTCGGGGGCTAATCGACTCCAGGACGTGGCGCACCTGATCGACCACGGTTTCTCGGGGCAGGGCATCGGCGGTGGGCGCTTCTACCAGCAGCTGCAAGATGCCGCTGTCCTGAATGGCGCGGGTGCGGATGCCTTCGTCAGCGAAGTGATCATTTAAGATCTGAATGATGGCGGCTACACTGCCCTGGCGGGCCTGGAAGTCAATGTCGTCAATGGTTGGATGCATGGCTCAAGGCTGCCGCACGCTACAGAGTTCCGTAGCATAGCGCAGGTATAAACGACTGATCCCGAAATTATATCAACCGCTGCCCAACCTGGAACGTTCTAGACGAGGCCCAGGCTCCCTGAGTTGGGCCTCGCTCTCCGCTGTTTTTTTTGGGGGGTGGGTGGGACAGTCTTCTGGGGACTGCTATTGAGGAGGTAGTACCCTTCTAGAAGGGGGCTACAGCAGGTGCTGAAACCGATCTTCGGCCCCGATCTGCTTGACGGCGGCTTTGATATCCTGGGTGCGATCTTTGCGTACGATCAAGGTGGCATTGCCGTCGCGCACAATCACCACATCCTCAAGGCCGATGGTGACAACTACCTCGTCGGGGTCGGCGGAGTAGACAATGCTGCCCTCGGTATCGAGGGCGATGTGGGTGGCCAGATCGACGTTTTTGTCGCCGGGCTGCTTTAGCAGGCGCTCAACGGCGTTCCAGTCGCCCAGGTCGTCCCAGCCAAAGCTGACGGGCATGACGTAGGCGCGATCGGTGTGCTCCATGACGGCGTAGTCGATGCTGAGCTTATCTAGGCTAGGGTAGGCGTCAACCCCGGCGGCGATCAGGGCCTGCACTAGCGCTGGGGCGTGGGTTTTTAGCTCGTTGACCATGACTCCGGCGGGGAAGATAAACATGCCGCTGTTCCAGCTGAAACGACCGCTGTCGATGAAGGTTTGGGCGGTGGCGGCGTCGGGTTTTTCGGTAAAGCGGCTGACGGTGTAGGCGCTGAGACCGCCGTAGGTGTCGGTGGCCTCTCCCTGCTCGATGTAGCCGTAGCCGGTGGCGGCGTAGGTGGGGGCAATGCCCAGGGTGGCGATCGCCCCCTGACTGGCGGCCAGCTCTGCTGCCGCCCCTAGGGTCTGGCAAAATGCCGCTTCGTCGGCGATCCAGTGGTCGGCAGGGAAGAACCCTACCACGGCGTTATCGCCGTAGCGCTGGGCCACTTCCAGGGTGCCCCAGGCCACCGCCGGAGCGGTATCGCGACCCACCGGCTCGACCAGCAGGTTGGCCTCGGGCAGTTCGGGCAGCTGCTCGCGCACGCGGTCGGCCAGGTGGGCGGCGGTAATCACCCACAGGTTTTCCCAGCCCTCGGCCAGGGGCAGCAGGCGATCGGCGGTGGCCTGCAGCAGGCTGCGATCGCTGCCGTCCAAACACAAAAACTGCTTGGGTCGGGCCAAACGGCTCACCGGCCAAAACCGCTCACCTTTGCCCCCCGCCAAAATAATAGGAATTAGCGCCGCCATAGAAATTTCCTTTGGGTTTTAAGTCATAACGGCGGCCCACGGCCACCTGGATAAGTGGCTCAATCCTATCCTTCAGCAGGCGAAATCAGGGCAAAATTCGCTTAATATTGATTAACACATCAACCTGCTGCGAAGTTTTAGCGGGGCGTCGGGGGCGATCCCCGATCCTGCCTCTGAGCATCAGAAATTGGGGCCTAAACCTGTGCTGAGGCTACATCAGCCAGTGGTGACAGGGGATATGGTGGTAAGGCGTCGCAGCAAGTTAAGCAGGTATCCATGACAATCCCTTTGCAGAACGTCGAGTCTCAAGCAAGCGGTGCCGACTCTGACCCCTCTGATGCCTCAGCGATCGAGAGTCAGCCCCCCGAGTCCCCCTCCCCTGGAGCCGTGCCGTCGTCTGCATCGGGGGCGGCTCGGCGCGTGCTGACCACCCTGCTGTGGGGCGGTCTGTTTGTCGGTACGGCGGCGACGGCGGCGGTGGTAGGCGCGGCGATCGCCCTCACCGTGCCCCTACCTGAATTCATGGGGGGCGATACCAACCGGGGCGCTAACTTTGGCGATCTGTGGCAGGCGGGCTTTCGCTACCAGGTGACGCGCCCGGTCAATATCTTGGTGATGGGCATTGACGAGGTGCCCGATGCCCAGCCCAGCTCTGAAGCCGTATTTGCCGGGCGCACCGATACGCTGCTGCTGGTGCGGGTCGATGCCGATGCCCGCACCCTCAACGTCATGTCGATTCCCCGCGATACCCGCGTTCAAATTCCGGGGTTTGGCATGGATAAAATTAACCAGGCCAACGTGCTGGGTGGCCCAGAACTGGTGGCCCAAACTGTGGCCTACAATCTAGGCAACATTCAAGTCGATCGCTACGTGCGCATCAACACCAGTGCCTTCCGCGAAATGGTGGATTTGGTGGGCGGTATTGAGGTCAATGTGCCCAGTCGGATGGAGTACACCGATCGCACCCAGGGGCTCTATATCGACCTCTACCCCGGCTGGCAGACCCTCAACGGCGACCAGGCCGAGCAGTTCGCCCGCTTTCGCCAGGACAGCGGCGACATTGGCCGGGTGCAGCGCCAGCAAATGCTGCTGAAGGCTCTGCGGGAAAGGCTAACCAACCCCACCGTGATTCCCAAGCTGCCCCAGGCTCTGCGGGTGCTGCAACGCTACGTTGACACCAATCTCACCCTGGAGGAAATGCTGGCGATCGCCAACTTTGGCCTCGAAATAGAGTCAAACCAGCTGCAAATGGTGATGCTGCCGGGCCGCTTCAGCACCCCGGCGGAGTTCAACGCCAGCTACTGGCTGCCCAACTGGGAAGCCTCAGCCACCGTGATGCAAAACTTTTTCCAGGCGTCAGCGGTGAGTGTTTACGCCGACAACCCCCAGGGGCGCTACGTAGCCGATCTGGCCATTGCGGTGCAAAATGCCTCGGGCCAGCCCGAGCAGGCGGCCTCTGTGGCCCGCTACCTGCGCGAAAACGGGTTTAGCAATGTCTACCTGGTCGATGACTGGCCGGGCACCATGGCCCGCACCGAGATTCTCGCCCAGCGGGGCGATGTCGATAGCGCCCGCACGGTCGAATCGCTGCTGGGGGTGGGGCAGGCCCTGTCGGAGTCAACCGGCGACCTCAACTCCGACATCACCATTCGGGTGGGGCAAGACTGGGCTGAACAGGTGGGCCAACCCGCTGAAAATGCGCTCTAGCTGCCTGTACCCCTCGCGCCAGAGGGCGAGGGGCGGCGATGGCGACCTCTGATCCGCCCAGTCCCCAAAATGGTCTGGCCCGCGATCGCAATCGCCTCGCCGCCGATCGCTCCCTGCTGTCCTTGGTGTGCAGCAGCCTGACGCTGATTGGCACTGGCGTGGGCCTAGAGTAAGTTCTTCAGGCGCTCTCCCCGGCGGGGCGCTGCGTCGATGCCTGGGCCGGGTCTATATCGGGCTGGGGGGCCGAGCCTGGGGCTGGCGATCGCCGACTACCGGGCCGAAAAACTGCGCCTGCGATCGCCCCACTACCGCTACCGGCCCCGCTGGATTGGCTTTGGCTTTGGTATCGACCGCATTGTGGCCGCCATTCACCAAAATCTGGGCGACGCGGTGAATCTCCTCCGGCTGACCCGCTTTGGGGAACTGTCCTTTGGAGCATTGGGTACCGTTGCCCTGGTGGGTGCGGCCTTTGACCACAACCACTAGCTGCAGCGCATTCAGCGCAGTGATTTAGTCTATCGATCGCGGCGGTCTCCGGCCCTAGCGGTGGCCTAGGTTTTGGTCGGCTTGGGAGCGATCGCCTTTGTTGGCATCTTAATTAGCCCGCTGATTTCCTAACGTCAGCCCTGCTCTGTCGTCAGACTCGAACTGACCGCAATAAACCAGCGCTGGCAAAGCGGAATTCACCCAAAAATCATTTTTTCCTTAAGTAGAAAAACGGGCGTTTTTCCCCAGCCCGCCCGCGAGCAGGGTGTAACAACTTTGGTAAGCAAGTTTACAAAGGCAGACATTTCTTAGCCGCGTTTGAAAATGTTAAGGTCGCTTTAGGAGCGCTACAAATCCTACGGCAATCCCTGCGAATAAACGTTAAATGATTCAGGAGACCCCCAGCGATCCACCGGCTTGAGTCTAGGATGATAGGGAAAATTAAACATTCAGGCGTCACATGGACTCTATGCAAACCCAAGTCACTCTTTTGACCCATAAGATTGACGCCCTGCATCAAATGATTGATCAGGTCAATGATCAAGTCGCGGCTCTCATCGCCACTCAGTCTTGCTCGGTCAGCGGTGACGAGCCCGGCATCAGCCGCTTTGCCTACGGCAACGCCCCCCGCCATAGCCCCAGCATGCTGGACAGCGTCTGTGAGCACAAAGACATTCTCCTAGACAGCAGCTACCTCGACTTAGATCGCCAGAGTACCGAAACCAATTTTTCCCAGGACGTGCAAATTCAGCGGCTCACGGCTCAGCTGACTGCGGCCTACAATCGGATTGCCGCCCTAGAAGAGCAGTTGCTGGCTTCCCGGACTCATTAGATTCAGTGCTGAAGTAGTGCTGTGTTTCAGTAAAACTGCTTGGCTAAAGCCGCTTTAAGCTAAGTGCAAAGCACGGGGATGGGGCAGCAGAGCGCCCCTGTACTCCAGGGTGAGTTTTAATCTTGAATGTAGGCTTGGCCAGCATTCAAGGCTGTTTCGGCCCGCATGAATTCGCGCCCCAGATAGGCCGCATGGTCGAGGTAGGTGATGGGGCAGGGATGGGCCGGGTCTTCAAAAATAGCAATACAGAGTTCTTTGGCGGTGCGGCCACTGTAGGTGCGGGTGGGCACCCGCTGCACAGAACCGCGTACGGGCAGGGGTTTTCCAGTGGCGGGATCGCAGGCCAGCCCTTTGTCGTTAATGATATTGTCAAAGTGCTTGGCGCAAATTAGCCCCTGCTCTACATCTAAATAAATTAAAAAATAGCCCGCTGGGTCAAGCTCAATATAGCGTTTCGAAAGCTGGTCATTGAGGGCCTGGCGTTGGGTCTGATCGATCGGCTGGGTGCTAGAGGGTAGAGTCATGGCAGCTTAGGCCGCGGCGATCGCAGCCCGACAGTACTAGGTTAGGACTCTCTATGGTAACGTGCTGGGCGGGTGCTTCGACTCCCCGGCGGTGGGTTCAGTCCTCCAGGCTGTAGACCGGCTGGGGTGTAGCTTTGCCCTTTAGCGACAGCTCCCCCACAAAATTGCAGCGGTGATCCGAGGCCGCCTGGAGGGCCTGCCAGGTGGCAACATCCAGCAGAATTTGGTGTTGACTCGCCCGGCTCATCAGACGGGCGGCGGTGTTGACCGTGTCGCCCAGCACATTGAACTCGCGGCGTCCGCGGGGTTCCCCCAACTCGGCGGCAAATACGGGGCCGTAGGTCAACCCCATGCGACAGGTCATCACCAGGGGTTGGCCCCGGTGTCGGGGCGGTGGTAGCTGAGCGACCAGGGCGCGGATTGCCCGCAGGGTCTCAGCGGCCCGCAGGGGGGCTTCGGGGTCGGGGGCCAGCACGCCAAAATGAATCAATATCTCAGAGCCCACCGAGTGGTAGGTCACCTTTTGCAGAATGCCGCGCCGTCGCTCTACCGCGCCGTTGATCAGGGCAAAGGCGTGGGAAAAGCAGGCGACAATGCCGTCGGTCTCGTCAGGATAGGCCCCATCGACCGCTTCGGGTAGGCCAATTAAATTGACAAAGGCCACCGCCGCCGTCGGAAAAGCTGGGGGAATGCGGCGGGCGGCAGCGGTGTTGACCAGCAGCTGAAGCACCGGGCGCGGCAGATAGCTCGCCAGGGGTTCAATGGTGGCGAGGCTGGTTTGAATTTCGTCAATCAGACCCGGCACGCTGCGGTCAAACAGCAGGGAGCTAGCCGTGCGGCGACGGCTCAGGGTGAGGTCATACTCCCCCAGCGCCTCGGTGCTCAGGTCATCGACCACCAGCCAGCTGCCTCCCAAATTGGGCTCTAGGCCCAGGGCGTGGTCTACCCTTTGCAGGCGATCGCGCCCGGCCTGGCTCAGGCAGACTCGGCCCACCGCTCCAGCTCCCTCGGTCTGTTTGGCTATCAGTACCGACTGCCCCAGCAGTACGTGGGCGCGGCGCAGGGGGGTGCCAATATCTGCCGCCACAAACTGCCCCGGATGAATGCCCAACCGCATGCGCAGCGACAGGGAACCCTGGCTGGTGTCAATGGCCGCAAAATGCGCCATCGCCCGCTGCATGCGCAGGCCCGCGTAGATTGCCTGGAGCACCTCACCATGGTCGCCCTCAGACTGGTAGGCTTCGTGGCAAAACTGTACCAGCATCGCATCGCCGGTAAACTCCAGCAGATTGCCCCCGGCCTTGCTGACCAGCTCCACCATCTGGGCAAAGTAGTCGTTGACTAGCGCCAGCAGAGTTTCGGCCCCGGCCCGGCCTGCGGCGGCACTGGCCGCAAACAGGGGTGTGAACCCGGCTAGATCGGTGAACAGCAGGGTGCCCTGATGCCAGCGGTGGCGCACCTGGGGGCCGAGCGGGGGCTGCTGGGCCACAGCGCGCGGCACGTAGTCGATCAAACTGTGTTGCAGGGTGCGCAAATGGTCAAACACCCTACCCAGGGTTTTGGGGGAAGGGTCAACCCACAGGGCGGCGTACAGGTCGGCGGGAACCAACTCTCGCAGGCTGCGCTCAATGCTCTCCAGTTCTGCCACGGCCCCTATCCACTGCTTGTCTGGTGCTGATTTGGTGCAACTCATCTCTCCTAGGGTGCCCCCATTGACCGGCGGCAGCTCTGTCAACCTAGGCCTGGGGTTTGGGGGCGGTAGCGTCTGGGGGCAGCTTGAGCGGTAGCTCGGCATTGATGGCGTCAATTTCCTGCTGCTCAAGCTCGTTGACCTCGGCAATGTAGCGGGTCAGCAGCGTTTTCAGGCGCGGTGAATAAAACCGGTGCAGGCTGTAGTTGCCCAGGGCCGGAAAGCCCCGGCGCTTTTTGTGGCGGCCCCCTGCCCCAGGGTCAAACAGGGTGATGCCGTGGGCGATCGCCCACTCGATCGGGGCGTAGTAGCAGGCGTTAAAGTGCAGATTGTCCATCTCCATCGCCGAGCCCCAGTAGCGACCGTAGAGGCGATCGCCCTTGGTCAGACAAAACGACATGCCCACCGGGTGGCTGTCATCTTCGCCGTAGGCGGCGAAAAACACCATGCGGTGGCGGTAGTCGTGGTGCAGCAGGTGAAAGAATTTGCGGCTCAGGTACTTGCTGCCCCACCAGCCAAACTTGTCGCAGGTGTCGGCGTAAAAATCGTACATCTGGTCGCACAGGGTTTTGCTGATCGCATCTCCGGCGATCGCCTCCAGGCGCAGGCCCGCCGTTGCCATCGACTTGCGCTCGCGCTTGATGTTGCGCCGCTGGTTGGCGTTGAACATGCCCAGGTAGTCGTCAAAGTCTTTAAAGCTGTGGTTCTGCCACACGTAGCTGTGGTGCAGCCACTCCGAATAGCCCAGCTGGGTCATGGTGGCCCGCCACTGGGGGTCAACGTAGAGAAAGTGGCAGCCGGAGATATTGTTGCGATCGCAGAAGTCGTCAATCACCTCCACCATGGCCCGGCTGATTATGGCCTCGTCGGCCTCTGGGGCGATCAAAAACCGATAGCCCTCCGCCGGGGTAAACGGTGACATGCCCAGCAGCTTGGGGTAATACTCCACCCCCAGCCGCTCGGCCAGATCGGCCCACTGGTGGTCAAAGACAAACTCGCCTCGGCTGTGGCCCTTCAGATACATGGGGGCAGCTCCCACCAGCCTCTTCCCCTGCCACAGGGCCAGGTGGCAGGGCAGCCAGCCCGCATTGGCCCCCACGCTGCCCGAGCGCTCCATGTTGTGTAGCCAGCTCCACTCCAAAAACGGGGTTTCCAAAGGCTGGGCCAGCTCATCCCAGAGGGCTTCAGGAACCTCGTCAATGGAGCGCAGCCAGGTGGCGGTCAGCGACGGCACAGAGGGATAGCCCATGGATGATCAGCCGGTAGGAGACGGTTGGTTATTCTCCAGGGTAAAGGAATTTATCGCCCCGTGCAGGCGTCGGCCAGGGAGGAGCGCAGATCTGCCGGTTAGATGAACTGGAGATGGGCGGCGAGAGGGCTGTACCTTAGGGACGGGGCTGGGCTAGGAGCCACCCCCTACCTCTGGGGACGCAGGCCTGACCCGGTAGTGCAAAAACACTTCGTCCGCCACCACCCGGTGGGAGAGCAGCTGCAAGCGGGGGGCCACCGCCGCCAAAAAGCCCGCCCCCTCCACTGGGGACGGAGCCGTTGCCCCCCCCAAGATCAGCGGACACACGGTCATAAAGATCTCATGGACGCAGCGGCAGCCCAGCAGTTCTGCGGTCAGTCTGCCGCCGCCCAACAGGGCCAGGTGGTGAATTCCTCCCTGCTTGAATTGGGCTAGCACCCAGGGCCAATCCCAGGGTTGCGTCTGAGCCTCGGGTACGACCCAAACGGTGTCAAACAAATCGGTCTCTGCCCATCGCTGCGCTCCAGCGGCTGTGGTCACTAGCCCCCGAGGCACCGGCTGCTGAAAGTACCGCAGCTGGGGGTCGAGGTTGCCCGAGGGCGACCAGACGATTTGCACGGGCTGATCGCGCTGCCGCCGCTGTCGCCGCTGGGCCAACAGGTCTGGGCTGCGCACGCTCAGGGTCGTACCGTAGGCCCGCAGGGTGCCCCCGCCAAATAGCACCCCGTCCGCCGCCGCCACTTTTTCCTCCAGGTGGGCCAGGTCGGCGGCGGCGGAAAAGCGAGCGGCACCGCGCTGGGCATCGGCGATTTTGCCGTCCAGACTCATGGCCAGCACTAGGGTGACCTGGGGAATCGGTGGGTTGGATACAGGGGCGATCGCCAAGGGTTAAGGGCTAGGGAGCGTACCTCTAGTTTAGCGATGCCTCCATAACCACAGGCTGACCTTCGCCTAAATCCCAGCTGCTGTGGCATTTCCAGCTTTGGTTGGTCAACTGTTGGTAAAAGCGCATTTCCCACAGGGTGGGGGTTTTCCAATCAATGGCGGCTTTGGCCTCGGTGACTATAGCCTTGTTATCTTTGCGGTTAGTGCCGTAGGCCAGCGGTAGACCCAGCTCATCCTGAATGCGGAGGGGCATTTTGCGAGTGGGTGACTTCACCGTGCAGGCAAAATTTACCATCACCTGCTTTAGCCAGGGGGAGGTGAGCGCTAGCCCGCTCCAGCTGGGTTTGGTGACCATGCCATCGAGGGTGACTACCGGGGAAGGACGCGATTTTAGCCCTCGGTTGTAGGCGCGATCGAGGCTGCGGGTGTAGACCGGGGCCGCGCCAGACTGCTCTTCAAAGCCCTCAATTAACAGGCAGCAGGCATCTGGGCCTTGCTGCGTAGGGGTTGAGGTTTCTCGGTGCTCGGCTAAGAATCGCTGAATCTGCTCGGCTAGGTTTCCAGTCGGGCAGACATAAATAGCAAATTTTGTCATAGGGCATTCCCAGAGAAACAGCGGGCTGGGAAGTACGGTAGGGAGCCTGCTCTAGCCCATCGGCTCGATGCAGACGCTAGGGATAGAGGCAGGACAACGACTATACCTCTACATAGCAGCTTAGGCTATAGGGGCTCAAATGCTGTTAATGGGGCGTAATTATTTCCTTAAGGATTCCGGCTGTGCTGAGCTCTACAGGCTTTAGCGACCGGGCGCATCAAAGGCGTTTTCGATGTAGTCTTGCAGGGTTAGATAGTGAGCGGCATCCACAGACAGGTGCCTGGCGGGGTCACTCGGCGGGTTTTGGCCGCTCCGGCAGGCCACCAGAGCCACGTCAAAGCGGCAGGTGGCCTCGGCCCACTGGGGATATTTCAGCAGATAGAGCTGGGCGGCTTTCCACAGTTTGGCCTGCTTGCTGCGGGTAATGGCCATCAGGCCGTAGGCATCCCAGTTGCCCTGGCTGCGGGTTTTGACTTCTACAAAGGCGAGCTGACCACTGGCGCTGGCGGAGCCCTGGGCCATGACCAAATCCAGCTCCCCCCAGCGACAGTGCCACTGGCGATCGCACTGCCGCCAGCCCTGGGTCGTCAGCCAGTTGGCCACCAGGGTTTCGCCCAGGGTGCCCAGTTCGGTTTTGCTCAGCTCGGCGGTCATGGCAGGATGCTTCTGTGCAGCACCCTGTAGCGTGCCCAACGGGTGAGGCGCGATCGCCCTAACCCCCCCTGCGCCAAAATTTCTGTTCAAAGTTCCTGCCCCAGCGTTGTCGGCAAGAATGTCTAGCGATAGTTGGTGAACTGCACCGCTACGGGCCAGTCTTCCTGCTTCACCAGCTGCATGGCCTGCTGCAAATCGTCCTTAGACTTGCCCGTCACTCGCACCGAGTCGCCCTGAATAGACGCGGTCACCTTCTTCAGGTTGTCGCGGATGAGTTTGGTAATCTGCTTGCCCATCTCCTGTTCAATGCCCTTTTTCAGCGTCACCGACTGGCGCACGCGGGTGCCACTGGCGGCCTCGACATCGCCGTACTCAAAAATTTTTAGGGACAAATTGCGCTTGGCCGCCTTCTGGTGCAGCAGATCTTTTACCGCATCCAGGGTCATGTCGCTGGCGGTTTCGATGGTAATAGTGCTGTCGCTCAGCTCAAGGGTGGTTTTGGTGTCCTTTAGGTCGTAGCGGCTGGTCACGTCTCGCCGGGTTTGGTCGAGGGCGTTGACCAACTCCTGGCGGTCAAAATCGCTGACGATGTCAAAGGAGAAACTAGAAGCCATGGGTACCGTTGGGTATCTGCGCACCAACAGACTACATCAAGGCCGACCGACAGCTCAAGAAATAGAGGGTGAAGGTGCTGAGGTTGGCCACCGCAAACATCAGCGATCGCCCGATGGGTACATTGAGAATGTAGGCCGCCGGGTACAGGGTGCGGGCGATCAGGTAGGCGATCGCCGCACCCAGCGCCAGGCCCGACTGCTGCCCCGTGATGTAGGCCATCAGCGCCGCCGGGGTAAATAAAATCATCGACTCAAAGGCGTTTTCGTGGGCCCAGGTGGCCCGCTGGGCGTAGGGAGGCAGCTTAGACAGCATAGCCCGAGGGGCCGCCTGGTCGTAGCCCACCGCAAACCGTCCGTAGCCCACCACCAAAAACGGCAGGTATACCAGCAGGGCCGCCAGCCCAAGGCTGACCAGCAAAAACCCCGGCATAGTGAGCACAGATACCATCGATCGCTATCCTCGCGGAGTTTTGGGGTTGAGGGACGTGGAAAGATGCTGTCGGGTTGGAACGTTGGCAGGCTGGAGCGTTAGTAGGTTGAACCGTTCTAAACCTGCCAACCTGCTAATGGCTCAACCTGCGTTCGATCGCTAGTCAAAATAAAACAGCGTCACAATCTTGCGCTGGTCTTCCGCATCCTGGCAGGTTTTTAGCAGGGTGGTGCTGTCGTGAAAGGCAAAGCAGATTAGCTGCTGACAGCGGGAGATAATCTCCTGGTTACACACCGAACTGGCCTCCGCCAGCGAGAGAGTATCGTTGGCCGGGTTTTCGACCAGGTGCATCACCTGCTCTAGCTGGTCTTTTGACTCCTGGGGCTGTCGCTCCAGGCTCTGGGGCAAAATTACCGTGAGCAGGTTGGGGTCAGCCTTCATCGCCCCCTTGATGGCGGCGAAGTTGGTGCCCGTCGCCCCAGAGGTGATGATGCGGTTGCCCCCCAGGGCCAGGGCGTAGGTCATCAGCTCAATTAGCTGCTGATGGGTAATCGGCACATGGCGCGACCCCAGGATAGCCACCCGCTTAGAACCCGCCTGCTGAATGGCCGCGAGTTCCTGTAAAAACGTGTCGACTTTAGCGGATTCGAGCGACGCTTCCATGGACTGACTCAAAGGCTGCACCGAATGCGAGAATAACGCGCTTCATTGTATCAGACCAAACGGCTCAGGCTACATTCTGTGACCGGTTTGGCTGCCCCCCACCTGGCTGGCCTCAGGTGGCTGATACCGGCAGCTTTAAATCGAGCAGATGCAGCAGACGCTCTAGGTCGAAGTGCGCAGCCACCAGTTCTTGAATGCACTGCACCTTGATGGGCTCGTGCAGGCGCACCTGGCCAAACAGCTCGTCAATGCGCTCCACCGTCGAAAGGGTGTCGGAGTCCACCGACACAATCGGCACCTCTAGGTCTGAGGCCCGCTCCAAAATCTCTGGGGACGGGGGGATTTGCCCGGTTAGCACCAGGCATTGGGTAGAGGTCTCCAGGGCCGCAAACTGGATGTCGGTGCGATCGCCCCCGGTCACCACCGCCATATTGGTCGCTTTGCGGAAGTAGCGCAGCGCCGAGTTCACGTTCATGGCTCCAATGGTGAGGGTTTCTACCATTAGATCTAGACGATTTGAGCAGCACAGCACCTCAGCGTTGAGGCGACTGACAATTTCGCGTACGGTAATGCTGCGCATGATGGGCGATCGCGGCAGCAGCGCCAGCACCGGTATGCCCTGGCTTTCCAAAAAGGGACGGGCCAGCTCAGCGCAGGCAGATGCCCCATCGGCAGGCACATCGTTGATGATTACCCCCATCAGGCGATCGCCCAGCTGCGCCTTGGCGGCCAGCAGTCGATCCACCAGCAGCAGCGAGTCGTAGCGGGTTACCAGCAGCACCGCTGCCTCAATGTTGGCCGCGATGTGGGCCAGCGACAGGTTTAGCAGCGTGCCCTCGGTCAGATTGCCGGGGCCCTCCAGCAGCAGCAGATCTTCGCCCCGGTGTTCGGCGTACCCCGCCAGGCTGTAGGTGGCGGGCGACGGGTCGCTCAGGGCCAGGCGATCGGCCACAGTCGCCTCGGTCATCGAAATTACCGGCGGATAAAATCGCGCCGCCGACAGCTTCAGCGTATTGGCAATAAACTCTAGATCCGGATCTCTGTCATCGCCGTTGATCGAGTTGCCCATGGGTTTGCCAAACCCAATCTCCAGGCCCAACCCCTGAAGCTGGAGCCCCACACCCAGTAAAACCGCCGATTTGCCGCTGTACGACTCGGTTGAACCAATCACCAAACGCTTTGTTGAACTGGGCACGCCACACGTCCTCCATGGGGATAATGCACTGCTCCCTGAGCCCTACCACCAATGCCACAAAGCACTGCGGTCAAGCATCTCAGTGGGCACAGCACCATCCTCATTCTGCCACCTTAAGGGATGTCGGCGTCAGGCTTCTTCAAACCTCTGCCAAACCTGTCCCCACCCCAGTACGCCCGGCGGTAGCCTTACTCGTCAAGGCGCAGCAGCTTGCGGTAAAACCCCTGGGAGAAATCTGCCGGGCGCTTTTGGCGCAGCGCTACAATCACATCGAACAAAAAATCTACAAACTCAAAGGTGGCCATTGTGATCTCATAGCTGAGGTCGCTGTCGCCCTCAAACTGCATGCGGCAGCGGGTCAAGTCGGCGGGCAGGATAGACACATTCCAGGTGGCCACAAAGGCAATACTGTCGCCGCCCTCAATTTGCCTCTCCCCCTCCAGATTGCCCTGTTTGTAAAGAGAAATGGCGTAGGGCAGCGCATTGCGCTTATTGCCCTGGTAGTAGGGCATGTAAACGCTGATATCCTGCTTGCCTGCCGGCTGAATTGCCTCAAACGTCAAACTCATGGGACTGGCCTTAGGTCAAGTTTCACACAAACGGTTATGCAGACGGTCATCGAGTACGGCGGCTACGGATGCTGGATACCCACCCTGCCAGGGCACTGATGATAGCGTGACATAGAGCTAGCATTCCCCAGGATGGTCTTGGGGGTATCACCAAAATTTTCCACAAAATCGAGGATGATAGACCTAGGTCGGGGCTGTACCTGGGGCAATCTATTGGTTCAACGGGTTGGCCTGGCCGTCGTCGTTTTTTGTTGTGCTTCTTACCTGAGTTCATGGTTGATTTTCCTGGACGCTTTTCTCCTAGGCGCTTCTACACTCCGATTGAGGAGTTGGAAATTGAAGATTTTCCGGGATTTGCCGGTCGTCGATCCAAAGCGGCCCTGACCCTAACGGTGCTGTGGGGCACTACCGTTGTGCTCCATCTGGTGTCCTGGGGCAGTTGGCTCGTGCTGGGGTTGACGGCGCTGCTCACTACCCATGCTCTACGCATTCTGTGGGGCCGACCGCTGCTGCCGCCGCCGCCGCTGCCATCCGTCGCTCCAGAAAGTCTTCAGGTTGCCGATGCGATCGCTGCAGACCGAGCTTTGACCATCGCCTCCTCCCCCGGGGAGACCTGGCCCTACGTCTCTCTTCTGGTGGCTGCCAAAAACGAAGAGACCGTCATTGAACCTCTGGTCGCTGCCCTGTGCCAGCTTGACTATCCCGCCTGCCGCTACGAGGTGTGGATTATCGATGACAACAGCACCGATGGCACCAACCAGCGTTTGCAAGCACTCACCAGCCGCTATCCGCAGCTGCGAGTGCTGCGCCGTGCCGCCGGGGCCAGCGGGGGTAAGTCTGGGGCGCTCAACCAGGTGTGGCCCAACACCAAAGGCGAGATCATTGGCGTCTTCGATGCCGATGCCCGGGTTCCCAAGCAGCTGCTACGCCACCTGGTACCGCTGTTTGACCGAGCCGAGGTGGGCGCGGTACAGCTGCAAAAGTCCGTCGTCAACCGGGCCAAAAATCTTTGGACCCGTGGCCAGCAGGCTGAAATGGCCCTCGACAGCTATTTTCAGCAGCAGCGCATCAGCCTGGGCGGCATTGGGGAACTGCGGGGCAACGGTCAGTTTGTTCGCCGCGCCGCCCTCGCCCAGTGCGGCGGTTGGAACGAAGAAACCATTACCGACGACCTCGACCTCACCCTGCGTCTGCACTTTGGCGGCTGGGAAATTCAGTTTTTGCTGCAACCCGCCGTCGGCGAAGAGGGGGTGGAGCGGCCCCTGGCCCTGTGGCATCAGCGCAACCGCTGGGCCGAGGGAGGCTACCAGCGCTACCTCGACTACTGGCGACTGATTGCCCAGCACCGTCTGACCCCAGCTAAAACCTTTGATATGGCCGCCTTCTGGATCATTCAGTACGGGCTGCCCACGGTGGCCTTGCCAGACTTTGTGATGGCGGTATTGCGCCACCGCCTGCCGCTATTTTTGCCGCTGTCCAGCCTGGCGCTGACGCTGTCGATGATCGGCATGTTTTGCGGACTGCGCCGCACGCGGCAACAGGCTGTCTGGGTGAGCGCTGTGCAGACTCTGTGGGGTAATTTATACATGCTGCACTGGCTGGTGGTAATCGCTACTATGGCGATGCGCCTATCGGTGCGGCCCAAACGACTGCGCTGGGTCAAAACCATCCACCTGGGCAGCGAAGATGACTTCCAAATCGATCTGCCCTAGGTCGTCCACCCCCTTCTCTGCACCTCTCTGCTATGCCCTGGTTCGTTAAAATCGAAAAAGGCGTTGTCAACAAAGCCACCTTCGACCAGTACGTGCCGGCCCATGTGGCCTACGTCAAATCGCTCATTGCCCAGGGGCACGCCGCTAAAACCGGCTACTGGGCCGAATATGGGGGTGGTATGCTGTTGTTTCGGGCTAAATCTATCGATGAAGCCCGCGCCATTGTGGCCGCCGACCCGCTGATTGCTAACCGCTGCGTCGAGTACGAGCTGCACGAATGGCGGGTGGTGGTCGAATAGGAGAATGCGCCGTGGCCGATTCAAGTGATGGATACAAAATTGTCAGCGATAATCGCCAGGCCCGCCACGAGTATGAAATTCTGGAGACCTACGAAGCCGGGCTAGAGCTGATGGGCTCCGAGGTCAAGTCAATTCGCCAGGGCCGGGTCAACCTGCGTGACGGCTACGCCCTGATTAAGGACGGTGAGCTGTGGCTGCACAATGTGCACATCTCTCCCTACACTATGACCAATAAGGCCTACAACCACGACGCCAAGCGGGTTCGCAAGCTGCTGCTGCACCGTGACGAAATCCGCAAGCTGATCGGCAAGGTGGAGCAAAAGGGTCTGACTCTGGTGCCGCTCAAACTCTATCTCCAGCGGGGCTGGGTTAAGGCCACCATCGCCCTCGCCAAGGGCAAGAAGCTGCACGACAAGCGCGAAAGCCTCAAGCGCAAGCAGGAAGGCCGTGAGACGGCGCGGGCTCTGAGCGGTCGTGAATAACTTCGGCGACTAGAGTAGTCAACGGCCTGGAGCGTTTGGGCAGTCGATTGGCAAAGATAAGCTAAATTTCGTGGCGTCGGCTAAGGTCTGCGGGTTTAATGGCGGTTAATGCCCGATGCCGATTTTTCTGGTTAGATGCTAACGCCCAACGCCATTTTTATCTCCTACCGCAGAAGCGACAGCAACGATGCCGCAGGGCGAATTTACGATCGCCTCACCGCCCATTTCGGCAAAGCCTCCATCTTCAAAGATGTTCACTCTATTCCCTACGGGGTAGACTTTTCCGCCTACATTCAGCAAGAGGTGGCGCAGTGCCGGGTGCTGCTGGCGGTGATCGGCCCCACCTGGCTGACCACAGAACGCGATGGTCAACGGCGGTTGGCAGATCCCCAGGACTGGGTGCGGCTTGAGATTCAAACCGCTCTGGAAAATCCTCAGATGACAGTGATTCCTCTCCTGGTGGGTAACGCTCGCCCACCAGCCCAAACCGATCTGCCCGACGGGTTGAGGGCTTTGGCCACCCTCAACAGCGCCCAGGCTCGCCCCGATCCCGACTTTCACGGCGATCTGACGCGACTGGTGCGGCGGCTAGAGGAGTTGGTCAGTTCTGGCAAATCCGGTGAGACCACTGCAACAGCATCAATGGGGAAAACTGCCCATATGCCTATTTCCATCAGCGAACGGTTAACGCTAATTCAAACGCTGAATGGGTTGCCTATGGCCCAGTTTGAGGAGCTGGCGATCGCCCTTGACCCCCCGCCTGGTATTCTGCCGCCCAATATCGCGGCCCAGGGCAACCGGGCACCGGCCCTGTTGCAGTGGGTCGAGGGGCCGACTGGGCCGGGGCTGACTGTGCTATGCGATCTTTTGAATCTCTATTTGCAGCCTGAGGGGCAGGCTGGAGCCCAGCGATCGGGTGCTGAGCCAACGCCTGCGGGAGGGAATCCTCTATCGGCCTCAAGAAAAGGCTTTTACGAAAGACAGAAGGCCCAGCTCGAGGCAGAACTGGCGGCGGTGGAATCTGACTTAGAATCTGCCCCTCGCCAGGTCGATCGCCTGCGTCTGGAAAAAGCAGCCGAGCGCCTGTTAGAAAAGATAGACGATCTCAATACCAGGCTTCAGGATTAGGGGCTTCAGGGATAGGGCAGTTTAGGGTTCACACCGGCAGTGGCAGAGCGCAACGGGCGACGGCGGGAATTTTATAGCAGACGGCTGGCGGAGCTAGAGGCAAAACTGGCGGCGGTGGAGGATGATTTAGAATCTGCTTCAACGGCCAGTGCCCGCCTGCCACTGGAGAAAAAGGCGGATCAACTCCTGAGTGAAATTGATCATGTCGAGGCTAAGCTGGCTGAGTGCGATGCGGCGGCAGCGGAGCCGGGGGTGCGCGATCGCCATTTTGAAAAAGCCCTCCAAAAAGTAGACTTCAACCAGGCTAAGGAAATTGCTGCCCTGGTTCGGCAAAAGCTCAACCAGAATGGCGGAGCAGTGCTGTTTTTTCTGCAACGCACGCGCATGCAGATGGGGCATTTTTGTGTGGCTGAGGTGCTGAATGTGCTGCTGGTCGACCAGATGATCGATGGTCAGGTGGTCGGAGCCTACCGCAAATACTCCATCGACTTAAGCTCGGCCATCTCTCAGCTCAACGAGACGGAGTTTTTAATTCGGCTGGGCAGTTATCTCAATCTAGAACCCCAGAACGATGCCGAGGCCCTCTCCCAACTCATTCGAGAAACCATCCGCGACTCGATCGACAGTGGCACTACCATTTTTCTTGAAATTAAAAGTTTAGACGATCTGTTAGAACGAGGCGATTTTCTGGCCTGGTTCATCGATGACTTTTGGAAACCGTTGATCGATGCGATCGCAGCCGTTTCCCAAGAATTTAAAAGCAAGTTTATCGTGGCCTTAATTGCCGACAGCCAAATTTTGCCCGACTGCTCTGCGCCCGACTATCCTGCCGCCTACTTCTGTGACGAGATGGCCTTTGACTGCTATAAACTTATGAGCCTGCCCTTGCCCAACTGGTCGGTAGACGACATTCAGGATTGGCTGATGCGGTTTCGCCCCCTGTTTCCTACCCTGCAACTGCATACCAAAGACGATCTGAAGCGGCTGGCCAAACGAATTCACCGCATGAGCGGTGACGGCATTCCCCAGAGCGTGTGTGCCAACCTACAGGAGCTATGTCAATGACCCCAGCGGAGCGGCTGACGTTTTATGGGGATGGTCGCCAACCCCCCAGCCCCCATGCCGATGCGCCCCCCACCCCAGAGGCCTATCTGGTGTCGGAACCACTGCGGAAGGCGGTGAACCTGGCCATTTACCTGCGGCGACCGCTGCTGCTGGAGGGCGATGCGGGCTGCGGCAAAACTCGCCTGGCCTACAGCGTCGCCTACGAACTGGGGCTGCCCCTCTACCGGTGGGACGTGCGCTCTAGCACCAAGGCCCAGGACGGGCTGTACGAGTACGACGCCATTCTGCGGCTGCACGATGTCGAGGTGCAAAAGGGGCTGGGTCTGCCCCCCGCACCCTCCACTGAAGCGGATAGCGACGATAGTTCACCTGACCATCGCAACCCCGGCAACCCCAAGCACTACCGGCGGTTTGGGCCGCTGGGCAGGGCCTTTCGGCTGCGCACTTGCCCAGCCGTGGTGCTGATCGATGAGATCGACAAGGCCGATCTCGACTTTCCTAACGATCTGCTGACGGTGCTGGATGACCCCTGGGCCTTTACCATTCGCGAAACTGGCGAAACCGTCACCGCCGACCCCCACCAGCGCCCGATTGTGATCATCACCAGCAACAAAGAGAAGGGGAACCTGCCCGCCCCGTTTCTGCGGCGCTGCCTCTACCGCTATCTCGACTTTCCCAACGACCCCGAGCAGCTCAAGGCGATCGTCGATCGCCACTACGCCCTGCGGCAAGAGCCCCCGCCCGCCGCCCCCCTGACCACCGCCGCCGTCGAGATATTTTTGAGCGATCGCCAGGAGCGCAGCTGGTTTAAACCCCCCGGCACCAGCGAATTTCTCGACTGGCTGAGGGCGCTGCACAGCTTTGCCCCTGAGCCCTACAGCCCCACCCAGCTCCGGAAAGATACCGTTTTGCCCTACCCAGAACTGCTCTTTAAGCGGCAGGATGACTGGCGCAATGCGGCTAAAGCCCTATGAACGACCGGGATGAGCTGGTACAGCGGCTGTTTTTGCGGCTCAATCAGAGCCAGTTTCAGCTGGGTTTGGGAGAGTATCTGGCGGCGCTGTCCGCCGTGGAGGGCGGCTTTGGGCAGAGCCTGGAGGAGCTAGAAGACACCCTGAAGCTGCTGTGGTGCCATTCCCTGGCCGAGCAAAGCCAGTTTGAGCCCCTTTGGCAGCTCGAAATTGCCCAGATCAGCCCCCGCCAGCGGCGCAAACCCCCCTTTCCCGGCGGGCGCAAATCGGGTCGCCTGCCGCCATCGCCCTCGTCTGCTGCCACCCCCCGGCCCTCCCCCCCTACCCCCCACCCCCTGCCCCTCAACAGCCCCCCCAAAGCCGAGACCGGGGTACTGCCCGTGCAGGCCCCCAGCCGCCTGACCATGGCCGAAGAGCCCCTGTCCCTGCAAGCCTACTACCCGATCTCGCGGCGATCGATGGTGTACAACTGGCGCTACCTGCGCCGCCCCGTGGCCGATGGGCCGCAGGACGTGCTGGATGTGGCCGCCACCATTCAGCAGGTGAGCCGGCAGGGGTTTTATCTGACTCCGGTCTATCGGCGGCGATCGCGCAACCAGGCCAGACTGCTGCTGCTGGTCGATCAAAACGGCTCGATGACGCCCTTTCACCACTTCACCCGCGCCCTGGTCGAAACCGCCCGCGACACCGGGGCCCTAGAGCCTGATAACGTCAGCGCCTTTTACTTTCAAAATGTGCCGATGGGCAGCCTGTACAGAGATACCCACCTGACCAAACCCGTCGGGCTACGGGCGGTACTGAACAGCTGCGACGGGGGCACCAGCGTGCTGATCGTCAGCGATGCCGGGGCGGGGCGGGGCTATCGCACCAAAGACCGCATTCGGGGCAGCATTCGCTTTTTAACCCAGCTCAGGCGCTACACCACCCTGATCGCCTGGCTCAACCCCATGCCCCAGCACCGCTGGGTGGGCAGCTCTGCCGATGTCATCGCCAATGCGGTACCCATGTTTCAGATGGATAATGAAGGTCTGGGCAACGCCATCGACGTGATACGAGGCCAGCCGCTGACCTACCCCTACTCGTCGTCGCTATGACCTCTGCCGCCCCTAGCTCCCCCTGGCGCGACCAGGCCCATCAGGTCGATCGCTTTGTCGAGCGATTTGGCCACCCCGGCTATCGCCCCCTGGCCTGCTATGCGGCCCTGCCCCTGGTGCTGACCCCTGAGCTGCTGCACTACCTGCGCATCGAATTTCTGCGCGAAGACAACGTGCCCTGGGAGGCGGAGGTCGATCTACTGCTCTCTGACCTGTGCCGCCCGGTGGGCTACGAACTCTACGCCATGGATACCCAGGTGCGGGCCTACCTGCTGGCGCAGATGCAGGCCGACCCGGTGTGGCAGCAGCGGATGGCGGCGGCGGCCCAGGTGTTGATTAGCTACACCAACTACCTCAGCCGCACCGACCCCCACCGTCGCCAAAAAGAGCTCGATGCCCAGCGCATCGCCGCTATGACCTACCTGGGCGACGACGCCTGCCGCCAGGCCGCCGCCGAAATTGCCGATCGCCTCAGCCAGTTGGGCACCCAGGCCGCCACGGGCACTGCCTCGGAAAAAACCATTCGCTCTGAACTGGCCTTTTTGACCCGCCTTGCCCAGGAGCAGGCCCCACAACTGCAAGCGTCTGCGGCCCTGGTGGAGTTTGCTGAGCTGGTGCAGCGGCTACTGCGCCAGCCAGAGGCGGTGAGTCCGGAGACAATGGGGCGATCGTACCGGGTGGGTAAGGTTGAGCTGACCCCTGGGGTTTACCCGCTGCAGCGGCGAGGAGCAAGTGAGGGCCTGTCAGGGCTGCCGCCGCTGGAACCTCAGACAGTGGAGGTGGTAACTATCAAATTTGAAGATACCCCAACGATTCCCATTGCAATGCTAGAGCCTTTTACCTTTGAGGTTTTGACCTATGAAGAAATGCTCATACGTCAAGAAAGATGGCATGTACGGAGCCATGAGAGGCAGGCGCTAGGTTATCTAGAACCTCTAGGTAGTAGCGTATTTATTTCTATGGTCGCTATTGCTAAGGGAAGTTTTATTATGGGTTCGCCTCCAAATGAACCAGAACGCCTTGAGAGAGAAGGGCCACAACATAATGTCTATATCAATGATTTTTTTATGGGGCGGTATCCCATAACTCAAAAACAGTGGCAGATGGTAGCGGCTATGCCACCACAACAACAAGAACTTACCCCAAATCCTTCACATTTTAAGGGTGATCATCGTCCGGTAGAGCGAGTGAGTTGGTACGACGCTATAGAGTTTTGCTCTCGGCTCTCAGCCCACACTGGGCGACAGTATCGGCTGCCAACTGAGGCAGAGTGGGAGTACGCCTGCCGCGCAAGCACTACGACACCCTTTTGTTTTGGCAATATCATTACAACTAGGGTTGCAAACTATAACGGTCATTATGTTTATAACAATGCTCCCATAGGTGAGAACCGAAAGGAGACTACTGATACAGACTATTTAAAAACTGCCAATGCCTTCGGTCTGTCAGACATGCACGGCAATGTGTATGAGTGGTGCCAAGATCACTGGCATAACAACTATGTAGATGCCCCCATTGACGGCAGCGCATGGGAAGACAATGTGGCAGATAAAAATTTAACCCGGATGTTACGCGGTGGTGCTTGGAGCACCTATCCGTGGTTTTGTCGTTCTGCCTACCGTCTCAGCAGCCCCCCGGGTGGATCTAGAACCGATATTGGGTTTCGGGTTGTATGTGTTGCGCCAAGGGATCTGTAGCGTGGGTCGCCCTATCCACCCTTGCCTGCTCACCCCTAACATCCCTGCGACCCACAGCCCGAGCACCCCCAATTCCCATGCATTCGACATCGGGGGGCGATCGCCGTGATGGACAGCATGGGTGCCGTGGGTCGGGGCGATCGCGACCATGGACGGGTTTAAAAGCATGATGGGTGACCCACGCTACACTTGGGACGAGGTGGGCCGACCAACGCGGCGGTGCTTGGAACAACAATCCTCGTCTGACCTTTTGAGAAAGCCCATGGCAAAAGACTTTTTCATTAGCTATCACAGCAGCGATCGCCCCTGGGCTGACTGGATCGCCTGGGTGCTCGAAGAAAACGGCTTCACCATACGCCTCCGCCCCTGGGATTTTCAACTAGAAGGAAATATTATTCTCAATCTACATATGGCATCCTCACCGGGGGCACAGAACATTTTGGTATTGCTCTCAGAGACATATCTGCAAACTCAGGAGCCCATTGATGAGTGGCCTGATTTATTCAATGCAAGGCTTGAGTCTGGTGATTTTCGCTTGATTTCAATTTGTGTTGACAATTGCCGTCCTAGCGGCGCATTAGCGGCTGTCCCTGCTATCAATGTGTTTCAAAAGTCAGAAACTGAAGCGGAGCAGGTTATTCTTGAGGCGATCGCCACCTACTTCAAAGCAGATTCCCCGCTATCCCCAATTGGCCGTCCCGTCCCAAAAGGCGATGCTAAGCGCAACAGGTTTTCTTCCATCGGTGGGCAACAGCAAACCCTCCTAACCAGGGCTGAATCTATCCCTACAGGCCAATTCAAACTGCAACGGCGCACCCAAACTGTCCGAGCCTACGTAGAGCGTTTTGTTGACAACATTGGCCTAGAGATGGTGCAAATTCCCGCCGGTAGCTTCCGCATGGGTTCCCCTAACAACGAGCTGAAACGCCAGGATCGAGAAGGCCCAGAGCATAGGGTCAGCCTAGCAAGCTTCTTCATCGGTAAGTACCCCATCACCCAGGCTCAGTGGCGCTTTGTGGCCAGGCTACCATCTGTCAACCACGAACTCAGGTTTCATCCCTCCCACTTCACCAGAGACAGTAGACCGGTTGAGAACGTCTCCTGGTTTGAGGCGGTTGAGTTTTGCGATCGCCTCAGCCTGCACACTAGTCGCCTCTACCGCCTGCCCACCGAAGCCGAGTGGGAATACGCCTGCCGGGCGGGCACCACGACCCCCTTCCACTTTGGCGAGACCATCACCACCGACTTGGCCAACTATAGCGGAGCTGACGAGCAGCACGGGGCCTATGGCCGGGGCCCCAAGGGCCAAAATCGCCAGACTACCACCCCCGTAGACCACTTTGGTATCGCCAACGCCTTTGGCCTCTGCGATATGCACGGCAACGTCTGGGAATGGTGCCAAGACCTGTGGCGAGCGAACTATGGTGATGATTCACCAAAACGCAAAATCAAGGCTACCCCTCAACCAGACCAATCGACCCATAGGGTGGCCCGTGGAGGATCTTGGTACACCACACCTCAACGATGCCGGTCAGCCAGTCGCATTCACTTTGCCCCAGAGAGCCGTCACTCTGATGTGGGCTTTCGGGTGGTTTGCTCCTTTGGAAAGTAGCGAAATTAACCGTTTTAGAAATCTTTGGCAGCGAAATCACCGATCAGCTTGATAACTGTCACAGGCTAGACAGAGAGCCTAAGGTTATCTTTTATGGTAGATACATTCAACCATTTAGAGTGAATGCAGTCATGAATAAACTCTGGATGGTTACAGCTTAGGCTGTGGATCTAATCGAGTAATAATCACCGTATTTTTACGGATTTACTTTATCTAGAAAAAGGAGGCTAGATCTAGTGAGAATCTCGTGTGACCAAGTTCATGTCCTGTTTTTATGGAGGCGATCGCCCATGGTAGACAACTTTCCCAAAGCTATCGGTCGAGGTGAATACATCTTTGGCCATCACCCAGCATCACCATCCCACCTCCTAAAAAGGATATCTAAAGGGTTAAGGATATCTCAAGGGTTGTAGAAGAGGGCCTTCTACAACCTTTTTTATTGAACTGATTATTCAAAAGGCTGTTCGCTCTGGCTAAAACTAATCCTATCTTCACGCCCTAATCAGGCTTGAGGGCGATCGCCCCAGCCCCTCATCAATCCTTCAGGTAAGCCCCATCAAAAAATTACTCAATGCTCACCCCGCCAAAGGTTTCGGCTTTCTTACCTGCCCGTGCTGGAGCCGCTTTTTCCAGCTGGCGCGCCTGCTGGCGATGGCGCTGAAAGTGCCCCAGCCATTCTTCCGGTGCATTCATAGTTTCGCCGCCGTGCTGGGTGAGGCGCTTGCGCACCTGGCAGAGCACCGGGGTGTTGACGCAGGCCCCTGAGACAATCACCTGGCCCTTAGTGAGGGAGGGCAGCTCCTTCAACAGATCGCGTCCGGCGGCCTCAACGCCGTACTTGAGACTGTCCTGGTCTACGGGGTTGACGATGCGCATGAGAAACTGACTCATGCACTGGCTGAGCACGTCGGAGTCGAGTTTGCCCGGGCGCTGGGTAATCAGCCCTACCCCCATGCCAAACTTGCGGCCCTCGCTGAGGATGGTGCGTAGAATCTGTTTACAGCGGGCAGGATCATTGGCCGGGGCAAAGCGGTGGGCCTCTTCGATCACAATGAACACTGGGTAGGGCAGGTAATTTTCGTCTTCGGCGGTAATTTTGTCCTTAGCGGTGTTCATGCGCGCCTGATAACTTTGACGCAGCACGGCGGCACAGATGACCTGCTGTTCCTCCTGGCTAATTTCGTTCATTTGGAGCACAGTCACCTGGCCAGGCGCAAAGAGATCCTTGGGAGCCAGGTGCTCCATCCGGTGGAAGTACTCTGAGCGCTCCAGCTTGCTCAGTTTCCACTCCAGCGCTGGAGCAGACGATCCGGTTTTTTCATTGCCTTCGTCGTCGGTAGTGCGGTCTGACTCGTAGCAGGCGGCGATCAGATCCTGGGCATCCCAACGGTGGTTACTAAATTTATGTTTGCCTAAGAGGCTAAAAGCCTTGTTGAGGATAGCCTGTTGGCGATCGCTCATGTCGGGCAGCAGGGTCAGAATGTCGTAGTAGTCCAGCGACGACATCCGAATGCGGATCTGATCCGGGGTCAAAATTTTTACCTCTGGACTGTAGCCATCGTCAGCGGCAAAGCTGGGATGGCCGAGCATGTCTGTGAGGGTGCCGTATTCACCGTGGGGGTCAAAGATCAGCACCGCCGCTCGGTTGTAGGGGCGGAGCAGTTCCTCAATCAGCACGCCCGCTGTATAGCTTTTGCCCGAGCCGGTGCCCGCTAAGATTGCCATGTGGGTGCTGACCAGCTCTTTTACATCCAGAGCTACGGGGACTCGCCCGCCGGGGCGCAGCAGCAGCGAACCAATGTGGGCCGAGCCGACCTCCTCCGGCTGTTTCTTGTTGATGATCTGGCGCAGGCTGGCGTCGTCGGCCAGGGTGACTTTCGCCCCAGGGTCGGGGGAGACCCGCGGATTCATGAAGCCGAGGGCAGGATGAAAGTACCCCACCACATCGACGGTAACTTCGTAGACTTCGGGATTGGGGTGAGCAAAGCCGACCAGAGCGGCGATCGCCTCAGGATTAATATCCGGGTCGGCAAAGATGCGATCGGGCAGGTGGTCGATCAGGCGGCGATCGGAGATTTTGCCCAGAATTTGAGCGTTGGGGATATCCGCCAGATCCACGGTGTAGTAGACAAACTCGCCAATCTTGACCTGGCGGTTGTCGGCGGTGATGAACACGTACTGGTTGCCGGTTTCCCCCGGCCCCTTGACGGTGCCAATCACTGGAGAAGCCGAAGGGTGCTTTGACCGTGCCATAGGAACCCGCTAGGAAAGGAATTGCTGCCAGGGTAGCGAAAGTTTAGCTATCCCTGGCGCTGACTTCATTAATACTAATGTCCTGCTGGCCATTAGGGTAGAGGCAACGTCATCAGGCCATGAAGAAGATGTAAAACTAGCTTCGCCCTATGCCGGAGATTGCGGATCTGCCCAGGGCCGGGCTGGTCAAAAAATTGGCGTATTCACGGATACTGCCCGGCGGGCAAGTCGGTAGGCTGAAGGGAGTCGGGGGTGAGCTGGGCAGCTCCAGCTTGCCCCCGGCTCAGGAGACCGGGAACACTTCGCTCGATGGTTGCCCATGGCATCTGAAAAACCGACGGTTTTGTTCCAGGCTCGTCCCCCTGAGGGGGCGGCGCTCACCTCCTCCAGTCTCTGTGATGGTCGCGAAACCTGGCCTATTGTCCACGCTCTGGCCGCTACGCTCAATCAGCCCGATCCTCTGCCTGCCTTAGCAGAGGTGTTGGGAACTCACCTGGGAGCGGGAGCATGCCTGCTGCTCTGCCACTATCCCGATACCCGCAGGGTGACCTACACCTGCTGGCATCGAGGGGCAGTCCCGACTGGGTATCAACTGGGTGTTACCGAAACGGGGCCGTCCCAGGAGGGGCCGCGCCGCTTTGCCCTGGGGCTAATCGAGCAGACTGTTGACCAGTCGGCGGGTAGGGCGCGGCTGTGGTGGCAAAAGGGGGTAGCCGGGCTGCTGCGAAATGGGGCAGAGCCCCCCGCCTGGCTGCGCTCCATGGCCAGCTGCACCGCCATTGCGGTAGACGGGGCCGAGATGCAAGGGGCTGTGCTGCTGCTGGGGGCCGGAGGCTTGGCTGTGGAGCCCACAGTACAGGCTAACCTAGCCAGTTTAGGGGCGATCGCCTTTCATCAGCACTATCTTCAGGGGCAGGCCCAGCGCCACACTGAGCAGCTGCGCTACCTCAACTATCTTAAAGAAGACTTTCTCAGCACGCTCAACCACGAGCTGCGCACTCCCCTCACCAGTATGATGCTGGCCATTCGCATGCTGCGCCGCCCCGATCTCACCCCCGAGCGGTCGGCCATGTATTTAGATATCTTGGAGCAGCAGTGCACCCGCGAAATTAACCTGGTGAACGACCTGCTGATGCTGCAAACTTTAGAGTCTAAAGCGCCTGTGGCGGTTCGCCAGCCCACGGACTTAGGCCAGTTGCTGACTGATTTAGCCGATCGCCAGCAGGAGTCGTTTCGGCAGGCTCAGCTCAAGCTGGCGTTGCGGCTGCCGTCTGCTCCGGTGCTGCTAGCCACCGATGCCGAGCGGTTGACCAAGGTGCTCCTAGAGCTCCTGGGCAATGCCCGTAAATATTCGGCCCCCGCAACGGTCGTTACCCTGGCCCTGGCCGACAATCAGTCTCCAAACGGGGGAGTGACCCTGCAAGTTAGCAACCTGGGAGCGGCCATTGAAGCTGAGGATTTGCCCCATATTTTTGACAAGTTTCGTCGGGGTGCCAGGGCGACCAAAGACGGCATTGCCGGTACCGGTACCGGTCTGGCCCTGGCCCGTGGGTTAGTGGAGCAGATGGCGGGCACTATAAAAGTGTCGAGCCGACCCGACGATGCCCACCTCTGGCAAACCTGCTTTACCCTTGAGTTTGAGCACCATGGGAAATCTCTATCTAAGTCCTAAGGCCACAATTCACAGGGGCAACACCATGCCGACAAAATTTGCTGGTATTCTGGGCACAGGCGTGGTGGCCTGGCCAAACTACACCGTTACTGGTTGGTTTTAACCCATGACTGCACAGACCTCCGACCCCCACAATCTCGAAGCGGCGTTGCTAAGCGCTGAGGGTTCTGCTCGCTCAGCGGGTGTCTCCATCCATACCGAACGGCTAGAGGGGCAGCAGCGCCGCATTGTGGCCTCTACCCAGATTCCTGCTGAGGTAGACCAGGTTTGGCAGGTACTGACCGATTACAACAACCTGTCGAGCTTTATTCCCAATCTCTCCTACAGCCAGCGGCTGAGCCATCCCGACGGCGGTATTCGCCTAGAGCAAATCGGTTCCCAGTGTTTTCTCAACATTAAGTTTTGCGCCCGTGTGGTGCTCGATATGGTTGAGACATTCCCCAAAGAGCTGCGCTTCTCGATGGTGGAGGGTGATTTTCGCCAGTTTGAGGGCAAGTGGACCCTAGAACCGATAAAGGATGCCTCAGGCGAAGTCGTTCGCCTGGGCTACGACCTGGTGATTCTGCCTCCCCGCGCGATGCCGGTAGCCCTGATCGAGCGACACATTCGCAATGACCTGAGCCGCAATCTACAAGCCATTAGCGATCGCACTCTCGTGCTGTTTAGCGCTTGATTGCTCTCTGCTCGCGACGGATTAAAGCGTTTGGGCAACATCGGCAATGAGCCATCGCAGCCACTGACTGGCCGGTGAATTTTGGCTGCTGCGATGCCAGCGCATGGCTACCGAAAACCCCTCTAGTTCAAAGGGTAGGGGCAACAGTTTGAGTGGTTGAGTTTGGTTAAAGGCCACGGCCACTCGACAGGCCAGGGTGGCAATTAAATTGGTTTGAGCCAGCACAAACGGGGCGGCCAAGAAGTGGGGAATGGATAGGGCAACCCGCCGCTGTAGGTTTTGTTTGGCCAGTAGGTTATCCACTCTGCCCACCCGATCTTCTCTGACCGAGATCAGCAGGTGGGAGAGGGCGAGGTAGGTGTCGAGCGACAGTTTATCCCCCAGACTGGGATGATCGAGGCGGGCCGCGCAGAGGTAGGCGTCTTGAAAGAGCAGTTGCTCTTGGTGCCAGGGCACGACTTCTGGGAAAAGACCGCAGGCCAGGTCAATGGCACCGCTGTCGAGCAGGGCGAAGAGGGTCTGGCGATCGCCCGATCGCACTTGTAGAGTCACCCCCGGAGCCAACGCCTGAACTCGCTGCATCAGCTGGGGTAGCAGGGTCAACTCAACGTAGTCAGACATGCCGATAGCAAACAGGCGATCGCTGGTGGCCGGGTCAAAGCTAGTATCCTCCAGCAGCGCCCCCTGAATTTGGCGCAGCGCGGGGTTGAGCTGCTGGGCCAGGGCCAGGGCGCGGGGGGTGGGGCGCAGCCCAGCGGGGGTGCGCAAAAAGAGTTCGTCCTGGGTGAGGCGGCGCAGCCGGGCCAGGGCATTGCTGGTGGCGGGTTGGCTGAGCCCAACCCGCTCCCCAGCGCGGGTGACACTGCCTTCGCTGATTAGGGCGTCGAACACCACCAGCAAATTTAAATCTAACCCGGCAAGATTGATGTGGTGAATGTTGCCCATGCGAATTATCCATTGGACAAATCTATGATGCAGGCATGACGATAGAAGCGCAATCGGTTTTCGACCGTTAAACCAATTAGGACAGCGCTCTATGGCCCAGCAGATTTTGATGATTGTGGCGAATCCGGCGGTCTCTACCACCTTGGGTGGGCCAGTTGGGTTTTGGGCCGCTGAATTAATTCACCCCTACAACGTGTTTACCCAGGCGGGTTACGGCGTCACCATCGCCAGCCCCCAGGGCGGCAAAGTAGAGTTTGATCGCCTCAGCGATCCCAGAGATGCTTCGGGCTACGCCAAGGACGATACGCTGTCGCTGGCCTATATTGACCAGCCGGAGTTCATGGCGCTGCTGGAGAACACACCGGCGATCGCCAACCTGGATGCTGCCGACTTTGATGCCATTGTGGTCTGCGGTGGCCAGTCGCCCATGTTTACCTTTCGCCAAGAGACGGCTTTGCGGGATTTATTCATGGCCTTTTACAACGCAGGCAAGCCCAGCGCGGCCCTCTGCCACGGCACCTGCCTGCTGCTCGAAACCCGCCTGGCCGACGGTACGCCGCTAATTCAAAACAGGGTTATGACCGGCTTTGCCAACAGCGAAGAAGACTACGCCGACCAGGTGACGGGCCAGCGGGTAATGCCCTTTCGCATTGAGGATGAAGCGACCCAGCTGGGGGCCAAGTTCGTCACCCAGCCCGCCTTTACCCCCAATGCTGTGCGCGACGGGCATTTGATTACTGGACAGCAGCAAAACTCTGGCGCTGAGACAGCCCGGCTACTGCTCAGCGTTCTACAGGCTGGGGGCTAATCGCAATGAACTTAGCATTTATTGGTATTGGCCAGGTGGGGGCGGCTCTGGCGGGCAGTTTGGTCGCTTTGGGCCACACCGTCACCATCGCCGCCCGTGACCCTGGCTCCAAAAGTGTGACCGAGGCGGTGGCTCGGTTTCCCCATTTGGCGGTAGCCTCCCCGGAGGATGCCATTGCGGCGGCGGAAGTCATCTTCTTGGCTACGCCCTTTGCCACTGTGGAGGCGGCTTTGGCTAACGGCGATCGCTTTGCGGGCAAGGTGCTGATCGATTGCACCAACCCCGTGGGGTCGAACTTGACCCACGGGCTCAATAGCGAGCGATCGGGCAGCGAATTTGTCCAGAGTCTGGTGCCCCAGGCCAGGGTGGTCAAAGCGTTTACCATTTGTGGCGTTGAAAATTTTGAAGACAACACCTACCCCGGCTACGGCGACCTCAAGCCCGCCATGCTGATGGCTGGGGATGATGCTGAGGCCAAGCAGGTTGTGGCTACTCTTTGCCAGGAGCTGGGCTGGGAGCCGGTGGATACTGGCCCAATTTCCACGGCCCTGCATTTGGAGCACATGACCCTACTGTGGATAAAAATGGCCAGAGTGCAAGGAGCAGGAGCCGGGTTTGTGTGGGCTCGGCTACAGCGGTAGAGCGATCGCGGCTAGCCGAAATTCTGTTTGCCGAGCACCCTTGGCCAACAAAGTGGTCAGGCGCTGATCGGACTTTATGGATGGTTGGATACCAGCGGTTCCTGGCGTTCGGCGACAACGGCATAGAAGGGATCGCCACCAGCCATGCCCAGCATTTGCAGAATGGCGGGCACGCTGGGGGTGTGAGCCACTACCTCGGGGTTACTGAAGCCGGGCACAGAGCCAAAATAACCTTTCACCAAGTTGACCCGGCGGGTCTCGCTGCCGTCGCGCCAGGCGGCGATCGCCTTTTGATAAAACATTCGGTTCGAGAAGCTGACAATGGCGATGCCGCCCGGCTTGAGGATGCGGTAGATCTCGCCAAATACCATCTCGGGCTGCTGTAGGTACTGCACCGACACGGTGTTTAGCACGGCATCAAAGGACTGGTCTACCAGGGGCAGTTTGGGGTTTTCGTTGAGGTTTTGCACAAAGTAGTGGTTGAGGCGAGGGTTTTTGGCCAGTTCTTCAGCGTTCATGCCGTGGCCTTCGACCCACTCAAAGTCTACGTCGGCGGGCAGGTGCGAAACCCAGCTGCTCATCATGTCAAAGATGCGGCTGTTGGGGCGCAACCGCTGGCGGTAAAGCTCGGTGAGCTGCTGAATGAAGCCGTCGTCTACGTGGGTGACAAAGCGGGGCGCGTCGTAGAAAAAAGTGTCGCTAGACTCGTCAAGCTTGGTGCGTTGGTCGGGCTGAAGCAGCATGGTGACAGGAGCTAAGGGCTTTCTTTGAGTGTAAACAAAGATTAAGCTCAGGGCTACGGCGATTCCCTTAGAAATTGCCATAGCCCTGGGCTTTTAGGTTTAGAGGGTTATTTGCCAGGTCAGGGCAATATCCCTGTCCTCTAGTGCTGGCGATCGCACAACAGTTAGGGCTCACCCCGCATTGCCGGCGGCTGCCAATCGCTAAAGCCTTCCATGTGGCCCCAGTAGCCGCGAAAGCCAATAATTGCCCACACCAGCGCCGCTACCAACAGGACTGCGGCCCCCAGGGTGCGCCAGCTTTTGTTGCCCCGCAGATATACCAGCGTGGGGGCCGCCAGCACCCCGCCCAGACCAGTCAAGATAAAGCCCAATCCGGCCACCAGCGGCTGTTGGGTCTGCCCCAAATTGATAATGCGTGCCCCAACGACAATTGCAGTGAGGCCGGCAAAAAAGGCGTAGACGGTGAGCGAGAGCAGGTCCCAGCCCTGGGCGATGGCGATCGCCGCCGCCAGGTACAGCCCGCCGAACAGCACCGTGGTTTCGCCGAAGGAAATGTTGAAGCTGCCCGGTATCGGCCAGGTCCACATCATGTGGAGACCGGTAGCCAGGGCGATCGCCCCCACCAGCCCAAAGCCCGGTATCCACCGCTTGAGGTTGGCTCCATCGAGCCCGCGATAGACAAAGTCGGCCAGCAGCACCAGCCCCGCAACCATGTTGATCAGCATCAGGGTGATGTAGTCAATAAACATGACGGCAGCGTTATAGAATGCAACGTTTTCCATCCTAGCGGGCAATTAGCCTACCAGAACCAATGTGCTGGGCATTCGCCATGCCACCGCCCATGGAGTCGGGGGCGACAGGCTGCTGCTGATCATCCGCCTGATGGCGATCGCCATTACGGTACTGGGGGTGCTGCTGGGCCTGAAGGTATCCCAGCCCGGGGACTGCTGCTGCTGGCCTTTGACATGGAGCTTTGCAGGGCTGGTGGTGCCTCTGATTGACGGTCTGTTTTGGGCCAAAGCAACGCGGCAGGGGGCGCTGGCCTGCATTGGGGTGGGGTTGCTGTCGCGCCTGCTGATCTCTACACGGTCCTCAGCCGATGCGATGGAGGGCCGTGTGGTAACCAACCTATTCAAGAGAGCCTTCTACGCCATCACCGCTTCCGCCTGGGTGCGCACCCGATCGAGCAAATCCTTGAGGCCGTAGGGGTTGACCCGGTAGCTGAGCGGGTGGGCAATCAGCCGGGCGGTGCTGTGGTACAGCACCTCTAGCTCCATCAGGTTGTTTTCCTTCAGGGTTTTGCCGGTGGAAACCAGATCGACGATCGCCTCCGACATGCCCGTAATCGGCCCCAGTTCTACCGAGCCGTAGAGGGGCACAATTTCCACCGGCAGATCTAAGCTTTGGAAGTAGTCGCGGGCGCAGTTGACGTACTTAGAGGCCACCCGGCTGTGGGCGGGCAGGTCAAGGGCTGAGCGGTAGGGGCTGGTGGTTTTGACCGCCACCGACAGGCGGCAGCCGCCAAAGCCCAGATCGGCCAGATGGGCGACAGCGGGCTTTTTCTCGCGCAGCACATCGTAGCCGACCATGCCTAGCTGAGCCTGGCCGTACTCCACGTACACCGGCACATCCTGAGCGCGCACCAGGAGCCCGGTAGCCTGGCCCGAGGCGTCGGTAATTTGCAGCTGGCGGTTGGCACCGTCAAGAAACAGACTAAAGTCGAGGCCTACGGCCTGGAGTAGGCGAATGCTGTCTTTGAGCATGCCGCCCTTGGGCAGCGCGATGGTGAGCATGGGGTTTTCCTTTACAAGGTCAATTCACGCTAAGGGAAAGTTTAGAGCTGGAGAATGGGGTTGTTGAACGTTGGAACGTTCCAACGTTCAACAACCCCTACACCCGAAACTTTTCGGTGACGCGGCGCATGGCTTCGTTCACGTTTTCGCGGCTGTTGAAGGCCGAAATGCGGAAGTAGCCTTCGCCTGCGGCCCCAAAGCCCGAGCCGGGGGTGCCGACCACATGGCAGGTGTGCAGCAGCTTGTCGAAAAAGTCCCAGCTGGTGAGGTCGTTGGGGGTTTTGACCCAGACGTAGGGGGCATTGACGCCGCCATAGACGGCAATGCCAGCGGCGGTGAGCTGCTCGCGAATGATGCGAGCGTTCTCCATATAAAAGTCGATGAGCGCCTTGGTCTGGGCCTGGCCCTCGGGCGAATAGACCGCCTCGGCCCCCCGCTGCACAATATAGGAGACGCCGTTAAACTTGGTGGACTGGCGGCGATTCCACAGGCCGTGGAGGGCAACGTCGGTGCCATCGGCGGCTTTGCCCATCAGGGTCTTGGGCACCACCGTCAGGGCGCAGCGGGTGCCGGTAAAGCCCGCATTCTTAGAGAAGGAGCGGAACTCGATCGCACAGTCCCGCGCCCCTTCAATTTCATAGATGGAGTGGGGGATGGTGGGGTCGGTGATGAAGGCTTCGTAGGCGGCGTCGAACAGAATGATCGAGCCGTGGGCGCGGGCGTAGTTGACCCAGGCTTGCAGGTGCTCTTTGCTGGCTACCGCCCCGGTGGGGTTGTTGGGGAAGCAGAGATAGATCAAGTCTACTTTTTCGTGGGGAATGCTGGCGGTGAAGGCATTGGCGGCGCTGATCGGCAGGTAGGTGAGGCCGCCGTACTCGCCGGTTTCGTTGGCGGGGCCGGTGTGGCCTGCCATGACGTTGGTGTCAACGTAGACGGGGTAGACCGGGTCGGTGACGGCGATGGAGTTGTTGCTGCCGAAGATATCTAAAATGTTGCCGCAGTCGCACTTGGAGCCGTCGGAGATAAATATTTCGCTGGCGTCGATGTCGCAGCCCCGGCTCTGAAAGTCGTGCTGGGCAATTTTTTCGCGCAGCCAGAGGTAGCCCTGCTCGGGGCCATAGCCGTGGAAGGAGGCGCGATCGCCCATGTCTTCCACCGCTTTGACCATAGCGGTGCGGCAGGCTTCGGGCAGGGGCTCGGTCACATCGCCAATGCCCAGCTTAATGATCGGGGCGTCGGGGTTGGCCTCGGCAAAGGCGCTGACCCGGCGAGCAATTTCGGGGAACAGGTAGCCCGCTTTAAGCTTGAGATAGTTGTCGTTGATGGTGGCCATGGAGCGTTACGAGATGGTGACAGGTTGCGATGGTGACAGTTACTTAACTAAGGGTACAGCGCGACGGGGGTGTGGGGAGTATGTGGGGTGGGGAGTAATGGGGTGAGGGAGATGGGGGTGAGGGAGATGGGGAAGTTGGGTGCTGAGTTCGCAAAGCATAATTCAGTCCACTCCATTACCCCGTCACTCCATCACCCTCATCTACAAACCGCCCAGGGCGCTACTATGGGATGTCCCCGCTACCACCTAGGATCATGGTTGCTGCTGACACTGCTGACGAAAAACCCTTCGGCAAAAAACTCTACGAAGGCAAGGCCAAAATCATCTACGCCACCGACGACCCAGCGGTGCTGCTGACCTACTTTAAAGACGACGCCACCGCGTTTAATGCCCAAAAAAAAGGTCAGATCGTCGGCAAGGGGCAGATCAACTGCGCCATTTCCACCTATTTGTTTCAACAGCTCGAGGCGGCGGGCATTGCCACCCACTGGTTAGAGACGACGGGCGATCGCACCATGCGGGTCAAAGCCCTCCAGATCATCCCCCTCGAAGTCGTGGTTCGCAACCTGGCGGCGGGCAGCCTCTGTAAGCAGACCGGTCTGCCCCTGGGCCAGCGCCTGGAGCCACCGCTGGTGGAGTTCTACTATAAAGATGACGCCCTGGGCGACCCGCTGCTGACGGGCGATCGCATTCGCGCTATGGCGATCGCCAGCGAGGAACAGATCGCCACTCTGCGCCGTCTTGCCCTCAGCATCAATCAAATCCTGACGGATTTCTTTATGGGCTGCGCCATTACTTTAGTTGACTTCAAGCTAGAGTTTGGCCTCGATGCCCACCAGCAGGTTTTGCTGGGCGATGAAATTAGCCCAGACACCTGCCGTCTGTGGGATCAAACCACCGATGACGTAGCCCAACGGGTGCTCGATAAAGATCGCTTTCGGCAAGATCTGGGCCAGGTCGAAACCGCCTACCAGCGTGTGCTAGAAAAGGTGGCGGCACAATCGGCCAAGAATTAGCGCCATCAATGCGGTAGAATTTGTCCGATTGTGGGGGCAGCGGCCCGCCCAGGGCAGTTTCCCGGGCTGAGAGCCAGGGAGATCAGCCCTTGATTGGTGTGTGGACGTGTTTAGCAGGTGTGTTTAGATGCGGGTATCTCCTAGTTATTTGCTGGCGGTTTTGGCCACCTCTGGACTGGTTGGGCTAGTTGCAGCTCCGGCCCAGGCCAACCCAGCCGCCCCCGAGTCAGCCGTTCAGGGGGCTTCCCCCGAGGCTGAGTCGCTCAATGCCCTCGGTGCGGCAGCCTACAGCCAAAGCGCCTCTGGGTTGGCCTCGCCAGAGCCCAACTCCAGCGCAGAAGCCTCCGGCGCATCCGTCCAGACCCTCGACTTTGGCCTGGTGCAGCCCGATTTAGGTGCCAGCCCCGTTGCCGAGACCCTTCAGGGTGCGATCGACGACTATCGTGCCAGCGGTGGCGAAACCCATGGCGAAAGCGAATCTGCTACAGATGCTACCACCGCCCTTTGGCCCCAGGCTAGCCCGGCCTCTACCCCTGAGCCTCAGAGTGCTCAGCTAGCTCAGACCCCCAGCACCCAGCGCGAGATCACCCCCGAAGAAGCTCAGCGCATTCTCGATGGGGCCGTGCAGCGCCGCAGTCAGCCTCAGCCCGTACCCAGTCAGCCGGGGCAGGCCGAGGCTCCCGCAGAAGAACCTGGCGAGGCAGCCCTTGAAGAACCGGCCGATGAAACCCCGGAAGCCCCTGCCGCAGCAGCCGAGGAACCTCGGGTGCTGGTGGCAGAGGTGCAGGTGCAGCCCACCCAGGGTACCCTCGACCCGGCCCTTGAGAACCTGATTTTCAGCGTGATTGAAACCAGGGCCGGGCGCACCACTACTCGCACCCAGCTTCAGCAAGACATCAACAGCATCTTTGCCACCGGCTACTTTGCCGACGTGGATGCCCAGCCCCAGGACACCGATCTCGGGGTGCGGGTCACCTTCTTAGTGCAGCCCAACCCAGTGCTCACCGATGTGCGATTGCAGGGTAACGAAGTGCTGCCCCAGGCCGTGGTAGACGATATCTTTGCCGACCAGAAGGGCCAAATCATCAACCTGATTGACTTTCAAGAAGGCATTCTGGAACTCAACCAGTGGTATCAAGACCAGGGGTACGTGCTTGCCCAAGTGGTCGCAGCCCCTCAGGTTTCATCGGCGGGGGTCGTCACCCTGGAAGTCGCTGAAGGTGTAATTGAAAACATCGAGGTGCGCTACATCAATGACCTGGGCCAGACCGTTGACGACGAGGGCAACCCGGTGCAGGGGCGCACTCGACCCTTCATCATTACCCGCGAGTTTGAGACTCAGCCCGGTGAAGTATTCAACCAGGCCCGCATTGAGCGAGACTTTCAGCGAGTGTTTGGCCTGGGAATTTTTGAGGATGTCGTGCCGGGGCTAGAGCCTGCCCCCGACGATCCTCGCAAAGTTACGGTCATTGTCAACGTGTCGGAGCGCAACACCGGCTCGGTAGCCGCTGGTCTGGGCTTTAACTTTACCGGCGATCTGTTTGGTACGGTCAGCTTCCGTCAGGATAACTTTGGCGGCAATAACCAGAAGTTCAGCGCCGAGGCTCAGCTCAGCACCCGCGATATTCTCTTTGATCTGTCTTTTACCGATCCCTGGATTGCGGGCGACCCCTTCCGCACCTCCTACACTGCCACGGCCTTCGCCCGCTCGGCCAACAACCTCAACTTCGAGGCTGGCCCCAACCCCATCAACCTGGCCAACGGCGATCAGGTTCGCATTCGTCGCTTTGGTACCGGCATTACCTTTAGCCGTCCCCTCGACAACGGCTGGACGGTGGCCGTGGGGACTCTGTTTCAGAATGTGTCGGCCCGCGACGCTGGCGGCAGCGTCAATGCGGTAGATGCGGCGGGCAATCCGCTGACGGCCAGCGGCACCGGGGTAGACGACCTGTGGACTTTTCCCATTAGCGCCACCCTCGATCGCCGCAACGATGCCTTCAACCCCACCAGCGGCAGCATTCTCCGCCTGAACTCAGAGCAGTCGGTGCCCCTGGGGCGGGGCAGCATCTTTATGAACCGGCTGCGGGGTAGCTACAGCTACTACATTCCCCTCAATCTGCTGAATTTTGCCGAGGGTGCCCAGGCGCTGGCCCTCAACATTCAGGCCGGCACCATTGTAGGCGAAGTGCCTCCCTACGAAGCCTTTGCCCTGGGGGGCACTAACTCGATTCGGGGCTACGATGAAGGAGAAGTGGGGAGCGGTCGCAGCTATGCCCAGTTCACCGCCGAGTATCGGTTCCCGCTGTTCTCCTTCTTGGGTGGTGCTCTGTTTGTGGATGTGGGTACCGACCTGGGCAGCGGCAATGCCGTGCCCGGTGCCCCTGGCCCATCGCGGGGCAAGCCCGGCAGCGGGTTTGGCTACGGCGCTGGGGTGCGTCTCTCTACGCCCCTCGGCCCGCTGCGGGTAGACTATGGCTTTAACGACCAGGGCCAGGGACGCATTCACTTCGGCTTTGGGGAGCGGTTCTAATGGTGCAAACCGATCTGAGTTGCGGTCGATTCACCAGGGCGGGCTGGGAGCTGCCCCCGGTGCAGACGACCCTGGCCAGCGTGGTCGAGCGTCAGGGCGTTGGCCTGCATTCGGGGACTACAACCACCGTCACCCTGCGACCAGCGGCACCGGGGCAGGGGCGCTATTTCGTCCGCACCGATCTGCCGGGTCAGCCCTCGGTGCCCGCCAGCCTGAAGGCGGTGAACCCCACCCTGCTCTCGACGGAGCTCTGCCAAGGGGAGGCCTCGGTGCGCACCGTTGAGCACCTGCTGGCGGCCCTGGTCGGCTTGGGTATCGACAACGTTCGCGTGGAGATCACTGGCCCGGAGGTGCCTCTGCTCGACGGCTCTGCCCTGGGTTGGGTTGAGGCTATTGGCCAGGCTGGGCGGCAAAGGCAGCAGGCCCCCCAGGGAACGGCTCGCCTCCGCCAGCCCGTGACGATCCATCACGGGGATGCCTTTGTGGCGGCGTTTCCAGCCCCGATGGCGCGGTTTACCTACGGCATCGACTTTGAGGTGGTGGCGATTGGCAATCAGTGGTTTAGCTGGTCGCCCGGGGCCGACCCCTTTGGGCCGGATGGATTTGTGGCCCTGGTGGCTCCGGCGCGCACCTTTGGTCTGGCCCACCAGGTAGAGCAGCTGCGCGCCAGCGGCCTCATTCAGGGGGGTAGTCTCGACAACGCTCTGGTGTGCGGCGACGAGGGCTGGCTAAACCCGCCGCTGCGGTTTGAGAACGAGCCTGCCCGTCACAAAATGCTCGACCTGATTGGCGATCTCAGTCTGCTGGGCCGCCTGCCCGAGGCCCACATTGTGGCCTATAAGGCCAGTCACCGTCTGCACGGCGAGCTGGCGGCGGCCCTGGTACCGGCCTTGATCTATGGCGAGGATACCCTCTAGTGGCAAAATCAATCTAGGCAATTTGCCTGCTGCACTTTAACGTACTGACCCACCCATTGTGATTGACGCAACTGCATCGAGCCCTGTGACCACAGCCCCCGACCGTGTTGAAGCTACTTCAGTTGGCAAGGAGCCAGCGGCTTCTACCACTGTCTACAGCGCTGAGCAGATCTACGCCCTGCTGCCGCACCGCTATCCCTTCGCCTTAGTCGATCGCATCATCGACTATGTGCCCGGCCAGCATGCTACTGGTATTAAAAATGTGACCTTTAACGAGCCCCACTTTCAGGGGCATTTTCCGGGGCACCCGATTATGCCAGGGGTGCTCATTGTGGAGGCCATGGCCCAGGTTGGGGGCATTGTGCTGATGCAGGTGCCGGGGGTAGAGGGGCTCTGCGTGTTTGCCGGTATCGACAAGGTGCGGTTTCGCCGCCCGGTGGTGCCTGGCGACCAGCTGGTGATGACGGTGGAGCTGCTCACCATAAAGCGGCTGCGGTTTGGCAAAATGCACGGGCGAGCCGAGGTCAATGGGCAGCTGGTCTGCGAGGGTGACCTGATGTTCTCGGTGGTGGAGTCGGCAACAACTCCCCAGGGGAAATAGGTAAAGAATGTGTCTATGTTGCAATCTCTGGGTTCTGGAGGCGGGCCGTTGACTACCCTGATTCATCCCACAGCCGTGGTTCACGCGGGTGCCCAGCTGCACCCTACTGTCAAGGTCGGGCCTTACGCGGTGATTGGAGAGCAGGTCACCATTGGCCCTGGGACTGAGATTGGTGCCCATGTCGTGATCGACGGCGAGACGACGATTGGGGCTCAAAACCGCATTTTCCCTGGGGCAGCTATTGGTCTGGAGTCTCAAGACCTAAAGTACGACGGCTCGATGAGCCGGGTGCTGATTGGCGACCACAATTTAATTCGCGAGTATGTCACCATCAATCGGGCCACCGATGCCGGGGCGATAACCCGGGTGGGCAACCACAACCTGCTGATGGCCTATTCCCACGTGGCCCACAACTGCGTGGTTGAAGACAACGTGATCATCGCCAACTCGGTGGCCCTGGCAGGGCATGTGTATGTGGAGGCAGGGGCGCGGATTAGCGGTCTGGTGGGGGTGCACCAGTTTGTGCACATTGGTCGTCTGGCGATGATTGGCGGTCTCAGCCGCATCGATCGCGATGTGCCGCCGTTTACCCTGATCAACGGCAACCCGGCCCAGGTGCGGGGGCTCAACCAGGTGGGGCTACAGCGGGCGGGTCTGACCACCGATCCCCAGGCCTACCGAGAACTCAAGCAGGCCTACCGGCTGGTGTACCGCTCGGGCGAGTCGTTGAGCGACGCGATCGCCAAGCTCAACCAGGATGAGTCTAACGATCTGGTGCGCCACTTTAGCGAATTTTTGCGGGCGGCCCAGCAGAGCGATCGCCGTGGGTTGACCCCCGGACGCCGCCGGAGCAGGCCCAGCGATGACGACTAGTTGGGGAGCGGCGTAGGGGATGGCCGAGCACAGTCGGCGAATTTTTATCAGTACGGGCGAGGTGTCGGGCGACTTGCAGGGGGCGCTGCTAATTGAGGCGCTCGTGCAGCGATCGCGCGATCGCCACCTCACCCTGGAGATTACCGCCCTCGGTGGCCCCCGCATGGCCAGGGCGGGGGCAAAGCTGGTGGGGGAAACTACGGGCATTGGCTCGGTGGGCATTTTTGAGGCGCTGCCCTACCTGATGCCCACCCTGCGCTTGCAGCGGCTGGCCAAGGCGGCCCTCGACGCCCAGCCGCCGGATCTCGCCGTGCTGATCGACTACATGAACCCCAACCTGGTGATGGGCGACTACCTCAAAACCCACCATCCCCAGGTGCCGGTGGTTTACTACATTGCCCCCCAGCAGTGGGTGTGGGCCTTTTCTGAAAAAGACACCCGCAGGCTGGTGCAGTGCAGCGATCGCATGCTGGCCATCTTTAAAGCCGAGGCCGACTACTACCGGGGCTTTGGGGCCAATACCACCTGGGTGGGCCATCCCCTGGTCGATCGCTACCCTGGCCCCGCCGACCAGGCCGCCGCTCGCCAGCAGCTGGGCCTGCCCCTCGATACCCCCGTGGTGACGCTGCTGCCCGCCTCCCGGCAGCAGGAGGTGAAGTACCTGATGCCCGTGCTGCTCCAGGCGGCGCAGATTATCCAGGCCCGGTGCCCCGAGGCCACCTTTTTGCTGCCGGTGTCGATTCCGGCGCTGCGGGCCAGTTTTGAGCAGGGGCTGGCCGCCCACGGGCTGAACGGGCGGGTGGTGGCTGAGGGCAGCCAGGGGGCGATCGCCGCCGCCGATGTCGCCATTACCAAGTCGGGCACCGCCAACCTCGAAATCGCTCTGATGGACGTACCCCAGGTGGTGGCCTACCGCATTCACCCCCTCAGCGCCCGCATTGCTCGCTACCTGCTGAAGTTTGATGTGCCCTACGTATCGCCGGTCAACCTGGTGGTCAACCAGCCCGTGGTGCCCGAGTTTTTGCAGTGGGAGGCGACTCCGGCGGCGATCGCCGCCGCCGCCCTGGAGCTGCTGCACAGCGAGACCGCCCGCCAGACGATGCGATCGGGCTATGCCAGGGTGCGCGAAGAGCTTGGCCCCCCCGGTGTTTGCCAGCGCACCGCCGATCTGATCTTAGATGCCCTAGATGAGACGCCCTAGATGAAAGGTCGTGGTAAAAGCTCGTGGCAGGGCAACCCTCGACAGAATTCTCCTGAAACTGTTGAAGCGTTCCCAAAGTCACTACAATTGTTATGCTTTGCCCGAGAGGGGTCGCGCTGTCGCGTCTGACGGCCCGGCTCGGTGGTGACAGGAGGATCTTGAGTGAATATACCTGAGCTATTTGCCCGCGGCGGCATTGCCATGTGGCCGCTGCTCCTACTTTCAGTTTTAGCCGTGGGCACAATTTTAGAGCGCATCTGGTTTTGGTCGCGCATTTTGACCCGCGAGCGCGAGGTGTCTGGGCGCGTGCTAGAAGCCGCTCGCCGCGACTGGGCCGCCGCTGCCGACATTGCCTACCGCTCTGCCGTGCTGCCCATGGGGCGGTTCCTGTCGGCCCCGCTCAAGCTGCAATCCCCCGACCCGGAGGTGTTTCGTCTGGCTCTAGAGACCTCGGCCAACGAAGAACTCTTAGCCATGAGTCGGGGCGAAAAAATTCTCGAGGCCGTGATTGCCCTGTCGCCGCTGCTGGGGCTGTTGGGTACCGTGCTGGGCTTAATCAATTCCCTGGGGTCGATTCAGATCAGCGACCTGGGCAGTGGGGATGCCACGGCGGGCACCTCTTTGGGTATCAGTGAGGCGCTGATTAGCACCGCCGCTGGCCTGGTGATTGCCATTACCGCCCTGGCCTTTTACCGGCTGTTTCAGGGGTTTGTGTTTGGTCAGGCCAAAATGTTTCGCCAGGCGGGCAGCGAGCTAGAGTTGCTCTACCGCCAGAGCTGGGCTCAGCTCCACGGGGTGTCGCCAGTGCCGGTGCCGGTGCCGGTACCCGCTGACAATCCGCTGGAGCCAACTGCCGCTGTTACCGATGTCACGCCCTCTGCGGAGACCCCCTCCCTATGAAAGTAGACCTGCTCGACAATCCCTCCCAGGATGTACATCTAGAGATTGTTCCGCTGATCGACGTTATTTTTTGCATTCTGACGTTCTTTATTTTGGCGGCGGTGGGGCTCACCCGGCAGCAGGCCATCGATCTAGATCTGCCCACGGCCCAGACAGGACAACCTCTGCCGGGGCAGATGGGCCAGGGGGGCGATCGCCTCTACGTCAGCATTGACGGCTTTGGGCAGGTGTATCTTGACCAGCAGCCCGTGCCGATTGAGCTGCTGCGGGACGTGCTGGGGCAGTTTAACCAGGTCAACCCCGGCGGGCTGATTGTGCTCTACGCCGCCCGCGATGCCCGCTATGAAGATGTGGTGACGGTGCTTGATGAGCTGCGGGCGGTGGGGGGCGATCGCGTTGCCCTGGCCACCCTGCCCCGCGACACTACCCTGGGACCAGAGGGCGCAGTGCCTGGCGAAGCCCCCGGCCTGTTTCCCGAAGGGTTTCCCCAGGACGGTGCCCCTGGGGAAACCCTGCCTCCTGGGTTTGAGCAGCCCGGTGCCGACCCCTTTGCCCCCACGTCGCCGCTGTTTCCCAATGAACCGGCTTCGCCTTTGCAGCCCGCCCCTACGCCCAGCCCAGCCCAGCCCTGAGGCCCTGCCCATTGACTAGGGCACCAACCTCTACCCTTAGATAGAGGTTAGTGCCCTAGCGTTCCGGTTTGATGGGGTGGCCTGGGTTAGCCGTTACCGAACCTCGGCGTTCGGCATTTGCATCGACTGCATCTTAAAGTTGGCCAGCCTGGGGGTGTTTACTTTCCGGGCAGTGTTTTGCGTAAAAATAACTTTTTTCAGGGGCTAGGCCGTCGCCTGGGCCTGGCTATTTTGGCCTCGCTGGTCGCGGTGGGGGCGCTGCTGCTGGGCCATGCCTGGTCACAGCAGCCGGTTACTGTTTCCTTCCTAGTGCGGGCGGTTGAGGCCGATCAGATGCAGGGCTTGGCCCAGCAGTTTATGGCCGAAAACCCAGACATTCGCATTGAAATGGTGCGCGGCCCCAACGCCGCCGACGCGGTCGAAAACCTCTACACCACCTCATTTTTGCTGGGCGACTCCCCCTACGACATCCTGTTCTCCGATGTCGTCTGGATTCCTAAATTTGCCGCTGCCGGATGGTTAATCGATCTCTCAGACCGGGTCAGCGACGCCGACCTGGCCGATTTTCTAGAGGCCGATGTGGCGGCGGGCCTTTACCAGGACGGCCTGTACCGCATGCCCTTTCGCTCTGATATGGGCATGCTCTACTACCGCACCGACCTGCTAGAGCAGGTGGGCCTAGAGCCCCCTGAGACCTTTGACGACTTGATTGCGGCCTCTGAGGCGATTCAGGCGCAGACCGATGTGGACTGGGGCTTTACCTGGCAGGGTTTGCAGTACGAGGGTCTGGTGACTAACTTCATCGAAATCATTGCGGGCTATGGCGGCTTTTGGATCGACCCCGACAGCTTGGCCGTGGGCCTCGATCAGCCCGCTGGCATTCAGGCCGTTGAGTTTATGAAGGGGGTGATTGATCAGCGCATTTCGCCGCCTGGCGTGACCAACTACATCGAAGAAGATGCCCTGCGGCAGTTTCAGAACGGCAGTGCAGCCTTTCTGCGCAATTGGCCCTACGCCTGGGCTGAGGCCAATCGCGAAGGTACCGCAGTGGCCGGTAACATTGCCCTTAAACCCATGGTGCATGCCGAAGGACAGCAGCCCGCCGCCTGCCTGGGGGGGTGGGGCTTTGGCATTTCATCCACCACCCCTCACCCAGAAGAAGCCTGGCGAGTGGTGGAATTCTTCACGAGCCCTGGCCCGATGAAGCAGTTCATTACTGAATTTGCCTACGTGCCCAGCCGTCGGGCGCTGTTTACCGACCCCGATGTGCTGGCGGTGTTTCCCCACTACGAGCAGCTCCTAGAAGTGGCAGAAACGGCAATTCCTCGGCCTCCCGTGGGGCAGTACGCCCAGCTGTCAGATATTTTGCAGCGCTACTTGAGTGCCGCCATTACCAATCAAATGACCCCAGAAGCCGCTATGACGGCAGCGGCAGGCGAGAGCCGTCGAGTCCTGGGCGTAGAGGCGTGATGGAGCGATAGGGTGTTGGCAAAGCCTGCCCGAAGGGCTTAGGAGTGATGAATAAATGAGGGACGCGGGATGGTGAGTAAGGACTATATTCGAGAGCGGGAACAGCGGACGGGCTGGCTGCTGATGATTCCGGCACTGCTGCTGCTGCTGCTGGTCTATGCCTTTCCGATTTTGCGGGCCTTTTGGCTGAGCTTTTTTACCGAAAACCTCAGCACAAACCTGGAGCCTGTCTTTAGCGGCTTAGACAACTATGCGCTGATGGTGCAGGATGGTCGCTTCTGGCAGAGTATGCGGAATACGACCGTATTTACCATAACGACGCTGATTTTTGAGCTGATTTTGGGCCTGCTGATTGCCCTTTGTCTCGACCAGGCCTTTCGGGGGCGTGGCTGGGTGCGAACGATCGCCATTCTCCCCTGGGCCCTGCCCACCGCCCTGATTGCCCTGGCCTGGCGCTGGATTTTTAACACTGAGTTTGGCGTCTGGAATGACCTGCTGCTGCGGTTTCAGCTGATTGACAACCCGGTAAACTGGCTCGGCGAACCCTTTTGGGCGATGGTGGCGGTGATTGCCGCCGACGTGTGGAAGACGACCTCCTTTGTGGCAATTTTGCTGCTGGCGGGGCTGCAATCGATCTCCCAAGACCTCTACGAGGCTCACGCCCTAGATGGTGCCAGCCCCTGGCAGAGCTTTCGACAGATTACGCTGCCGCTGATCGCGCCGCAGATTGTCATTGCCACGCTGTTTCGCTTTGCCCAATCCTTTGGCATTTTTGACCTGATTCAGGTAATGACCGGCGGCGGTCCCGGCGGAGCCACCGAGACGGTGTCGATCTATATCTACGCCGCTGTGATGCGCTACCTCGACTTTGGCTACGGAGCCGCCCTGGTGACGGTGACCTTTGTGCTGCTGGTGGCGGTAGTGGCCCTGAGCTGGCTGTACCTCTCCCGTCTGCGGGCCAAAACTGAATAATTTTGGATTTTAGATTTTGGATTTTGGAGCAGCGATCTGCCAATTCCTAATCCAAAGCAGTCCAAAATCCCCAATCCAAAATCCCCAATCTAAAATCTAAAATTCCATGACTACCGTTCCCCAAACCACCGCCTCTCCACCCCAGACCAGCGATCGCGGCATTCCCTGGATGCGGCTGCTGCTCTGGCTGGCGATCGCCTTCACCGTCATCTTCAGCCTGGCCCCGGTGCTGTGGCAGGTGCTCACCTCGTTTAAAACCAACGCCGCCATCACTCAAACCCCGGTGGTGTATTTTCCGGGGTTTGACCAACTCACCTTCAGCCACTACCTCGACCTATTTCGGCTCAACCAGTTTCAGATTTACATGTTCAACAGCGCCTTAGTGGCTATTGTCTCGACGCTGTTGTGCCTGGCGCTGGGCTCGCCTGCGGCCTACGCCCTGGCTCGCCTGCGGGTGCCGGGGGAGCAAATTATCTTGGCCGTTGTGCTGGTGGTCACGCTGTTTCCCTATATTTTGCTGTTCTTGGGCCTGCTGGAAGTGGTGCGAGCCCTTGGGCTGGCCAACAACTACCTGGCGCTGATTATTCCCTACACCGCTATCAACCTGCCGCTGACCATTTTGGTCATGCGCAGCTTCTTTCAGCAATTGCCCAAGGATTTAGAAGACTCCGCCAAGGTAGATGGCTATAACACGGTGCAGATGCTCTGGCAGATTGTGCTGCCCATGACCCTGCCCGCCCTGGTCACCACCGGCATTCTGGCGTTTATCTTCGCCTGGAATGAGTATCTGTTTGCCCTCACTTTTATGACTCGCGAGGGCATGAAAACTATCCCCGTCGCCGCCGCCCAGCTCGGCGGCACCACCCTATTCGACGTGCCCTACGGCCCTCTGGCGGCGGCCACTGTGGTGGGTACTCTGCCCCTGGTGCTGCTGGTGCTGTTCTTCCAGCGCCGCATTGTGCAGGGCCTAACCTCCGGGTCGGTAAAGGGGTAAACCAATTTTGGATTTTAGATTTTAGATTTTGGCTTGACCCTCCCCCCCTTCCTTATCCCCTCATCTTCCTCACCTCCCCACTCACCCACCTATCCACCTACTCACTCACCCACCCACCCACCTACTCACCACCAAGACCATGGCTAAACTCGAACTGCAAGACATCACCAAAGCCTACAGCCGCGACATTGTGCCGGTGAAGAAGCTCAACCTGGCGGTGGAGGACAAGGAGTTTTTGACGCTGGTGGGGCCATCGGGCTGCGGCAAATCGACTATTCTGCGGCTGATTGCGGGGCTAGACCAGCCCACGGAGGGGCGGGTGATGATTGGCGATCGCGATGTCAGTGCGCTGCCGCCGGGCGATCGCAACATTGCCATGGTTTTCCAGAGCTACGCCCTCTACCCCCACATGACGGTGCGCGACAACGTGGCCTCGGGGCTGAAGCTGCGGAAGCTGCCAGCGGGCGATGTGCAAAAGCGAGTGCAGGAGGTGTCTGGGGTGCTGGGCCTCGACCCCCTGCTCGATCGCAAACCGGCCAAGCTTTCGGGCGGGCAGCGGCAGCGGGTGGCCCTGGCCCGCGCCCTGGTGCGTAACCCCGACGTGTTTTTGCTCGACGAACCCCTCAGCAACCTCGATGCCCTGCTGCGTGAGCAGGTGCGGGCCGACCTCAAGCAGATCTTTGCCGACCAAAAGTCGCCCATTGTCTACGTCACCCACGATCAGACCGAGGCCATGACCCTTTCGACTAAGGTGGCGGTGCTCAACAACGGCTACCTGCAACAGTTGGGTCATCCCCACGAAATTTATAAAACCCCCGCCAACCGGTTTGTGGCCAGCTTTATCGGCAGTCCTCAGATGAACCTGTTTCCCCTCAGCCGCAGCGGCAGCGGCGTGGCCCTGGGCGATTTTCGGCTGCCGCTGCCCGTGGGCATTCAGGCCGCATCGGTGGTGCTGGGCATTCGCCCCGAGCATCTGCGGCTGCCCCACGAAGGCGATGCCCACATCGTCAGCGGCGACGTATTTTTGGTGGAAAACCTGGGCATGCACGACCTGGTGAGCCTGCGGGTGCAGGGCGACCCCACCCTGACCCTGCGGGCGCTGCTGCCCGCCGATGCCACCTGGAGCAAGGAAAATCTAACCCTGGCTTTGCCCCCCGAGACAATCCACTGGTTTGATGGGGAAACTGAGCAGCGGCTTGGGTAATTTTCCGTGGAACTTTCCCAGTCTAAAACTCGGGGTAAGGTAGGGACAGTGACGTCTTAGATTTGCCTGATGCTGCCTACTCTACAAGACGCTTTTCAGTACGCGCTAGACAATATCGATCGCCTCATAACCGCCCTGCAACAGCACCTGCTGCTGGTGGCGGTGCCCCTGGCGATCGGGCTGCTGGTAGGGTTGCCCCTGGGGTTGTGGAGCGCGCGATCGCGGGCTGTTTCCACCGTCATGCTCAACAGCTTCAACGCCCTGCGGGTGATCCCCAGCCTGGCGGTGCTGTTTTTGGCAGTGCCGGTGCTGGGCCTGAGCTTTTGGTCGGCGGTGCTGGCCCTGACCCTGCTGGTGATGCCGCCCATTCTAATCAGCACCGACGTGGCCTTTCGCACCATTAGTCCCGCCATTCGCGAGGCGGCGACGGGCATGGGCATGCCCCCGGTTGACATTCTCAAAACAGTCGAAATTCCCCTGGCCCTGCCGGTGGTGATTGCGGGTATCAAAACCGCCACGGTAGAGGTGATCGCCAGCGCCACCCTGGCCGCGTTTGTGGGGGCAGGGGGGCTGGGGGTATTTATTGTGCTGGGGTTTGCCGCCTACGACCCAGCCATTTTGCTGGTAGGGGCAGTGCCCGTGGCGCTGCTGGCGCTGCTGGCGGAGGTGGGGTTGAGCGCAGTACAGAGAACCGCCCAGCCGCCGGGAGCGCGATCGACCTAGGGCTTTCGATGCCTTAAGCGCTAAAGTACTTGGCCGCCGGATGGTAGGCCACGATCGCCGTGGTGGACTGCTCTGGGTGCAGCTGGTCACTCTCGTCGATAGTTAAGCCAATCTGCTCAGCCTTGAGCAGCTCCAGCTGCACTGGCTGATCGGCCATGTTGGGGCAGGCCGGGTAGCCAAAGCTGTAGCGCGACCCCTGGTACCGCTGTTGCAGCACCTCGCGAAGGGTATCTGGCTCCAGGTCGCCATAGCCCAGCTCCCGGCGAATGCGGGCGTGGCCCCACTCCGCCAGCGCCTCGGCGGTCTGCACCGATAGCCCGTAGTAGTAGAGGTAGTCGGTGTATTGATCCGCCTGGAAGAGTTTTTGGGCAAACTCAGTGGCGATCGCGCCCACCGTCACCGCCTGCATGGGGAACACATCGAACTGCCCCGGTGCGGCCATGTCTTTAGGCAAGAAGAAATCGGCGATGCAGAGCCGCCGCAGGGATTTTTGGCGGGGGAAGGTGAAGGTGGCGATGGGGGGGGGAGAGTTTTGGATTTTGGATTTTGGATTTTGGATTTCCTCAACCACAGCGGGATCGTAGATGTGCAGGGAATTCCCCTCGGCTAGGCAGGGAAAATAGCCGTAGGCGATCGCCGGATGGAGCAGGTTTTCCGCCAGAATTCGCTGCTTCCAGGTGTCCAGAATCGGGTGGACGGTCTCCCTCAGAAACGCATCGTACTCCTCGCGGGACTGCTCCTGGGGCTTGCGAAACTGCCACTGGCCCACGAATAGCGCCTGCAAATCGAGGTACCCAAAGACCTCCTCCAGGGGAATATCCGCCGGGGTGAGTACGCGGGTACCCCAGAAGGGCGGCGTAGGGCGGGGGATGGTGGGGTCTACGGCGTCGGAGCGGGTGGTGTCGGGGGGGAGGTTTGAGGTTTCGGGTTTCGGGTTTTGGGTTTCGGGTACTACAGCAGACTCCTCCCCTGACACCTGAGGCCCGACACCTTGTACCCCCTCCTCCCCTGACACCTGAAACCCGACACTCGACACCCCTTCTTCTTCTAAAAACCCCTGCAAATCATCCCAATTCCCCGCCGCCTTGGCGGGCATGAGCTTGTCCATAAAGTGCAGGTCGGAGAAGGCGTCTTTGCCGTAGACAACTCTGCCCTTATAGGTGTTTTGGCAGTCTTCGTGGACGAATTTGGGAGTCAGCGCCGCGCCGCCGAGGATGACGGGGACGGTGATACCCTCCTGGTTGAAGGTCTCCAGGTTGTCTTTCATGAAGGCGGTGGATTTCACCAGCAGGCCGCTCATGGCGATGCAGTCGGCGTTGTGCTCCCGGTAGGCCTGAATGATGGCGTCTACGGGCTGCTTGATGCCCAGGTTGACCACCTTATAGCCGTTGTTCGACAGGATGATATCCACCAGGTTTTTGCCGATGTCGTGGACGTCGCCCTTGACCGTGGCGATGATGAAGGTGCCCTTGCCGGAGCCGTCGCTGTCGGCCTTTTCCATATAGGGTTCGAGGTAGGCCACGGCGGCTTTCATGGTCTGGGCCGATTGCAGCACAAAGGGCAGCTGCATTTGCCCCGAGCCGAAGAGTTCGCCCACCACCTTCATGCCGTCGAGCAAGAAGGTGTTGATGATTTCCAGCGGCGGGTAGGTTTCGAGGGCCTTGGCCAGGGCGTCTTCCAGGCCGATGCGTTCGCCGTCGATGATGTGCTGCTTGAGCTGCTCGTCGATGGGCAGGTCTTTGGCGATCGCCTCCTTTTTCTTCAGGCTCTTGCCCTCAAACAGGGTGGTGAGCTTGGTCAGCGGGTCGTAGGTGACAATGTCGCCGTCAAACTGGCGGCGATCGTAGATCAAGTCGCGGCAGACTTTTTGGTGGTCGGGATCGATCTTGGCCAAGGGAAGAATCTTGGCGGCGCTGACGATCGCCCCATCCAGCCCCACCTGCATCGCCTCGTGGAGAAACACCGAGTTGAGGGTGACGCGGGCGGCGGGGTTCAGGCCAAAGGACACATTCGACACCCCCAGCATGATGTGGCAGCCGGGCAGGTGCTCGGTGATCATCCGAATCGATTCCAGGGTTTCGCGTCCGTTCACCCGGTCTTCTTCAATCCCGGTGGAGATGGGCAGAGCCAGGGTGTCGAAGAAAATTTCGTGGGCGGGAATGCCGTACTCCAGGGCGTCGCGGTAGGCCCGCTGGGCGATCTGGAATTTCTTCTCGGCGGTACGGGCCATGCCGTCCTCGTCGATGGTGCCGACCACGATGCCCGCGCCGTATTTCTTGGCCAGTTCGAGGACTTTGAAAAACCGCTCGTCGCCGTCCTCGTAGTTGGTGGAGTTGAGAATGCACTTGCCCCCGGCCACCTTCAGGCCCGCCTCCATCTTCTGCCACTCGGTGGAGTCGAGCATCAGCGGCAGGGTGACGTTGGTGACCAGCCGCGACACCAGTTCGTGCATGTCGCGCTCGCCGTCGCGGCCCACGTAGTCCACGTTCACATCCAGGACGTGGGCACCTTCTTTCACCTGCGCCCTGGCCAGCGCCACCAGCCCGTCCCAGTCCTCCGCGTTCAGCATCTCCCGGCACTTCTTAGAGCCGCTGGCGTTGAGCCGTTCGCCGACGATTAAAAATGAGTTGTCCTGCTCGTAGGGTTGGGGGCTGTAGATGGAGGCGGCGGAGGGGGTGTAGTTGAGGGCAGGACGAGGATCAGGGAGGAGATCCGTAGGGGCAGACCCATGTGTCTGCCCTACAGACCCACGTGTCTGCCCTAAATTTTGGATTTTGGATTTTGGATTTTGGATTGACCGCACAGGTCTTTGCTTCGGGCGCAAATCCTTGGCCAGCTCCGCCAGTTGGGCAATGTGCTCCGGCCTGGTGCCGCAGCAGCCGCCGATTACCTGCACGCCGAGATCCTCCACGAAGTGCATCAGCGACATCCGCAGCTCCATGGGGGTGAGGCGGTAGACGGCGTGGCCGCCCACGTTCTCGGGCAGACCGGCGTTAGGGATGCAGGAGATGGCGAAGGGGGACTGCTCGGCCAGGTGCCGGACGTGGTCTTTCATCAGATCGGGGCCGGTGGCGCAGTTGAGGCCCAGGATGTCGATGGGGTAGGGTTCGAGGATGGCCAGGGCGGCGGCCATTTCGGTGCCCACCAGCATGGTGCCCTGCTGCTCCATGGTTACCGAGACCATGATCGGCAGGCGAATGTTGAGCTGGGCGAAGGCTTCTTCAATGCCGTTGAGGGCGGCTTTGATTTGCAGTACGTCCTGGCAGGTTTCCACCAGCATCAGATCCACGCCGCCGTCGATCAGGCCCTGGGCCTGCTCCACGTAGGCATCTTTTAGCGTGTCAAAGTCGATGTGGCCCAGGGTGGGCAGCTTGGTGCCCGGCCCCATGGACCCGGCGACGAAGCGGGGCTTGTCGGGGGTGGAAAATTCGTCCGCGACGCGGCGGGCCAGGGCGGCGGCGGTTTTGTTGAGTTCGTAGGCCCGGTCTGCCAGGTCGTACTCGGCTAGCACAATCGAGGTGCCGCCAAAGGTGTCGGTTTCGATCACATCGGCCCCGGCCTCCAAAAAGGCGCGGTGTACCTTGGCCACGGCTTCCGGGTTGGTGACCACCAGGTACTCGTTGCAGCCTTCGTACTCGGGGCCGCCAAAGTCGTCTGCCGTCAGCTCTTGCACCTGGAGGTTGGTGCCCATCGCGCCGTCGAAGACCATCACCGGGCGGTCGGGGCTGTGGAGGCGATCGAGAAAGGCGTTAGACATGGGCGCTGGGAATGACAGTAGGGCTGGGCTAGGTCTCCTATTATCCGCCATTGTCTCTAAAGTCGGAACGCGATCGCCAAACCGCTTCCCCAATCCCGTGAAATAAAGCTCTGGGGATTCGCCAACCTTCAACCCTCCTAAGGACTTCAACCCTCCTGAGGATTGTGAACTAACGCTGGTAATGTGGGTATTCTCAGCACCACCCCGATACGGTGCATCCCTGCGCGGATGCACCCTACGGATACCCGGCTGTACCGGCGTTCTAGCGCGGATCGACTGAGGGGGCGCGATCGACTAGACCAATTCGATTTTGCCGAGTGACTACCGTTGCCAGGGGCAGGGGCTCGTTTGCCGGGCCTGCTAGCACTCGGCCCTCACCGTCAAACTGGGAGCCGTGGCAGGGGCAGACAAACCGATTCTGCTCGGCCCGCCAGTCCACAGTGCAGCCCATGTGGGTGCAGATGGGGCGAATACCGTAGGGGGCAATCGCTGGCCCGCTCTGGATCACCAGGTAGGTGGTTTGATCGTCGGGTAGCCCCCCCACGGGGACGGGCTGGCCGGGGATAGTGGTTGGCAGTAGGGCATCGACGGCGATCGGCTGGCCGGTTTCGTCTACCGCTTGAGCCCCCGGCAGGTAGTCGGCGCAGCGCGAGTTTTGAGGAAACATCGAGCAGAGATATTCCAGATCGGGCTCTCGACTCGCAGCGGTTTCAGGGTGCACCAGGCCAAGGGCGATCGCCCCCAGGCCGCCGCCCGCCAGGTATCGAATCAGGTGTCGGCGGCGACGGGAGAAAGGGGTGGTTTTGAACCGTGGAGTCGGCGAATGGGTCATTGTGTCAAACACCTGTGGAGTTGCCCGCAGAGGCCCTGCTCAGCTAACGTCAGGCTAACGAAATGGGCTCGCTTCGACAAAAGTCAGAGGGGGGAGATTGAGCGATCGCCAGGGGGCAACTCTCTATCGGTTCTCTATCGGTATTGAGGCAACTGGCTAGAATCTATCTAGAATTCCTCAGCTAGGGGACTGCACCCAACTGGCTTCTTACTATATGCTTTGTCTGTAGCTACTTGCCATGACTGATCACCGCAATGGGCAGACTTTCCACCCACGTTCTCGACACAGCCCTGGGTAAACCCGCCGCCTCGCTGCGGCTGACAGTCTGGGCCATTAATAACGAAGCCGACATCAAAACGGCGCTCAAGACGGTTGAGACCAACAGCGATGGCCGCACCGATGAGCCCCTGCTGGAGGGCGACGAGCTGCAAAAGGGCACCTACGAAATCACCTTTGACGTGGCCGCCTACTTTGCTCGAACCGGGGCTGCGCTCTCTGAACCGCCGTTTTTAGACCAAATTCCCATTCGCTTTACGGTGGCTGACCCCAGCGGCAACTTCCACGTGCCGCTGCTGGTGTCGCCCTGGTCCTACAGCACCTACCGGGGCAGCTAGGGCTGACCCTGAAACTCTAGGGCGGGGGCGACGACGGCGCGATCGCGTCCCTCGGCCTTAGCCTGGTACAGGGCAGCATCGGCAGCGCGCAGCAGATCTTCAGGCTCCAACTGTTGATCGGGCACCACGCTGGCCAGGCCAAAGCTCATACTGACGTAGGGGGCGACGGAGGATTGCGGGTGGGTGATGGCGCGGGTTCGCAGGGTGCTGCGAATGCGGTTCAGCAGGTGCAAAGCCCCTTCTGCGTCGGTACTGGGCAGTATCAGGGCAAACTCTTCGCCGCCGTAGCGGGCCGCCATATCCGCCGGGCGCTGAATCACCAGGTCGAGAATGCCTGCGATCGCCCGCAGGCACTGATCCCCCATGACGTGCCCGTAGGTGTCGTTATAGGGTTTGAAATAGTCCACATCACAGAGCACCACCGTCAGCGGGGTTTGCTCCCGGCGGGCCAGCCGCCATTCGTAGGCTAGCTTGTCGTCAAAGGCGCGCCGGTTAGAGATGCCGGTCAGGCTGTCTTCCGTGGCCATCGCCTGCAAAATCTGGTTGTCGGCCAAGAGTTGCTGCTCTAGCAGCTGCTCCTGGGCCAGCAGCGCCCCGAGCTTGAGCGCCTGCTGGCGCGCCCGCAGCAGCGACTCTACCCGCATCAGCAGCTCGGTCTGATCGACGGGCACGGTGATCACATCGTCGACCTGCTGGCGCTGGGCGGGCCTCAGCAGCGGCAGCTGAGGCCGCTTGAGCAGCAGCAAAAACGGCAGAAAAATCGGCTGAGCTGCCCCGCGCTGCTCAGCAATCTGCTGGGCAGCGCGGCCAAAAAACAGGCTGTCAAAAATGCACAGATCAAAGGCATTACCCCAGCTAAGCTTCTCGGAGAGCGCTGCTGGAGGCTGGTCTGAGGGTAAATCTTGCAGGCTGTAAAACTGTCCCAGCAGCCTCGCCAACAGCTGTCGATTTTGCGGGTGGTCTATGCCCAACAAAATGCGGTACTGCCAGTGGCTATCGAGATCAGGGGGGTCATTGAGCAGATGGGGGTATCTCTCATGCATTGTCATCGGGAGGTTTTACAAATTCAGGAACTCCACTTAGAATGCCCCGCAGCTGGGTCAGCGGCCGCCCCACTTTAATACCGTAGCGAGAAATTTCAAACTCCCGTAAAGTCTTCTCAAAATCACTGAGACGCTTCTTCAAAACGCCGATGGCGCGGCGCATCTGGCCCCGTATTTCTAAGTAGCGCAAAAAGATAATGTTGTCGGCCAGGTAAGAGACGCCCAGCTCCGTCGCCTTAAAATCGCCGGTAATCGACTCGACTTCGTTGGTGAGAATGGTGGTCACCCCCCCCGCCTTGAGGTACTGGCAGAGGCCGTGGATATTGCGAATCAGGTCGTCTTCTTGAAACGACAGTTTATAGCCCAGCACGCTGTCGATCATGATCAGCTGGGTGTTGGCCTGCTCAACTTCAAGCCGCACCCGGTGGGCAAACTCATCGGGGGAGTAAAGCAGCGGGTCAACCTTGACGACCGCCAGGGTACCGCGCTCGACCATGGCCCGCACCGGGATGTTGATGCCCTCGCAGCGGTTGAGCAGGGTATCGACGGCTTCTTCAAACAGGTAGACCACCGAGCGATCGCCCCGTCCCGCCGCCTCTTTGATAAATTGCAGCCCCAGGGTAGTCTTGCCCACGCCGCTGGGGCCAGAAATAATTGTCACGGTGCCAGTCTCAATACCGCCGCTGAGCAGCTCATCGATCTCAGGAATGCCGGCGGGGCAGAGATGCGATTGGCCCGTGGCGGGCGTCTCATTGCCAGGCATCAAATGGGGAAACACCACCAGGCCGCGATCGCAGATGCGCATGGCGTGGGGGCCTTTGCGAAACTCGCTGCCCCGCAGCTTCGACACCTCAATGTGCCGCCCTTCTCGGTGCATATCCAGGGTGAGAATGCCGTCGCTGATGAACTGCAAATCTTCGTCGGGGGCCTCCTGGCTGCCCTCGGAGGTAAACAACACCGTCGCCCCCTCGTGGAGCAAAAACCGCAAAAAGCCCACCACCTGCTGGCGAAACTGGTAGGCATCGGTGGACAGGTAGCGCAGCTGGGTCATCGAGTCGATAAATACCCGCTGGGGCTTCACGGCCCGCACCTGCTCGACAATGCGATCGGTCAACGGCCTCTGCTCCACCTGGGCAGCAGCGAAGATATCATACCCCTGGTTTTGTACAAAAAAGTCGGCGTCGGGGCTGAGGTCTAAGACCTTAACCGCCTCCACCGGAAACCCCGAGGCCGCCCCGTTGCGCCGCAGCTGCTCCTGGGATTCCCCCAGGGTGATAAACATTCTGGGGGCACCGTCTTGCAGGTCGTGGGTAAGGAAATGCCAGCCCAGGGTAGTCTTGCCGCAGCCCGGCCCGCCCCTGGCTAAATAGGCCTGACCAGGCGGAAAGCCGCCGCCCAAAACCTCATCTAAACCCTCAATCCCTGACCCTAAACGGATGTTGTGTGACATTGCAAACGGATCGCTCTATCGGCTGCTGTAGGCTGACGTAACGCAGAATCTTGCTCCAAGATATCGCCAAGGTGCGGCTCCGGCCTATCCTGCCATTAAATTGACCCTCAATCGCCTCAAAAGCAAGAAACCGTTAGCGTTGGGGTCGCTGAATAATTTTTTCCATGACCCGCTGCTTGGTTGTTGGATCGATGCCGATCAGCCGCACATAGTCGTGGGCATAGTCGCCCAGGCAGCGCTCCAGGGCCGCGCTGGCGGTGGCGACGGTCTCGTTGGGCAGGGGAGGGCCACTCCGCCAGGCGTTGGTTTGAAACCGCCGCTGATCGACGTGCTCAATGCCGAGGCGATAGCCCTGGGAGAGAATGGCGTCGATCTGGTCGCGTACCTCGGGTGAGAGGGTGGATGGGGTGGGGGAGTGGGGGGTGGGGGAGGTGGGGGTTTCGCTGTTGCCGCTGGGCGGGGCCGAGGTGGTCGATTCGTCGGGCTGGTAGGCCCGGTAGAAGGGGCCAGAATCTGAGTTAGAGGGATGGCCGCCCTGGCTGAGCACGCGGTTGTATTCGTTGGCGAGGCGCATGTCGTTGACCCGGCGCTGTTCGCCCACCAGGCGGTGGCCCACCTCTAGCAGGTGCGAGAGGCTAAAGTCGGGCTGGCGGAAGCTGGGCGGGGTGGTGGTGTTGACCACGCTGCGGGAGACGTTTTCGAGGCCCACGTCGTAGATAAAGTCGCGAATCTGCTCGTTGTAGATCTGGGCGCGCACGGCCCCAAAAAAGTCGATCGCCTGGGTGGGAAAGGTGTCGACCAGCCGGGTGACATCTTGAGAGGAGAGGCCGTCGGGGGCAAAGATGCCGCCCACAATGCCGATGCGATCGCTCCGGTCGGGCTGCCAGTAGAACTTGTCCATGCGCCCGTCGCGAATCAGGGGGGCGTAGAGGGTCGAGAGGTCGTTGCCGGTCATGATAATCGGCACCCGCTGGATCTCGTTTTCGTCGTAGCTGCCCGGCAGCTGAACATTGGTGGGGTTGTCGGCAATGTTCATCAGGGTGTTGTTGACCAGCTGGGTGTTGACCGTGTACTGGGTGAGGGCATCGAAGCGGCCTGCCCCGGCGTCGATGTCGTTGATCATCAGCACTGCCATTTTGCCCCGCACCCGCACCAGCTCGGCGGCCTCGCGGTAGCGCAGGCGAATCAGGCGGGCCGGGTCGCCTGCGTCGGGGCTCTCCAGCTCGCCGCCCGAGATGTGCACCACTTCAATGCCCATGCGATCGTACACCAGCTCGCACTGGAAGGTTTTGCCCTCTCCCTTGCGGCCGTGCACCCCCAGCAGCAGCGGAATTTTGACCTGGGGCAGCTTCAGGTAGTTTTTGGTAATGTGCACTGCCAGCTTGTCGAGAAACCGGGGAGAAAGGTAGTAGGCCATGGAGCGTTAACGCGGTGGAGGAGCGGGGATTGATATCTGACGGAGTGCAAGGACGATGGCCCCTGCACCTTGCGGAAAGTTCAGAAGTATCCGCCTTTACAGTATCCCGCAGCATGGTTCAGGGAATGGTTCAAAAGGCTGAAGGGGGCAATAAGCGATCGCTATAGATTTGCCGCTACAGCAAACCCCTCAGCGCCCAACCGGGGCCGAGGGGTTTTATCCTGTGCTGGCTAACCGCAGCGGCAGCCCTCCAGCTGGAGGGCTAGCGGTGCCCGGTTATCGGGCCGACAGCACCAGGGGGGCGTTGATGGTGAGGGTGAGATCCTGGTTGGGGTTGATGGCGATCACATCCACCCGATCGCGACCAAAGATTCTGGCCAGGGTAGCGCCAGTGGCCGTTCCGGCCAAGACCTCCAGGGTACCGACGTTTTGGTCACCCGTAGTGCGGGCGATCGCCGCCGCCGCGCCCGACCCCAACACGGCCCCTGCCAGGGTTTCGCCAAAGGTGGCCCCCCGACGAATGGTCTCTGTCGTGGTCACCGTTTGCGATGTGGCGCTAATCGCTAAGCGCTGCCCCCCGGTGAGCACCAGCTCCTGGGCGACAAACTGCGAGCCGCTGCCGCTGGGGCGCAGTTCTCCCACCACCTGGCTACCCGCCGGTACCAAAACTCGACCAGCGCTGTCGGTAATGGTCTGGGCCACCGTCAGGGTGAGGGGGGCCGTCTCGTCGGGGAGCACCACAATTTTCTCGCTGTCGGCGTAGGTCATGGCCAGGGTTGTGCCCGCTGGCAGGCTGGCCTGGGGAGCGGCCACCTGCTGGCCCACGATGTAGGGAGAGTTGACTGTGGCCACCTGGTTTTGGCTGGCCAGGGCCTGGTAGATGAAGGCTGCCACATCGGCCCGCGTCGCCGTTTGGTTGGGCCGCAGGGTCTGCACATCGGGATAGTTCACCACCAGCCGCCGCTCGGTAGCCGCCGCCAGGCTGGCTACCGCGTAGTCAGGAATGCTAGAAGCATCGCGATAGATGCCCACGCTGCCCGTGCTGCTGGCGGTGTAGTTGAGGCCGTTGGCCAGGGAAACCAACACCTGCGCCCGAGGAATATTTTGATCGGGCTGGAAAATATTGCCGGGATAGCCCGACAAAAAGCCCATGGTGTCGGCCTGGCGAATGGCGGCGGCAGCCCAGTAGTTGGGCGGCACATCCACAAAGGAGGTCGCTCCCCGCACCGCAGGCTGGTTAAAGGCCGCCCGCACCATAGCGGCATACTGAGCGCGGGTTACCGGCTCGTCAGGGCGAAAGGTGCCGTCGGGAAATCCGGCGATGATGCCTCTGCCGGCCAAAGCGGTGATGAACTGCCGAGCCCAGTGGTTGGCGGGCACGTCGGCAAACTGGCTTTGGGTTTGGGTCTGAGCCACCACCGGAGCAGCAGAAATCACCGGGGCAAAGGCACCTACGCTCAGCCCCAGGGCCAACATCAGAGCGGTTCCAGACTTTAGACGAAAGAAATTAGACATGGTTTTAAAAAACTCCAAAGACAAGCAACGATGGACACAACTCTTACCCGGGTGCGGCCCGGATTTGGGTAAACTTGGTTCCCAGATTTGTCTCAGCAGTTAAGCCCAAGACGCTTTCGCCAAATCTCTCCTTAGACAGATTGATGATTTGCTACCTGCGTTGACGAGTTAACTCAAGAGATGGCCAGAGTTTTGATTTTATAAGAGCCCAATAAAGGCAATTAAAAGCCCGTTTCTATGGATAGATGGGGCGATCGCATGGCTTTGCGGCTCTTATTCTCACGAAAAATTCAGAGGCGAAAGGTAACTGTGTCCCGAACATTCTCAATCTAAAACTGTTGTTGTCAGAATAACGAATCAGCTTTCCGCTATTTCAACTGTCACAGTGACAAAAACGGGGCTTGAATCGCTGAGTCACTTCTGCGCAAAAAAGAGCGATCGATAATAGATTGCAGCGATCGCCTAAAAGTTCCCGCTGTTTTGTCGATGTTGCCATGGCCATCCGGCATGGAAGGTGAAAGTCCCTAGGGCAGGCATCTCGCCTGCACGGGCCAGGTACCTGCCCTGCATCCATAAATCGATGTGGATGGTTGTAGTGCCATCTAGACCGCCGGAAGCCGGGGAAAAACCCTGGAGCTCAGCCAGTCCTTTGCTGGCGGTACTCTGGTAAAGGGGAACCGCGAGCGGTGAACCTTAGCAGGCTAACTGTCCCCTCCTTGGCGGGGTAGAGGTAGCTCAGATAGGGCCAGCGGAGAGACTTCGTTCTGGCGGCTAACTTGGTGGTGCCGAGGGCAGCGCAGTCTTAAACAGTTGCAGCACCTGAGTCCAGGCGTCGCGGGCGGCGTCGGCCTGGTAGCTGTAGCGCTGGTCGCAGAAAAAGCCGTGCTCGGCACCGGGGTAGCGAAAGATTCGGTGGGGCACGCCGTGGTCGGTCAGCGCCGCTTCGATTTGATCTACTTCTTCTGCCGCAATTAGCGGATCCTGTTCGCCAAAGAAGCCGTAGAGGGTGCCCCGAATCTCTGGGGTGCGGCTGAGGGTGGGGTCGCCGCCGCCGGGGGTCATGGTGGCAATACCCGCCCCATAAAACGAGGCGGTGGCCGTCACCTCGGGCAGGGTGGCGGCCAGGTAGGCGACGTGGCCGCCGAAGCAAAAGCCGATGCAGCCGACGCCCTCGGCAATGACGTTGGCTTTGCTGTAGAGGTGGGCGATCGCCCCCTGCACATCCGCCAGCAGTTCCTCTGTCTGGGTGCCCTGCTTGTAGCGGCGGCCCAGCTCTAAATCTTCGGCGGTATAGCCCACCTCAAAACCAGGGGCCTGGCGGTGGTAGATGTGGGGGGCGATCGCCACGTAGCCCGCCCCCGCCAGTCTCTCCGCCACCTCGCGAATGTGGCTGTTGACGCCAAACACCTCTTGCAGCACCACCACCGCTGCAAACCGTCCAGGGCGCGAGGGCTCGGCCAGGTAGGCTAGAATTTCGGTATCGCCGCTGGGGATGCTAAGGGTTTCGGTACGCACTAGGGATGTCATGCCAGGCCTGTCTGGAGTCGTCATCCCCTACCTTAGCGTTGGGGTCGCTACAATTGTCAAAAATCATTGCGGTGGGCGGGGGCAGCAAACAAAACCCAGCCACTTTTTCAGAATCGTCCTAAATTGTCAGTACGGTCGCTGTATTTATAGCCATAGTCCCATTGGTGAGGTCATCCAGAAACCCTAGGAACGTTCAAGCGTTTTGAGGAAAATGTCTCAGCCGCACTGGCTACAGCTATAGTTCTCATCGGTTCTCAGTAACGGCCCCTGCGGAGTCTGGCCCCCAGCGATCTGAACTCCAATGGTTTGATTTCAGGGTTGATCTCAACCGGGGCCAGACAGTTTGGGGGAGCGTGATGGTTTGTCTGGCAACAGCCTGGAGGTAGTTTGGTGGTGCAGTTTCACATTCAGCCCGACAGCGAAATTCCGGCGTCGACCCAGCTCTACGACCAGATCTGGTTTGCGATCGCCTCGCGGCAGTACCCGCCCGGCTACCGGTTGCCCAGCACCCGTCAGCTGGCCATGCAGACGGGCCTGCACCGCAATACTATTAGCAAAGTCTACCGCCAGCTCGAGGACGCTGGGGTGGTCGAGGCCATGCCTGGCTCCGGCATCTACGTGCGTGAGCAAAACAGCACCGAAAGCGCCCGTCCCCAGACTATGCTGTGGGCCGAGTTTCCCCAGGCCCGCGACGTGGTTGAGACAGGGCTAGACGAGCTGCTGCGCCAGGGCTGCTCGCTCAACCAGGCGCGGGAGCTATTTTTGGCGGAGATCGACTGGCGGCTGCGCTGTAGCGCTCGGGTGCTGGTCACCGCCCCCGGTCAAGATATCGGGGCCGGGCAGCTGATGGTGCGCGAGCTGGAGAGCGCCCTGCACATTCCGGTACAGCTGGTGCCCCTGGAAGAACTCGACACAATTTTGGCCCAAACCCGCTCGGGCACGGTGGTCACCAGCCGCTACTTCATCAGCGAAGCCGAGGCGATCGCCGCCCCCAAGTCGGTGCGGGTGATTCCGGTCGATATCTACGACTACAAAAAAGAGCTGGGCCTGCTGAAGGATTTGCCCAAGGGCACCTGCCTGGGCATGGTCAGCGTCAGCACCGGCATTCTGCGGGCGGCGGAGGTGATCAGCTACAGCCTGCGGGGCGACGAAATTTTGCTGATGTCGGCTCAAACCGACGACCCCTACAAGCTCAATGCCGTGATCCACAGCGCCCAGACCATTGTGGTGTTTGACGAGGCCAGTTTGCCCACGGTCAAAGAGGCGATCGCCGAAGCCCGCGAAGACCTGATTCGCCCGCCCAGGCTGGTGGTCTGCGACAACTACATCGGCGAAAAGTCGATCAACCTGCTCAAGCGCGAGCTGGGCCTAGACTAGCCTTGGGTAACCCGACTACCTAGCACTCCAAGGCATAAGTCAGCCAACCATTCCTGACACCTGACGCCCGAGACCTGATGCCCTCCGCAACGGTGGCCATATTTCTGCCAGGCAGTACTAGCGTTGTCCGCTGTAGCTTCCCCCCGGTCGAAACAGTTCTTAAATAAACGTTCGAACGTTTGAACGTTTCCAGGGAAATTGTCCTAACCAGACTGGCTACAGCTGATGTACTGGTAGAGCACCTGGGCGGCGGCGGCAAGGGTAGGGCCGAAGGTGAGGACGCCTTCTTCGTGGCCAGCCATGATCAAAATGCGGGTCTGGGCCAGGTTCCCCTGCCGCAAAAGCCGTTCCATTTCGTAGGCCATTGCTGGGGTGCCGTAGGGCACAGTGGCGGCGGTGGTGGGCAGTGCTTCCCGGTAGCGCTGCCAGAGATCGCGGTTGTGGACGTGGATAATGGCTTGAATCTCAGCGCTGAAGCTGTAGAGGGCGGCGTGGGTCAGAGATTCGGACGACGCTTTGATGGGGCCGGTGCAGTGGAGGGTGTTGCCATCGATGTCCCACCCGTCCACCAGGGTGTAGTGGTCAGGGGTGGTGGCGGCCAAGTGCCCAGTCTGAGTGCCTGAGACCGCAAAGCTCTGGGGCGAGAGGCGCAGGCTGATGTTGCCATAGCCGATGCCGTTGGCGTAGAGGCCAATTTGCTGGGCCTGGTGCAGGCGATCGCGCCAAACCATTAGATCCGTCAGCAGGGACGCATCCATCGGCGGAGCAGGGGCCCACTGGCAAACGTACTTGATGACGCCTTCATCCATAACGCCTGGGTTGGGTGTGGCCATAGTCTGCTTGTCAAGCTGTCGCCTGTTCTGGAAACAGGCTGAGCAGCCCAGCCTCCGAGGCCGGGCAGATGCCCCGTTCGGTAATCAGTCCGCTCACCAGGCGCGCCGGGGTGACATCAAAGCCATAGTTGGCGGCGGGGGAGGCCTCGGGGCAAATCAACACCGAGGTGATGCCGTGGGGAGAGCGCCCGTCCATGTATTTGACCTCGTCCTGGCTGCGCTGCTCAATGGGAATTTCGCGCACGCCGTCCCGCAGGCTCCAGTCTAGGGTCGACGAGGGCAGCGCCACGTAGAAGGGGACGCCGTTGTCGCGGGCGGCCAGGGCCTTGAGGTAGGTGCCAATTTTGTTGGCGACATCCCCCTGGCGGGTGGTGCGATCGGTGCCCACAATCACCAGATCCACCAGGCCGTGCTGCATCAGGTGGCCCCCCGCATTGTCGGGAATGACCGTGTGGGGCACCCCGTGCTGGCCCAGTTCCCAGGCGGTGAGCTTGGCTCCCTGATTGCGGGGGCGAGTTTCGTCTACCCAAACGTGGATGGGAATACCGCGATCGTGGGCCTGATACATCGGTGAGGTGGCGGTGCCCCAGTCTACACAGGCCAGCCACCCGGCATTGCAGTGGGTCAAAATATTCACGGTCTCCCCCGTCCGGGCGTGGATTTCTTCAATGAGCGGCAATCCGTGGAGTCCAATTTGACGACACTGCTCTTCATCGGCGTCGAGAATGGCCGCAGCGTTTTGCCGCAGCCCCTCTACGGCGGCAGCGGGCGTTGTCACCTGTTGAAGCACCTGCATCTGCGAGTTTAGCGCCCAGTGCAGGTTGACGGCAGTGGGCCGGGTCTGGCCCAGGGTTTGGGCGGCCTGCTCCAGCAAGCTGCGAAAATCTGGATCTGAAGCCGCCTCCAGCGCCGCCAGATACATGCCCATGGCGGCGGTAGCCCCAATCAGAGGAGCCCCGCGCACCACCATGTCTTTGATGGCGTAGGCCGCCTCATCCACGGAGGTCAGATCCATCCAGGTGAGCTGGTGGGGCAGCTGGCGCTGGTCAATTACCTGCACAATACAGGGGTTGTCTGGGTGAAGACGAATGGTTCTGGTAGGCTCACCGTGAATCTTCATAGGCTCGTTTTAGCGGTTATGACCTGCATTATGACAGGCTAAGGCCGCAGGCGCGGCAGCAGCGTCTCTTTGACTGCCGCGATACCCCTGGCCCAAGGGAGACTTTCCAGGACGCATTGACCGGAGGTGAACTGTGGGGTAGCGGTCAGGGTTTTGGAGCCATTTAAGGGCCGTGCTGCCCTCAGCCTGAGGTTTGGCCGCTAATCTTCCTGCCTCAAAGCGTCAATGGTTTCTTGGCTGAGCAACGGCTTAAGCTGGGCCTGCACAGTTTCAGACTGATTGCCCCAGAGCATTTTGCAAAAGGCTCCTTTGCCCTGCTCACTGGCTCGGTTAAACACCCCAGCCAGCTTTTCACAGTTGGTGTCTCCCATCGTGAAACCTCTCAAATGGTGATGTCAGCATAGCGGCTCTAGACCGCTGGCGCATGGGCTAGGCCGGTAAAGCAGTAATTCTTGTTGTGGCTTATATAGCCCTGGTCACTTAGGTTAGGACACTCAGAACCCTCAGAAACGTTTGAACGTTCGAACGTTTTCAGGTTTGATATTTTTTTATTTTCAGGGCTTTTGCTGGGGTGTGCCCGGGAAGCTGTTGCAGAACTCCCCTGGATTAGCCTGCTCTATTCATGGGCCGACTGAGAGGTCTGTCCTTGCCGTTTAGGCGGGAATTTACTCTGGAGTGAACTGCCTCCCCTGGATTCCTGCGGCCACCGGCATGACAGTCACTGATTGCCGGTGGCCTGAATAATCTTGGCTAACCAAGGTGGCTTGAGACAATAGAATGCCGTCCTCCCCAAGGGGAGGACGGCGGGTGCGATCAGTCGAGGATTGCGGCCCTAGCTTTCGGCGGAGATGAGTTCCCGGCGCTGCTCGGCCTGGATGGTGACCTTGCCGGTTTCGTCCACATCGACGGTGGCGGTGTCGCCATCGCCCAAACGACCGGAGAGAATCTCCTCGGCCAGGGTGTCTTCGAGCAGGCGCATGATTGCCCGACGCAGGGGGCGAGCCCCGTAGCTGGGGTTGTAGCCCTCTTCCACCAGGCGCTCCTTGAAGCGCTCGGTGACCTGGAGGTGAATGTTCTTCTCGGTGAGTCGAGCGAACACCTCCTTGAGCAGAATGTCGGAGATCTCTTTGACCTCGTCCTTGGTGAGCTGGCGGAAGACGATGATCTCGTCGAGGCGGTTGAGGAACTCAGGGCGGAAGTACTGCTTGAGTTCTTCGTTCACCAGGGAGCGAATGCGGTTGTACTGAGACTCGGCCTGGTCCTGCTCAAACTCGAAGCCGAGACCGCCGCCACCCTTCTCGATCACCTTAGAGCCGATGTTGGAGGTCATGATCAGCAGGGTGTTTTTGAAGTCTACGGTGCGGCCCTTGGCGTCGGTCAGCCGACCGTCCTCCAAGATTTGCAGCAGCATGTTGAAGACGTCGGGGTGGGCCTTTTCGATCTCGTCGAACAGTACCACGGTGTAGGGCCGACGGCGCACCGCTTCGGTGAGCTGACCGCCCTCGTTGTAGCCCACGTAGCCCGGCGGCGAACCGATTAGCTTGGAGACCGTGTGGCGCTCCATAAACTCCGACATATCCAGGCGAATCATAGATTCTTCGGAGCCGAAGAAGTAGGCCGCTAAGGACTTGGCCAGCTCGGTTTTACCCACCCCGGTGGGGCCGGAGAAGACAAAGCTGGCGATCGGTCGGTTGGGGTTTTTGAGGCCGACGCGGGCGCGGCGGATGGCGCGGGAGATGGCCTTCACCGCTTCGTCTTGACCGATGAGCCGCTGGTGCAGGGTGTCTTCCATGTGCATCAGCTTCTCGGACTCGGATTCGGTGAGCTTACTCACCGGTACTCCAGTCCAGGAGGCGACGATGTGGGCGATGTCCTCTTCGCCCACCACGGGCTGATCTTCACCGCCAGCGTCTTCGGTGACCTTGTTTTGGGCGATCGCCCGAATTTCGGCCTTGATTTCCATCTCGCGATCGCGCAGTTCCCCGGCTTTGTCAAAGTCCTGGGAGCGGACGGCGTTGTCTTTGTCTTTGAGCACCTGGCGCAGCTCGCGATCGAGTTCCTTAGCCGCCGGGGGCAGCTGGGAGTTGATCAGCCGTACGCGGGAGCCCGCCTCGTCGATCAGGTCGATGGCCTTGTCGGGCAAAAAGCGGTCGGCGATGTAGCGATCGGAGAGCTTGGCGGCGGCCTCTAGGGCGTCGTCGGAGATCTTCAGCTTGTGGTGCTGCTCGTAGCGATCGCGCAGCCCGTGGAGAATCTCAATGGTCTCATCGACGCTGGGTTCGCCCACCATCACCGGCTGGAAGCGGCGCTCGAGGGCGGCGTCGCGCTCGATGTGCTTACGGTATTCATCCAGCGTTGTCGCCCCGATGCACTGTAGCTCACCCCGCGCCAGGGCGGGCTTGAGAATGTTGGCGGCGTCGATCGCTCCCTCGGCGGCCCCGGCCCCAATCAGAGTGTGGACTTCGTCGATCACCAGGATGACATTGCCCGCCGTGCGGATCTCATCCATGATCTTTTTCAGGCGCTCCTCAAACTCGCCCCGGTACTTGGTACCGGCCACCAGCAGGCCAATATCCAGCGTCACCACGCGGCGATCTTCGAGGATGTCGGGCACGTCACCGTTGCCGATGCGCTGGGCCAGCCCCTCGGCGATCGCGGTTTTGCCCACGCCGGGTTCACCGATCAGCACCGGATTGTTTTTGGTGCGACGACCGAGAATTTGAATAACGCGCTCGATTTCTTTTTGACGGCCCACCACCGGGTCGAGCTTGCCGTCGGCGGCCATTTGGGTCAGATTAGAGCCAAATTCATCCAGGGTGGGAGTCTTGGTGCGCCCACCGCCACTTCCGGCAGACACCTCCGCCGTTTCACCCAGCATGCGGATCACCTGGGTGCGCACCTTAGACAGGTCAACGCCCAGGTTTTCGAGAACGCGGGCCGCGACCCCCTCGCCTTCGCGGATCAATCCCAGGAGCAGATGCTCGGTGCCAATGTAGTTGTGGCCGAGCTGACGGGCCTCTTCCAGGGAGAGTTCAAGCACACGCTTGGCTCGGGGGGTAAAGGGAATTTCAACGGCCACGAAGCCGGAGCCACGACCAATGATCTTTTCAACTTCAATGCGCGCGTCCTTGAGGTTGACGCCCATCGACTTTAAGACCTTGGCGGCTACGCCCGTGCCTTCCCCAATTAACCCCAGGAGAATTTGCTCGGTGCCCACGAAGTTGTGGCCTAAGCGACGAGCTTCCTCCTGCGCCAGCATGATGACCTTGATTGCTTTTTCTGTGAAGCGTTCAAACATGATGGTATTAATCACCTGGTGCGTGCCGGATAGGCAAATTCTAGCACAGCGATTTTTGTCGGTTGTGCCCTAACAAACAGCCGGTTTCCCGCGCTTAGTTGGCGTCCTCCTAAAACCGTAAAAATTAGTTGGGATCGCCCACTGTCAATCGGTTGAGTCTGGAGGAAATGTAAATTTTCTCAACTTTTAAGGTTCGGTTTTAGGTTCGGTTGAGCGATAAGTTTTCGTTGTGGAGCTGCCATCCCTGGCGCTTAAGCCGATGGCAAGTCGCGCCGTGCTGCTGTCGCAGGCGATCGCGAAATTCAGCGGTTTTAAGGGAATTTTGCCAGAGAATCAGGGCGTCTTCGCCGTCGGCATAGTAGCGGCGGCGGCGGCCCAGGGTTTCAAAGCCAAAGCTCTCATAAAGGGCCAGGGCACGGCTGTTGGAGGGGCGTACCTCCAGGGTGGCGCGGGTGAGGGCAGGTCGGCCCTCGGCGGCCAGATGGCGCTCACCGCAGGCATCCTGGAGCAAATTGACCAGCAGCCATTTCCCCAGCCCCCGCCGCTGGTAGCGGGGATCGATGGCCAGCACCGTAATGTGGGCTTCATCTAAAATCGCCCAGTAGCAGCCCAAACCGAGAACTGTAGATGCGTCGGCGCTGTCTTCCCCCAACCTGTGGGCGGGCGGGGAGGCGGCATCCTCCAATTCTGGCTTGGGCTCTGGCTCTGACCCTGGGGAGATTTTCAAGGCCGCCATCGAAGCGGTCGATAGTTCGGCTCTGGGCGGTTCGATATGTTGAGGTTCGATAGGTTGAGATCTATGCTCTAGCATCAGCAGGCAGCTGTTGGGGCTGTCGATCTCGCGTCGGTAGCCCTCCGCCGACCAGAGCCCGCCCAGGCTGCGCTGGTCAAGGGCCACCAGCGCAGCGATATCGTCGTGGCAGGGAGCCTGGCAAGCAAGGTAGCCCACAAATACCGATGGTTAAATACCGATGATTTGGATTTGTCTAATAAAAACCGTCACAGCCCTTAATTGTACACTGGTCACTGGGGCAATGTAGGCCCAGGCCCCTCTGCCGGCTGAGGGTTGTGGCTAACTGTACCGATAGCTTGAGTTTTTTTACCTTTCTGTGAGCGCAATGTCTATGGTTTCGACTTCTCCTGCACCGGCATCCACAGCTGACAGCCGTCAGTATCTCCCCCCGGCCAATGGCGACGGCCCGCTGTCCCCCAATCAGCAGCTGCTACCCCTCACCGCTACCACTACCCCAGACGACCACCTGAGCATTGGCGGTTGCGACGTCGTAGATCTGGTGGAGCGCTTTGGCACCCCTCTATATATTCTCGACGACCACACCCTGCGCACCGCCTGTCGCCAGTATCGTCAGGGGTTTGAGCGCTACTACCCCGGCGAGGCGCTGGTGGTTTACGCCTCCAAAGCCTGGAACTGCCTGGCGGTGTGTGCCATCGTCACCGCTGAGGGGCTCGGGATTGATGTGGTGTCGGCGGGAGAACTGCTCACGGCCACCGGAGCCGGGGCCAGCCCCGATCGCATCTACTTCCACGGCAACAACAAGTCCTTTGAGGAACTCACCCTGGCGGTGGAGGTGGGCTGCCGCGTTGTTGTAGACAACTGGCTCGAACTCAAAACCCTGGGCGAACTGGCCACCCGCGAGGGCAAAACCGTGCCGATTCTGCTGCGGGTCACCCCCGGCATTGAGTGCCACACCCACGAATACATTCGCACCGGCCACCTCGACAGCAAGTTTGGCTTCGACCCCGACCAGATCGAAGCCGTGTTTGAGTTTTTGAGCGGCCAGCCCCAGCTCCACTGTCTGGGTGTGCATGCCCACATTGGCTCGCAGATTTTTGAGCTCAACCCCCACACTGACCTGGGGGGCGTGATGGCCCAGTGGATGGTAACGGCCCAGCGCTACGGCCTCCCTCTGAGCGAACTGGATGTGGGCGGCGGCCTGGGCATTCGCTACACCGAGGGCGACGACCCACCCAGCATCGACACCTGGGTAAAAACCGTCTGCGAAAGCGTGATCGCGGCCTGTGCCGCCCACGATATTCCCCTGCCCAGGCTGCTGTGTGAACCGGGGCGATCGCTGATTGGCCCGGCCTGCGTCACCGCCTATCGGGTGGGCAGCCAGAAGGTGATTCCCGGTCTGCGCACCTACGCCGCCATCGACGGCGGCATGTCTGACAACCCACGCCCCATCACCTACCAGTCGGTGTACCGGGCGCTGGTGGCCAACCGCATGGCGGCTCCTTTGGCCGAAACCGTGACCTTAGCCGGTAAGCACTGCGAGTCTGGCGATATTCTAATTAAGGATGCGGCTCTGCCCGAGTTGAAGAGCGGGGATGTGGTTACTATTGCGGGCACGGGTGCCTACAATTACAGCATGGCTTCGAACTACAACCGGGTGCCTCGGCCAGCGGCGGTGCTGGTGGCTGACGGTGACGCCACCCTGATTATTCGCCGGGAAACCGTGGCAGATTTGCTTCGGCAAGACTGTCTGCCCGAAACCCTCAGGCCCACAGCAAAGTCTACCTAGCCAGCAACCGTTGCTAGTCTTGGGCAGGGTTTTGCCAAGGGGTTGCTCGGGCCGCCCCATCGCACAGCCGCTCAGGCACCATCCTCTAACGCTGCATGAACTACCTCTGGGAGCAATGGCTAACAAACCTTGACCAGGTTAGGTTCGTGTTGCAGGCGCTGGATATTGCGCTGGTGCTGCTGCTCAGCTACGTGGTGCTGGTGATCATCGGCGAAAAGCGCACCCTGTGGATGGTGCGGGGGCTAATTTTCTTGATGTTGGCGGCGGCCCTGAGCAAGTTTCTGGGCCTGGCGCTGCTGGGGTTTGTGCTCGACAAACTGGTGATTGGCTCGGCGGTGGCCATGGCCTTTATGCTCCAGGGAGAGTTTCGGCGGCTGCTGGAGCTGCTGGGCCAGGGGCGGGTGTGGGAGCTGCTCAGCCCATCGCGGGAGGCGATGCCCCAGCCCGACAACGTCATCGATGAAATTGTCGATGCGGTGAAGGAGCTGTCCCAAAATCGCACCGGGGCCTTGCTGATTCTCGAAATCGACAAGCTGATCGACGAGCGCGACTTTACGGTACCGGGGGTGCGCATCAACGCGGAGGTGTCGAAGGAGCTGATTCAAACCATTTTTCAGACCAGTACCCTGCTCCACGATGGGGCGATGCTGGTGCGGGGATCGCGGATTGCGGCGGCGGGGGTGATTTTGCCTATCTCAGAGCGGGTGGCCTCGCGCCAGCTGGGCACCCGCCACCGGGCCGCTATGGGCATCACCGAGCGGGTGGAGCACTGTCTCTGTGTTGTGGTATCAGAGGAAACGGGCTCTATTTCACTGGCGGAAGGCGGTATTCTAGATCGGCCTCTGACCAGCAGCCGCCTGCGCAGTATTCTGCGGTCTAAGTTTTCTAAATCGGTAGATCGCGAGGCGGTAGCGCCCCAGCTCAGAAGCCTGGGTCGGCGGCTGAGCAGCCTTGGAGTTGCCTACGTGCTGCGCTTGTTTCGTCTGCCCTCATCGTCTCCCCGAGAGAAAAAATGACCACCAAGCCTGTTGTTCGCTACGCGCTGCCCGCCGACCTCAAGCCCGATCGCCTGCCCCAGCACGTGGCGGTGATTATGGACGGCAACGGGCGCTGGGCCAAGCGGCGGGGGCTGCCGCGCATCATGGGCCACCGCCGTGGCGTCGATACCCTCAAAACCCTGCTGCGCTGCTGCCGCGACTGGGGCATTGGGGCGCTGACGGCCTATGCCTTTTCGACGGAGAACTGGGGCCGCCCGGTGGAAGAGGTAGATTTTCTCATGGCGCTGTTTGAGCGGGTGCTGCGCCAGGAGCTGCTGGAGATGATGGAGGAAAATGTCCGCATTCGCTTTGTGGGCAACCTGGCGGCCCTGCCGCGATCGCTCCAGGGCGAGATTCACCAGGCGGTGACCCAGACCCAGGGCAACCACGGCATTGAGTTTACGGTGGCCACCAACTACGGCGGTCGCCAGGAAATTGTGCAGGCCTGCCGCGCGATCGCCGAGCAGGTGCAGCGGGGCGAGCTGAACCCGGCTGACATCAGCGAAGACCTGTTTGGCCGCCACCTCTACACCGCTGGCATCAGCGACCCCGATCTGCTGATTCGCACCAGCGGCGAAATGCGGATCAGCAACTTTTTGCTGTGGCAGCTGGCCTACGCCGAGATCTATGTGACCGATACCCTGTGGCCCGACTTCGACACCTCGGAGTTTCACCGGGCGATCTATGCCTACCAGCAGCGCGATCGCCGCTTTGGCAAAGTGAAAGGATAGACCGCTCAAGCCCTCCCCCAGGGGAAGAGGATCTTGAGGCCAAAAAGACCTTTGATAGAAAAGCGCCAGGCCCTGCTCCCCCCTAAAATCCAAAATCCAAAATCCAAAATCCTATGAATATCCCCACCTGGATCACCGTCTCCCGCCTGCTCGGCGTGCCCCTCCTGCTGGTGCTCCTCCAGGCCCCCACGGCGGCCCAGCGCTGGTGGGCGGCGGGCATTTTTGTGGTGGCGGCGGGTACCGACTGGCTGGATGGCTACCTAGCCCGTCGGCTCAACCAGGTGACCGATCTGGGCAAATTCTTAGACCCCCTGGTGGATAAGCTGCTGGTGCTGGCCCCCCTGCTGATGCTGGTGGAGCTGGGCCAGGTGCCCGCCTGGGGCGTGTTTTTGATTGTGGCGCGGGAGATTACTATCTCGGGCTGGCGGGTCAACCCGGCTATGCAGGGGGGGGCAGTGCCGGGGGCCAACCTGTGGGGCAAGGCCAAAACCGTGGTGCAGATTGGGGCGATCGCCCTGCTGCTGGCCCCGCTACCGGCGGTGTGGGATGGGCCAGCGCAGGTGCTCTTTTGGGCGGCGGTGGCGCTGACCCTGGCCTCGGGCCTGGTGTATCTGTGGCCTCAGATGCAGCCCAGCCGCAGTGCCTAGGGGTAAAGGTGGCGGGCTGGCCATAAAAAGTCCAGCGGTTTGATGAGTCTCGGCCAAGTGTCTGCTAAACTAGCAAAGAATCACTTCTTGGAAGCGTGGCTGAGTGGTCGAAAGCGCCTCCCTGCTAAGGAGGTAGGGGAGTAAACCTTCCCTCGTGGGTTCAAATCCCACCGCTTCCGTATTTTGAATCGGCAAAGGCAGCTGATATGAGCGTTCATGTCAGCTGCTTTTGTCTGATAACGAGCGGGGTTTTGGAAGCTACCGCTGTAGCCAGTCTACTTGTGACATTTCCCCTTAAAACATTCAAACGTTTCAGCGTTCAAACGTTTCTAGATGTTCTAACCAGGGGACTATGGCTATACAGGTGTACTTTAAGTTCTGTTGTACTGTAATGTGGGGGTGATGGTGCTAATGTACCGATGACTCCCAAGCACATTGCCCTCAAAAATTTTCTCAGCTACCGCGCTGCCAGCCTCGACTTTAGCGGGCTGCACGTGGTCTGTGTGGCCGGCCCCAACGGCGCGGGCAAGTCGTCGCTGCTGGAGGCGATCGCCTGGGCGCTGTGGGGGCAAAGCCGGGTGGCTACCGATGACGACATCATTCACCAGGGCGAGATGGAGGCCCAGGTGACCTTTCAGTTCCACCAGGGAGAGCACACCTACCGGGTGCTGCGCAGCCGCCACCGCAGCCAGGGCACCAGTTTGGAGTTTCAGGTGCACACGGAGGAGGGCTGGCGGGTGCTGACCCAGCGCGGGGTGCGGGCCACCCAGCTCTTAATCTGCCGCCACCTCAGGCTCGACTACGATACGTTTGTCAACTCCGCCTACCTGCGCCAGGGCGGGGCCGACGATTTTATGCTGAAGCGGCCCGGCGATCGCAAGCAAATCTTGGCCGATCTGCTCAAGCTGCACCAGTACGACCACCTGGCGGAGGGGGCCAAAGAGCGGGCTCGCCAGGCCAAGGCCGAGGTCAGCCTGCGCCAAACCCAGCTCGACGAACTCACCGCCGCCCTGGCCGACTACGAACCCACCCTCCAGCGCCAGGCTCAGCTTCAGCAAGAGCTGTACGATATCGATCAGGCCCAGGGGCGCGATCGCGATCGTCAGCAGCAGCTCCGCATCCTAGAGCAGCACTACCGACAGCAGCAGCAGCAGCTTCAAATGCAGCGTCAGCAGCAGCAGCATCTCACCGCCCTGCTGCACCAGACGGAGGCTACTCTGGCCGCCCTGGCGGCCGAGCAGCAGGAGCGCGCCCAGACGTTGGCCCAGGCGGCTGAGATTGAAGCGGGTCTGGCCGAGGCCCTTCGCCTGGAGGCCGAAGACACCCACCTCAACCAGCAATTTCAGCGTTACCAGGCGCTGCAAACGCAGCGGCAGACCCTAGAGGCCGCCTGGCAGAGCCAGGCGGAACACAGCCGCACTCGGCTGAGCCAGACTCAGATGCGGCTGGCGGCGGTGCAGGCCCAGCTGGCAGCTCTAGAGGAACTGCTCGGCCAGCGCGAGGCGATCGCGGCGGCCCGCCAGCAGTTTTTGGCCGCCAGGGCTCAGCTCAAACGCCTCGATGCCCTTCAGCTACAGGCCGAGCCTCTACAGCAGCGACGGCGGCAGCTGGAGGCAGGGCTACAGCAGGCCCAAACCCGACTGCAAACCCGGCTCGAAGAGATCACCGCCACCGTTCAACAGATGCAGCGGCAGCAGGGCGATCGCCCCCAGCTGATGGCCACCGCCGAGGAGGTGTCGGCCACCCTCAGCCATCTGGAACAGCGCCGCGCTTACCAAGAGCAGGTGCGCGAAAAGGGGCTCGAGCGCCGCAGCTTTATGGAGGTATTGCAGGCCAACCAGCGCCGCTGCGAGACTCAAATCGCTAAAATTGCCCAGAAGCTGGGGTTTCTGGCCCAGCCTGAGGCCGTCTGTCCGCTGTGCGATCGCCCCCTCGCCGACCACCACCGCACCCTGGTCGAGAGTCGGCACCGCCAGGAGCAGCAGGAACTCCAGGAAGAGATTTGGGTGATTCGAGAGCAGTTGGCCGCCTCCGAGCGCGAAATTCAGGTGCTGCGCCAAGAGTATCGGGCGGTGGAAGCTGAGCTAGAGGCCTACGCTCCGGTGCTGCAAAAGCAGGGCCAGCTCACGGCGCAGATGGCCTCCCAGATCACCGCGCAGGAACAACTCCGAACCTTAGATGCCGAGCAGCAGCGCCTTGGGCAGCGCCTCGCCGACCACCAGTACGCCCTTGACCTGCGCACCGAGCTGAACCACATTGACGAAACCCTAGCGCAGCTGGCCTACGACGATCGCGACCACGCCCTGGTGCGGGGGCAAGTTGATCGCCTGCGCTGGGCCGAAATCAAACATCAGGATTTGGCCCAGGGGCAGCGGCGACAGCAGCGGCTCGCCCAGCAGCAGCAGCAGCTCAAGGCCGCCGAGACCCAGCTCAAGGCTGATCTCGACCAGCTGCGGCGCAGTCCCGAGGGCCAAGCGCTGGTGGCAGTCCAGGCCGACCTGAACCAGCTCGACTACAGCGCTGAGCGCCACCAGGCGGTGCGCCAGGCCCTCCAGGCGGCCCAGCCTTGGCGACGGCGGCACCACGACCTCCAACAGGCCCGCCAGCACCAGCCCCAGCACCAGGCTCAGATCGAAGCCCTCCTGGAGCAGCAGCAGCAGCAGCAGCGGTCGCTGCACCAGCTCAACGCAGGCTTGCAGGCCCTGATGGCGGAGTTGACCAGCCTCGCCTACGACCCCGACGCCCTACCCGCCTTAGAGACGGCCATAGCCGACCGTCAGCACCAGCGCGATGCCCTCCTGGCCCAGCTGGGTGCCCTAGGCCAGGCCTGCCAGCACTTCGACGACTTGCACCGGGGGCTTGCCCAAAAACAGCAGGAACTGGCCGCCGTGCGCCAGCGCCAGCGGGTTTATCAGGAACTGGCGCTGGCCTTTGGCCACAACGGCATTCAAGCGCTGATGATCGAAAATCTGCTGCCCCAGCTGGAGGCCGAAACCAACCATCTGCTGGGTCGCCTCAGCGCTCACCAGCTCCACGTGCAGTTTGTCACCCAGCGGGCCACCAAGCGAGGTCAGGGGGTGATTGATACCCTCGATATTCTAATTGCCGATGCCCGGGGCACCCGACCCTACGAAACCTACTCCGGCGGCGAGGCGTTTCGAGTTAACTTTGCCCTCAGGCTGGCGCTGGCCCGGCTGCTGGCCCAGCGATCGGGCCTGGCGCTCCAGCTGCTGATTATTGACGAAGGCTTTGGCACTCAGGATCAGCAGGGGTGCGATCGCCTGATTGCAGCCATTAACGCGATCGCCGCCGACTTTGCCTGCATTCTCACCGTTACCCACATTCCCCATTTCCGAGCTGCCTTTCAAACACGCATCGATGTCACCAAGACTGCCCAGGGATCGCAGCTCTCCCTCTCCGCGTAAAGTCTGAAGCCGCCAGTCCCACCGGGTGCATAGCTTCTCAGACTTTTATTAACATTCTTTTTAGATTTTAAGGATTTCTTCCCTAGCTATCCTGAATATATGTCTTCTGGAATGCAATACGAAGCCGCCGATCGCTTTACCCTAAGGGATTATAGCCCTCCAGAATCGCAACGGGCTGAGTATTTTTGACCATTCCCGCTTCCCTTCATAAATGTTACACTTGTTTACATACTTCGTTAATAACCTTTTACCCATGAACTTTATTGGATCCCTTCTAGATGTTGCTGTAGTTGCTGTGGCCGTTGGCACAATGCTCAAGCGCCAGGCTGAGCAGGCGGCTCTAGAGACCCAGCCCGTTCCCGTGCCGGTGCGCTCACGCCGCTAGACAGCATTTTGGTTTATGGCTTTCTAAGCCCTGCCAGTGCTATGGCGGCTTCTGCTGATATCGGCCGCCACGTGGGGCACTTTGCCCTCCCCCTTCCTCCGTCGCTGTCTCCATAACCCTGCCGATCTATGAGAACTGTGCAAAATTCCACCGACCTGGTTCGCACCTACCTAAAGGAAATCGGTAAAGTACCTCTACTCACCCACGAGGAAGAAATCCTGCTGGGTAAGCAGGTGCAAAAGCTGTCTGCTTTAGAGGCAAAGCGGGCAGCTCTAGAGGAGACTGCGGGCCACGGATTGACTGTGGAGCAGTGGTCGGAGGCGGTTGAGGTGCCTGTGGCCGAGCTTAAGAAAATCGTGCGTGAGGGCAATCTGGCCAAGCGTAAGATGGTGGAAGCGAACCTCCGCCTCGTGGTCTCAGTGGCCAAAAAGTACATCAAGCGCAATGTTGACCTCCTCGATCTGATTCAAGAGGGCACCATTGGCATGCAGCGCGGGGTCGAAAAGTTTGATCCGACCAAGGGCTACCGCTTCTCCACCTATGCTTACTGGTGGATTCGTCAGGCTATCACCCGGGCCATTGCGGAGAAGAGCCGCACCATTCGGCTGCCGATCCACATCACTGAAAAGCTTAACAAGCTGAAAAAGGCCCAGCGTACCCTCTCCCAGCGCTACGGGCGGGCGGCCACCGTGGCGGAACTGGCCCTTGAGTGCGACCTGACAGCCAAACAGGTGCGCGATTATCTAGAAAAGTCTCGCCAGCCCCTCTCCCTCGATCTCAAGGTGGGAGACAATCAGGACACCGAACTGGGCGAACTGCTCGAAGATGACGGCCCCTCTCCGGAGGATTTTGCCACTCAAGTCTCCCTGCGCCAGGATCTAGAGCGTCTGATGGGTGACCTGACTCCCCAACAGAGGGAGGTGCTTTCCCTTCGCTTTGGATTATCTGATGGTAAAACTATGACCTTGGCAAAAATCGGTGATTTGCTCTCGATTAGCCGTGAGCGAGTGCGCCAGATTGAGCGCGAGGCCCTGACTAAACTGCGTAAGCGCCAGTCCGATATTCGCGAATACCTGGCTAGCTAGGGCGATTCCCTGCTAGCAGCATCGGCTACGGAGCCCCGGCTTCTCATTGAGAAACCGGGGCTCTTGGCTCTGGCCTAGCCTGTTCAGCAGTGCGTTGGGGGCTATGGAGGGAGAGAGGGGGCGATCGCTAATCGCGCGCTAATCGCTTCTCAGCCGAAAACGCCGCCTGTGGTCTGCAAGCAGCACCAGGGCAGTCCCAATCGCGTAGGCCAAAATATCTTTCCAGTCGAAGGTGGTGCCGAGCACGGTGGCAAGAATCAGATTGTCTCGCAGCCCGAGGCGATCGACCAGTCTGAGGTACTGCAAACCTTCTACGAGGCAGGCAAAGGCAAACACAAGCAGTGCCGCAGGGATCGGCCGCAGGGGCCAGACGGCTTTGAGTGCGCAGTAGACCAGCGGGATAACGAGTACGTCACCGACCAGAGGGCGAATGATGCCATCGTCTAGAAAAATCGCGATCGCAGTTTCAACGAGAAACAGCAAAATCGCTAAATAGAAATACCTGGCGCTAAATTTAATCACAGGGGGATAGGAGCCGACAACAGATACGATGCTTTGCAGAGCGGCAGCACGGCCATCGCTATTGCCTCCACCCTAGGCGCTCCTCTGGGGAGATGGCATCACGGCAGCCCAGGTGCGATCGCCCCCGGTAGCCCAATTGACCAAATAAGGGAGATCCCGCATTCTAGAGTGGTTCTAGCTACATCTGCCCCATCTGAGGAGTCCCCATGAGCTACCGCATGGATCGCCGTGCCTATGCCGAAACCTTTGGCCCCACGGTGGGCGATCGCATCCGCCTGGCCGACACCGAAATTATTATTGAAGTCGAGCAAGACTTTACCACCTACGGGGACGAGGTGAAGTTTGGCGGCGGCAAGGTGATCCGCGACGGCATGGGTCAATCGCCCATTGGCCGCGACGCCGGGGCGGTGGACACGGTGATCACCAACGCGCTGATTTTGGACTGGTGGGGCATCGTCAAGGCCGACATCGGCATCAAGGACGGTCGAATTGCCAAGATTGGCAAGGCGGGCAACCCCTACATTCAAGACGGCATCGACATTATCATCGGCCCCGGCACCGAGGTGGTGGCCGGGGAGGGCATGATCGCCACGGCGGGGGGCATCGACACCCACATCCACTTCATTTGCCCCCAGCAGATCGACACCGCCCTGGCCTCCGGCGTTACCACCATGATCGGCGGCGGCACCGGCCCCGCCACCGGCACCAACGCCACCACCTGCACCCCTGGGGCCTGGCACCTGGCCCGCATGCTGCAATCGGCGGAGGCGTTCCCCATCAACCTGGGCTTTTTGGGCAAGGGCAACAGCGCCCGCCCCGAGGCCCTGGCGGAGCAGATCAAAGCGGGGGCGATCGGCCTCAAGCTCCACGAGGACTGGGGCACCACCCCCGCCACCATCGACACCTGCCTGGCCGTTGCCGACCAGTACGACGTGCAGGTGGCCATCCACACCGACACCCTCAACGAGGCGGGCTTCGTTGAGGATACCATCGCCGCTTTCAAAAACCGGGTGATTCACACCTACCACACCGAGGGGGCCGGGGGCGGCCACGCGCCCGACATCATCAAGGTGTGCGGCGAGGCCAACGTGCTGCCCTCGTCCACCAACCCCACCCGCCCCTACACCCGCAACACCCTCGACGAGCACCTGGACATGCTGATGGTGTGCCACCACCTCAGCCCCAGCATTCCCGAAGATATATCTTTTGCGGAATCCCGCATTCGCCGCGAGACCATCGCCGCCGAAGATATTCTCCACGACCTGGGGGCCTTTAGCATGATCGCCAGCGACTCCCAGGCCATGGGCCGGGTGGGGGAGGTGATCATTCGCACCTGGCAGACCGCCCACAAGATGAAGGTGCAGCGGGGGCCGCTGGTGGAGGACAGCGATCGCAACGATAACCACCGGGCCAAGCGCTACGTAGCCAAGTACACCATCAACCCCGCCATCACCCACGGCATCGCCGACCACGTGGGCTCGATCGAGGAAGGGAAGCTGGCGGATATCTGCCTGTGGCGGCCCGCCTTCTTTGGCGTCAAGCCCGAGATTGTAATTAAGGGCGGTGCGATCGCCTGGGCGCAGATGGGCGACGCCAACGCCAGCATTCCCACGCCGCAGCCGGTGCACATGCGGCCCATGTTTGGCAGTTATGGAGGGGCGATCGCCGCCACCAGCCTCACCTTCGTCTCCCAGGCCGCCCTGGATCTAGGCATCCCGGCCCAAATTGGCCTGCACAGATCCACCCCGGCGGTGGCCCGCTGCCGCACCCTCACTAAGGCCGACATGAAGCTCAACGACTACCAGCCCCACATGGAGGTGGATGCCGAGACCTACGAGGTGCGGGCCGACGGCCAGTTGCTCACCTGCGAACCCGCCGACGTGCTGCCCATGGCCCAGCGCTATTTTTTGTTTTGATAGTAGGGTGGGTCATCGCTATTAGCCCTGGCTCTGCACCGTAGCCAGCCAGCCTGACCCACTGATCACCCCAATAGAGCATCTTGTCATGGGTGGCCACCGTCCATCCTCCCCCTGGGCATCCGACCCATAGGACGACGGTACGCAAACCAATTCTATTGCTTCTGTCAGATCTGCCGGACTCCAGAATTGACGTTGGTGCCCCAGGGGAGAGCCCGCTTACCTAAACAATGTGGTCAAAATCACGGTAATGGTAGCGCTGGCGATCAGGGTAAACGCTAGCTGTACGACCCACTGGGTGGCTTTTTGGTAGTTGTCAAATTTGTCGTTAGAGCGCTCAAACTCTCGGCTGAGCGTGTCAAAGCGTTGATCGACATCTAGGGTCAGCTGATCGAGCTTGTCGGCTAAGTCTCGCAGGGTGGGTTCGGGTTGGGACTGGGCGGTCATGGTGTGGCCAGAGACTGTAGGGTTTAACCTCAGCTTTCCTAGCCTAGCCTGTCACTTGGCTGAATTCATCTATACCCCAAGCTTTTTTCTCAATAGGGTAACGGTGACAGAAGTGCTGTCCCTCTCCTTACTGTAAGGTTAGTATTTTCGTGATTAAGTTATAATACGATGCATCTTTACGTAGCCTAAGTTCTTAGCAATGCAGAACACTCAGGCAAGCTTTAAACAAGGCACAGGTTGCTTTTCTAGGCATCTGTTGATAAGCCAAACCCATATGACTTCTGCCGAATGTTTCCGCTCTCTCAGCATGAGTAAAGCGTATTCTTCCATACAGTTTAATCGCAAACCCGAAAGAGCTTGAGGGATTAATACATGTTTCCAAAATTATGGAGTTCTATAAAAATTATGCTTGAGAAAAAGTCATCCCAGTCTCAGTCTCAATCTCTTAGAGGAAATACGTTTTCTGAATCCCATGTGCAAATTTCTCAGGCTGGGGAATCGATCCTGCAAATTTCACATACTTTACCTGCTGAGGTAGACGAGGTTCAGACTGCTGTAGATGTTGTGCACATTCTTGAAGAGATAGAAAGTTTTATGAGGACATCAGTACTGGGTGAAGCTGATCTGAAGAGATATCTAAATTATTTGGAGGCAGCAAGAGTGGAATTAAGCCAAGAGGAACCTGACAAAAAGTTAGTGGCTGTAAACCTTGATAGCTTTGGTGAAAAAATTAAAAAGCTTGACGACACTCTTAACTCTACGGAAAAAATTTGGAATAGAATCCAACCTTTGCTTAAAAAACTAACTCCGTGGCTGGGAGTCGCTGCCAGCCACTTGACCTTATAGTTTTTCTACGGTACTGACATGCATTCTAACCCAAATCAAGATCAGGAAATATCTGAGAACAACTTTGTAGGCCATTCAAAAACTCAAATAGGTCAAGCTGGAGTATGGCTAATTCAATTGATGTTCGCCCCAAATGTAGATTTTCATTATCTAAGAAGATGTGCCTTGGCAATGCATATCTTTTGCGGAGCTTTCATAAGCCTTTTTAGAGGTTATCCTTTTCCATATCTCAAATCTTTCGAGGCAATTTTTTTGTTTTTGTTTAAAGATAAAACCGAAATTAGAAATTGGTTTAGGAATTTCATCAGAGACTTAGACAATCTCTATGAAAGTGCTGATGGAGACACTGAGAATGGGCATCTCAGGCTAAATAGAGTTGCTTCCGAGTTGTGGTTAATTCCTGCTTTCATGGCAGAGATTATGGATTCTTTGAGAAGTAGAAATGAGCATCTGGCTTCGGAGATATCTGATCTCCTGTTGAATTTTCAGGAAACTAGACTTCGTGTAGTGAATGAGCTAGGCCGCTACTCCAGTGAATTAAAAAAGAAGCAGGAAAACTTGTTAAATATTCAAAGTTCAATTCAGCTTCGCCACTTTAACTTGTCTAAGCCTGGACGTGATTGCATCACGCTCTTTAATCAAACTAAAGATTGGATAGCTTCTGTTGAAAATGGAAGGATAAATTCGCCAGAATCCTTGGGTAAGGCTTTAACCGAATGGCGTTGGCGTGTAGAAAATCAGAATATAAATATTTACTTGCTAGAAGTTGTCACAAATTTTAGCAGATTGCTTGAGTGGACATTTGCTACAAGTCAAGTTATTCTTGAGCATAAGGTTAGGATCCTAATTGCCTCATTCCCTGAAATAGATCCAGGTGACGACAGTGACGGGAGTGTAGGCAACACAGGAGACCTGTTCGAGCTACTTAGATCTATATTTTCGTCTACAGTTAGCCTGAAGAAAACCAGCAACGCTCTCCATGAGAATGTAGATCGTTTGAATGCTGAAGTTGATGAATTGAAAGAAAGGCTTCAGAAAGCAAGGCTTTATCAGAACCAGAGAGAGCAAAAATTATCAGAACTAGCAGAAAATCTAAGGCGCTTTGCTGCTGAAAACCCTGATTCTTATGAGCAAGGTAAACTTCGAAATTATTTGGAGGAAGCCTATCAGTGCATAGAAAAATTGCAGGGACAAGTCGAAATTTTTAGAAACAAAGCAGATTCTTTGGAGAATGAGAATCAAACTTTATCATTGCTTTTGAAAGAAAGGCCGAACATTGAGGAATTTGAGAGACTTAAGCAAGAAAATGAAGAATTAAAACATCAAGTTAATAACCCGCAAGTGCAATATTTCGACTTAGGCTTCGAACCTCAAGCTCTTACAAAACCAGATTCTTCACCTCCTTTGCGACATTCAAACCCTCCTAAGCAAGACCCAAAGCCAGATATCAATTTTGGAACTCCATCAACGCGCGGATACAGCGCATAACCTAAGTATCTTCTACACAGGCGCTTATGTCGCTGATATCACTGATTTTTCGTTGACTAGGCTGCTGCAAAAGAAATAGGCAACCCACACTTTACATTTGTTAATCAAAAACTGTTGAGAGTTTTGTGTAGTCATACGAGTCAGTGCGTAAATGTAGTGACGGGCATCTTGTCAGCACGGGCGAGACTACGAATTGTCACGATTTATGGATGTAGATGTACAGGATCTCAAAAAGCGAAAATCTTGGACAAGTTCAATACAAACTCTGACAAGGTTCTGGGCTGAGCAAGAATCTCAACGCCACTGCCGGGCAATAAATCTCGACCTGCTGGGTTTTTGGATCAATCAGCCAACACAGTTGCGAGCCGTTCTCAATGTACTCCCGCAGTTTGGCCTGAAAATCGGTCAGCTCATCGGCGGGCGACTTGAGTGCGATCGCCTGAATCAGGCAGTTGCCCAGCGGCAAATCACTCTACGTCAGCCCAACCAGGCAGAGGTCTCTCTCCGGGCCAGTCCCTTTAGGCTAAGCAAATCGATCTCTACCGAGAGCTTCACGCCCTAGACGGGCGAAACACCTTGCTGAGGCGATCGCTCAGACTAGGTGACACATTTCACATATCCAGAATTATCTCCCTCAGCTCTCGGAGTTCCCGCTCAACCGATTCAAGGCGTTCTAACAGTTGCCGCTGGGTTTCGCTCAGAGCGGGTTCTGGCACATCGGCGGCGGGAACATCCAGGGTGATGGCAATGGGGCAGTGGTCAGACAGCACATCCTGCTGAGCTATGGGTTCCAAAAACAGCAGCTGCTCGAAGGAATCGGGAACCAGCCAACGGCTAGAGCTGGCATCCATCACAATGTGGTCAATATAGTTGGGAAACTCACCCTCCCAGCACTGGGACAGAAGCCCCGCAGTGCCGTTGACCAAATCGGCATTGGGTGGATCGGCGTCATCGATCTCAAACCAGAACTGATCCCCCAGCAGGTTTAGTCGGCGGTTGAAGTCGCCCAGCACCAAAAAAGGCACCTCGGCTGCCGCCCGGGCATCAATCCAGTTCTCCAGCACCGTCAGCTGCTGGTTCAGGGCCATACAGGCATTTGAAGGCGCATCGATAGGGTTTTGAAAGCAAAAGGCTTTCAGATGGATAGACAGCAGCCGCAGTTCGCGACCGTTGCGGGTGATGGTAATGTCAGCGCCATAGCGCAGGTCGTCCCCACCGCCTACGTCCAGCTCCGCCAGGTCAGGATTTTGAATAACATCAATGCCCCGACGAACCGCGAAGCCAGTCAGCATTGGCTCAGTCTGGTTGGAGAAGAAAAAGGCGTACTCTTCGGGATCAAAAATGCGGGCGGCGGCAGCGGCTCCCTCCACCTCCTGCAGGGCAATCACATCGGCGTCCAGTTGTTCAGCATAGGCAGCCAGGCGCTGATAGTCAGTTTCAGTTCTGGGGTTGGGGCCAGAGTTAGAACTGGCTCTCAAATGTTCGATGTTCCAGGTGGCAATTTTTAATGGGGCTGCACTTGCCCCCATTGCGCTCAGAGGAATCAGCAGAAAACCCAACAGAAATGAGCGTTTTAGCATCATGGATTTCGTTTGGAGGTATGGTGCAGCTAAGCTCCTGCAAACTCTCAAGCAGCACCTGCACCGCAACACTCTTGATCATAGTGCTGGTAGGAAACATAAGGGCACAGGCCCGCCTAGGGCGGTGAGTCGGTACCACTCATGTAGCTGCCGCAGCCCTGCGGGCATGGCTCCCAAGTCGGCAGGGCTGCCCTGGAGCCCCAGCTGTCTGTTGCCCAAAACGCTATGCTGGTTAAAGGCAAGGGACATGGGATGCGATCGCTCAACTTTAGCGCCCCAGGTATCTCCCCCATCCAATCGGTTCCCCAAAACCCAAATATTTTTGGTTACCACAAAATTGTTGCGAATGTCATCGAGCGGTGGCAGACATCCAACTGTCCACAGTAGAATATACTTGCGCTCAAACATTCAATGTTTGAGTTCACTCCTCACACCACACCCCGCCCAGGCCCTTGGTCTGGGCGGTTCCTTATTTGGGGCATTTTTGCCCCAAAAACGCCGGAATAGGGCGGGTTTGAAGAAGTTAGCGCCAGCTAAACCGACAGATATTGACCCTTCGCCCAAGAAGCCAGGGGTTGGCTATGATAAGATTGCGTGTGGTTAACAACGGCAAGGAACACAAGGCATGGCAGCCGCTCAGGTAACAGATTCTACGTTTAAGCAAGAAGTTCTCGAAAGCACCGTCCCCGTACTGGTTGACTTCTGGGCTCCCTGGTGTGGCCCCTGCCGTATGGTGGCCCCGGTGGTCGAAGAAATTGCTGAGCAGTACGACGGCCAGATCAAAGTCGTCAAGGTCAACACCGACGAGAATCCTAGCGTAGCCAGCCAGTACGGTATTCGCAGCATTCCCACCCTGATGATCTTCAAAGAGGGGCAGCGGGTTGATATGGTTGTCGGTGCCGTGCCCAAAACTACCCTGGCCAATACCCTCGAGAAGTATCTCTAGGCCTACCTCTGTTGCCCCAGGCCACTGCGCTCCGACAGAGTGGCTCAGCTGCACGACAGCCTCGACCCCTAATTCAACTTCAGCATTGGGGCGCTGCCTTGGGTTGGCCTGCTCGTACTACGCTCATTAAATAGCCCTCCAGCGGTGGATAGTCCTTCGCTGGAGGGTTTTTCACGGTAGGAGCCGGAATTGTCGCTAGAATAGGATGCTGCCTCTATGGACTCAACAGCGTATGGTTGCGCTTCCCCCAAATTTACCCTCTAGCATTCAGGCCGATCTGGCCACGGTGTTTGAGCAAATGCCTCACCTCGAGCATGGCAAGCTCATTCGCCAGGTGCTAGAGACCATTCTCCGCATGATGGGACGGGAGGCCGATCGCCTAGACTGGAAAATACTGAACCACGCTCTGCTGGATATGGAGCAGGGGTTTCAGGTGTTCTACCCCTACCGGCATACCCGCAAGATCACGATCTTTGGCTCAGCCCGTACCGGGGCGGTGAGCCCTGACTACAGGCTGGCTGAGCAGTTTGCCAAACAGGTGACCGAGCTGGGCTTTATGGTCATGACCGGAGCCGGGGGCGGCATTATGGAGGCGGGCAACGCCGGGGCGGGCTCCGAGCATTCCTTTGGTTTAAATATTCAGCTGCCCTTCGAGCAGGGGGCCAACCCGGTCATGGAAGGCGACCCCAAGCTGATTAACTTCAAATATTTCTTTACCCGCAAACTTTTCTTTTTGCGCGAAAGCGACGCCCTGGTGCTGTTCCCCGGCGGGTTTGGCACCCAAGATGAGGCCTTTGAGTCCCTGACGCTGATTCAAACCGGGAAGGCCGACCCGATGCCGATTGTGCTGGTTGACCATCCTGGCGGCAACTACTGGCAGGGGTGGGATAGCTACATTCGCAATCACCTGCTCAGCCGGGGGCTGATTAGCCCCGATGACCCCAGTCTCTACACCATGACCGATAATGTGGATGACGCCTGCCACGCGATCAGCAGCTTTTACCGGGTGTACCACTCCTGCCGCTATACCAGCGATCGCCTGATCATTCGCCTCAAGAGCGATCTGCCCGAGGGCGCGGTAGAGCTGCTCAATCAAGAATTTGGCGATATTTTAGCAAAGGGAAAAATTGAAAAGTCCGCCGCCCTCCCCGAAGAGCAGAAGGATGAAACCGCTGCCCTGCCCCGGCTGGTCATGCATTTTAACAACCGCGACTTCGGCAGGCTGCACCAGTTTATTTGGCGGCTCAATGACCTGGGCGATCACCGTCCTGAGGCTCAGCATCCCGAGCAGAAGTAGGTGCGTGGGTGCATAAGCGACTATAGAAATAGGAGACTCCTGATAGCCGCCCCTGAGCAGTTCACCGCTTCACTCATCTACCCATCTACTCCCCTATGTCCCAGGTGCAAGCGTTTTTAGAGCAGCTCTACCAATCGTTGAAGGGGGTTTCTGGCGGAAAGGTGGCCTCCTATATTCCTGAGCTGGCGCGAGCTAACCCCGACTGGTTTGGCATCAGCATTGTCACCCTCGACGGCCAGACCTACGAGGTGGGCGACACGGCGCAGAAGTTTACGATCCAGTCGATATCGAAGGTGTTTGTCTACGCCATGGCTCTGGAGAGCTATGGTCGCGAAAAACTGCTCAAAAAAGTGGGGGTAGAGCCCACTGGCGACCCGTTTAACTCGTTGATTCGGCTAGATGAAGATTCTAAGCGCCCCGATAACCCTATGGTGAATGCAGGGGCGATCGCCACCACCGGCCTGATCGCTGGCGCAGACCCCGCCGAGCGTCTCAACCGCCTGCTGGCCATGTTTGAGCGCTACGTGGGCAACGAAGTGTTTGTCGATGTGTCTACATTTATGTCGGAGCGTTCCACTGGCCACCGCAACCGGGCCATGGCGCACCTGATGCTCAACTTCGGCATGATTGACCAACCCATTGATGAAGCGCTCGATCTGTACTTTCAGCAGTGCGCGGTGCTGGTTACGACCCACGACCTGGCGGTGATGGCGGCGACCCTGGCGAACCAAGGGGTTAACCCCATCACCGGGCAGCGAGCGGTGGGCGCTGAGCACATCCGCGACATTCTCAGCGTTATGTACACCTGTGGTATGTACAATTTCGCTGGAGAATGGGCGTTTCGGGTTGGCATTCCGGCTAAGAGTGGGGTTTCGGGCGGCATTCTCGCCGTTGTGCCCAATCAGGCTGGCATTGCTGTGTTCTCGCCTCCCCTTGACAGTCACGGCAACAGCGTTCGCGGGCTCAAGGCCTTCGAGGCGCTGTCCAAAGAATACGGGTTTCACCTGTTTGATCTATCCCTTGGCCACTGCAATTTTGCCAATCGAGAGTGACGGCGTGGGGCAACGCTTGCTTCCCGGTCTTAGGTCAGCGCATCCCAGTTTCCACTGGTTTTTGGGCTGAATCCCACTCAAAGTTCATCGCAGAACTCCTCTAGTTTAGCTAGCCAGCGGTTCTGCGATTCCGGGACGGATACTCGTTCCGAGTCGGTTCCCGAACGCTTAGCGAATCGCCCCCTGCAAATGCCCCAGCCACTCGGTCAGGCTCTCCAGCTGCTTCTCGGGCTTCAGCACGCCCAGGCCGCGTACCACCACCTTGCCGCCGCTGTAGACAAAGCGCGTTTTGAGGTGGCTGGGCAGCTTTTCGCTGAGCTTCTTCCAGGCCGGTTCTTCCATCGGGGTTTCCATCACCACGTGCTGTTTGCCCTCGGGTTTAATGCGCGAGAAGCCCGCCTGCTTGGCCACCAGCTTCAGCTCCAGCATGCGCACCAGCTGCTCCGTGGCGTGGGGGATGGGGCCGTAGCGATCGCTCAAATCCGCCGCAATTTGCATTAGCTCCACCTTGCTGTTGGCGGCGGCCAGGGCGCGGTAGGCCCCCATCTTCTGCTCCAGGTCGGGGATGTAGTTGTTGGGCACAAAGGCGGTGACGTTGAGATCCACCTGGGTGTCTTCGACCTTGGGAATATCCTGACCGCGAATTTCGGCAATCTCTTCTTCGAGCATGTCCATGTAGAGGTCGAAGCCGATCGCATCCATCTGGCCCGACTGCTCGGCCCCCAGCAAATTCCCGACGCCGCGAATCTCCATATCGCGCATGGCCAGCTGATAGCCGGAGCCGAGCTGGGTGAACTCCTGGATGGCGCGCAGGCGCTGGCGCGCTTTGTCGGTGAGGGCTTTTTTGGGGTAAAACAGCCAGGCGTGGGCCTGAATGCCCGCCCGCCCCACCCGGCCCCGCAGCTGGTAGAGCTGGGAGAGGCCGAAGCGGTGGGCGTCTTCGATCAAAATAGTGTTGACGCGGGGAATATCCAGACCGGATTCAATAATGGTGGTGCAGAGCAGTACCTCCGCCTCGCCATTGCTGAAGGTGAGCATGGTCGACTCCAGCTCGCCTTCGTCCATCTGGCCGTGGGCGATCGCAATCCGAGCGTTGGGCACCATCTCGCGAATCTTGGCGGACACCTCCTCGATGCCCTCAATCCGGGGCACCACGTAGAATACCTGACCGCCGCGATCCAGCTCCTGGCGAATGGCGGTGCGGATCGCCTCCGGGTCCATGGGCGACAGGTGGGTTTTAATCGGGCGGCGCGACGGCGGCGGCGTGGTGATCAGGCTCATTTCCCGCACTCCGGAGAGGGCCATGTACAGGGTGCGGGGGATGGGGGTGGCGCTGAGGGTGAGCACATCCACCTGGGTTTTGAGGGATTTGATCCGCTCCTTTTGGTTCACCCCAAAGCGCTGTTCTTCGTCCACCACCAGCAGGCCCAGGCTCTTGAAGGAGACGCCCTTGCCGAGCAGCTGGTGGGTGCCCACCACCACATCGAGTTCGCCCGTTTTGAGCCGTTGCAGAATCTCCTTTTTCTCGGTCTGGGTGCGGAAGCGGTTCAGCAGGCCCACCTGGATCGGGTAGGGGGCAAACCGCTCTTTGAGGGTGTGGTAGTGCTGCTGGGTGAGAATGGTGGTGGGGGCCAGCAGGGCCACCTGCTGCCCGGCGGTGACTGCTTTGAAGATGGCCCGCAGCGCCACCTCGGTTTTGCCAAAGCCCACGTCGCCGCAGACCAGGCGATCCATGGGGCGATCGCTCTCCATGTCGCGCTTGACATCCTGCACGGCCTTGAGCTGGTCGGGGGTGGGCTGGTAGGGGAAGGAGTCTTCCAGTTCCTGCTGCCAGGGCATATCGGCGGGGTAGGCGTAGCCCTCCATTTTGGCCCGCTGGGCGTAGAGCCTGAGCAGGTCCACCGCCACTTTTTGAATCGCCTTCTTGGCCCGGCCCTTGGTTTTCTCCCAGGCGGTGCTGGTCATTTTATTCAGCACCGGGGCCTGACCGCTGGCGGCCCGGTAGCGGGAGAGCGACCCCACCGAGTCGGCCGCCACCCGCAGCAGCCCGTCGGCGTACTGAATCACCAGGTAGTCGCGGGTTTCATTGTTGAGCACCAGGCTTTCGAGCTTGAGGAATTTGCCGATGCCGTGGCTGCGGTGGACGACAAAATCCCCCGGCTTCATCTTGTTGGGGTCCACCTGCTTGGAGGCGGCCCGCCGCCGCTTGCGCACGTAGCCCCCGGTGGCCAGGGTGTGCTGGCCAAAGAACTCGCGATCGGTTACCACCACAATTCGGAAGGTGGGCAGCACAAAGCCCTCCAGCTCCGCCAGTCCCGAATACTTGATGGCTACGGGCACATGCTGGGTGTGCAGCTTGTCGATCGCATTGAAGTCTCTGGGGTTGGGAATAAACTGGGCTGGACAGTCGTGCTCTTGAAGTAGGGCCACGGAGCGGGAGGGCTGGGCCGAGGCCAGCCAGACGGCATATTTGCGATCGCACTCCTTCCGGATTGTTTCCGCCAGCTTGCCAAACTGGTGCGGAATCGCGGGGACGGGGCGGCTGGCCAGGTTCAGGCCATTGTTGGCCTCGGCAATTTCTGACAGGTCAACGCGAGGGAAGACTTCGGCGTCGGAGAGGGTATCGAGGAAGGGGCGGTGGATTTTGGGGAGGGAGGGGGTGCGGTTTGCGGTGTGCGGTTCACGGTTCACGGTTTCGGGTTCTGGGTTTCGGGTTTCGGGTTCCGGTTCTACACCGTTCACCGCCGGCCGTGTACCGTGTACCCCAGACCCGAAACCCGAAACCTCCTGCCAGTGGTCTTCCACATGCTCCAGCCAGCGATCGCTGTGGGCCTGGCACTGATCGACCTCATCCACCGCCATCAGCGTGTTGTCGGGCAGGTAGTCCAGCAGCGAAGCAGGGTTGGAGAACGCCAGGCCCAGCCAGCGGCGGGTGCCCTCGGGCAGAATGCCCTCGGCCAGGCCCTCCTGGGCCGCTTCAGAGAGCAGATCACTTAACAGGCCCTGTTCTCTAAGTTTTTCGATGATCACCGGGCCGTACTGGGTAGGGGTGAGCACCAGGTGGTCGATCGCATCCAGCGATCGCTGGGTGGCCGGGTCAAACTCCCGCATGCGCTCCAGCTCGTCGCCAAAGAGTTCCAGTCGTACCGGCAGTTCCGACGCGACGGGGTAGACATCGATGATGTCCCCCCGCTGGGCCCACTGGCCCTCGGTTTCGACCACCGTGACCCGCTCGTAGCCCAGCTTCGCCAGCCCCTGGCCCAGGGCTTTAAAGTTGATCTCCTGCTTTAGCTCCAGCCGCAGGCAGTAGGGCTCTAGCGCCGAAACCGGGGGCAGGTGGGGTTGCAGGGCACGCTCGGTGGCAACGACCGCCAGCTTGCGGCTAGTGGCGGCCTCCCGCTGGAGCGCCAGCAGATCCGCCAGCACCTGCAGCTGGCCCCAGGTCATCTCCGACTCCTGGTCGAAGGGATCGTAGGGCGACGCTTCCGAGGTGGGGTAGAAGTGCACCGTGTCCCAGCCCATGGCTTCCAGCTGGGTGGCCCAGCGTCCGGCCTCTTCGAGGGTGGCGGTGATCACCAGCAGGGGGCGATCCTGCGCCAGGGCCAGGGCGGAGGAGACCAGCCCTTTCGGTAGCCGGGCGACCCCGTTGAGCACCACTTTGCCCTGCTGGTCGAGCTTGCCCAGCAGTTCGCCTGTGAGGGGAGAGCGTTGCAGGGCGCGGGTGATCGAAGAGAAAGCCATAGAATGCGCTAAAGGGAACAGGGGAAATGAGAAGCACAAATACCCCTCAACTTTGCAGTGAAGGGCCACGGAGCGAGAGGCGGGTCAGGTGCCTCACGTTTACCTATTGTAATAATCTTCGCGCCAACCTGGCGGCTGTAGTTGCGAGGGCATCAAGACCTCAAAAGACTCTTTCCCCAAGGGGCGGACGTGTTTTCTCCCTTGCCAGAAGGGCTGCGATCGCCCCCTGGGGTAAGCCAAGTCAGACACCTTGACCTTCGCCAGACTGTGGGATCTACGACGACGGCTCTGCTGAAGGCTCAATCATCGGTGTAGATGCGCTCTACGTCAAAATCGTGAATGGTGTCCTCAAAGCGGTTGAGGGTGACCCGCATTTCGTCGTAGGCGCGGGCGGTGGAGACGCCGCGCGGCGTGGGGCACTGCACCCGCAGCAGGGTCTGAAACGATTCGTACTCGGCGTGGGTATACAGCGTCTTTTCACACACCGGGCTGATGAAGCCCTCAATGGCGAGTTGGTTGAGGGCGGCCACCCCCATGGGGCTTTGCAGCACAAAGCGCCAGATCAGCGCCTGGTCGTCTGCGCTGGCGGGTTGCCATACCTCCGGTAGGGCCGACGCTTGGGCAATTTCGGCCTGGGTGACTCGCGGGGCCAGCGTCGCCCCAGCAACCAATACTCCGACCCCCACCGCTAGGCCAACCCGCCGCAAAATCTGTGGTGTAACCATGACAATCTCCTTTGACTATGTGCAAACTGTTGCCCCATTGTAGGCAGGCCCAAGCCAGTGCCCTCTGGGGTTACCAGATTTGAAACAGCAGGCCCCCGACGCAGCCTGGGCGACGGCGGGGGCAGAGATAGTCTTTAGCAATGGCTAGGCCTGCTCGGGCACAAACTCCAGGGAGACGCCGTTCATGCAGTAGCGCTGGCCGGTAGGGGCAGGGCCGTCGGGAAAGACGTGGCCCAGGTGACCGCCGCAGGTGGCGCAGTGGACTTCGATACGGGTCATAAAGAAGGAGCGATCGGTGGTAGTGGCAATCGCCCCCTCAATGGGCGCGTAGAAACTGGGCCAGCCGGTGCCGCTGTTGAACTTGGTGTCGGAGGTGAACAGCGGGGTGCCGCAGCCCGAGCACTTAAAGACACCGGGTTCGTAGACCTTGTCGAGGGGGCTAGAGCCGGCTCGCTCGGTGCCGTGCTGGCGCAGTACCCGAAACTGCTCCGGGGTGAGCTGCTCGCGCCATTCTTGCTCAGTTTTGTTGACGGTAAATTGCTCGTTGGAGGTGGCCATAGTATCCAGTTGGTGGGAGAAAACTTCAGCGGTAAAATTGCTTAAAAGCCAGGTGCCGCCGACAACGGCGGTGCCCGCTTCCAGTAGCCTGCGTCGCTTCATGGCGTTAACGGTAGGGGAGCATAAGGTCTGACCAGGGCCAGTCGTGCGGTGGGCAAAACCTCGTTTTATTTAACTTAACGTATCTCTCCGCAGCCCCGCTGATAGGCCCCTGAGAATTTTGCTCGATTCCCCTGAATTCGCTTTCTTTAGTAGGCTAGAACTACGACTGCTTTTTCCCTAGGGATTACCACAAAGCCTCGATGTCAGCCCTCACCCCTGCCTCTTCTCTGCACCACCGCCGCGACCAGGCCTGGCCTTTTTGGCCCCTGGTGCCCCTCTACCCCTATGGCCAGCGGCCCACCCAGCGGGTCGAGGTGGTCAAAGACCAGGTGTGGACGTTTGAGCAGTTCCAGGGCATTTTTTACGTGGTGGTGCCGATTCGTATGACGGTGGTGCGGCTGGAGCCCACGGGGCTGCTGGTCTATTCTCCCGTGGCCCCGACCCCCGAGTGCATTGCCCTGGTGCGGGAGCTAGAGAACCGCTACGGCCCGGTGAAATACATTGTTATGTCGACGGTGACGGGGATTGAGCACAAGGTGTTCGTCGGCCCCTTTGCCCGCCAGTTTCCCCAGGCCCAGGTGTATGTGACCCCAAACCAGTGGAGCTTTCCGCTCAATTTGCCGCTGCCCTGGCTGGGGCTGCCGCGCCATCGCACCCACATGCTCCCCGCCGACAGCGCCCAGGCCCCCTTCTCCGACCAGGTGGACTACGCCCTGCTGCCGCCCATCGACCTGGGGCTGGGGCCATTCGGCGAGACCGCCTGCTTCCACCGGGCCAGCCGCACCCTGCTGCTCACCGATGCAATTGTGGCAATTCCGGCGGAGCCACCTGCGATCGTGCAGATCGATCCGTTTCCGCTGCTGTTCCACGCCCGCGACACCGCTACTGACCCCATAGTGGATACGCCCGAGAACCGCCGCAAGGGCTGGCAGCGCATTGCCCTGTTTGCCTTTTACTTTCGGCCCAGCACCCTGGATGTGGCCAAAACAGCGGAGATGTTTAAAGAGGCAAAGCAGGCTCCGGTGCGATCGCGCCAGCACTACTTTGGTCTCTACCCCTTCCGCTGGCGACCCGCCTGGCATCAGTCGTTTCAGGCGCTGCACAACCACGGCCAGCTCCAGGTGGCCCCCATTCTGCAAACGCTGATTTTCAACCGTGGCCCCCAGGCTGTTTTAGACTGGGCAAAAACCGTCGCCGCTTGGCCCTTTGAGCGCATCATTCCGGCCCACCTGGCCGCTCCCATTGCCGCTACTCCAGAGCAGTTTTTAGCGGCGTTTGAGTTTTTGTATCGCGAACCAGCCGCAGCGGCAAACCGAAGCCTGCCCGAGGCCGACTTTGATCTACTGCATCAAATTGAAGCCCTTTTGCTAAGCCGGGGTATTTCTCGTCCACGCCAGCCTGCGCCCTCCGTGGACAAAAAATAGCCGATCTTCTCTTCGCAGAGGCCTCTCAGGCCTCTGCGAAGAGAAGATCGGCAGTAGTGGCTATGCTGAGGCTCCTAAACTAGCCCTATTCGGCCATAGCTTCCATTTTGGCGGAAATTTTTGCTTTAATGTCCTCGACACTGGGCATAAACTCCTTCTTCTTCTCAAAGCCCAGCTTGACCTTTTCCGCAATTTCCTCTGGAGTGGGTGCCATTTCAGATCCAGGCGCGTCGGGGGCGAAGGAGGCTTTGCTCTCCATGCCGGCTTTGATACGCTCAGCAATTTCGTCGGGAGTTGGCATAAACATGTCTTTCTTATTTAGAAAGACCTCTTTCTTCTGCTCGGGGGTGAGGGCCGCAAACAAATTCCCCTTGGGGACGGTCTTTAGAGTGGCGGCTAAATCAGCTTTTTGCCCTGTCGTCAGCGCCATCGCCTTAAATGCTTTCCGCAAACTATAGCCGTTTTGAATTGCCTGCTCAAACGTCTCCCGCTGCTCGGGAAAAAGAATACTTTCAATTTGGGGCACATACTTTGAGCGCAGCTCCTCAACTAGAGTTTCCTGCTCTGCGGTTAAATCAACATTGTCAAAGAGCGGCAGCGCAAATGCAAACGGCTTGGCGCTAACCGGGCTAGCGACCAGGGCTATTGACGCTAGCGTACACAGTAGTGTGCACAGCACCGCAGCTAAAAGCTTTCGTAACATGCTAGGGCAATCTCCGTACTAAATAACACAACTCAACGAGAAAACTGTATGGGAAAACGGTGCTCATGGCGCTGAGCAGACTGACTATCGCTGGCTGGCAGCGGCCTTAAAATGTTCTGAAAAGGCTACAACTGCCATAAACGATATCACAATCACCGGTATCACCAGGCTCCACCAAGTTTCAGAAATTAACACAAAGTAGGTGGCCCCCAAACCTCCCAGGGCGAAGCCTAGCAGAATAGGCAAAATGCGGCCCATGCGCTCCACCGACTCGGCGGCAGCCAGAGCCGCTTTTTCATCGCCCGCAGGGGCAAGTTTAGAGATGGCCACCTGCACTAAATCGATGGTAAGTTGGGTCGTGTTGCCGGTCATTACGGTGGTGGGTATGTAGCTCTTGAACACCCCTTTAGCCTCTTTCATCAAAGCATTTTGAACGGCCATAGCAATGACCCCCGCAATGCCAATCGGCAGAATGTATTCTTCTTGAATATTGAAGATTAACGCCGGGGAAAGGTTGACTCCCACGATTAAAAAGACAGTCAGGGCGATCGCCTCAGCCGTCAGCAACACCGCAAAGACCGGCCAATCCTTTTTGCGCGCATAGCGGGCCAGCAGCGAGGTGGCTGCCACCGCCACCATAAAGGCTGGAAACATCAGCAGGTGAGTGATGGTTGACTCTTCGTCGGCCTGCACAAACTCGTACCCAGCCAGGGCAATGTTGCCGGTGACGTGGGCGGTAAAAATGCCAAACAAAATAATGAAAGCAGAGGTATCGACAAACCCGGCTACCCAGCTCAGCATAAACCCCGCCGGGCCGTCGCTAAGCAGGTAGCTGCCCAGGCTAAACTCAGACTTACTAGGAGAACTCGCAACCATGGCAACTATCTAGACATGTTGAAGAATTGAGACATATTGAGATCAAATCAAGCGTCGTCAACCTGGCTCTCAGCGGCCCTCGGCGTCAGGAAACCGGATGCAAAGCCCTAGGCGGTGACCCTCCTGTAGCCTGGAGCAGCCTTTAGGTCATGATGAGGGGTTGCCCGCCCACCGTCGGTAGCAGAACTAACGGTATTACCCCTTGCCATAGGTTTCAGCCTTGGGGTTAATCACCTTAATAGCCCTGTACAGATGGCTATCTGGGGTAAACGCTGGGGCTGATTCTTCGGTAGCCAGAGCAATTTGAGGCACCTGGTTCAGGTCGCTAAACTCAGCGGTGGTACCCCAGTGGGCCAGCAGAGCGACGTGGGGCGTATCAACTCCGGTGAGCAGCACCGCCGTACGGGGGGCCGGGTAAAACTGGGGCAAATCGGCCAGGGCAAGGTGGGCAGCGGCCACCAGGTCGGCCTGCTGCGCGGGGCTATCGGCGGCAATTTCGGCAATTTGTACCAGGGCCGTACCGCCGGGAATGGCTGACACCATCCCCGGCGGCGAGACTACCCGATCGATGGTAAAGGTGGCGCTCAAAAAGGGTTCCCCCAACCCATCCCCCGGCTGGTCTTGGCTTTTACTACCCTTGCCGCTCTTGCTGCCAGCATACTTCTCGTAATACTTGGTGTAGTCGTCTTCGCCGCTGGTTAAGGAGGCTTGAAAGGCGGCGTAGCTGCTGTCATCGGCCCACTGGCTCAGCACCACAACCCGAGCCCCATCAACGCTGGAAAACAGGGCGAGGCCGTAAAATCCAGGAATGGTTTTGTAGAACGATTTGGTTAGTTTGTAAAACGATTTTACGGCGTCAGCCTGGGCGGCAGGGTCAGTTTTATAGAGGGAAACAACGGCGATCGCCCCGCCGCTGTCCTTAAAAACCATGGCTTCAGCCGCCTTATCGGCCCAGGCTGGAGAGACCGACAGCGGCAAATACAGACAGCAGAGCAGGCACGCCCCTAGAAATTTCCCCAAACCTGTGAGCATAAGTTGTTGACATCTCATGGTGGGTAGCAATACAAATCGGCCCAGCGCTCGACAACCGCTTGAAGGCTCTCCTGCTAAAAACCCGTTCAGGCTGTTGCCTCGACCGACTCAGCGGGCCGGTTTAGCGTTCCAAAAAAATGCTTTTGGCCGGGATAATAAAACCCCATCCTAGCGGCAGCAACAGCGGTGTTTTGTTGCTTTAGATACCGTTTCTTAGTCCTCAAAAGGCATATAGAGTTCATTACAACCCACCTAGGATAGAGATTTAGCAGCTGTCGGAGCGTATTTTTCTGGTCTTGACCTATCCTGTGCTCTCGACTACAGAATCGACCTGTGCTTTGACCTATAACGGTTTTGAGAAAATGTATACAGTACACCGTATGCATCTAATGTCGCATTTGGAGTGGGTTTGGTCAAGGCGACAGTCACTGGGGGAATGAGCAGGTTTTGGTTAAGCTCTGCTGCGCACGGCGACGACAAGTTTTTGTTTGTATCTGAGTGAACAAAAAAACTTGTTGAGGGTTGTAATCCTTTGTTAGGTCGTGAAAACCAAACATTTTATAAAAACCATTTTTGGAGGGTACATGGCACAGGCAGACTACGACAGTACCGTTGAGCAGGAGGTGGCCGCAAACACAATTGCGTTCCAGTCTGAACTGCTCTACGGCCTCAACGACAAACCGCCCGTAGGGGAAGCAATTTTTGTTGCCATTCAGCACGTGCTGGCCTCGTTTGTTGGCATCATCACGCCCGGTTTGCTGATCTGTGCAGCCCTGGGCGTCAGTCCTGAAGACACCGGCATCATCGTCAGCATGTCGCTGTTTGCCAGCGGCATTTGCACCTTTATTCAATGCCGCAAGTTTGGGCCCATTGGCTCGGGGCTGCTGAGTCTCCAGGGCACTAGCTTTGCGTTTTTAGGCCCTGTAATTGGGGTTGGCACGGCGGCTGTTGCCAGCGGCAGCACCCCTGAACAGGCCCTGGCGCTCATCTTTGGGGTGTGCTTCTTTGGCTCTGCGGTTGAGATTATTCTGAGCCGGTTTTTACACCTGCTTCAGCAGATTATTACCCCTGTAGTCACGGGTACGGTGGTGATGATCATTGGTCTGAGTTTGATCAAGACTGGGTTTTTTAGCCTCTCGGGGGGGGCTGCCGCCATCCAAAACGAGACCTATGGCAGTACCCAAAACTTGGCTCTAGGGGGCCTGGTGCTGGCGATTGTGGTGTTTTTAACCCTGTCGCAAAACCGCTTTTTGAGAATGGGGGCGATCGCCATTGGTCTGGTAGTGGGCTACATCATTTCCATTGCCCTGGGACTGGTTAACTTTAGCTCCCTCAGCAGTCTGCCGCTGATTCGCCTGCCCATACCGCTGCGCTATGGCCTAGACTTCAACTTCGCCGCCTTTGCACCCTTCATTTTGCTCTACGTCATTACCGCCATTGAGACCATTGGTGACCTGACGGCCACTTCAGCAGTTTCCGGCGAGCCGGTTTCGGGATCTGTCTACTTCCGTCGCATCAAGGGCGGCGTGTTAGGGGACGGCGTGAACTCAGCCATTGCCGCCGTGTTCAACACGTTTCCCAACACCACCTTTAGCCAAAACAACGGGGTGATTCAAATGACCGGGGTGGGCAGTCGCTACGTGGGCTTCTACGTAGCCGGTATCTTCGTCATTCTGGGGCTAATTCCCCTGGTTGGCGGCATCTTTCAGGTAATTCCTCAGCCGGTTTTAGGGGGGGCAACGCTAGTCATGTTCGGCTCCATTGCTGTGGCAGGGCTCAACATCGTCGCCTCAACCGGCCTCGATCGCCGCACTAGCGTAATCGTGGCGGTTTCTTTGGCCGTGGGGCTTGGGGTTGTCTATGCTCCCGAGGTGCTGGCCGACAAACCCGCGCTGATTAAAAACGTGTTCTCGTCAGGGATTTCTACCGGTGGTCTGGCGGCCATTTTGTTGAACATCATCCTGCCGGGTAGGCCCAAGGTAAAGGTTGAGGCAGTGCCGGAGCTGTCTGAGGCCTAAACCGCTAAGTTGTGCACTGCGCTGGATGGCGGCGGCATGAAGCGTCATCCAGCGGGGCTTGGCTACGGTTCAAGCCTGGATTTCGCCTAGCCCAACCCAGAGAGATGGGTCTTGGTTCTGCTGGCCATCGCTCTGCCGGGTAAGCGCCTTTGAAGCGAAAGTATTGGCCCATCAGCTTGAGTCAGGCTAACCCGTTGCTGCTGTTGAGACCCGTAGAGGCACAGGCTGAGCTGGGTCTGGAGGTAGTGACGCTGCTAGCGCGGCCAAGTTCCCGATGGCACAAGCGTCTAAGAGTCTTGGTGTGAGGAGATGGTTATGGTGAATGGTGTGAGTTTGAGCGCTCTAGCCCGTCTGGGATTGAAGGGCTGCGAGCGCAGTTTGTTGGCGGCATCGGTGCTGCTGTTGTCGGCGGCGGCGGCGGTAGCGACACCATCGGCTGAGGCCGAGCGCACCGCTGAGCAATTGTCGGCGGCGATCGCGCCCTCCCCCGCCGATGCCTTAGTTTTAACGGCCCAGGCCACCCCTGAGCCCGAGCCAACCGCGATGCTTCGGGTCAGCGACCTGGAGGCCAGCCTGACCAACGGCACCTTGGGGCGGCCTGAGACCCCTGATGGTCTGGCCCAGGTCACCCAAGTCACCGATTTTGCCGATGTGTCGCCCTCGGACTGGGCCTTTCAGGCACTCAGCAACTTGGTAGAAACCTACGGCTGCATCCAGGGCTACCCCGACAGCACCTTTCGGGGACAGCGCAGCATTACCCGCTACGAGTTTGCCGCCGGGCTCAACGCCTGCCTAGACGTGATTGTCAGCACCCTGGGCAGCGGCATCTCTGAAGACGACCTGGCCACCATTCGCCGCCTGCAAGAAGAGTTTGCCGCTGAGCTAGCCACCCTGGGGAGCCGCGTTGACCAGCTGGAGGCCGATACCGCCCAGCTGCGTGCCCAGCAGTTTTCGACCGTGACCAAGCTGCGGGGGCAGGCTTTCTTCAACATGGGCGGCGGCTTCTCGGGCGGTACCGTGCTGGCCGAAACCGGCGCTCGGGTCGGCGGCGCACCGGCCACCCGCAGCATTGTCGGCAACCCCGCCGTCAACGTGGGCAGCTACCTGTGGCTCAATTTTGACACCTCCTTCAGCGGGGCCGATCGCCTCAAGCTGCAGCTGGTGACCGGCAGCGGCACTGGCCCCGGCAACTTCTGGACTTCGGCGGGCCTGTTCAACACCTTTGGCACCCCCATTCAGTTTCAGACTGGGGTACCGGCGGGCAACGCCTACAGCGTTTACCTGCGGGAGCTGAGCTACGCCTTTCCGGTGGGCAACAGCCTGACTGTGGACATTGGCCCCCGCATCAACTGGTACAGCTACTTTGACCAGAACCGCTACACCTTCTTTCTGACCGGGGCCAACAGCTTTAACTCTAGCGGTGGCACCCAGGTCAACTCCTTCGATCGCGGCGCAGGGGCGATCGCCGTCTGGAACGTCGCCGACTGGCTCGATGTGCGCGTCGGCTATCTGGCCGAAGACACCGAGTTTATCGGCGGCCCCAAGGCCCCCACCGACCCTAGCCGGGGTCTGTTTGGCGGCACCAGCACCCTCACCGGCCAGCTTGGCATCAGACCCTTTAACAACTTCAACCTGCGGCTGCTTTACACCCGCTCCAACCTCTCCCCCGACGCCCTGGGGCGGATTGGCGGTACCTTTGGCGAACCCCTCTACGGCCTGGCCGACGACGGGGCCGGGGGGCCGCTCACCAACGCCCCCGCCGACACCTTCTTAGTCAACTTCGACTGGACGCCGCTTAACTGGCTCGGTCTCTTTGGCCGCTACAGCTACGGCAGCGTTGGGCTGACCTCGGCGGTCACCCAGGCGGGCATCGGCAGTGTGGATGCTCAGTCGCTTCAGGTCGGGGTCGCCTTTCCCAACCTGTTTAAGGAAGGAGCTCAGGCCACCATCTCCTACGTCGTGCCCTTTAGCGTGATCAACGGTCGTCAGTTTATGGTGTCGGGCGCGGGCGATGGAGGTCGACAGCAGGATCTTGAGTTTGTCTACCGCTACCCGGTCAACCGAAACATCGCTTTGATGCCCTCCATCTACTGGATCATGCAGCCCAACAACTTCAGCACCAACCCCGACATCTTCATCTTCAACATGCAGGCACAGCTGACCTTCTAGGACGCCGTTGCTGCCAACCGTTTTGCCAACAGACAGGGAACCGTTTCCCCCCGAGTCCCGCCGGTTAACCGGTGGGGCTTTTTTTGCCCCTCACGGTCTGATATCAATCGTCTATGGCGCTGACACGGCACCCCCAACGATGAAACCCGTAGGGTGCATCCACGCAGCGATGCACCATTGCCAGAGCTGTTTTCAAAGCTGATCCTGACTGAATACCCCCGGGTAGCACGCTACGCCCCTACAGGGTTCCTGTTTTGAATCGGGGTTTCCAAAGGCAGATTTGATATAGCCGTAGTCCTATTAGTTAGGATATTCGCGGATCCCTGCACCGTTCAAACGTTTGAACGGTGCAGAGACACTAGCTATCTCAAAACGTACCCGCAGTCCGCCATCTCGATCCCCAAACGGCCAAACCGGCGCAGGCCCAGCCACAGGCTCCACGGCATGCGCCTCCGGTCCAATGGAGGATCGATCAGGCCGGATTTGGGCTCAGTCAACAATTCCCGGCATCCTGCGGGCAATCACCACCAGCTGATCGCCCGGGGCCAGTCGATAGCTGGCCGGGGGGTTAACCAGGGTGCGGCGCTGGGGCTGGCTCACCTCCACGGCAATGGGCAGGGCATCCTGACGCTGCTTCATATGGTCTACCGCCTGCCAAAAAGGTAAATCAACCCAGCTGGAGGGCACCGGCACCTTGTAGATCTGGTTGCCCACCTGCACCGTGAGCAGTTCTGCTAAAACCTCCACCGACCCCTGGGCGCGGGCCGAGGTGGCAATCATGTGGCTGGTGATCTCGCTGGAGACAATTACGTCATCTACCCCAGCAACCTTGAGCTGCACATCGTTTTGGCGATCGAGCAGTTGGGCGCAGGTGTAGACCGCCGGGTTGAGCTTTTCAATGGTGAGGGCCGCCAGCACGGTGCGGGCGTCAATATCTTGATCGCTGCGGGGGCGCGAGGTGTCGGCCAGCAGAATTGCCCGGGCCGCCCTGACAATGTTGATGCCCTGGAGCACGTCAATGCGGGTGTAGTCGGCGGTATGAAAGTAGAGATTCGACAGGTTGAGATGCTCTAAAGCCTGCTCAGGGGTTTCGGTAAACTCCGCCACCACCACAATGGGGTGGTTTTCCATGTCTGGGTCGAGCAGCAATTCTTCGATGACGTGGACACCGTTGCGATTCCAGCCGCAAATCACCGTATGACTGGATAGCTCATCGAGATCCATGGGGCGAAAATCCATTGCCGAACGCAGCCGCTGTACCATCGTAGCCGATACCAGGCCGGTGACCACCGCAAACAGAGTCAGCCCTCCCAGCATCAGCATCAGCGTCAGGGCTCTGCCCCAGGGGCTGGTGGGTTCACCGCCGATGGGCTCTGCCCCCACCAGCATGAACAGGCTCCACCAGAGGGTTTTATCCAGGGAGTCGAGGTTCTCATTCTGGCCGCTCTCCACCAGGTAGAGCCCCATAGCCCCCGTGAGTAAAATGACGCCAATCGTGGCCAGCAGGCCAATTTGCGCCCCCAAACCCAGGGCCAACGCCGGGGCAAACCGACCCAGATTGTGATTCAGGAGCATACTGGCCCGAAACAAGCGCAGCAGCCGCAGCAGCCGCAGCACCGGAATTCCGGCGGGAAACGGTAAGACGGCCAGCAGATCAACCCAATACAGACGCAAAAAGCGCCTCCGGTTGCTGGCCGCCCAGCAGCGTGCCCCTAGCTCTAACCAAAAAATAGCGGTCAGCCCGGCCTGAAGGTGCAGTAAGGGGGCGTAACCCGAGCTACGGGGACTAGAGCCCACCTCCACAAATACCAGCAGCACCGACAGTAAAATTAGCCCGATCAGCGTAAATTCGGTGGGGGGGGCGTGGAGAAACTTGTTGAGCCGAGTTTTGACCGACGGTGCGGGAAAAGGAGTAGCGGGCATTGTCAAGGAACATCTCAGGGGGCGACTCGTCCTCAGAGTTAAAGATAAACTTTAGGCGATCGCGGGCCTAAGCTACCCTACCATTCTCCCCTACATCCCTGGGTCTGGCTCCAGCAAGGGCACCCCTACATTTTTGAGTAAGTCTTTGGAGGTTGTGATGAACGTTGGTCACCTAGCCGCTTTGACGGTGGCAGTTATGCCAGTCGCCGCCCTGGGGATGGCCCCCAGCGTGCAGGCGCAGCTGTTTGCGTCGTCGCCCATTCAGGCCATCACCCCCAACGACAAGCCCCTCTACCTCAACACCGACGCCACCGTAGAACAAACCCTGCGGGTGGGGGCCGCCACCAACCTCAACGGGCGCAGCATTCCGGCAGGAACCCTGGTGCGAGGACGGTTTGAGCCTGCGGCGGGCGGTGTGCGCTACGTGGCCACTGCCGTTGAGGTGGGCAACCAGGTCTACGCCGTCAACGCCGTATCTGAACTGCTGCGCGACATTAAAGACCCCAGAGAAACCTCCACCGGAGCGATTTTGACCGATGCCGGCATCGGGGCCGCAGGCGGTGCTGCCGTCGGCGGCATTTTGACCGGTCGGGTCTCGGTAGGCAGCATTCTCGGCGGGGCTGCCGCCGGAGCTATTATTGGCAACACCACCGCCCAGCGGGTGGTGGTAGTAGAGCCCAACCAAACCCTGACGCTGACGTCTCAGTAGCGTTTCTCGGTAGCGTTTCTGTCCCTGCGGGCTTCGACTCCCCTCAGGCAGCGATCGCTGGGCTAAGGCGATTTCTGGAAAACTTTCTCCCTAATGGTGGACAGTGCCCACCCTACGGTGGTTGCAGTCGCCGGGTAGAGCGGGGATCTTCTTTTCCAGAAATCTCCTAAACCCTGGGATGGCGGCATTTGGCATCGATGTCGGCCAACTCCGCCTCGATCGCCCGGGTGCTGATGGCGATCTCGTACAGCGACGTCAGCAGCGAGGCCACCAGCAGCAGCAGACTGAGCCCAAACAGCATCTCCGCCAGCTGCTGCTGCTCAAGAAACAGGCCCAGCATCGACAGCGTGCAGACAATAAAGCTTGACACCCCCAGGGCCTGCATCAGGCGAATCAGGGCAATGCGCTGGCGCAGATTAGAGATCTGGCGCTGCACCATACTTTGAAAATAGTCGCGCTCAGAGCTGTGGAGCTGACGAATGAGCTGAGCCAGCACCAAAAAGCGGTTGGTATAGGCCAGCAGCAGCAGCGAAATCGCGGGAAACAGCAGGGCGGGAGTAGTCAGTTCCATGGCAAAAAAAGAGAGGACAACCACAGCGGCATCCCCTCTTTATTAAGCCAGATAAATTGAACAGGTTTAAGAGCACAGGTATCAGGTGCCAGGAAAAGCCTTAAACCCTGAACCCGATACCCAACTCCCCCTTGCCTAGGCGGTGGTAGCTACCTGGCGATCGGTCGCCATCAGGCGCTCGTAGGTAGCGCGCATCTTGAGACCCACCAGCACCTGGAAGAGGCCGCTGCCGTTGGTCGAACCGGGGTACTCGCGGTGCTTGAGCAGCAGCTCAGTCATTTCGCCGTAGTACTTGGTAGAGGTGTTGCTGAGGTGGCTCTCGATATAGATCAGCTCTTCGAGCCGGTCAAACTGCCCATCAACCTCTAAGACCGACACTTCGTGGCCGTAGTAGGAGTCGGGGCCGTAGTGCATGCGAATGCCGGGGTAGGAGCAGGTGAGTTTGCGCCCGCAGGGAATCCAGTCGATGGTCGAACCCTCGTCAAACAGGTAGACGGGGTCGAAGCCCTCGATGCCTTCCCGCTGCATCAGGCGCACCCGCAGCACTTTCTTCTCCTCGTCGTTGGGAATGAGCTGCGTGGGCAGAATTTGAATCACCACATCGGCGTACTGCTTTTGGATGTCGATGTAGGCTTCAAAGTCGGGACGGCGAGCGTTGATGGAGGCCAGCACGTCCTCGTAGGTGTGGCCGCGCTCGGCCATATCGCGCTGAATTTTCCAGGCAATTTTGACGTCATCGCTGATGTCGAGGTAGACGCTAAAGTCAAGCAGCTCGCGCACGCGCTCGTCGTAGAGGGGGTGCAGACCTTCGATCACAATGATGCGGTTAGGGTCAACCCGCTCGGGGGGATCGAGTTCGCCGGTCTCGTGGTTGTAGATGGGCTTTTGAATGCTTTGGCCTTCTTTCAGAGCCTTGATCTGCTCATACATCAGATCGAAATTGTTGGCCTTGGGGTCGAGGGCGGTGACACCAGCCACCTTGCGCTGCTTGCGGTCAAGGCTGTGGTAGTCATCTAGACAGATGACGGTCATAAGCTCAGCGCCGAACAGATCGCTCAGTCGCCGTAGAAATGTCGATTTGCCGCATCCAGAGTCGCCAGCGACACCGATTAAAACTACCTTACCTGGCTTGCTGATCATAAGTTCCCTCTAAACAACCTTCTTATAAACCGAACCCAGCGCTGCCACGCAGCGGGAGAACACCAGTCTGCAACCCGCGAGCCCGGGGCTCTAAGTCTGCTCTGGCCTCTACCCCAGCACCCCATAGGGGGTGAAAGACTTGCGACTATCGCGCTGGCAAAGCTTTGGTATGGATTGCCCAAGAAAGCACCAACCGCTTCCCCAGACATCTCGCATACTACCGCCTACCCGGCTGGAAACTATCTAGCCCCCAACCTGAGCGCCGACTCTTTCTATACTCTTCTCAATATGCCAAACAGCCGGAGGCACCAAGCAGCTTGAGAAGATAAGTATTTCTACCGCAATTAGCCTCATCCTATCAGAAGCCAGTATCCTTCACAACAGTTTTGGGCGGGGGATCGGCGCGGCGATCGCCGTCTTGTTTTTGTCTGGGGGTAGATTTTTTAGATTAACTTAACGCTTGCTGCTGCAAAGAACACAGTCTTTCCCGCAGGATATTACTAGAGTGCAAGCATTCACTGGGGCATAGGCTGGGCGCAGGAGCTAGAGGCAGGCTGCTGAGGCGGCGCTATCTCTCAGCCCACGGCATTACACCGTCTTACAGTGATACCCTAAGCAAAAGTATGTCTAGTGCTGCCGTCTTGAGATTGCCCTAGGGCTGTCTGAGTAGGCTCATTAGCGAACGCGACGGGTCATGACGGTGTGCCTCCGTCGCACTTAGTTGGGTCTAGAGAGTCACTGAATTTTAGATATGTACAATCCAAGTGTGAGCGGCGGTAACGCCAGTACTGAGGCCGGAAGCCGCTTGTTTCTATACGAAGTACAAGGGCTGCGCCAAACCGCAGAAACCGACACCATGAACAGCCCCATTCGCAAGAGTGGCAGCGTGTTCGTTACGGTGCCCTACACCCGTATGAATCAGGAGATGCAGCGGATCACCCGCATGGGCGGCAAGATTGTCAGCATTCGTCCCCTTGACGAGGTGGGCAGTGTCAGCAATGTGGAGCCTACCCCAATTACTGCGCCTGTGGTTGCGTCTGCCGAAGCTGTTGCCCCAGCCGAGACCGCGCCCACCCAAACCCAGAAAAATCCCATGACTCAAGCCGCACAAAAGCCCGCTGCTAGCGTGCCTGTCAACCTCTACAAGCCCAACAGCCCCTACGTCGGCAAGGTTTTGTCGAATGAGCCCTTGGTTCGAGAGGGCGGTTCAGGGATCGTGCAGCATATTACCTTCGACCTTTCCCAGGGCAATCTACACTACGTAGAAGGCCAGAGTATTGGCATCATTCCCGACGGCACTGACGACAAGGGCAAGCCCCACAAGCTGCGCCTCTACTCCATTGCCTCGACCCGCCACGGCGACCACCTAGACGACAAGACCGTGTCGCTCTGTGTGCGCCAGCTGGAGTACAAGCACCCCGAGAGTGGTGAGACTGTCTACGGCACTTGCTCTACATTTCTCTGCGGTATCGAACCTGGGGCCGACGTCAAGATCACCGGGCCGGTGGGCAAAGAAATGCTGCTGCCCGATGACCCCGACGCCACGGTGATCATGCTGGCCACGGGTACCGGCATTGCTCCCTTCCGTGCCTACCTGTGGCGCATGTTTAAGGATGCCGAGCGCGAGAAAAACCCTGACTACCAGTTCAAGGGGTTGGCCTGGCTGATCTTTGGCGTGCCCTACACCCCCAACATCCTCTACAAAGAGGAGCTGGAACAGATGCAGGAGAAATATCCCGACAACTTCCGGCTCACCTACGCCATTAGCCGCGAGCAGCAAAATGCCGAGGGTGGCCGCATGTACATTCAGCACCGGGTGGCGGAACACGCCGACGAGCTGTGGGAGCTGATGCAAAAGCCCAACACCCACACCTACATGTGCGGTCTGAAGGGCATGGAGGACGGCATCGACGAGGGTATGACCGTGGCGGCGACTAAGCACGGCGTTGACTGGGTCGAGTTCCGCAAGCAAATGAAGAAAGAGCACCGCTGGCACGTGGAAACCTACTAGGGTTCTCACAACGTCGGGGTAGGGGCGTACGGCGGTACGCCCCCGCAGAATTAGGCGAAAGGGAAGGGTTCCTGCCCTTCCTTTTTTTGTGACGCTGGTATAGGTTCTCAGGGGAGGCGACAATCCCTTTACAATTGGGCATAGCGATCGCAGTTAGAGGAAGGCCATTGGTGATGCGTGTCGGTTTGCTGGGGTTGGGAACTGTGGGGGCGGGGACGGCGAAGATTTTGCTCGACCCAGCCCATCGCCATCCCCTGGTGGGACAGATTGAGCTGGTGCGGGTGGGGGTGCGATCGCTGGACAAGCCGCGATCGGTGACGGTGCCGCCTGACTGCCTCACCACCGACCTGGAGAGCATTGTGGCCGACCCCACCATCGACGCGGTGGTAGAGGTGCTGGGGGGTCTGGAACCGGCGCGATCGCTGATTTTGAAGGCGATCGCCCACGGTAAGCACGTGGTCACCGCCAACAAAGCGGTGATCGCCCGCTACGGCGACGAGATTTTTACGGCTGCCAACCAGGCCGGGGTCTACGTGCTGCTGGAGGCGGCGGTGGCGGGGGGAATTCCGGTGATTCAGCCCCTGAAGCAGGCCCTGGGGGTGAACCGCATCCACGCTGTAACAGGGATTATCAACGGCACCACCAACTATATCCTCACCCGCATGCAGCGGGAGGGGGGCGACTTTGAGCCGATTTTGGCCGATGCCCAGCGGTTGGGCTATGCCGAGGCCGACCCCAGCGCCGATGTGGATGGCCTCGATGCCGCCGACAAGATTGCGATTCTGGCGTCCCTGGCCTTTGGCGGCCGGATTAAGCTCTCGGAGGTGTACAGCGAGGGCATTCGCCAGGTGACGGCGGCGGATATTGCCTACGCCGAGCGGCTGGGGTTTGTGATCAAGCTGCTGGCGATCGCCCGTCGCGACGGCGAGTACGACGAAACCTCTGATCAGGCGCTCGATCGGCTGGAGCTGCGGGTACACCCCACCCTGGTGCCGGTGAGCCATCCCCTGGCCTCGGTGAACGATGTGTACAACGCGATTTTGATCGAGGGCGACCCGATTGGGCAGGTGATGTTCTTTGGCCCTGGGGCCGGGGAGGGGCCGACGGCGAGCGCGGTGGTGGCCGACCTGTTGAACCTGGCGGCCAACCGGGCGGCCGAGGTTGGCCCGGCCTCGGCCAATCCGCTGCTGGCCTGTAGCCATCAGCACTACTGCAAGGTCAGCCCGATGGCGGATATTGTCAGCCGCTTCTACGTGCGGCTGCTGGCGGAGGATGCTCCGGGGGTGATTGGTAAGCTGGGCACCTGTTTTGGGCGGCACCAGGTGAGTTTGGAGTCGATCGTGCAGATTGGGCAGCACGAGACGCGGGCGGAGATTGTGATCGTCAGCCATGAGGTGACGGAGGCGAATTTTCAGCGGGCGCTGGATGAGCTGCGGGAGTACCCTGAGATCCACAGCGTGGCCAGCGTGCTGCGGGTGCTGTAGGGTGCGATCGCGGCTTAAACCCACCCAGGCGTTGTCCAAGATTTAAGGGCCGCAATGCACCGCTCACGGTATCGGGTATCTTGCTTGGGTTTGGCGGCGCACAATGAGGGTCATAAGCCAGATCTGCTGCTGGGGCCATTTCGCAGGCCCCAGACCCCCGTCGAGCAGGACGTTCCGTCGTCCTGCACCTCACGGAAAGGATGGATTGATCATCGGTTTAAACGTCTGTTCTGCAAATTGGCTGGTTGGTGGCTTTGATGAAACGCCTAGCTGATCGTAGGGTGGGCATTGCCCACCTTCCAAGTGTGTGGTGGCGATCGCCCTGAATTGGGGCCAATCCAAAATCGCTAATCCAAAATCCAAAACCGATCTCGGGTTGGTTACACTTTAGCTTTTGCAGTTAGGGCATCTATGGCCAGTATTCAATCGGCGCGGCACCCTTTGCAGCGGCTGCTGCGCTACGGGCGCAACTATCGACCGCAGATCTGGGGAGCGGTGGTCAACTCCATTCTCAATACCATCTTTGACCTGGCCCCGCCCTACCTAATCGGCATCGCCATCGACGTGGTGACCAACACCGAAAACTCGCTGATCGCGCGGGTGGGGATCACCAGCATTGCGGGGCAGCTGGGGGTGCTGTCGGCGCTGACGTTTTTGATCTGGAGTCTGGAGTCGCTGAGCGAGTACATCTACGCGCGGCTGTGGCGCAACCTGGCCCAAAACCTGCAGCACGACCTGCGCGTTGACACCTACAGCCACCTGCAAAGCCAAGATCTCAGCTATTTTGAAGACCGCAGCACAGGCAGTCTACTGTCAATTCTCAACGACGACATCAACCAGCTGGAGCGGTTTTTAAATACCGGGGCGCACAACCTGCTGCGGTTTTTTACCACGGTGCTCTGGGTGGGGGCGACGTTCGTAATTTTGGCCCCGGAGGTATCGTGGATGGCGATGCTGCCGATTCCCTTTGTGCTGGGCGGGTCGATCGCCTTTCAGCGGCGGCTGGCCCCGCGCTACACGGAGGTGCGCGACAAGGCGGGGCTGATCAGCGGGCGGTTGGCCAACAACCTGTCGGGCATTGCCACGATCAAGAGCTTCACGGCGGAGGGCTACGAGCGCGATCGCGTCGCCGCCGACAGCGATGCCTATCGCCAGAGCAACCGCCGGGCGATCGCCCTCAGCGCCGCCTTTGTGCCGCTGATTCGGATTGTGATTTTGGTGGGCTTTACGGCGATGCTGTTTTTGGGCGGTCTGGCGGTGGCCAATGGCACCCTGTCGGCGGGCACCTACGGTTTTTTGGTGTTCATTGTGCAGCGGCTGCTGTGGCCCTTCACCCAGCTGAGCGAAATCATGGATGAGTACCAGCGGGCGATGGCCTCGGTGCGGCGGGTCATGGGCCTGCTGGATGAACCCATTGAGCTGGTGCCGGGGCGCAACCCGCTGCCGGTGGCGCAGGTGAAAGGCGACGTGCGCTACGAGAATGTCAGCTTTGCCTACAACCACCGCGAGCCGGTACTCAAAAACCTCTCGCTGCACATTCCCGCCGGGCAGAGCATTGGGGTGGTGGGGGCGACGGGCTCGGGTAAGAGCACCCTGGTGAAGCTGCTGCTGCGCTTTTATCAGCCCCAGCAGGGCCGCATCCTGATCGATGGGCAGGAAATTCAGAATCTGCTGCCCCAGGATTTGCGCCGCTGCATCGGTCTGGTCAGCCAGGATGTGTTTTTGTTCTCGGGCACGGTGGCCGAAAACATTGCCTACGGCAGCTTTGACGCCAGCTTCGACGATATTCTCCACGCCGCCAAGCTGGCGGAGGCCCACGAGTTTATCGCCCAGCTGCCCCAGGGCTACGACACGATTGTGGGCGAGCGGGGCCAGAAACTCTCGGGCGGACAGCGGCAGCGCCTGGCGATCGCCCGCGCCATTCTCAAAGACCCGCCCATTCTGGTGCTGGACGAGGCCACCTCGGCGGTGGACAACGAGACCGAGGCGGCAATCCAGCGATCGCTGGCGGTGATTACCCAGGGGCGGACGACGCTGGCGATCGCCCACCGCCTCTCCACCATTCGCCACTGCCACTGCATCTACGTCATGGCCTACGGCGAAATCGTCGAGCAGGGTCGCCACGAGGAACTGCTGGAGCTAAACGGCATCTACGCCAGCCTGTGGCGGGTGCAGTCGGGCCTGCGCTAACCAGGAGCAATGGCTGCCGCTCGCCCTTGGCCCACCTTTAGCAAGTCGCTCAGGTTACGGTTGTCAATTCCTGATCTAGCCATAGCCAGTCTGGTTAGGACAATTTCCCTAGGAACGTTCACACGTTTGAATGTTCCTAGGGTTGCTGAACGTCCTAACCCAATTGACGATGGCTATACAGCTCTTGCAGAACACCAGGTTCCCTGGGAATCTCCCCCACCTCGTGTATGTTTTATGGGCTTCACTGACTTTGCCGGGGTCTAGCCCTGCCACAGCGAGTCTTCAGTGGCGGGGTCAAACAGGTGGGCTTTTTCGGGGGCGATCGCCAGCCACACCTCGTCGCCAATGCGCACCGCCTCGTCGGGGGGAACTTTGGCCAGCAGCGTCAGCGATTCGGTCTGCACCGTCAGGTAGGTTTCGCTGCCCAGGGCCTCTAGGTGGGTAATGTGGCCGCGAATGTTTTTGGGGGCGGGCAGAGCCAAACTCAGGTGCTCGGGGCGAATGCCCAGCACCACGTCGCGACCGTCGTAGGGCAGCAGGCGCTCGTCCCAGGTGCTCGGCAGCGACAGGCGAAACTCCGGGTGAACGAGCAAAAACGGAGCCTGCACCCGCACCGGCACAAAATTCATCGGCGGCGAGCCAATGAACCCGGCTACAAAGCGGTTGGCAGGGCGGTTGTAGAGGTCGAGGGGGGTGGCCACCTGCTGAATCTGGCCCTGGTGCATCACCGCAATCCGGTGGCCCATGGTCATGGCCTCCACCTGGTCGTGGGTGACGTAGATGGTGGTAATGCCCAGCTGCCGCTGGAGGTTGACGATCTGGGCGCGGGTTTCCATCCGCAGTTTGGCGTCCAAATTGCTGAGCGGCTCATCCATTAAAAACACCTGGGGGTTGCGGGCCATGGCCCGACCCAGGGCCACCCGCTGCTTCTGCCCGCCGGAGAGCTGGCGGGGGTAGCGGCCCAGCAGCCCATCGATTTGCAGCATTTTGGCCACGGCGCGGATGCGATCGTCGATCAGCTGCTCGGCGTCGGACACGTAGCGCAGGCTGGGGGGCAGCCTGCGGGTCACCGAGACCAGGGGCTTTTCCCACCAGCGGCCCTCGGTCAGCAGGCGCTCCAGCTCCTGGTTGGCGGGCGAATCGCTGAGGGGCAGGGGCTTTTCCCCCAGCTCCGGCAGAGACTGGCTCAGGTCGGCCCCCATGCGGCGCAGGCCAAAGGCCAGGTTGTCGTAGACGCTGAGGTGGGGGTAGAGGGCGTAGCTCTGAAACACCATGGCGGTGTCGCGCAGCTTGGGGGGCAGGTCGTTGACCTTGCGATCGCCCACCCAGATACTCCCCCCGGTGATCTCCTCCAGGCCCGAGATCAGCCGCAGCAGGGTGCTCTTGCCGCAGCCCGAGGGGCCGACCAGCACCATAAACTCGCCGTCCTCCACGGTGAGGTTGATGCGCTTGAGCACCGCCCCATTGTCGTGGTCGGCTGCTAAAGCCGTCTCGGCCTCATGGGCTGGGCGAGACTTGGGGAAGGTTTTGTAGACGTTTTCAATTGCGACTTGGGCCACGGCAGGTTGGGCGATGAAACAAGGGATCTGTGGACAGACTAGAGGAAAGGATTGATAATTGTGAGCTGGTCGAAAACCCTGAGATGGTCTTGCATATCCTCCGAGTAAAGGATAGCTACATTGGCCGTTAACGCGGCAGCAACAATCAGCCCATCCCAAAAAGACAGACTGTAGCGGTTACGGGTCTCAGATGCAAGAGTCAGCAGGGTTTGATCAGAGGTAATTACCCGACAGCCACTGTAAAAGTCTTGGATCAAGGTTTGAACTTGAAATTCATCAAATCGTGCTTTTTTAACGAGATTGACGCAAACCTCGTTAATCACCTGAGTATTGACGACAACCCCTGGAGCATTAATTAGGTGATTAGAAACCTGGGCCTTGTGAAGATCGTCTGAGGTAGGCTGACGTTTTTTCAGCAGAGCATACAGCCAAATATTTGAGTCTAGGAAGTAAGCTTTAGAGGTTTCGGTCATGCGCTTCCTCGCGACTGAGGGGCACAAAGTCATCAACGGTGATCGGATTTTCGAGCAGTTTAGCAATCAAGCCGATCTTTGCCGTGTTGGGCCGGGCCGAAATTGTCACTTCGACCTGGTCGGTATCGCTCAAAGCCTGTTTATATTCTGCAGGAATCTCGATCGCACCATCTTTAATCGACGCTTTGAACGTGATGATGGACATAGATATCTCCGGTTTAAATAGCTAAAGTTCCGTCGGGTCAATGCCCAATGCTCGCAGTTTGGCAAAGGCTTTGTCCCGTTCCTGCTGAACCCTGTCCCGTTCTGCCAAAACCGCCTCTGGGTCTTGAAACGGTTCTCCATTGGGATAGAAAACCGCCAGTCCATCGTCGAACATCTCGAAGCGAATGCCCAGCGTGGACGAGATCCACGGAAAATTTAGCGCGGTAACGGGCGAGAAATCGTGGTCTTGATCGGGGCGCACTAGCCCCCAAAAATCGTAGGATTCGGGATCGTAGAAAAACATTTCCAACACCCCATACCTGCGATAAAACAGCTGCTTATTCAGCATTTCTCGAGCTGTATTGCTGGGCGACAAGATTTCAAACACCACCTGGGGGGCAATATTGTCTTCTTCCCACTGTTTGTAGCTGCCCCGCTCGCCCTCCGGTCGCCCCAAAACCACCATGACGTCAGGGGCTTGGGCTGGGACGGTCGGCTCTACCACCTGTTGCGGATACCAGAGTAGATCCCCAGCCACAAAAACGGTCTGCCCCTTGAACAAGTGCCTGAGATTGGCTACTAGGCGAACAATCCAGCCGTACTGCACCGTATTGTCGGCCATCGGTTTACCGTCGGAGTCGGGGTATAACAGGTGCGCTTGAGTGGGTGTTTGTACCATGACGGATTCCCCGCGATCGCCGATTGGAGTAGCCCTATTGTATTAGCTCCCAGGCGGTTACTCCTCTTCTGCAGGTGCCTTCCCTGGGCTACCCTCCTCCAGAGGTCGCGTTTGAATGACCTGAGTAATGGTTTCACCTTTGTTGGGTTTGACGATGCGATCGCTCTCCCCAGTTCTACCCTGGCGCGGCACCGAGGCCACCGGAATGACAGCCGTGCGATCGGCGCTGGTAAACAGCGTCACCGACTCCTTTGGCACAGCGGGCAGCATGGCCACCAGCCGATCGGTCTTGAGGCTGAACTGGAACGATTGAGTGCCAATGTCACCCCGCTTGGCCACCCGCAGCCCCTCCACGGGCAGGCGCTTGGCGTAGCCCCCCGCCGTCACCAGCAACAGGCAGTCTTTGCCCGACTGCACTCGCACACAGCCCGCCAGGGTTTCGGTCTTGCCCATGCGAATGCCCTGCGGCCCCTGGGCGGCGCGGCCCAGCTCCGGCAGGTTGTCGTCGTCGATGGGGAAGCGCAGCAGTCGCCCGCCCGTGGTGCCCAGCACCAGGTCATCGCCCAGTTCCGCCAGGGTGACGTGGGCCAGCTCGTCGCCGTCTTTGACCTTCATCGCCGTCAGGCCGCGCCCGGTGAGATTGGTGAATTCCTTCAGCGGGGCGCGCTTAATTTTGCCCCGGCGGGTGACGCAAATCAGGTCATGCTCTAGCAGGTCGTCGCGGATGACAAACTGAGCCACGATCGCATCGGCATCCTGGGGCACCGACCCCGGCAGCAGATTCACCAGGGGCACGCCCTTGCCCTGGCGCGGGTTGTTGGGCAGGGTCTCCACCGCCACGGTGAAGGCGCGACCGTCGCGGGTGAGGGTGAGCACCTCCTGGGTGGTGAGGGCAGGCTCGGTCTGCACTACCGGATCGTCGTCTACCTCGTGGAGTTTGGGGTTGGGCTCGGCATCGAGGCGGGCCTGCCGCCGCTGGTAGGCCTTTGGCGAAAACCGCCGCACATAGCCCTTTTGGGTAAACTCGACCACCGCCGCTTCTTCCACGGTTTCGGCGATGATCTCTTCAAACTGCTGGGTTTCTTCGGCCCGCTCGGCGTCGGTTTGAATGCGGGTGCGGCGGGGGTCGTTGAACTTTTTCTTTAGCGCCTTGAGCTCTTTTTTCATCGCCTTGAATAGCTCTTTGCGATCGCTCAGCAGCCGGTTCAGCTCGTCCCGCCGCTGGCGCAGTTCGTCGGCCTCGGTGGCGAGGCCCTGGCGCTCCATGCCGGTGAGCTTGCGCAGGGGCATGGCCAAAATTGCGTCCGACTGGCGCTCGCTGAGGTCAAAGCGCTGCTGAAAGGTCTGCTTGGCGGTGGTGCCGTCGGGGGCGTTGCGCAGAATGTCGATGATGGCATCGAGGTTGTTGAGCGCCGTCAGCAGCCCCTCGGTGATGTGCAGCTTGGCCTCGGTCTTTTCGAGCTGGTGGCGGTAGTGGCGGGTGAGGGTGGTTTCGCGAAAGTCGAGAAACGCCTGCATGACCTCGCGCAGGGGCAGCTGGCGGGGCTGGCCGTTGTCGAGGGCCAGCATGATCACGCCGAAGTTGGTCTGGAGCGGGGTGGTGCGATAGAGGTCTTGCAGCACCCGCTGGGCCGGGGTGTCGCGCTTGAGTTCGATCACCACCCGCATGCCGTCGCGATCGCTCTCGTCGCGAATATCGGCGATGCCCTCCAGCCGCCCGGCGTTGACTAACTGGGCAATTTTCTCGATCCACCCGGCTTTGTTCACCTGGTAGGGCAGCTCGGTGACAATGATGGCGTTGCGCCGCTGGCGACCGCGACCGGGGTGCACCTCCTCAAAATTGCAAATGCCGCGAATGGGGATGCTGCCTCGCCCGGTGCGGTAGGCGTCGAGAATGCCCTCGGTGCCGATGATCTCGCCCCCGGTGGGAAAATCGGGGCCAGGGATGAGGCGAAACAGCTCGTCGTCGGCAATAGCGGGGCGATCGATCATCGCCACCAGCCCGTCGATCACCTCCCCCATATTGTGGGGCGGAATGTTGGTGGCCATGCCCACGGCAATGCCCGAAGACCCGTTCAACAGCAGGTTGGGCAGCTGGGTGGGCAGCACCACCGGCTCCTGCTGGGAGCTGTCGAAGTTGTCGCTAAAGTCGACCAGGGCCTCGCTGATATCGCTCAGCATGCCCTCGTGGCTGACTGGCGACAGGCGGGTTTCGGTGTAGCGCATGGCCGCCGGGGGGTCGTTGTCCACCGAGCCAAAGTTGCCGTGGCCGTCCAATAACGGGTAGCGGCTGGAGAAACTCTGCACCATGCGCACCAGGGCGTCGTACACCGCCTGGTCGCCGTGGGGATGGTACTTGCCCAGCACGTCGCCCACCACGCGGGCGCACTTGCGGTAGGGGCGATCGGGGGTCAGCCCCAGCTCGTGCATGGCGTAGAGAATGCGGCGGTGTACGGGTTTGAGGCCGTCACGCACGTCGGGCAAGGCCCGGCCCACGATCACGCTCATGGCGTATTCCAGGTACGACCGCTGCACCTCGGTGTGGAGCGAGGTGGGCACAATCTGCCCGGCAGCAAGGATGTCGAGTTGGTCAGCCATGGGCAGGGGTCCTGGATGAGACTAGGTGGGAGGACGGAACAGGCAGAAAAATCTGGGGCCGTAAGCTGAGTTTAGCCATAGCCTACGCCTGAATTGACATTTCGAGGCGCAACCTATGGTCTAAATTTTGATGGCCCTGATAAATCAGCGTTAACAATGCTGTAACTTATAGGCAAGCTTGTAGGTATGGCAAGCGTCTGGGCATTTTAGTCTACCCGGCACGGGCCTCTGATCTGGAAAAGCTTACCTGGGAAAGTCAGGGCTGAGGGAGCCTAGATCGGCTCGACGCAGCAATCAATTATGTCGGTTCAAAGACCATATTCCTCCAACGAAAGGGGTGGACACACGCAATGAAGACCGTCTTACTCGTTGAAGACGACCTGGTAAATGCCCGAGTGTTTTCTAAGATACTGACCAAGCGCGGCGGCCTGGCGGTTAGGCATACAGAAGATGTGGAAGAGGTAATGACCATTGCCCGCAGTGGCGAAGTGGATGTGGTGTTGATGGATGTGTCGCTGGCCCACAGCATGTACCAGGGCAAACCCATGGATGGCATCAAAATTACCCAACTGCTGAAGTCCGACCCCGACACGGCGAGCCTGCCGGTAATTTTGGTAACCGCTCACGCCATGGAGGGCGATCGCGAGAATTTTCTGAGCCAAAGCGGTGCCGATGGCTATATTTCCAAGCCGGTGATCGACCATCAGGAATTTGTAGACCAAATCAAGGCGACCATGGGAGATACCGAATAAGTACACTTGTACTTTATCCGGCGATTTTTCGCAACCTCATTCTGGCGCTGGGTCGAGCCGGTGGCGGCGGCCCGCGACCAAGGCTTCACACCTGAGGGGACAGCCGAGACGGCTATCCCACAAGATTTTTGCTCAGGCCCTGAGACCCAGGGGGGTCAACCCCTTGTGGGATTGGCCTCTGGCCCGTCTGCCCCGATCGCGAATAAATTAGGCTGGGCTACCCCCCGTGGACCAGGCAAACATCGCAAAGCCGGGTGCATCCCACTTTTGCAACCGACATTCCGCAGGTTGACAGGAACTAATTTAGGAGGTAGTACCGGCAAGCCGG
>VFQR01000157.1_pt1 | contig 150504 bp, 151 predicted proteins | sample 3512321 | NCBI WGS metagenome assembly VFQR01 (sample SAMN10412374, study PRJNA504923) | tailings metagenome | isolation source: Relicate 3 Philex TSF1 revegetated site | place: Philippines: Tuba, Benguet | collected 2017-08-29 | reverse complement strand
GCAAGCGCGCGCAGTGCTTCGGCGGCGCCAAGAACCACATGATCATCATGCCCGATGCCGACATGGACCAGACGGTCGATGCGCTGATTGGCGCGGGCTACGGCTCGGCCGGCGAGCGCTGCATGGCGATCTCGGTCGCAGTGCCCGTCGGCAAGGAGACGGCCGACCGGCTGATCGAGCGCCTGGTTCCGCGCGTCGAGAGCCTCAAGGTCGGCCCTTCGACGGATTCGGCGGCCGATTTCGGTCCCCTCGTCACGCGGGAGGCGCTCGAGCGCGTCAAGGGCTATGTCGACCACGGCGTCAAGGAAGGCGCCAAGCTCGTCGTCGATGGCCGGAACTTCAAGATGCAGGGCTACGAGAACGGCTACTACATGGGCGGCTGCCTGTTCGACGACGTGAAGCCGGAAATGAAGATCTACAAGGAAGAGATCTTCGGCCCGGTGCTGTCGGTCGTGCGCGCGGCCAATTACGAGGACGCGCTGAAGCTTCCCAACGAGCACGAATACGGCAACGGCGTCGCGATCTTCACCCGCGACGGCGATGCGGCCCGCGACTTCGCCAGCCGCGTGCAGGTGGGCATGGTGGGCGTCAACGTGCCGATCCCGGTGCCGATCGCCTACTACACGTTCGGCGGCTGGAAGGGCTCGGGTTTCGGCGACCTGAACCAGCATGGCTCGGACGCCTTCCGCTTCTACACCAAGACGAAGACCATCACGTCGCGCTGGCCGTCCGGCATCAAGGACGGCGCGGAGTTCGTCATCCCGACGATGAACTGACCGGACGGCTTGCTTATCCTGCGCGTCCTCGCCTTCGGCTACGGGCGCGCGGGCGGCATCAAGGACGGCGCGGAGTTCGTCATCCCGACGATGAACTGACCGGGACAGGTCGTTTCGCACATTCCGAAGGGCGCCCATCGCGGCGCCCTTTTTTGGTTCCCGTCACGCTGCGCGGCTGACGTCAAGATTTCGTGATGGAACGCGGCGGCCCGATTTCGCCTTGATCTCGCGAAATCGAAACCATCCGGCCGACAGAGGGACATAGCCAGCACGTCGAATGGCCCCTCGGTCCTTCCGGACCCAAGGAGGCGCCGTCATGGCCCGCACACTCGCTCTGCTTGCCTCGCTCGCCGCATTCGCGATGGCCTCGACCCCGCTCGCCGCCCAGCAGGACCCCAACCTTTGCGGCAAGCGGCAGGAAATCGTCGACAAGCTGTCCCAGCAGTTCAAGGAGAAGTCGATGGCAGTGGGGCTCGTCGACCAGAACGCGGTCGTCGAGATCTTCGTGTCCAATGACGGAACCTGGACGATCCTGGCCACCGGCACCGACGGCAACAGCTGCGTCGTCTCGGCCGGCGAGGGCTGGCAGAGCCAGGCGATGGTCACGGGCGAGGACGCCTGACGAGACAGGCCCCGCGCGATCAGCCTCGCGCGGCCTGCTCGGCCAGTTCGCGCAGCATGCGCATGAGGCGCTCGGCCTCGCGTCCGGCCTGCCAGGCGTCGCGGTCGAGTATGGACCGGACCAGCCGGGCATGATGTTCGGCCGACTGGGCCAGGCCCGTCTCCCTCTGGAAGCGATACCAGAACCTTCGGCTATGCGTCTGCAGAGGCGCTGCGACGCGCGCCGCGAAGGCATTGCCGGCGGCTGCTGCGATGACCTCGTCCAGCAACTTGTCGGCAGCCAGAAAGCCGAGCACGTCCTCGGCGAGGCGTGCGTCGTCGATCGCCTGCGAGGCGTGGCGGAGCCGCAGAGCCACGGATTGCGAAAGATGCGAGGCGGCGGAGCGGGCAAGAACGGCCTCGACGCCGGCCCTCGCATCCACGACGGACAGCCAGTCGGCGGCATTCAGGGCGGCGATCGCGAGGCCCGATCGCGGCCTCACCTCCACCAGTCCCTCCCAGGCGAGCCGCTGGATCGCCTCGCGCACAGGCGTCCGGCCCAGGCCGAGACGCTCGATCAGGGCGCCCTCGGTCGTCATCGAGGACGGCGGCAGCTGCAGCGTGACGATCAGGTGCTCGAGCGCGCGATAGGCGCGCGCCGCCGCGGGTTCGGCAGCGGGCGGATCGGCGTCGGGCCCAGGGAGTGGCGGCAATTTATCGCTCATTGCGGATTTTGATATATCAGATCAGTCGATGCATTGACATGGCTTCAATTCAGATATATCACATTGCCAAATGATATATCAATGAGGGCAAGCCGATGTGGACAGGTGTATTCCCCGCCGTCACGACCAAGTTCACCGAGGACGATCGTCTCGATCATGCCGAGATGGAGCGCTGCTTCGCGCTGCAGATCGAGGCCGGTTGCGACGGCCTGATCGTGTGCGGATCGCTTGGCGAGGGGCCCATGCTCAGCCATGACGAGAAGCTGGAGGTCTTCGCAACCGCGCGCAAGGCCGCGGGCGGCAGGCCGGTGCTGCTGACCGTCAACGAGGCTGCGACGCGTGACGCTGCATCCCTTGCGCGGCGCGCCGCCAAGGCCGGGGCCGACGGGCTGATGGTCGTGCCGAGCCCGATCTACCACACCGACCATCGCGAGACGGTAGCCGCGCTCAGGGCCGTCGCGTCGGCTGCCGGACTGCCGGTGATGATCTATTCCAACCGCGTCGCGTACCGGGTCGACGTGACCAACGCCATCCTGGCCGAACTCGCCGGCGACGATCTCTTCGTGGCGATCAAGGAATCCTCCGACGACATCCGGCGCGCGACCGACATCGTCAACGATTTCGGCGACCGGTTCGATCTCTTCACCGGGGTCGACAATCTCGCCTTCGAGGCGCTCAGCGTCGGCGCGGTCGGGTGGGTGGCGGGTCTCGTCACCGCCTTCCCGAGAGAGACGGTCGCCATCTACCGGCTGATGATGGCCGGCAGGACGGCGGAGGCTCTGTCGATCTACCGCTGGTTCCGGCCACTGCTCGATCTCGACGTGTCGACCTATCTGGTCCAGAACATCAAACTGGCCGAGGTGCACGCGATCGGTACCAACGACAGGGTGCGCCTGCCGCGCCAGCCGCTGTCGGGCGAGAGGCGGGCGGCGGTGGAGAAGGTCATCAGGGAAGCGATCGGGAAGCGGCCGGAATTGCCCGATTTCCAGATCTGAGCGCCGATGCGGATCCGGGGAGAAGCACGCCAGTATCTTCGATGACCGCCCAATCGCACGACATCGTCATCATCGGCGCCGGCATCGTCGGCATCTGCTGCGCCGTTCATCTGGCTGAACGCGGGCTGCGGCCGCTCGTCGTCGACCGCAGCGGCGTGTGCGAGGAGACGAGTTCGGGCAACGCTGCCGCGCTCGCCTTTTCCGACGTCCTGCCGCTCGCCCAGAAGGGCATGCTGCGCAACCTGCCGCGCTGGCTCTCCGATCCGCTCGGGCCGCTTTCGATCCCGCCGGCCTACCTGCCGAGGCTGCTGCCGTGGCTCGTCCGGTTCTGGCGAGCCGGGCTCGCGGACCGGCGCGAGGCGAGCATCGGCGCGCAGGCCACCCTGATGCGGCTGGCCGAGGCCGAGTGGATGGCGCTGCTCGACCGGTCGGGCACGCGCAAGATGCTGCGCGAGGACGGTTCGCTGGAACTCTACGAAGGCCGCGAGGAGTTCCGCGCCTCGCTGCCTGGGTGGGCCGTCCGCGCGCGCTTCGGCATAGCGTTCGAGCATGTCGAGGGCGCGCCCCTGGCCGCTCTTCAGCCCGGGCTGTCGCCACAATTCACGCACGGTACCTTCGTGCCCGGCTGGAAGACGGTGGGCGACCCCAGGGTGCTGGGCAAGGCGCTCTGGGCGTATGCCGAGAAGGCGGGCGCCACCTTCCGGCGCGCACGCGTCGACGGCACGGCGCTCGACGGAGACGGGGTCGTCCTGACGCTCGCGGAGGGCGGCACGGTGCGTTGCCGGCGCCTCGTCGCCGCCGCCGGGGCCTGGTCTCACCATATCGCCCGCCGTTTCGGGGATGCCATCCCGCTCGAGACCGAGCGCGGCTACAACACCACGCTGCCGCCCGATGCCTTCGACATCCGCCGCCAGCTCATCTTCTCCGGCCACGGCTTCGTCGTCACGCCCCTGGACGGCGCGATCCGGATCGGCGGGGCGGTCGAGCTCGGCGGCCTGGAACGCCCGCCGAACTTCGCGCGCTCCCGGGCGATGCTCGCGAAGGCACAGCGCTTCCTGCCGGGGCTTGCCGCGCAGGGCGGGCGCGAATGGATGGGGTATCGGCCGTCGCTTCCCGATTCCCTGCCCGTCATCGGACGGTCGAGCGGATCGGCAAACGTCGCCTATGCGTTCGGCCACGGCCATCTCGGCCTGACGCAGGCGGCGGCGACCGGACGCTTGATCGCCGATCTGGTCATGGGCGACAATCCCGCGACCGACCTGAAGCCATATTCTCCGCAGAGGTTTCGAGCGTGATCGTGACATGACCCGTCATTCCTTCTTCTGCGTGGACGGCCACACCTGCGGCAATCCGGTCCGGCTCGTGGCTGGCGGCGGGCCGAGGCTCGAAGGCGCGACGATGATCGAGAAGCGTGCGCATTTCCTGCGCGACTTCGACTGGATCCGTACCGGGCTCATGTTCGAGCCGCGCGGCCACGACATGATGTCGGGCTCGATCCTCTATCCGCCGACGCGGCCGGACTGCGACGTCGCCATCCTGTTCATCGAGACCTCGGGCTGCCTGCCCATGTGCGGCCACGGGACGATCGGCACGGTGACATTCGCGATCGAGCACGGCCTCGTCAGCCCGCGCCAGCCGGGCGTGCTCATGCTCGACACGCCGGCCGGCCCGGTGCGGGCCGAATACCGCCAGGAGGGGCAGCATGTCGAAGAGGTGAGGCTGACCAACGTGCCAGCCTTCCTGCATGCCCAAGCGCTGGAAGTGGATTGCCCGGATCTCGGCAGGCTCGTGGTGGACGTCGCCTATGGCGGCAATTTCTATGCAATCGTCGACGCGCAGGAGAACTTTCGGGACATGGCGGATCATTCCGCGGCCGACCTGATCCGATGGTCGCCGGAGCTGCGCGAACGTCTCAACGCCGCGCATGAATTCGTGCACCCGGAAAACCCGGCCATCAGGGGGCTCTCGCACATATTGTGGACCGGCGCGCCGACCGTCGCGGGCGCCGACGCGCGCAACGCAGTCTTCTACGGCGACAAGGCGATCGACCGCAGCCCCTGCGGCACGGGCACCTCGGCGCGGATGGCGCAGCTCCACGCGAAGGGGCGGCTGAAGGCCGGGGACAGCTTCGTGCACGAATCGATCATCGGCTCGCTGTTTGCCGGGCGGATCGAGCGCGAGACCAGCGTCGCGGGCCGCCCGGCGATCGTGCCCTCGATCGCCGGCTGGGCGCGCATGACCGGCCTCAACACCATCTTCATCGACGAACGCGATCCGTTTGCGCACGGCTTCGTCGTGCGCTGAGGGCCATGAACGAAGGTCCAAGCCTTGCAAGTATCGTGCAAAAAGATCCCGATCCGCGCATGATCGTGCCGTCGAGGGCGCTCAGGGACCGCCACAATTCAAGGACATTGCGTTATGCCACTGCTAGCTTCCGCGCTGGTCCAGGGGTAAACTTCCCGATTGCGGTGCATCCGACCACCGTCTCGATGAGGGGCGAGAAGCCGGATTTTTGCGTTGCAATCCGGGATCGAGGCACTACGACTAGGGCCATATAACAAGGGATGCGCCGGCAGGCGACATCCCAGGGGAGCCGGGCAGACAGATGGAATACTTCCTCCAGCAGCTTATCAACGGGCTGACGCTGGGATCGATCTATGGGCTGATCGCGATCGGCTACACGATGGTCTACGGCATCATCGGCATGATCAACTTCGCCCATGGCGACATCTTCATGGTCGGCTCGTTCATCGCGCTGACCACCTTCCTGATCCTGACCACCGTGGTCGGCTTCGCCTTCCTGCCCGTCGTGCTGCTGATCGTGCTGATCATCGCCATGCTGTTCACAGCCGCATGGGGATGGACGGTGGAGCGGATCGCCTACCGGCCGCTGCGCGGCTCCTTCCGGCTGGCGCCGCTGATCACCGCGATCGGCATGTCGATCGTGCTGCAGAACTTCGTCCAGATCACGCAGGGCGCGCGCGTCAAGCCGCTGCCGCCGCAGATCCAGGGCGGCATCACGCTGATACCCGGGGTGCAGCTTTCCTACATGCAGATCATCATCATCGTGACCACGGTGGCGCTGATGACGGCCTTCACCCTGCTCATTACGCGCACCGCGCTGGGACGCGCGCAGCGGGCCTGCGAGCAGGACCAGAAGATGGCCTCGCTGCTCGGCGTCAACGTCGACCGCACCATCTCGCTGACCTTCGTGATGGGTGCCTCGCTCGCCTCCGTGGCGGGCCTGATGTTCATGCTGCTCTATGGCGTGATCGACTTCTACATCGGCTTCCTCGCCGGCGTTAAGGCCTTCACGGCGGCCGTGCTCGGCGGTATCGGCTCGCTGCCCGGCGCCATGCTCGGCGGGCTGCTGATCGGCCTGATCGAGGTCTTCTGGTCGGGCTATTTCTCGGTCGAGTACAAGGACGTCGCGGCGTTCTCGATCCTGGCGATCGTGCTCATCTTCCTGCCTTCGGGCCTGCTGGGCAAACCCGAAGTGGAGAAAGTGTGATGAGCGACGCGGCGAGCCAGCCAACGGCGACCACCCGGCCGGAAGGCGCCCAGGCGAAACAGGAAGAGCGCAGGTCGGCCCAGCCCGGCACCGCCAGGCGCCAGTCGGGCGGCATCGTGGCCTCGGTGAAGGACGCGTTCCTCGCGGCGATCCTGGCAGGCGTGCTCGGCTTCTTCTTCCTCGGTCTCACGACCAACATCGCGCCGGGCGGCCTGGCCATCACGACGCGCTGGGGCCTCCTCTTCACCGCGGTCGCGATCGTCTTCGCCGGCCGGCTGCTGCTCAACCTGTTCGTCTTCCAGACGGACCGGCCGATCACGGGGCTGATCTCGCGGGGCGCCTCGTCGGTGCAGATCCCGGGGCTGGGCAAGGCGCTCGGCTATGCGCTGTTCGGCTTCGCGCTGGTGCTCCCCTTCTTCTTCACCACCTTCTTTCCCGGCCAGCAGCGCCAGTTCATCGACCTGGCCATCCTGATCATGACCTACATCATGCTCGGCTGGGGCCTGAACATCGTCGTCGGCCTCGCCGGGCTGCTCGATCTCGGCTACGTCGCCTTCTACGCCGTGGGCGCCTATTCCTTCGCGCTGCTGGCGACCAACTTCGAGTTCATCGGCTTCTGGACCGCGCTGCCGCTGGCCGGCCTGCTGGCGGCCTTCTGGGGCGTGATCCTGGGCTTTCCGGTGCTGCGGCTCAGGGGCGACTATCTGGCCATCGTGACGCTGGCCTTCGGCGAGATCATCCGCGTGGTGCTTCTCAACTGGTACGACTTCACCGGCGGGCCCAACGGCATCTCCGGCATCCCGAAGCCCACCTTCTTCGGCATGGAGTTCACACGCGGCGACGATGGCGTGGCGGCGTTCCTGGGCATCGAGTTCTCGACGATCCACCGCTTCATCTACCTCTACTACATCATCTTCATCCTCGCGATCGTTACCAATATCGTGACGATGCGGCTCAGGCGGCTGCCGATCGGCCGCGCCTGGGAGGCGCTGCGCGAGGACGAGATCGCCTGCCGCTCGCTCGGCATCAACACCACAAACACCAAGCTGACGGCATTCGCGATCGGGGCGATGTTCGGCGGCTTCGCGGGATCCTTCTTCGCGACGCGGCAGGGCTTCATCTCGCCGGAGAGCTTCACCTTCCTGGAATCGGCGATCATCCTCGCCATCGTGGTGCTCGGCGGGCTGGGCTCGCAGATCGGCGTGGTGATTTCTGCCACGGTGATGATCGGCGGCATCGAGATGCTGCGCAACATCGGCTTCCTGTCGCAAATCTTCGGGCCGGGCTTCGACCCGGTGCAGTACCGCATGCTGATCTTCGGCCTCGCCATGGTGCTGATCATGGTCTGGAAGCCGCGTGGGCTGGTTTCGACGCGCGAGCCGACGGCCGTTCTCAAGGAGAAGAAGAAGATCAGCGCCGACATGGTCGCGCAGGGCGAGGGACACTGACCATGGCCGTGGCACAGACCATCCCCGCCGCCGGGCCGCGCTGGGAGAACGATCCGGTCCTGACGGTCGAGCACCTGACGATGCGCTTCGGCGGGCTGATCGCCGTCAACGACCTGTCCTTCAATGTCGGGCGCGGGGACATCACGGCGCTCATCGGCCCCAACGGGGCAGGCAAGACGACCGTCTTCAACTGCGTGACGGGCTTCTACAAACCCACCGAGGGCCGCATCGTCATGCGGCACGGACCCGGAAGCCAGGACGCGCTGATCGAGGAACTGACGCATACGGGCGACCAGTTCCGCCGCTCCGGCGACGATGCCGTCTTCCTGCTCGAGCGGATGCCGGACTTCCGCATCTCGCACCACGCCAAGGTGGCGCGCACCTTCCAGAACATCCGCCTGTTCGGCGGCATGACCGTGCTGGAGAACCTGCTCGTCGCCCAGCACAATCCCCTGATGGTGGCCTCGGGGATGACGTTGGGCGGCATCATCGGACTGCCGGGCTTCCGCCGTGCCCAGAAGGAAGCCATCGACAAGGCGGTCTACTGGCTCGAGCGGGTCAAGCTCGTCGACCGCGCCGACGATCCCGCCGCGGACCTGCCCTACGGCGCCCAGCGGCGTCTCGAGATCGCGCGCGCCATGTGCACCGGCCCCCACCTCCTGTGCCTCGACGAGCCGGCGGCCGGCCTCAATCCGCGAGAATCCGCCGAACTGAACGAACTGCTCTATTTCATCCGCAGCGAGGCGAACACATCGGTGCTGCTGATCGAGCACGACATGGGCGTGGTGATGGAGATCTCCGACCATATCGTGGTGCTCGACTACGGGGTGAAGATCGCCGATGGCGCGGCGGAGGCGGTGCGTACCGACCCCAAGGTGATCGCCGCCTATCTGGGCGTCGACGACGAGGAACTGGAGACGGCTCCGGAGGTCAGCGCGGTGGTCAGGGAGGCGCTGGGCGAGAAGGTCGATCCGGACGCTGTCGCCGCGGCGGTCGCGGCCGCGGCCGAGACGGATGCCCCGCCCCAGCCCGTTCGGCCGAAAGCCGACAGAGGAGACGGCGCATGAGCGCGAACGGTGCCCTGCTCTCGGTGCGCAGCGTCGAGACCTATTACGGCCGCATCATCGCGCTGCGCGGCGTGGACATCGAGGTCCAGCCCGGCGAGATCGTCACGATCATCGGCGCAAACGGCGCCGGCAAGTCCACGCTCATGATGACGATCTGCGGCAATCCCCGCGCGCGGGGCGGACAGATCATCTATGACGGGCAGGATATCACCGCCATGCCCACCTTCGAGATCATGCGGCTGGGCATCGCGCAGTCGCCGGAGGGGCGGCGCATCTTTCCGCGCATGACGGTGCTGGAAAACCTCCAGATGGGCGCACTGCTGGTCGACGACAAGCATTTCGACGACGACCTCAAGCGCGTCTTCGAACTGTTCCCGCGGCTCAAGGAGCGCATCGGACAACGCGGCGGCACGCTTTCGGGCGGCGAACAGCAGATGCTGGCGATCGCCCGCGCGCTGATGGGCCGGCCGAAGCTGCTGCTGCTCGACGAGCCGTCGCTGGGTCTCGCGCCGCTCATCGTGAAGCAGATCTTCGAGGTCATTCGCGAACTCAACGCCAGCCAGGGCCTGACCGTGTGTCTCGTCGAGCAGAACGCCTTCCACGCGCTCAAGCTCGCCCACCGCGGCTACGTGATGGTCAACGGCAACATCACCATGACGGGAACGGGCGCGGAACTCCTCAAGCGGGAGGAAGTGCGCGCGGCCTATCTCGAAGGCGGAAAGCACTGAGGCAGAGGCGATGGAAGCGCAGAATACGCTGATCTGGGAAGTGACCTTCGGGGAGTTCCTGTTCGTGACCGTCATACTGGGCGGCGGGGCGGCATTCCTCACCGGCCGGGCGCTCGCGCGCACCTGGCAGGAGAACTGGAAGATCGTGCTGTACATGGTGCTGCTGGCGCTCGCGGTGCGCTTCATCCACTTCGCGCTGTACAAGGGTACGCTGATCGCGCCCTACTACTACGTCGTCGACCTGATCGTGCTGCTGGCCTTCGCCTTCCTCGGCAAGCGTCTCACCCGGGCCAAGCAGATGGTGCGCCAATACGGCTTCAAGTTCAGTCCCGCAGGGCGCTTCGGCTGGCAGGACAAGGGTTAGAAAGTTCGGCGCGAAGGCTTTATTTCATTGGGAAATTGGGCTTTCATGCCGGTCAAGCGGGGTCAGAGACCCCGCATCGCGGGAACCGGAAGTCTCGACACCGATCCGGGCCGCTCACAGGGAACAGGTGTTTTCAAAGGGAGTCATCATGAAAAAGGCACTTCTGGCAGGCGTCGCGCTTGGCTTCGCGTTCGCCACACCCACTTGGGCTGACATCCTCATCGGCACTGCCGGCCCGATGACCGGCCAGTACGCGTCGTTCGGCGCGCAGATGAAGGCCGGCGCCGAAATGGCTGTCGAGGACATCAACGCGGCCGGTGGCGTCAACGGAGAGATGCTGAAGCTCGAGATCGGCGACGACGCCTGCGATCCGAAGCAGGCCGTGGCGGTCGCCAACCAGATGGCCGGATCGGGCGTCGTGTTCATGGCCGGTCACTTCTGTTCGGGCTCGTCGATCCCGGCTTCGGCGGTCTACGCCGAGGAAGGCATCATCCAGATCTCGCCCGCCTCGACCAACCCGGCCTTCACCGAAGAGCGTCCCGGCGAGGGCATCTTCCGCGTCTGCGGTCGTGACGACCAGCAGGGCGACGTGGCCGGCAAGTACCTGATGGAAAACTTCGCCGACAAGAAGGTCGCCTTCGTCCACGACAAGACGGCCTACGGCAAGGGTCTCGCCGACGCCACGATGGCCGCCTACGAGGCAGCCGGCGGCAAGCCCGCGCTCTACGAGGCCTACACGGCCGGCGAGAAGGACTACACCGCGCTCGTCACCAAGCTTAAGGACGAGGGCGTCGGCGTGCTCTATGTGGGCGGCTACCATACGGAAGCCGGCCTCATGGCGCGCCAGATGAAGGACCAGGGCATGGACGCGGTGCTGGTCTCCGGTGACGCGCTCGTCACCGACGAGTACTGGGCGATCACCGGCGATGCCGGCGAAGGCACGCTGATGACGTTCTCGCCGGATCCGCGCAAGAGCGAAGTCGCGGCTCCGCTCGTCGAGAAGTTCCGCGCCAAGGGCATCGAGCCCGAAGGCTACGTGCTCTACACCTACGCGGCGATCCAGGCCTGGGCCGAGGCGGTGAAGACCGCCGGCGGCACGGACTTCGACGCGGTCGTGAAGGCGCTCAACGACGGCAAGTTCTCGACCGTGCTCGGCGATCTCGAGTTCGACGACAAGGGCGACGTGACGCTGCCCGGCTACGTCTTCTACGAGTGGAAGGACGGCAAGTACGACTACATCGACCAGGCCGCGAACTGATCGATCCCATCGCGGCCGGCTATGGCCGCCATAGACGCCCGGCGCCCCGCGCCGGGCGTTTTTCTTTGGACAACAGCCGTGCGGCCATGCTTGTTTGCAGTGCAGCATTCCGCCCCTTCCATCCTCTGCACCAGACGGAGCCAGGCATTGAAGATCAGCAAGATCCTCGTGGCGAACCGGTCCGAGATCGCCATCCGCGTCTTCCGCGCGGCCAATGAACTCGGCATCAAGACGGTGGCGATCTGGGCCGAGGAGGACAAGTACTCGCTGCACCGCTTCAAGGCCGACGAGAGCTACCAGGTGGGTCGCGGACCGCACCTCACCAAGGATCTCGGGCCGATCGAGAGCTACCTTTCGATCGAGGAGGTGATCCGCGTCGCCAGGCTGTCGGGCGCCGACGCGATCCATCCGGGCTACGGGCTCCTGTCCGAGAGCCCCGAATTCGCGGAGGCCTGCGCCGAGGCCGGCGTCACCTTCATCGGGCCGACGCCCGACACGATGCGCCGGCTCGGCAACAAGGTCGCCGCCCGTAACCTCGCCATCGAGGTGGGCGTGCCGGTGGTGCCGGCGACGGAGCCGCTGCCCGACGACATGACGGCGGTCGCGAAGATGGCCGCCGGCATCGGCTATCCGGTGATGCTCAAGGCATCCTGGGGCGGCGGGGGACGGGGCATGCGCGCCATCCGCGCCGAGGCCGACCTCGCAAGGGAGGTGACGGAAGCCAGGCGCGAGGCCAAGGCCGCTTTCGGCAAGGACGAGGTCTATCTCGAGAAGCTCATCGAGCGGGCGCGCCACGTCGAGGTGCAGGTGCTCGGCGACACGCATGGCAACACGGTGCATCTGTTCGAGCGCGACTGCTCGATCCAGCGCCGCAACCAGAAGGTCGTGGAGCGCGCGCCGGCGCCCTATCTCGAAGACGCGCAGCGCGCAGAGCTTTGCGGCCACGCGCTGAAGATCGCCGACGCCACGGCCTATGTGGGCGCCGGCACGGTCGAGTTCCTCATGGATGCCGATACGGGGAAATTCTACTTCATCGAGGTCAATCCGCGCATACAGGTCGAGCATACGGTGACGGAGGAGGTGACCGGCATCGACATCGTCAAGGCGCAGATCCACATCCTGGAAGGCGCCGCTATCGGATCGCCGGAATCGGGCGTGCCGGCGCAGGCCGACATCCGCCTCAACGGGCACGCGCTGCAGTGCCGCATCACCACGGAAGACCCCGAACAGAACTTCATTCCCGACTACGGCCGCATCACCGCCTATCGCGGGGCGACCGGCTTCGGCATCCGGCTCGACGGCGGCACCGCCTATTCCGGCGCCGTGATCACGCGGTTCTACGATCCGCTTCTGGAGAAGGTCACCGCCTGGGCGCCATCGGCCGGCGAGGCGATCGCGCGGATGGACCGGGCGCTGCGCGAGTTTCGCATCCGCGGCGTGGCCACCAACCTCACCTTCCTCGAGGCGATCATCGGCCACGAGGCATTCCGCAAGAACGACTACACGACGCGCTTCATCGACACGACGCCGGAGCTGTTCTCGCAGGTGAAGCGGCGGGACAGGGCGACGAAGCTGCTCAACTACCTGGCAGACGTCTCCGTGAACGGGCATCCCGAGACGAGGGGCCGCCCGAAGCCGTCGGCGGACGCCGCGCGCCCCGTCGCGCCGTTTGCGGGCGGAAGCATCCCGGACGGGACCAAGCAACGGCTAGACCGCGACGGCCCGAAGAAGTTCGCGGCGTGGATGCGCGCCGAAAGGCGCCTGCTGGTCACCGACACGACGATGCGCGACGGCCACCAGTCGCTGCTGGCGACAAGGATGCGCACGCATGACATCGCGGCGATCGCCGGAACCTATGCGCGGGCGCTGCCCGATCTCCTGTCGCTGGAATGCTGGGGCGGCGCGACGTTCGACGTGGCCATGCGGTTTCTCACCGAGGACCCCTGGGAACGGCTTGACCTCGTGCGCAAGGGCGCGCCGAACCTGCTTCTGCAGATGCTGCTCAGGGGCGCGAACGGCGTCGGCTACACGAACTATCCCGACAATGTGGTGCGGCACTTCGTGCGGCAGGCCGCACTCGGGGGCGTCGATCTCTTCCGCGTCTTCGACTGCCTCAACTGGGTCGAGAACATGCGGGTCGCGATGGACGCGGTCGCGGCGGAAGGCAGGCTGTGCGAGGCGGCCATCTGCTACACCGGCGACATACTCGACCCCGACCGCGCCAAGTACGACCTGAAATACTACGTGGCGCTGTCAGGGGAACTGGAGAAGGCTGGCGCCCACATCATCGCGGTGAAGGACATGGCGGGGCTGCTGAAGCCCGGCGCGGCGCGGGCGCTGTTTTCGGCGCTTCGCGGGGCGACCGACCTGCCGATCCATTTCCACACCCACGACACGTCGGGCATAGCTGCGGCGACGGTGCTGGCTGCGGTGGATGCCGGCGTCGATGCGGTCGACGCGGCGATGGACGCGCTTTCGGGCAACACCTCGCAGCCCTGCCTCGGCTCGATCGTGGAGGCGCTGAAGGGCCACGAGCGCGATCCGGGCCTCGATCCGGCCTGGATCAGGAAGATATCCTTCTACTGGGAGGCCGTGCGCAACCAGTATGCCGCCTTCGAGAGCGACCTGAAGGGGCCGGCCTCAGAGGTCTATCTGCACGAGATGCCGGGCGGCCAGTTCACCAACCTCAAGGAACAGGCGCGCTCTCTCGGGCTGGAGACGCGCTGGCACGAGGTCGCGCAGGCCTATCACGACGTCAACCTGATGTTCGGCGACATCGTGAAGGTGACGCCGTCTTCCAAGGTCGTCGGCGACATGGCGCTGATGATGGTGAGCCAGGACCTGACCGTGGCCGACGTGGAAAACCCCTCGCGCGACATCGCCTTTCCGGATTCGGTCGTGTCGATGCTCCGGGGGGACCTGGGGCAGCCGCCCGGCGGCTGGCCGGAGGCGCTGCGCAGGAAGGCGCTCAAGGGCGACACGCCGATCACGGTCCGCCCCGGTTCGCTGCTCGAGGACGCCGACCTTCCGGCGATGCGGAACGATGCCGAGGAGAAGGTGGGCCGCGCGCTTTCGGAGCCGGAATTCGCGTCCTGGCTGATGTATCCGAAGGTCTTCTCAGATTTCGCCGCCGCGCAGGAGAATTACGGACCGGTCTCCGTGCTGCCGACGCCGACCTATTTCTACGGGATGAAGGCCGAGGGCGAGATCTTCGTCGACATCGAGCGCGGCAAGACGCTGGTGATCCGCTGCCTCGCCATCGGCGAGGCCGACGACAAGGGCATGGTCACGGTGTTCTTCGAGCTCAACGGCCAGCCACGCCGCGTCAAGGTGCCGGACCGCGCGCATGGCGCGTCCGCCGGCAGGGCGCGCCGCAAGGCCGAGCCCGGAAACGAGGCGCATCTCGGCGCGCCGATGCCCGGGGTGGTGTCGACGCTGGCCGTCTCGGCAGGCCAGAAGGTGACGGCGGGCGACGTCATCCTGTCCATCGAGGCGATGAAGATGGAAACCGCGCTGCATTCCGACCGCGACGGCACGATCGCGGAGGTTCTCGTGGCAGCGGGCGACCAGATCGACGCGAAGGACCTGCTGGTCGTGTTCGGATAGGCACCAACGGAAAAGGCCCCGCGCCGGCGGGGCCTTTTCGCGTTGCCTTATGCGGCCGGTCAGATTCGGCCGAGTAGCAGCAGGATCAGCAGGATCACCAGGATCACCCCGACGATGCCGGACGGCCCGTAGCCCCAGGCGCGCGAATGCGGCCAGGCGGGGATCGCGCCGATCAGGATCAGGATGAGGATGATGACGAGGATGGTGGTAAGCGACATGACAGTTCCCCTCCGAGGGTCTTGATGTCGTCACAATGCGCGAGACGCGCTGCCGGTTCCCCGCATCTTACGTTTTACTGAAACTGCGGATGGAGGCGGCCGGTCAGTCCGGGCAGGGCGCGCCGGCCGCCGCCCAGCGCAGCAGCGCGTCGTATGTCGCCTCGGGCGAGGACGGCGCCGGCTCGCGGCCCGGGCCGGGGTCCCAGCCCCACAGCACCAGCGCGTCGCTTCGCACATGCTCGGCGACGTCCTGCAGGGTGCGCCCGCCATTGCGCTCCGGATCCTTCACCTGCCTGCAGATCTCGGCCGAGGATTTCTGCCACCAGACCATCTCGGCCGGCGCCAGATGCCAGTGCGGCGCGCCGGGAGGGCCGTGCATGGCGGCCGAATTCGTCTCCATGTGGCAGGTGGCGCAGCGCAGCCCTGGATTTCCAAAGCCGGAGCCGTCCTCTCCCCGCCTCACGTTGAAGGCGTGGACGCGGGTCTCGCCGTAATGCGGCCCCGACCAGCGCGGCCGGTCATCCTGGACATGGCAGTTGATGCAGCGCGGGTGGGAGAACACGGCATGCACCTCGCCCCACGCGCCGAGGCCCGCCTGGCGATCCACGACGATCGCCGGCTCGTCTCCTGCCGCGGGCTGCTGTGCCGTCTCCTGTGCGAGGGCCATCCCGGCCAGGCCGGCGAGCGCGAAGACGAGTGACAGTCGTCTCATGCGAAATCCACTTCCCTGGACAGCGGCAGGCTGCGGAAACGCTTGCCGGTCAGCGCGAAAAGGGCGTTTGCCAGTGCCGGCGCGGCGGGTGGCGTGCCGACCTCGCCCGCGCCGCCCATGCGGTGGAAGTTCTCGAGGATGGCGACCTCGAACTCCGGAGCCTGGAAGATGCGCATCGCGTCGAAATCGTGGAAGTTGGACTGCTCGACGGCGCCGTCCCGGAAGGTGATCTCCTGGCTCATTGCCGCCGAAAGTCCGTAGATCGCGCCCGAAGTCATCTGCGTCTCGATGATGCCGGGATCGAGGGCCGTACCGACGTCGACGGCGATCCACATCTTCTCCAGCCGCACCCCGGCCGGCGTGTCGGCGATCTGGAGCACCTGTGCGCACCAGCTCCCGAAGGAAAGCGTGAAGGCGAAGCCCTTCGCCCTGCCGGCGGGCAGCGCTTCGCCCCAGCCGGACATCTCGGCGACCCTGTTCACCACGGCGAGCGCGGCGGGATGATCGGCCATCAACCTTCGCCGCAAATCCACAGGATCGATGCCGCCGGCATGGGCGATCTCGTCCATGAAGCATTCGTGGAAGAAGCCGTTGACCGAATTGCCGACCGAGCGCCAGAAGCTGACGGGGATCGGAAGCTCCGCCTTGATGCCGGTGACGCGATAGTTGGGGATCGTGTAGGGCTGGTTGTGCGAGCCGTCGGTGATGGCCATGTCCGGTCCCGCCATCGGCAGCGAGGGGAACCAGCGCGACATGATGGAGCCCATGATCGACTGCGCGCCGATCCTCATGTCGACGGCGACGGGCAGGCCGTCGTCCCCGAGCCTGGCGCGGAAGCGGCCGGCCGAGGCGGGACGATAGACGCCGACACGCATGTCCTCCTCGCGCGTCCAGGTGACCTTCACGGGTCGTCCGCCCGCCTCCTTCGCGAGGATCGTCGCGTAGAGCGCGAAATCGAGTTCGCCCCTTCGGCCGAACGCGCCGCCCATGGAAGTGGTGTGGACGAAGGTGCTGTCGATCGGCACGCCGGCGAGGTCGGAGCAGAACCAGCGCACCAGCACTGGCATCTGGTTCGGTGCCCAGACGTCGAGCACGCCGTCCTTCAGCCGCGCCGTACAGTTCATCGGTTCCATCGGCGCATGCGACAGGTAGGGAACGGTGTACTCGGCCTCGATCAGCCTTTCGCGCGGCGCGTCGGCGAATGCGACTTCGACGTCGCCGTCGTCGCGCATCACCGAACCATCGCCCGTGGCGGCGGCATCCGCGATCACCTTCAGTATCGACGCATGGTCGCCCGGATAGGGGGGCTCGCCCCACTCGACGTCGATGGCGTCGGCGGCCCTGAAGGCCGCCCACGTATTCTCCGCGATCACGCCGAAGCCGCTGCCATAGGTCGTCTCGATGGGCACGATCCTTACCACGCCAGGCATCGCCTCGGCCCTGGAGAGGTCCACCCTGGCAGGCCTGGCTCCGAAGACCGGGCTCATGCGCACGGTCCCGAACAGCATGTCCGGGAGGATGACGTCGATGCCGAAGATCGGCGCCCCCGTGACCTTGTCCAGCATGTCGACGCGCCGCTGCGCCTTGCCCAGCAGCGTCCATTCCGACGGATCCTTGAGGCGGATCTCGCCGGGAGGCGAACGTCCCGCGGCTTCCAGCGCTACCTCGCCATAGGTGACGCTGCGGCCGGAGGCCTGATGCACGATCGTGCCGTTGCGGGTCTCCAGTTCGCCGGAGGGAACGCCGAGCCGCGCGGCCGCGGCGTCAACGAGCATGATGCGCGCGGCGGCACCCGCCTGGCGCATGCGGTCGAAGCCGTCACGGGCAGACGTCGATCCCCCGGTACCCTGGAAGCCCAGCACCTTGCCGACCGTGCCCAGGCCCGCGCGTACCGTCTCGGCGACGCGGCTGTCGTCCCAGAAGTAGAAGCCGCCGCCTTCCTCGGTGATGGCGGCATTGTAGTAGGCGTAGGAGGCCGGGCCGTGCTCGACGGTGACCCGGTCCAGCGTCACGTCCAGTTCCTCGGCGACGAAGGCTGCCAGCGTCGTGGAGATGCCCTGGCCCATCTCGGCGCGCGGCGCGATCACGGTAATCGTGTCGTCCGAGGCGATCTTGAGGAAGGGATTGAAGGTGGCCTCGCCCTCGGCGAGTTCGGCCTCGAGCGGGTTGGGGTAGGGCCTCCTGGCGTACCAGTAGCCGAAGGCCGCGCCGCCCGCGACGGCGGCCGCCCCGAACAGGAATGTGCGCCGCGCGATCGTGCCGATGCTCGCCATGGTCATGCCCTCGCCAGCTTGAGGGTGGCGGCGCGCTTAACGGCCGAGCGGATGCGCGGATAGGTTCCGCAGCGGCAGAGATTGCCGCCCATGGCGTTGTCGATCTCCTCGTCGCTCGGCTCGGGGATCTCGTCGAGCAGGGCCACCGCACTCATGATCTGACCGGCCTGGCAATAGCCACACTGCGCGACCTGCTCCTCGATCCAGGCTTCCTGGACGGGATGAAGCCTGCCGTCGACGGCAAGGCCCTCGATGGTGGTGACGTCGCCCGCGACCGCTCCGACGGGCATGACGCAGGCGCGCACGGGCTGGCCGTCGATCAGCACCGTGCAGGCGCCGCAGGCGGCGACGCCGCAGCCGAATTTCGGCCCGAGTATCCCGGCGAGGTCGCGAAGCGCCCATAGCAGCGGCATGTCGGGATCGGCATCCAGCTCGTGGACTGCTCCATTGACGGTCAGGCGCATGGGCTTATCCTCGGTTGCGGTCGACGAGTTCCGGATTGCTTCCTTGTCATTCTGACAAAAATCGTCATTATGTCAACAATCTTCATCACAGGATTGCGCGTGCCCATGGAAATGCCCGTTAGCCCCGACGAGCCGAAGCGCCAGCGGGTCATGGAGGCCGCCGCCGGGGTGTTCCTGAACTACGGGTTCCAGCGCACGACGATGGACGACATCGCGCGCGCCGCGGAGATGTCGCGGCCGGCGCTCTACCTTCTGTTTCGCAACAAGACCGACATCTATCGCGCCATCGCCGCGCAGATGCTGGAGGAGGCGCTGAGGCTGGGGCAGACGGCGCTGGCTGGCCCGGGCACGATCGAGGCGCGCCTGATGCGCATGCTGGACGTTGCGATGCTGGACGCGATGGCGCGCTTTTCCGAGGCGCCGCACGGAGCCGAAATCCTCGACATGAAAAACAGCATTGCCGCCGACATCATCGCAGCGTGGCGCATCTCGATGCGCCGGTCGATCGCGGCGGCGATTGCGGGCGAGCAGGCGGACGGAGCGGCCGGCGCCGATGCGGGCGACCTCGCCGACATCCTTCTCGACGGGCTGGAAGGCATGAAGATGCGCCTGCGCGAGGTGGGCGAACTGCGGCGCGGGGTGCGGGCGCTGGTCGCCGTCGTGGCCGGCGCCGCACGTCGCGGTCAGTAGCCGGCCGGCCTGGGCCGCCGCGCCAGGAATTCGCGTACGCGCGCGCCCATGCCGCGCCGGGGTCGCGCCTCCAGGCCGGGAAGGCCCGGAAAGATCTCGTCCGACAGGTCGAGTGTCGGCTCGCGGCCGACCATCGGAAGGCACGCCTCCAGCCAGTCGTCGGCGGCGGAGCGCCCGAGGTCGCGGAGATATTCCAGGAAGGCCCATTCGGCATTGACCTTCGACGAGGCGGACAGGTCCTTGAAGGCCTCGTCCGCGTCGATCCTGTGCATGCGGATGTCGCGATACTCGGACGGGTCGAGGCGGCCGAGCCGAAGCAGTTCCTTGACGAAGGCGATCGCCCGGAACTCGCGCAGCAGGCCCGAATTGAAGGTGATCTCGTCGATGCGGTTCTGGATCTCGATCGCGTTGCGCGGCACGCCCCTGCGCGTCACGGGGTTGATCTGGACGAGCAGCACGTCGTCGGTCGTGCTGTCGTAGAAGAACGGATAGAGCGCGGGATTGCCGCCATATCCGCCATCCCAGTAGGGCACGCCGTCGATCTCCACGGCCTGGAAGATCTGCGGCAGGCAGGCCGAGGCCATGACGACGTCGACGGAGAGCTCGTCGGCGTGGAACACGCGCAACTGGCCGGTCTCGACATTGGTCGCCGAGATGAAGAGCCTGATCGAGCGGCAGGCGCGGACGCGCTCGAAGTCGATCTCGGCCTCCACCACGTCGCGCAACGGATTGAGGTTCAAGGGGTTCGCAAGGTATGGCGAGAAGAGCCGCGAGAAGGCGTCGAACCAGAGATAGCCGGGGCTGTTCTCGACCGACCAGTTGCCCCACACGACATCCCAGGGGTTTCGCCGCACCGGGCTGAAGCGGCCGGCGCGCGCGACCGCACGCCAGAAGGAATCGAGCCTTTCGCGGGCTCCGTCGCGACCTCCCGTCACGAAGCCGTCTGCAAGCGCCACGGCGTTCATGGCGCCGGCGCTGGTTCCGGAAATGGCCGCGATGTCGAGCCGCCCGTCCTCGAGCAGCCGGTCGAGCACGCCCCAGGAGAACGCGCCGTGGGAGCCGCCGCCCTGCAGCGCGACGTTGATGGGGCGCGGGGCCGCTGCGTCCGCGTCGGACATGCCGCGCTACTGCGCGGTCCAGCCGCCGTCGACGGAAAGCGTCGTGCCGGTGATCTGCGCGGCCTGGGCGGAGCAGAGGAACGCGGTGGCCGCGGCGATCTGATCGACCGTGGCGAATTCCTTGGTAGGCTGCTTGGCGAGGATGACGTCATGGATCACCGTCTCGCGGTCGAGCTTGGGATGGGCCTTCATCTGGTCCTTGACCTGAATCTCGACGAGCGGCGTGTGTACGAAGCCCGGACATACCGCGTTGCAGGTGATGCCGTTCCTCGCCTGCTCCAGCGCCACCGTCTTGGTGAGCCCGACCACGCCGTGCTTGGCGGCGACGTAGGCGGACTTGTCGATGGAGGCGCGCAGACCGTGCGCCGAGGCAATGTTGACGATGCGTCCCCAGCCCGACTTCTTCATGTGCGGTATGGCGGCGGCGATCGTGTGGAAATTCGAGGTCAGGTTGATCGCGATGATGCGGTCCCATTGCTCGGGCGGGAAATCCTCGATGGGGCAGACATGCTGGATCCCGGCATTGTTCACGAGGATGTCGAGGCTCCCGAAGTGCTCGGCCGCCCGGTCGACGAGCGCGCGGCAGTCCTGCGGCCTTGCCATGTCGGCCTTCATGTAGACCACGTCCGTCGCGTGCTTCTCGGCCAGCTCGGCGGCCAGCGCGTGGTCTTCCTTGCCGTCGCTGAAGGAATTGATGACGATCCGGGCACCCTCGGCGGCCAGCGCGTGGGCTATCGCCAGGCCGATGCCGGAGGTCGATCCCGTCACGACCGCGACTTTTCCAGAACTCATGTATCGATCCTTCCGCGTTCGAATTCGACTGCTGGCCTGCCGGCACGCAACGCCATATATTGCATCGCAGCAAGAAAGTCTTGCCCCCGTCAACCGGCCTGCGGCGGGCGAAGTTCCCGCATGCGGCGTCATGACCGCAACCCGCCATGATGCTATTGTCGCCGCCGAAACGATCCGGACCCGACCGAATGAGCCAGTATTTCGCCTCGCCCTTTCCCCGCCGCACCTCGGTCGGCGTCGACGTGGGCGGTGTCCTCGTGGGTGGCGGAGCGCCGGTCGTGGTGCAGTCCATGACCAACACCGACACGGCCGACATCGACGCCACGGTGGCGCAGGTGGCCGCGCTGCACCGGGCCGGCTCTGAAATCGTGCGCATCACGGTCGACCGCGACGAGGCCGCCGCGGCGGTGCCGAGGATCCGCGAGCGGCTGGAACGCGTCGGCGTCGACGTGCCGCTGGTGGGCGACTTCCACTATATCGGCCACAAGCTGCTGGCCGACCATCCGGCATGCGCGGAGGCGCTGGCGAAATACCGCATCAATCCGGGCAATGTCGGCTTCCGGGAGAAGAGGGACCGACAGTTCGGCGCGATCGTCGAGACCGCGATACGCCACGACAAGCCGGTCAGGATCGGCGTCAACTGGGGCTCGCTGGACCAGGAGTTGCTGACGCGCCTGATGGACGAGAACCAGGCCGCCGGCTCGCCGCTGACGGCGCAGCAGGTCACACGCGAGGCGATCGTGCGCTCGGCGCTGATCTCGGCGGAGATGGCCGAGGAGATCGGCCTGCCGCGCGACAGGATCATCCTGTCGGCGAAGGTCAGCCAGGTGCAGGACCTCGTCGCCGTCTACGCCGAGCTCGCCCGGCGCTCGAACCATGCGCTGCATCTCGGCCTCACCGAGGCCGGCATGGGCACCAAGGGCATCGTCGCCTCGTCGGCTGCCATGGGCATCCTGCTCCAGCAGGGAATAGGCGACACGATCCGCGTGTCGCTGACGCCCGAGCCGGGCGGCGACCGGACCCGCGAGGTGCAGGTCGCGCAGGAACTGCTCCAGACGATGGGCTTCCGCCAGTTCGTGCCGATCGTGGCGGCGTGTCCGGGTTGCGGCCGCACGACCTCGACCGTGTTCCAGGAACTCGCGCAGGCGATCCAGTCCGACCTCCGTACCAACATGCCGGCGTGGCGCGAGAAATATCCCGGCGTCGAGGCGCTGCAGGTCGCGGTCATGGGCTGCATCGTCAACGGACCTGGCGAATCCAAGCACGCCGACATCGGCATCTCGCTGCCGGGCACCGGCGAGACGCCGGCCGCGCCCGTCTTCATCGACGGCAGGAAGGCCGCCACGCTGCGCGGACCGACGATCGCCGCCGATTTCCAGAAGATGGTCGCCGACTATATCGAGCAACGCTTCGGCCCCGGCGGACGGGCGGCCGCCGAATAGGGATGCGCGCGCTCCGGGCCGCAGTCCTCGCAGTCGCGGCGATGGCCGCCACGGCGCGCGCCGAGGAGAAGCCTGCCGATCCGGCCGTGACGGTGGAGCGCATCTGCGCGCTGATCGCCGACCACGCCGATCTGAACGCCCTGCCGCGCGACTTCCTGGCCAGGCTCATCTGGAAGGAGAGCCGCTTCGATCCCGACGCGGTGAGCCCGGCGGGCGCGGAAGGCATCGCGCAGTTCATGCCGGGAACGGCCGCGCTGCGCGGGCTGGAGGACAGTTTCGACGTCGAGCAGGCCATCCCCGCCTCGGCCCACTATCTCGGCGAACTCAGGACCCGGTTCGGCAATCTCGGCCTCGCCGCGGCGGCCTACAATTCCGGCGAGGCGCGGGTGACGCGCTGGCTGGGGTCCGGCGGCTTCCTGCCGATCGAGACGGAGAACTACGTGCTCGACATCATGGGCGAGCCGGTCGAGAGCTTCTCGGCGCGCGATTACGCCGGCACGGTGCATCCGCTGTCGCCCGCGAAGCCGTTCGAGCGGTCGTGCCGTGAACTGCCCGTCACGCGCGTCGCGACGATCCCGATGGCGCGCGTCAGCCTCAAGCCCTGGGGTGTTCAGGTGGCCGGCAGCTTCCGCCGCTCCGCCGCGATCAGGCAGTACGAGCGACTGCGGGGTCGATTCGCGGCGCTCTTCGCGGGGCACGAGGCCGCCGTCAGCCGTGTGCGCAGCCCGCGCGGGCGCGCCGGCGTCTATGCGGTCAGGATCGGCGCGGACAGCCGGCCGGACGCCGAGATCATCTGCCAGAGGCTACGGGCGGCAGGGGGCGCCTGCGTGGTCATGCGCAACAGATAGCCGCCGCTCACACCTCGTGCAGATAGAGCTGGTAGTCGATCTCCGCCACGGTGCGCGCGACGCGCAGATACTCGGCCTGCTTGATCGCCGTGAAGGTGCGGTGCATGTCTTCTCCCAGTGCCTCGCGCAGGAAGGCCGACGATCTTGCAGCCTCTATCGCCGAGCGCCAGTCGGGCGGCATCGCGTCGGATGCCGGGCCGCTTTCCTCGTAGCCGTTTCCGGTCGTCTCGGGACCAGGGTCGATCCGTTCGGCGAGGCCCTTGCCGATGCCGGCCAGCACGGTCGCGCCGACGAGATAGGGGTTGGCGTCGACGCCGGAGGGCCGGTGCTCGATACGCCTGTTGCCCGCATCGCCCGCAGGGATCCGCAGCGCGACGGACCGGTTGTTGACGCCCCATGTCGGTGCGACCGGGGCATAGGAGCGCGCGACGAAGCGGCGCCAGGAATTGGCGTGCGGCGCGAAGACCAGCATGGATTCGGCCATGGTGCTGGCGAGGCCGCCGAGCGCATGCAGGAGCGCCGGCGCGAAGCGCTCGCCCTCCTTCTCCGCGAAACGGTTGCCGCCGCCGGCCTCGGCCAGAGAGACGTGGAGATGCATGCCCGACCCCGCATAACGCTCGATCGGCTTGGCCATGAAACAGGCCGTGACGCCGTGGCGTCGCGCCTGATGGCGCACGAGCCGCTTGAGCATGACGAGGTCGTCGGCGGCCCTGATCAGGTCCTTGCGGTAGTTCAGTGTAAGTTCGTACTGGCCGGGGGCGTATTCCGAGATCACCGTCTCGGCCGGGATCCCCTGAAGTTCGGCGGCGCGGTAGATGTTGGAAAAGAGCGGCTCCATGCCGTGCAGATGGTCGACGGAATAGACTTCGGTCTTGGCGCTGCGGCGCCCGTCGAGGACCGCGCCGGCGGGCTGGACGCGACCGTCGGCATCGCGTTCCGCCGCGAGCAGGAAGAATTCCAGCTCGAAGGCGCCGGCCGGACGTAGCCCCTGCGCGGCGAAGGCGGCGAGGCGCCGGGCCATCGCATGGCGCGGATCGCTCGACATCGGCGTGCCGTCGAGATGATACATCGACATCAGCACCTGGCCACGCGCCGGGTGTGTGCCGTGCAGCGGCACGAGCGTGCCGGGCACCGGCCACGCCCTCAGGTCGCCATCGCCGGAATCCCAGATCAGCCCGGTCTCGTGGACGTCCTCGCCGGTGATGTCGAGCCCGAGGATCGAGATCGGCAGGTGGCGGCCCGAGCGATAGAGCGCTTCCAGCTCGTGGCGACGGATGATCTTGCCCCGACCGACGCCGTTGCAGTCGGTCAGGACGATGTCGAATGCCTCGATCTCTGGATGGGCTTCGAGGAAGCGCTTCGCTTCGCCGGCATCGGAGCCGGATGGCGATGGAGCGGAGGCGAGTTCGATCTTCATGTCCGGTCTCCATGGCCCGCGATCTCGGCCGCGACCTCGCCGAAGGCCGCCACGAGGCGGTCGACCTGGTCGGCCCCGGTGACGGGCGAGCAGAGCATCATGTTGTGGAAAGGGGCGATCAGGACGCCGCGATTGACCAGCGCGAGATGCAGCACCGCCTCCAGTTCCGGCCGGTGCGCGGCGGCGGCCTCGGCGCCGTTCCCAAGCGGCCCGGGCGCGCAGACGAACTCGACGCGCGCGCCGACCCTGACGACGTGCCAATCGAGCCCAGCCGCGGCGATGGCCTCGTCCAGCCCGGCGGCGAGACGGATGGCGAGCGCCTCCATGTGTTCGTATGCCGCGTCGGTCATCACCTCTTCGAGCATGGCACGCATCGCGGCGAACTGCAGCGGGTTCGCCGACAGCGTCGTGCCGATGCCCGAATGGCCGGCCGGCTTCGCCATCGCGTAGGCCGACCAGCGCTCCGCGATCTCCCCGGTCATGCCCCATATGCTGGCGGGGAGGCCGCCGGCGATCGGCTTGCCCAGCACGAACAGGTCGGGCTCCAGCCCGTGCCGGCGGGTGTAGCCGCCTCGCGCTGTCGAGATCGTGTGCGTCTCGTCGATCAGGAGCAGCGTGCCGGTCTCGCGCGTCGCCGCCCTGAGCGCTGCATGGAAGCCGGGCTCGGGCAGCACCATGCATGAATTGGTCATGACAGGCTCGGCGATGACGCAGGCCACGTCGCCCGCGCCGAGCGCTTCGCGGAGCGCTTCCGTATCGTTGAATTCGACGACGCGGGTACCGGCGCCGAGGTCGCGGAACTCGCCGGCGAGCCCCGGCCTGTTCACCGCCTGCCCGTCGCGCAAGGTGACGAACGTCTCGTCCACCGCGCCGTGATAGCAGCCGTTGAAGACGAGGATCTTCGGCCGGCCGGTGACCGCGCGCGCCACGCGCAGCGCGAAGCGGTTGGCGTCGCTCGCGGTCGTGGCGACCTGCCAGAAGGGCAGTCCGAAGGTTTCCGCCAGCATCGGCCCGACGGCCAGCGCATCCCCGCCCGGCAGCATGGTGGTCAGCCCGCCCCGTGACCGGGCCGCGATGGCGCGCGTCACCGGTTCCGGTGCGTGGCCGAACATGGCGCCCGTGTCGCCGAGGCAGAAATCGTCGAGCGCGATGCCGTCGATGTCGACGATGCGCGCGCCTTTCGCCTCCGAGACGACGAAGGGGAAGGGCATGGGCCAGTCGGCCATCCAGTGCATGGGAAGGCCGCCGAGGAAGCCCGCCGCCCCTTGGCCCATCGCGGCGCGCGAGCGGGGCCGGGCGGCCGCGTAGCGCTCTGCCTCGCGCATTCGCAGCGCGTGCAGCCGGGCGGCCGTGTCCGCCGTCCCGACATTGCCTGCCGCTGCCGTCGCGCCCTGCGCCATGTCACGGTTCCCTTGCCGATCAGGGTGATAGCCGTGGGCGCGCCGCGGTGCAATCGGCGGCAGGGGCGGCGATCGGGTGTTGCAATCGGCGCGGCATGCGACTATATCGCCGCATCGCTGCGCTCCCATCGTCTAGCGGTCCAGGACGCCGCCCTCTCACGGCGGAAACAGGGGTTCGATTCCCCTTGGGAGTGCCACTCCATCCCCCAGTCGTCGCGACCTGTCCCTTCCGATGCCCGGATCGTATCCGCGCATCGCGATCTTCCGTTTCCGCATGCGCCGATGCAGGCCTGGGGGGCGCTGCGAGCAGAACGCGTCGGCTACGGCCTCCATCGCGTATGTGATATCTTGAATCGCATCTGCATTGTTCGGTTGCCGCACAGATGGTCGTCTGTCACCAATGCCTGCGTCAGGAAGGCGGCCACATTCGTCCTTTCCGGCAGTCGTGCGGGAGGAAGCCGATGATACACGCGATATCGATGTGGAAACTGCCTGCCGGCGTAAAAGAAGAAGACTTCGAGAAGTGGTATAATGAAAAGCACGTCCCGGACGTGCGCGGGGCTTCTCCGAAGCTCCTGAAGTATGTGACCAACAAGGTCGTCGACAACAACCCCGGCTCATACTACCGCATGGCCGAATTCTATTTCGCCAGCGTCGATGACATGAACGAAGCCTTCGCCTCCGATGGCTGGAAGGCGGCCGTGGCGGATGCCGGACCATGGATCGACGGATCGATCCGCTGCTTCTTCGAATCGACCGTCCAGCTCGACAGGACCTGAGACCCGGTCGGGTTCTCGCGCGTGGCGCCCGCGCCGCCAGGCACCGCGCTCTACGAGGGCAGGGCAGTCAAGGGAGGCCAATTTGTCCGGTGAACTGCTGAAGCGCCCGCCCGCCATCCACCAGCGACGGATTGGCGACATCGTCGTTACGACCCTGCTGGACGGATATATCGACGTTCAGCCGGAGGTCTTCCTCAACATCGATGCCACGGATCTCGGCTACACGCTGGAGCGCGCCCATTGCGCGCGCACCCCCCGCATTACCGTCAACGCGTATCTCGTCCGTTCCGGCGGTCGCGTGGCCCTGGTCGAGGCGGGAACGGGAGCGTCGCTCGGCCCGACGCTGGGCTGGCTTCTCGACAATCTGGCGGCAGCAGGCGTGAGCGCCTCCGACATCGACACCGTGCTCCTGACGCACATGCACCCCGATCATTCGAACGGCCTGACGGCCGCCGACGGTTCGCTGAGCTTCCCGAACGCCCAGTTGCGCCTGCACGAAGACGAGCGGTCGCACTGGCTGAACGACGGCCGCAAGAACCAGGCACAAGGGCGCCAGGTGCTCTATTTCGACACCGCGCGCGCGCGGCTCAAGGCCTACGAACGGCAAGTGGCGACGTTCACCGGCGGCGAGGTGTTCCCCGGCGTCTTCGCGGAGCCGATTCCCGGACACACGCCCGGCCATACGAGCTACCGCATCAGTTCGGGCGGCGAGTCGATGCTTATCTGGGGGGACATCGTCCACAAGCCGGAAATCCAGATTCCGCGGCCGGAAGTCTCGACGACCATGGATACCGACCCGCTGCTTGCGATCTCGACGCGCAGGCGCGTCCTCGACATGGCCGCGACGGATGGTTTGCTGGTCGCCGGCATGCATATCGGCTTTCCCGGCTACGCGCATATCGAGCGCCACGCCGAGGGTTATCGGTTCCATCCGGCCGGCTGGGCCCTGGAGTCGTGAGCGACCGGTCGGCCCGCCGGTGGAGGTAGTCATCGCCGTCGCGCAAGCGAAGGGCACGGAAAATTCTGGGAGGAAAGTCATGAACAAGGTTCTCGATCACTGGAAAACGTCGCTGGCCGCAGGGTTGCTCGCCGCCGTCCTGGGCAGCGGCAGCGCATCAGCCGATACCTGGAAGTGCTACAGCTACATTCCCTCGCCAACCCATGTCGTCTACACCGGGATGGTGAAGGCGATGGAGCGCTTCAAGGAGGCGACCGGCGGCGCCATCGACTTCCGCTGCAATGTCGGCGGCTCGCTGCCGATCGACGGCAACAGCATCGTCCCGGCTCTGGACAACGGCCTGCTCGACTTCGCCAGCAGCGCCTTCAGCAGCGGCGTGATCCCGGTTTCGAGCATCTACGGCCTGCCAGGCCTCTTCGAGACACTGGACGAACTGGAAGCCGGTCTCGACGTCGTGTGGCCGACCCTCGAGGCGGAGTTCGAGAGGAACGGCTCGATCCTCGTCGGCAAGTACATCTATCCGCGGCAGGTCATCTGGTCGAAGGGTCCCGTGACGGTCCTGAAGGATCTCGAAGGCAGGAGCGTTCGTGTCGCCACCGTCGAGCATGCCGAGTTCGCGAAAGCGTTCGGCGCGGTACCGGTGACGACTCCGGCCGCGGAAGTGGCGCAGGCGCTGCAGCGGGGCATGGTGTCGGTCGTCTTTACGGCTGCATCGGGAGGCGGACGTCTGTGGATCGATTCGCTTGACCACACCAGCGACATCGGACCGAGCTTCGCGGTGAGCTACATCCTGGTCAGCAAGAAGAAGTGGGACACGCTGTCGGCCGAGCATCAGCAGCAGCTCAAGACGATCGCCTCCGAGGAAGGCGAAGCGATAACGGCGAGCATGATGAACGACAATGTCGCGGCGCGCGACGAGTTCATCGAGAAGAAAGGCCTGAAGCTGACGCCGGCCAGCGCGGAGCAGGAGGAAATCCTCAAGTCCACCATGATGCCCTACTGGGAGCGCTGGGCGAAGGAGCGTGGCGACACGGCGGTGAAGATGCTGGAGGACGTGCGCACCGCCCTCAAGAAGTGACGCAGCGCCATGATCGCGCGTATCGAGAGCCTGTTTCGCAGTGTCTCGCTGGGGGCCGCGGTCGTGGCCTCCCTTGCCCTCGTGGCAATGGTGCTTCTGATCGTGTTCGAAGTCGTCCAGAGGGCGCTCTTTTCACGCTCTCTCATGATGGTCGAGGAATATTCGGGGTACATGGTCCTGTGCGTGGTGGCACTTGGCGTGCCACTCGCCTTCTTCGAAGGTTCGCTGCTTCGGGTCGAGGTCTTCTACAGCCGGCTGAAGGCTCATTGGCGACGGTGGCTGCAGGCGCTCTATGATCTGGTCAGCCTCGCCTTCAGTGCGCTGATCTCATACTATTTCATCGTCTTCGCGCTCGGCAGCTACAACCGCCAGATCGTCGCTCCGACGCCGATGATGACGCCGATCTACATCCCGCAGTCGATCCTCGCCCTGGGGTTCGCGCTGCTCACATGCCTGCTGCTGTGGCGGCTGATCGCAGGGCTCGTTGCGCCCGCCGCCGAAAGCGATTCACCCGCGCAGGCGCCGACGACATGAGTACCGCACTTCTCGTTTCGCTCGGCAGCGCGGTGATGGTGCTCCTGCTTCTGGGCGGGATGTGGATTCCCTTCGCCATCGGTGTCGGCGGCATCCTGATGCTGGTGCTCTACGAGGGACCGTCGGCGTTGAACGCCCTCGGCTTCATCGCCTGGGGCAGCCTGAACTCGACGACGCTTAGCGCGGTTCCACTCTTCATCCTGATGGCCGAGATACTTCTGCGCAGCGGCGTCAGCAGCCGGTTCTACGACGGCCTGTCCAAGTTCAGCTGGGCACTTCCGGGGGGACTGATCCAGACGAACATCCTCGGCTGCGCGCTTTTTTCTGCGATATGCGGATCGAGCGTTGCGACGGCCGCCGCGATCGGCGGCGTCTCGTTGCCGCGCGCCCGGGAGGAGAACTACGACACCGCGATGTCCTGCGGCTCGATCGCGGCCGGCGGCACGCTCGGCATTCTGATCCCGCCCAGCATTCCGCTGATCATCTATGCGAGTTTCGCCGAAGTATCGATCGTCCAACTCTTTGCGGCGAGCATGCTGCCCGGCGTTCTGCTGACGATCATGTTCATGCTCTACGTGGCGGCGCGCGCGATCCGCAATCCATCGCTGGTGCCGAAAGGCGCGCGGCCGACCGCGGTCGGCGCCTATGTGCTGGGACTGGTCGAGGTCCTGCCGCTCTTCCTCCTCGTCGGCTGCGTGCTGGGGACCATCTACATGGGTATCGCCACGCCGACCGAAGCGGCGGCAGTGGGCGTCTTCGCCGCCACCGTCATCGCGGTGATCCTCGGACGACCGCCCCTGGGGGTCTACTACGTGGCAACGGTGACCGCGGTAAAAGTCAGCGCTTCGCTCCTGTTCATTACGCTGTCGGCCTACTTCTTCGCCTACGCGGTCGAGTCTACCGGTCTCGGCGTGACGCTGACGCAATGGGTCGTCGGGATGGAGCTCAACCGATATGTGTTCCTGGCGATCCTGATCATCATGTACGCGGTCATGGGGTGCGTCATCGACAGCATCGGCATGATCGTCCTGACCGTTCCGATCCTCATACCCATCCTCATCGAGATGCAGTTCGATCTGCTGTGGTTCGGCGTGATCCTTATCGTCGTCGTCGAGCTCGGCCTCATCACGCCGCCGATGGGCATAAACCTCTTCGTCGTGCAGTCGATTGCCAAGGTCGGCATCGGGACCGTCATCAGAGGCATCTACCCATATTATTTCGTCATTGCGCTCTTCGTCGCGCTGCTGATCGCATTTCCCGAGATCGCGCTTTGGCCGGTGGCCTTCCTGCGGTAGACACTGCAAGGAGCGACAAGGATCACCTGCCACCACCTGGAAGCTGCGGATGCCGATCAGCGTTCTCGTCACCGGCTTTTCCGTGTTTCCCGGCGCTCCCGTCAATCCGACCGAGGCGCTGGTCGGCTGGTTCGCCGAGCGACGGCCCGATCTCGGGTCCGATGTCACGGTGACGACGGGGCTGCTCGACACGGCCTTCGGCTCGATACGCCGGCAACTCGGCGAAATCGCCGCGACGGCGCGGCCAGACATCGCGATCCATTTCGGGCTGGCCCGGGGCGCGCGCGGCTTCCGGCTGGAAGGCGTGGCGCACAACCGGGTAGCCACGGCCTCGCCCGACGTGACCGGCGCCTGCGCCGTCTCCGGCCGCATCTGCGACGGTGCGGACGCGATCGCCTCGAGCCTGCCCGTCGCGGAGATCGCCAGACGGCTCTCCGAGCGCGGCTTGGCGCACGAGGTTTCCAGCGACGCCGGCGACTATCTGTGCAACCTCGCCTTCTATCTTTCCGTGGCACATCTGGTCGACGGCCTCAGCGCGGCGCAGGCCGGGTTCGTGCACGTGCCGTACCTCGCCAGCCAGCTCGCCGCGCTGGGCGAGGCCGACGCGTCGGTGCCGCGTCTTTCGGAGGACGAGCTCTGGGAGGGCGCCGTCGTCATCGTCGAGACGGCGATCTCGTTCGCGCGGCGGCGACTCGATCGCTGACCGACGCCGTGGCCCGGGATCCGGAACGGTGATCCGGCGATCATGGTTAGTGAAGCCTTAATCCTTGCCCGTCACATTGGCCGCTACTGTTTCCGGTGGAGGGCATTCCGGGGTGACGGGGCGCAACATGGGCCGCACGCCATCTTCGACGATACGCGATTCCGAAACGGGTGCGCGAGCGCCCGCTGGCGACATGCTGGCCCGGGAGGAGTTCGCTGCCGACGTGGAGGCGCTCCTCGCCATCGGCGTCGACTGGACATGGGCGACTGATGCCCAGCACCGCTTCACCTCGATCTCCAAGGGCTTCGAACGCGCGACGGGCATCGCGCCGGAGCGTATCATCGGCCGCTCACGCTTCGGACTCATGCGCCGCGCCGCGCTCAACGACCCGCGCCTGGCCGCCCACGTGGCCGACCTCGAGGCGCATCGTTCGTTCCGGGACCACGTGTACGAGATAGAGGGCGCGCATGCCACGTGCCGCCAGGTGGCGGCGTCCGGCTATCCGGTCTTCGATGCGGACGGCGCGTTCCTCGGCTATCGCGGGACGGGGCGCAACGTCACGTCCCTGATGCGCATGGCGCAGGCAGGCGCCGGCACGTCCCAGATTCCGCGCGCCGCGCTGGCCGCCGTGACGGTCGAGACGGACGCGGAGCGCCTGATGGCCGCGCTCAACGTCATGGCGGATGCGTTCTGCTACTATGACGACCGGGATCGACTCGTTCTCTACAACGAGGCCTTCACGACGATCTATGGCGGCCTCGCCGACGTGATCCGCCCGGGAACCACCTTTGTAGAGATCATCGACGCGGGGCTGGAGCGCGGCCTGTGGATCACTGCGCCGCTGTCGGCCGGGGAGTGGCGCGCCGGCGTACTGGCCGCGCGCCAGGAAGGGGCGAGCGTCAGCCATCTGCGCTTCGCCGACGGTCGCTGGATACTGCGACGCGACATGCGGACCGACGATGGCGGCCACATGGGCATCTGTACCGACATCACGGAGCTCAAGGACCACGAAGGCGAGATCGAGGCGGCGAGGCAGGACGCCGAAGCCGCTCGCCAGCGGCTCCAGACCGCCATCGACGCGCTGTCGGACGGTTTCGTGCTGTGGGACCGGGACGACGTGCTGGTGGCCTGCAACGCGGCCTTCAGGCGACAGTTCTCCTTCCTGCCGCAGCTTCAGCCGGGCCGGCGCTTCGACGAGATGTTCCTGGATTTCGCGCGATCGGGGATCGTCGCCGAGGCGGTCGGCCGCGAAGAGGAATGGGTGGCGGAACATTCGGCCAGGCGCGCGCAGGAACTCGACCAGGAGATCGTCTTCCAGACCCATGAAGGGCGCTGGATGCTACGGCGGGACACGCTGACGGCGGCGGGAGACCGCGTCGGCATCCGCACCGACATCACGCAACTGAAGACGCACGAGGCCGAGATAGAGCGCGCCAACGCCCATGCGCGGCAGATGCTGGCCGACATGCAGCGCACCGTCGACGCCATGAAGATGGGGGTCGTGCTGCTCGACGCCGACATGCGCGCCGAGATCATCAACAAGGCATTTTATCACATCTGGCGCCTGGAGATCGGCGACGTCGAGGTCGGCTGCCACTTCCGGGCGCTGATGGACATCAACCGCCACAACGGCATCTACGACATCGCCGAGAAGGACTGGGACGCCTACGTCCAGTCCAGGCTCGCCGAGATCGCGGCGGGAGACGTGGCGCCGCGGGAGTTCCGCCGCGCCGACGGGCGGACGCTGATCTACTCGGTGACCGAGCTGTCCGGGGGCAAGCGGCTCGTCTGCTACTACGACGTCTCCGAGATGAAGGCGCGCGAGACGGAGGCCGAGGAGGCGCACCGGCAGCTCGAGACCGTCATCGAATCGCTGCCGGCGGGCGTCGTCATCTACGACCGCAACGACCGCTTCGTGCTGGCCAACCGGCAGATCCACGATTCGCTGCCCGCCATGGTCCCGACCATGCGTCCCGGTGCGCCGCTCAGGGAGGCGCTGGAGGCCGCGCACGACGCCGGCTATTTCCGCACCAGCGGCAATGCCGAGCTCGATCGCCTCTACGACACGGACAGGGAAGCCTGGCTGGACGCGTATCTGCGCAAGAACCGCGAGGCGCGGACGAGCTTCGAGCGGCTCAATCCCGACGGGCGCTGGTACCAAGTCTACGACACGCGCACGCCGGACGGCACCTTCGTCGGCGTCCGGGTCGACATCACCGAGCTGAAGAACCGCGAGAAGGCGCTGCAAACCAGCATGCGCCAGATCGACCTGTTCCGGCAGGTGCTCGACGAGCTGCCGGTCGCCGCCTACATCAAGGGCGACGGCCTGGCGCTGGAATTCGTCAACAAGGCGTGGTGCGCGCTCACCGGCATCGAGAAGGAGGATGCCACGGGCCGCACCGACGCCGATCTGTTCGGCCACCAGGGCGGAGGCTCGGCGCTGCTCGATGCGGAGGTGCTGGCTTCCGGCGTCGCCACCGAGACCGAGCAGACCGTCACCCGGCAGGACGGCGTCATGCGCCAGGTGATCGCGCGCAAGCGCAAGCTCCAGGCGCTGGACGGCTCGATCCGGCTGATCGGTTCGCATGCGGACGTTACCGAGATCAAGAAGCGCGAGGCAGAACTCGAACTCGCGCAGCGCCAGGCCGTGCTCGCGGACCGGGCGAAGTCGGAATTCCTCGCCAATATGAGCCACGAGATACGCACGCCGATGAACGGCGTGCTGGGAATGGCCGAACTGCTCGCGAAGTCCGATCTCGACCCGAAGCAGCGCACCTTCACCGACATCATCGTGAAGTCCGGCAACGCGCTGCTCACCATCATCAACGACATCCTCGACTTCTCCAAGATCGACGCCGGACAGCTTGTGCTCGATCCGGCGCCGTTCCATCTCGGCGAGGCGATCGAGGACGTCGCGGCGCTGATCGCGACGCGGGCCAAGGAGAAGGACCTCGAACTCATCGTGCGGATCGATCCGGTGTTGCCGGAAATGATCGTGGGGGATGTCGGCCGCATTCGCCAGATCGTCACGAACCTGATGGGCAACGCGGTCAAGTTCACCGATTCCGGCCATGTCCTCGTCGACGTGACCGGTGTCATGGAAGACGAGATCGCGCGGCTCCACTTCGCCATCACGGACACCGGCATCGGCATCCCCGGCGAGAAGCTGAAGCTGGTCTTCGAGAAATTCAGCCAGGTCGACACGTCGTCGACCCGTCGCCACGAGGGGACGGGGCTGGGGCTCGCAATAACGTCGCGGCTTGTCGAGATGATGGGCGGCGAGATCGGCGTCTCGAGCGAGGAGGGCGTGGGATCGACCTTCTGGTTCACGCTGGAGTTGCCGCGCGCCGACATGGAGACGCCGCGCGCCGTGGCGCCGATAGACGTCTTCGGCTCGAGGATCCTCGTCATCGACGACAATTCCGTCAATCGCGCGATCCTGATGGAGCAGATGAGCGCATGGTCCTTCGACGCCTGCGCGGCGAATGACGGTGCCGAGGGCCTTCGCGTCCTGGAGGCGATGGGCCGGCTCGGCCTCAGACCCGACTGCATCGTGCTCGACTACCAGATGCCGAACATGACGGGTGCCGACGTCGCGCGTATCATCCGCGAATCCGACGATTTCGCGACCACGCCGATCGTCATGCTTACCTCCGTCGACCAGTCCCTGTCGAAGCTCAGATACCGCGATCTCGGCATCGACGCGCAGCTCATCAAGCCGGCCCGCTCGTCGGCGCTACTGGAAACGATCGTCAACGCGATCCAGCGCGACCGCATGCGGCAGGCCGACGAGACGGCCACCGAGATCTTCGCGACCGCGCCGGCGATACCGACCGAGACGGATCATCCCCCGGCGGAGCCGCGTCGCGTGCTCACATCGGATGCCGCGCCCGCCGACAGCCGCGTCGACATCCTCGTGGCCGAGGACAACGAGGTGAACCAGCTCGTCTTCACGCAGATCCTCGCCGAGACGGGACTGACCTTCGAGATCGTGGGCAATGGCCGGCTCGCCTGCGAGAAGGCGGCGCAGATGCGGCCGCGCATGATCCTCATGGACGTGTCCATGCCGGAGATGAGCGGGCTGGAGGCGACCGCCGCGATCCGGCGCGCCGAAAGCGGGACCGAGCACCACGTTCCCATCGTCGGCGTGACCGCGCATGCGCTCAAGGGCGACCGCGACCGGTGCCTGGAAGCGGGGATGGACGACTATCTGTCCAAGCCGATCAGCCCGAGGGCCCTGCTCGACAAGGTCGAGCACTGGCTGGGCGGGCATCGCGAGAGCAGCCTGGCCAGCGCCTGAACATCCTCCTTCATTAGCCGGCAATTCATAGCCAGCCATCTGGCGGCGTCGGTCTGCGCGAGGACTTCGTGCGGGCATGACAGCACTGACATGAAACTGTCATCCGACTGTAATAAACGAGCCTTAAGGCCACTCGCGGCGCAAGGCAGCGCCAAGACGGATTTCCGAACAGGAGTAGGCTCAATGAACAGAATGATCCTTTCGTCGGCCGTGGCCGCTGCAACCATCGTGGCGTCGCTCGGCACTGCGGCGGCGCGCGACCAGGTCAAGGTCGTCGGGTCCTCGACCGTGTTTCCCTACAGCCAGGCGGCCGCGGAAGAGTTCGCCAACAAGACGGGCAAGGCGGCCCCGGTGGTCGAGTCCACCGGTACGGGCGGCGGCTTCAAGGCGTTCTGCGGCGGCGTCGGCCCCGACTTCGCCGACATCACCGGCGCATCGCGTGCCATGAAGGACTCGGAGATCAAGCTCTGCACCGACAACGGGGTGACCGACATCACCGAAGCCCTGATCGGCTATGACGGCATCTCGATCGCCCATGCGTCGAGCGCCGCCGACTTCGATCTGACCGAGGAACAGATATTCAAGGCGCTGGCCGCCGAACTTCCGGACGGCAATGGCGGGTTCGTCGCCAATCCGAACAAGCTATGGTCCGACATCGACCCGGCCCTGCCGTCGATCGGTATCATCGCGTTCGGCCCGCCGCCGACCTCAGGTACGCGCGACGCGTTCGTCGAACTGGTCATGCATGATGGCTGCTCCGGCCTGCCAGGCATGAAGGAGCTCAAGGAGAGCAGCGCGGACAAATGGAACGAGGTGTGCTCGCGCATGCGCCAGGACGGGCCCTTCGTCGAAGCCGGCGAGAACGACAACCTGATCGTGCAGCGCCTCGAATCCGATCCGAACGCCATCGGCATCTTCGGCTACTCGTTCCTCTACGAGAACTCCGACAAGCTCAAGGCGGTCAAGGTCAATGGCGTCGAGCCGACCTTCGACACGATCGCCGACGCCTCCTATCCGGTGTCGCGTCCGATCTACTTCTACATCAAGAACCAGCACCGCGACGTCATTCCCAACATGGACGATTTCCTGATGGAGTACGTCTCGGACGAGGCCCTCAGCGCGGACGGCTACCTCGCCGAGCGCGGTCTCACCCCGCTTTCGGACGAGCGCCGGGCCGAAGTGCAGAAGGCCGTCGCCGACAAGAAGAAGCTCGGTTCGTGATCTGAACCGGACGGATGGCCGCCCGCCGATAGGCGGGCGGCCATGTCCACCGACTGGACGAGGGACCGCGCGGGGATCACATGGCGGGCTATCTGATCGGCTTCATGGCGCTTGCCGCGTTCGTCTCGGCCGTATTCGGCGCCTGGCGCGCCCGCGCCAAGCGCGACGCCGCGGCCGAAAAGACCCATTCGCGACCGATCTACCATGGTTTGAATGCCGCGATCTGGACCGGCGTGCCGGCCTTCGTCTTCCTGCTGCTGTGGCTCTTCCTAGAGAGCAGCGTCGTCAACGCGCTGGTTCTGTCCGGATACCCCGGCGCCGATCAGCTTTCCGGTTCGGAGCGCAACCTGCTGATCAGCGAGATCCGGCAGGTGGCAGGCGGCACGGTGTTCCGCGAGCCGTCGCCGGAGGTTCTCGCCGCCGTCGAGCATTTCCGGACGCTCCAGCAACTCGCCGTATGGGCCCTGGTGGCCGTCACGGCCGCGCTCGTGGGCATCGGCGCCTATTTCGGTTTCCGTGTCGTGGAGCACCGCTTCCGGGCCAGGCACAGCGTCGAGCGTTCCGTGACCTGGTTCATGATGTTCTCCTCGCTGGTGGCGATCCTGACCACGGCGGGCATCGTCGGCTCGCTCGTCTACGAGGCGCTGCAGTTCTTCGCGCGGGTGCCGGTGACCGAGTTCCTGTTCGGGCTGCGCTGGGAGCCGCAGATCGCAATCCGCGCCGACCAGGTCGCCGGACAGGGCGCCTTCGGCATGATCCCGGTCCTGTTCGGCACGCTCGTGATCTCGGCGCTGGCAATGGCGGTGGCGGTGCCGACCGGGATCCTCTCGGCGATCTACCTCACCGAATATGCCGGCGAGAGGTTTCGCGCCGTGGTCAAGCCGATGCTGGAAATACTCGCCGGCATTCCGACCATCGTCTACGGCTTCTTCGCCGTGCTGACCGTGGCCCCGGCGATCCGCAGCCTCGGGCTTTCGCTCGGCATCGAGGCATCGCCGAACAGCGCGCTGGCGGCCGGCGGTGTGATGGGCGTCATGATCATTCCGTTCATCTCGTCGCTCTCCGACGACGCTTTCGCCGCGGTGCCGCGCGCCATGCGCGACGGCTCCTATGCGCTCGGCGCCACCAAGGGGGAGACGATCCGCAAGGTTCTGCTTCCGGCGGCCTTGCCGGGCATCGTCGGCGGCGTGCTCCTGGCACTGAGCCGCGCCATCGGCGAGACGATGATCGTGGTCATGGCGGCGGGTCTGATCGCCAAGATGACGCTGAACCCGTTCGATTCCGTGACCACGGTCACGGTGCAGATCGTCACGCTGCTGATCGGCGACAGCGAATTCGACAATCCGAAGACGCTTGCCGCCTTCGCGCTCGGGCTGATGCTGTTCATCATCACGCTCGGCCTGAACCTCATCGCGCTCCGCACGGTGCGCAAATATCGCGAGAGATACTGATGGCGTCCGTTTCAGACGGTTCGAGACTGCCTGCGCAGGCCACGTCCGTCGCCTGGAAGTCCGACGCGATGGCCGCCCGACGCAAGGCGCGCTACGCCGCAGATCGGCGGCTCCAGATCTACGGCATGGTGGCGATCGGCTTCGCGCTAGGCTTCCTCGCCATCCTCGTCGCGACCCTCACCTTCACGGGCTACCGCGCATTCACCCAGACGATGGTCTCGGTCGAGATCGACTTCTCCAATGCCGCCATCGACCGCGAAAATCCGTTCGAGTCGAACTGGCGCGCGATCTTCCGCCAGGCGATGCTCGACGATGTCGGCGAACTGTCGCGACAGGAAGAGCGCGACTATTTCTCGATGTTCACCTCGTCGGCTCCGTTCCTGATCCGCGACCAGATCATCGCCAACCCGTCGATCCTCGAAGGGCGCGCACGCTTCGTCGTGCCGATGGCCGATCCACTCGACCAGCTCGCCAAGGGACAGGTCAATACCAGCCTACCCGAGAACCAGCGGCGGGTGAACGACAAGCAGGTCGAACTGTTCAACGATCTCAAGGCGAGCGGCGCCATCACCCAGCCCTTCAACTGGGGGCTCTTCTTCAACTCCGACAGCCGCTTTCCCGAACTCGCAGGTCTTGCCGGTGCGATCTCGGGTTCCTTCTGGGCGCTGCTCGTCTGCTTCCTTATCTCCTTCCCGATCGGCATCGCCGCCGCGATCTATCTGGAGGAGTTCGCGCCGAAGAACCGCATCACCGACATCATCGAGATCAACATCAACAACCTTGCGGCGGTGCCGTCTGTCGTGTTCGGCCTGCTCGGCCTCGCCGTCTTCCTCGGCGTTTTCGGCCTGCCGCGTTCGGCGCCGCTGGTCGGCGGCATGGTGCTGTCGCTGATGACCCTGCCGACGATCATCATCGTGACGCGGGCCGCGCTCACCTCCGTTCCGTCGTCGATCCGCGAGGCCGCACTGGGAATCGGTGCGTCCAAGCACGAGGTGATCTTCCATCACATACTGCCGCTTGCCATGCCGTCGATCATGACCGGCACGATCATCGGCTTGGCGCAGGCGCTCGGCGAGACAGCGCCGCTGCTGCTGATCGGCATGAACGCCTTCATCACCAGTCCGCCGGCGGGGGTTTTCGAAGCATCCACCGCGTTGCCGACGCAGATTTACATCTGGGCGGACAGCCCCGAGCGAGGCTTCGTGGCACGGACATCGGCCGCGATCCTGGTGCTGCTCGGCTTCCTGGTGGTCATGAACGCGATCGCGATATTCCTGCGGCAACGCTTCGAGCGGCGCTGGTAGAGGAGAAAGAGGACATGAACATGCTGACCGACGCAGCGACCGAACAGAGACTGGCACCGGTGACCCAGACCCATCGCACGAAGATGCGTGGGCGCGATGTGACCGTCCACTACGGCCAGAAGCAGGCGCTGTTCGATGTCAATCTCGACATCGGCGAGAAGCAGGTGACCGCCCTGATCGGGCCCTCCGGCTGCGGCAAATCCACGTTCCTGCGCTGTCTCAACCGGATGAACGACACGATCGACATCGCTCGCATCGGCGGGGAGATAACGCTGGACGACGAGGACATCTACGACCCGAAGATCGACGTGGTGGAGCTGCGCGCACGGGTGGGCATGGTCTTCCAGAAGCCGAACCCGTTCCCCAAGTCGATCTACGAGAACGTCGCCTACGGTCCCAAGATCCATGGCCTGACCAGGAGCAAGGCCGACCTGGACATGGTCGTCGAGTCGAGCCTTCAGAAGGCCGCGCTCTGGAACGAGGTGAAGGAACGGCTGCACGAACCGGGCACCGGTCTGTCGGGCGGCCAGCAGCAGCGCCTGTGCATCGCGCGTGCCATCGCGGTTTCGCCGGAAGTGATCCTGATGGACGAACCCTGCTCCGCCCTCGACCCGATCGCCACGGCCAAGATCGAGGAGCTCATCGACGAGCTGAAACAGAACTACACGATCGTCATCGTCACCCATTCGATGCAGCAGGCGGCCCGCGTTTCCCAGCGCACGGCGTTCTTCCATCTCGGCTATCTGGTCGAGGAGGGCGCGACGGACATGATGTTCACCAGCCCCGCCGACAAGCGCACGCAGGATTACATCACCGGGCGCTTCGGATAGCACCGCTCTCGCGCGAGGACCCAGCCATGGGCGAACACACAGTCACCTCCTTCGACGAAGATCTCGGGCACATCGACCGCCTGCTGCGCGACATGGGCGACCTCGCGCGCTCGATGGTCGACGGGGCAGCCCGGGCGCTGGTCCTGTCGGATCCGGCGCTCGCGCAGCGCGTCGTCTCGGACGACACGGTCATGGACGCCAAGCAGCGCGAACTGGACGACCGGGCAATCACCCTGATCGCCAAGCGCCAGCCGATGGCCCAGGACCTGCGCTCGGTCGTCGGGTCGATCCGCATCGCGGCCGATCTCGAGCGGATCGGCGACCTCGCCAAGAACATCGCCAAGCGCGTCGGCGCGGTGGGTCAGGGGCCAGCGCCACGCCAGCTCGGTCATTCGATAGAGGCGATGGCGGCGCTGGTGCTCGACCAGGTTTCCGGCGTCGTCGCACTGCATGCCGAGCGCGACGCCGAGGCGCTCAGGGCGCTGCGCGCGGATGACGAGAAGATCGACATCCAGTACACGGCCGTGTTCCGCGAACTGCTCACCTACATGATGGAGGATCCGCGCAACATCACGTCGTGCACGCACCTCCTGTTCTGCGCCAAGAACCTGGAGCGTATCGGTGACCACGTGACGAACATCGCCGAGAATGCATTCTACATGATGACGGGCACGCAGCTTCCCTCGCATCGTCCGAAGCTGGACGAGACGTCGGTGACGAGCCTGGCGGGCTGAGGACGGGAAATCCGATGATCGCACCGAAGATCATGGTGGTGGAGGACGAGGAGCCGCTCTGCGTCCTGCTGCGCTACAATCTTGAGGCGGAAGGCTACCAGGTCGAGATCATCAACCGGGGCGACGAGGCCGAGCTGCGCCTGCAGGAAAACGTCCCCGACCTGCTCGTGCTCGACTGGATGGTGCCGGCGGTATCGGGCATCGAGCTGTGCCGCCGGCTCAGGATGCGGCCGGAGACAGAGCGCCTGCCGATCATCATGCTGACGGCGCGCGGTGAGGAGAGCGACCGCGTGCGCGGCCTGTCGACCGGCGCGGACGACTATCTCGTCAAGCCCTTCTCGACGCCCGAATTCATCGCCCGGGTGCGCGCGCTGTTGCGGCGATCCAAGCCGGAAGTGCTTTCGTCGGTGCTCAAGGTAGGGGACATCGTGCTCGACCGCGAGGCGCATCGCGTCTATCGCCGCAAGTCGGAGATCAAGCTCGGGCCGACCGAGTTCCGCCTGCTTGAATTCATGATGCAGCATCCCGGCCGCGTCTTCTCGCGCTCCCAGCTTCTCGACAATGTCTGGGGCGAGACGATCTACATCGACGAGCGTACCGTGGACGTGCACGTCGGGCGGCTGCGCAAGGCCGTCAACAACGGCCGCATGCCCGACGTGATCCGCACGATCCGCGGCGCCGGCTACGCCATCCGCGAGGCGTAGCGCCGGGTCGCGCGCGGCGGCGTTCCCCCGGCGCCGGCGAGGCGGCCGGCCGCGACCACGGCTTCGTCGACGTCGAGAAGGGCGCGCATGGCGCTGCCATGGCGCATCAGCGACAATTCGTCGGCGATCGTCTCGAACTGGACGTCGCCGCCGTGCTCGCCGCCCGCCGTCCGGGCCAGCGCGTCGCGCAGCGGCGCTTCCACGAGGTCGAATGCTTCCGCGCCGGCCCCGACCAGTGCCACGGGGGCGGGATCGAACAGCGCGAAGATCGAGCCGAGACCGAACCCGATGGCCTCGCCGGCGCGCGCGAAGGCAAGGCGTTCGGGCGCCGATCCGGCGCGCGCGCGCGCCGCCAGCGCCTGCATCTCGCCATGGGTCAGGTCTTCGGCGGGGGCGGCGTCCTCCGCAAGCCCGCCTGCCGCGCGCCATATCGCGTAATTGCCCGCATAGGCCTCGATACAGCCCCGCCGGCCGCAACGGCAAAGCGCGCCGTCGGGACGGTGGGTCATGTGGCCGAACTCGCCGCCGGACGACCGCGTGCCGGAGAACCGCCTGCCCTGGTGGACCAGCCCCATGCCGATGCCGTCGGACAGGAGGACGACGATGAAGTTCTCACCATAGCGCGCCGGGTCGCGCCATCTCAGCGCCTCGGCCATCATGTTGCAGTCGTTCTCCACGGTCGCATCGATGCCGAGCGCGGTTTCCAGCGCCGCCGCGAAACCGACCTCCTGCGCCGGCGTGATCGGCGACCAGACCATGGTCCGCCCGACGCGATCGGTGACGCCCTGGACGGCGAGCGCGATCCTTTGCACCGCCATGGGTCCGGCGGCGTGGCGCTCGAGCAGGCGGGCAACGCCGCCCACGACCGCGTCGGTCACGGCGGCGGCGTCCATCGACTGCGTGCGCAGCCGCTGCGCCTCCTCCGCGACCACCTCGCCACGGTAGTCGACGAGCGCCACCGACAGCCGGTTGAGCGACAGGCAGGCCGCGACCACCGCCGCAGCACCCGGCCTGAGTTCGAGGCCGACCTGCGGCCGGCCGCGCCTGACGCCCGCGGCCACGGGCTGGCCCGTCTCGATCACGGCACCCTCGGCGATGAGGTCGGCGGCGATTGCCGAGATGGTCGCGTGGCTGAGGCCGGTCACCGCCGCGATCTCGGTGCGCGAGGGCTGGCGGAGCCGGCGCAGCGCGGCGATGACCGCTGCGCGGTTGCGCCGTCTGAGGTCGTCCGGTCTGGAACCCTTCACGATTGCACGACGACACGTGACGACGCGGCGAAACCCGTCCGCCCGGGCAGCGACGGCCCTGCAACCGAAGTCGTCACGAACTGCCTCCCTGCCACGGGCGCGCCCGCGGCCTTCCCATGCGCCGATTATTGACAGACGGGGCGCCCTGAGTCACTATTTTTTCGAGGTTCGAAAAAAAGAACTTCGTCATGCACCGGTGGTGCGCGCACGCCCCGTAGCCGGGGCGCAGGGAGGAAATCATGAGGAAATTCGCAGCCGCCATGATGGCGGGCGCTGCCATGACGCTGACGCTGGCCGTGGACGCCGGCGCGGAAGGCAAGGTCATCGGCGTCTCCTGGTCGAACTTCCAGGAAGAGCGCTGGAAGACCGACGAGGCCGCCATGAAGGCGGCGATCGAGGCCGCGGGCGACCGCTACGTATCGGCAGACGCCCAGTCCTCGGCCGCCAAGCAGCTAACCGACGTGGAGGCGCTGATCGCGCAGGGCGCGAATGCGCTCATCATCCTGGCGCAGGACGCCTCGGCAATCGGCCCGGCGGTCGAGAAGGCCGTCGACGAGGGCATTCCGGTGGTGGCCTACGACCGCCTGATCGAGAACGCGGAAGCCTTCTACCTGACTTTCGACAACATGGAGGTCGGACGGCTGCAGGCGAGCGAAGTGTTCAAGGTGGCGCCGGAGGGCAACTACGTCTTCATCAAGGGCTCGTCGGCCGACCCGAACGCCGATTTCCTGTTCGCCGGCCAGATGGAAGTGCTCAAGGAGGCCATCGATTCGGGCAAGATCAAGTCGGTGGGCGAGGCCTATACCGATGGCTGGCTGCCGGCCAACGCCCAGCGCAACATGGAACAGTTCCTCACCACCAACAACAATGAGGTGGACGCGGTCGTGGCCTCCAACGACGGCACCGCCGGCGGCGCCATCGCCGCGCTCGAGGCCCAGGGGCTGGCCGGCAGCGTGCCCGTCTCCGGCCAGGACGGCGACCATGCGGCGCTGAACCGCGTGGCGCTGGGGACGCAGACGGTCTCGGTCTGGAAGGACGCGCGCGAACTGGGCAAGGCGGCCGCCGAGATCGCCACGCAGCTCGCCGACGGCAAGGCGATGACCGAAATCGCAAACGTCACCACCTTCAAGACGCCCGGCGGTATCGACATGAACTCCGTCTTCCTCGCTCCCCAGCCGATCACCCGGGAAAACCTCAACGTCGTCATCGACGCGGGATGGGTGAGCAAGGACGTGGTCTGCCAGGGGGTCGCGGCCGGCTCGGTCGCCGCCTGCAACTGAAGATCCTGCACCGGCGTCCGCGGCGAACCGGCCGCGGACGTTCCAAGGGGCGGGGGTTGCGTGTAAGCTGGCTGAACGCACCATCGGGGCGGGACGGTGCGCGGGGAGGTCTTCATGTCCGACGTGGCGTCCGACGCGCCGCTTGACCGGGCCCGGGCCAGCGAGTCCGGCGCGGTCGGCAGGTTCCTGCGCGCAACCGAACTCGATACGCGCATGCTCGGCATGGTCGCCGCGCTCGTCATCATATGGATCGGCTTCCACATCCTGTCCGGAGGGCTCTTCCTCACTCCGCGCAACTTGTGGAACCTGTCGGTCCAGTCGGCTTCCGTCGCCGTCATGGCGACCGGCATGGTGCTCGTCATCGTCACCCGCAACATCGACCTGTCGGTCGGCTCGATACTGGGCTTCGTCGGCATGGTCATGGGCGTGGTGCAGGTGGAGCTCCTCCCGCAGTATCTCGGCTTCGGCCATCCGGCCATCTGGATCATCGCGCTTCTGGCGGGCCTGCTCGTCGGCGCCGCGATCGGCGGGCTGCACGGCTACATCATCGCCTATCTGGGCGTACCGGCATTCATAGTCACGCTCGGCGGCCTGCTGATCTGGCGCGGCATGGCGTGGTGGATGACTTCCGGCCGCACGGTTGCGCCCATGGACCCGACGTTCAGGCTGATGGGCGGGGGTTCGGAGGGCTCCATCGGATCGTTCTGGAGCTGGGTGATCGGCATCGTGGCCTGCCTCGCCGTCGCCGTGGCGCTGGCCAATGGCAGGCGGCAGCGCAAGCGGTTCCGCTTTCCGCTGCGACCCGTCTGGGCGGAGGTGCTGCTGGGCGCGGTCGCGGGCGTGCTCATCCTCGGCGCGGTATGGGTCGCCAACGCCTATCCGTGGCCGGCGGCGATCGTGCGCCGCTACGCGCAGGCGAACGACATCACGGTGCCCGAGGGCGGCCTCTTCATCTCGCACGGAATCGCCATTCCGGTGCTGATCGCGATCGCCGTGGGGCTCGTCATGACCTTCCTGGCGCGGCGCACGCGTTTCGGACGCTATGTCTTCGCGATCGGAGGCAACCCGGAAGCGGCCGAGCTCGCCGGCATCAAGACGCGCTGGACGATCATGAAGATCTTCATGCTGATGGGGGTGCTGGCGGCCATCGCGGCGGCGATCTCGACGGCGCGGCTCAACGCGGCCACCAACGCCCAGGGTACGCTCGACGAGCTGCTCACCATCGCGGCGGCCGTCATCGGCGGCACGTCGCTCGCGGGCGGGCTCGGCACGATCGCCGGGGCGATGCTTGGGGCGGTTCTGATGCAGTCGCTGCAGTCGGGCATGGTGCTGCTCGGCGTCGACTCGCCCCTGCAGAACATCGTCGTCGGGCTGGTGCTGGTCGTGGCAGTCTGGCTCGACACGCTCTACCGCCGCAGGCTCGGCTAGGGAGGGAGCGATGACCAGTTCCTCGGCACCCCTCGTGGAGATGAAGAACATCTCCATCTCATTCGGCGGCATCCATGCCGTCGACGACGCTTCCGTCGATCTCAATGGCGGCGAGGTGGTCGCGCTGCTGGGCCATAACGGGGCAGGCAAGTCGACACTGATCAAGATCCTGTCTGGCGCCTATCGCCGCGACGCCGGAACGATCCTGGTCAATGGCGAGGAAGCGAACATATCCAATCCGCGCGACGCCAAGAAATACGGCATCGAGACGATCTACCAGACGCTCGCGCTCGCCGACAATGTGGACGCCGCGGCCAATCTCTTCCTCGGGCGCGAACTGATGTCGCCCTGGGGCACGCTCGACGACGTCGCGATGGAGGCCGAGACGCGCAAGGTCATGGGTCGGCTCAATCCGCGCTTCCAGAGGTTCAAGGAGCCCGTGGTCAAGCTGTCGGGCGGCCAGCGGCAGTCGGTCGCGATCGCCCGGGCCATCCATTTCAACGCCCGGATCCTGATCATGGACGAGCCGACCGCGGCGCTGGGCCCGCAGGAAACCGCGCAGGTGGGCGAACTGGTCAAGCAGCTCAAGGCAGACGGCATCGGCATATTCCTCATCAGCCACGACATCCACGACGTGTTCGACCTGGCCGACCGGGTGACGGTGATGAAGAACGGCCAGGTGGTGGGAACCGCGCGCACCGGCGACGTCACGAAGGACGAGGTGCTCGGCATGATCATCCTCGGCAAGTGCCCGGCCGGCGCCCGGCCCGGACCCGGCGCGATGGCCGCTGTGGCCTGATCGCCTCACCGGCGACCAAATGCTGCGCGGCGTGATTGCATCGCGCGCCCGAGCCGTTAAGAAATGCGGTCCGTTGTCGATTCCGGGGCCAGGTTGCGTTGAGGAAATATCTGCCGGCCGCCGTGTTCCTGTCGGTTGCCGCCGCGTCGCTCGGAACGGCGGGCTACTCCTATCTCGCCGCCCAGGAAGCGGGGCGGATCAAGTTCGAGGCAGCGGCCGACGACGCGATGAACCGCATCGAGGCGCGGCTCGAGATGCACCTGGCGCTGCTGAGGGCGACGCTGTCGCTTTTCGAGGCGAACCAGGGGGGCGTGACGCGCGCCGAGCTCGACCGCTTCGTCACCGGCCTCAACATCGAACGCCGTTATCCCGGAATCCGGGGGATCGGCTTCGCGCGGGCGATCGAGCCGGGCCAGGAGGAGATCGCCGAGGCGGAGATGCGCCGCTATCAGGGCCGGCCGGTGGAAGTGGTTCCGCCGGAGACCGACCAGGAGATGCGGACCCCGATCGTCATGCTGACCCCGCAGGACGAGCGCAACGAGGCGGCGATCGGCTTCGACATGTTCAGCGAGGCCGCGCGCCGTGACGCCATGACGCGGGCGATGGAGAGCGGCGAAGCGCAGGCTTCCGGCGTCGTCGAACTCGTCCAGGGGCTGGGCAATGCCCAGTATCGCGGCTTTCTGATCTATCTGCCGCTCCTCATCGACGACAACGGCACCGGCCAGCGGCGCCTGCTGGGGTTCGTCTATGCGCCGTTCCGGGCAGGCGATCTCTTCAACGCCGCGCTCGGCCGCGCGCCGCTGCTGCCGCTCAGCGTCGAGATGCACGACGGGGAGATGGCGGGGACGGACGCCTTCTTCACCACCTCGGCGCCGCCCGACACGCGCTTCGGGGGCTCCTATGTGGTCGACCGCCGAATCGAGATCGGGGGCCGGAGCTGGACCGCGCGCTTCCGCCCCACCTCCGCCTTCGAGGAGCCCTCGTCGCGGCTCGTGCCGATCCTTCTGGGTCTCGTGGGCCTGCTTCTGGGGGCTGCGCTGTCGCTGCTGGCGCGCTACCAGACGCGATCCTTCGAGGCAGCCCAGGAACTGCAGCGGGCGACCGAAAAGAGCCTCGTCGAACGCGATCTCATGCTTCAGGAAATGAAGCACCGCATCAAGAACTCGATCGCGCGCGTGCTTGCCATCGCGCGCCAAACCGCCAGCGGCGCGAGTTCGGTGCCGGAGTTCACGCAGTCTTTCTCGGCCCGCCTGCAGGCGATGGCCGCCTCGCAGGACATGCTGACGCGCTCCGCCTGGCGCAAGGCCGACCTGCGCGAACTGCTGCGGACCGAACTGGTGCAGGTGTTCGGCAACGACCTGACCGACGGCGCACTGTCAGGGCCGGTGGTCGAGATCGACGAGACCACGACCCAGGCGTTGGGACTGACGTTTCACGAACTGGCGACGAACGCGCTGAAATACGGGCGGGCCGCCGAAGGGGGGCTCTCGGTCGCATGGCATCTCAAGGGGCGTGAGCTCGTCATCGAATGGTTCGAGCACGGCGTGGAGGAGAGTGCTGGGCCGATCAAGCCCGGTTTCGGGACAAGGCTCATCAAGATGAACGTCGAGCGCGAACTCGGCGGGTCGATCGAGCGACGTTTCGAGCCGGAGGGCCTGCGGATCGTCATCGCCGTGCCGCTGCGCTGATCCCCAAAGAAGAAGGGCGCCGCAAGGGCGCCCTTCGTAGCTGCGTAAGGGGAAGATCAGTATCCGGCGGGGCAGCGCGCGACGTAGCGCTGTCCGCGGCGGTCGCGATAGACGCATTCCCCGCGATTGGTCGCCCGCCCGATCAGGACACCAGCCGCCGCGCCGACCGCCCCGCCCACGAGCGCGCCGCCGACATCGCCCGAAATGAGCGCGCCCGCAGTGGCGCCGATCGCACCGCCGGTCACGGCGTCGCGCTCGGCCGTCGTGCAGCCGGCCATCGTGATCGCCGCAAGCGCCGCGAAAAGTGTCTTCCTCATGAACCAATCTCCTGATTGCGCCGCCCCGTCCCGATCTTTAGCGGGCTGACGGGTGTCGGCAAGAGTGTGCTTCCGGTTACTCGGAAGCGGTGAACACGCGGTCGCCGCGGCCGGTCTCGCCGGCAACCATGATGTCGGGCACCTCGATCGAGGCGTAGAGCGTGCCGTCCTGACGGACATCCCAGACGAGCTCGACATCTTCCTCCTCGAGCGCGGGGTCCACCGACACGCACTGGGCGAAGATCTGAGGAAAGCGGTTGACGTATCCCGTCATGGCGTCCGCCAGCTCGGCGTCGCATTCCTGCGCCGTCTCGAAGACCGGAACGGGGGCCGGCAATTCCTTGCACTCGGACAGATTGTCCGAACAGCCGATGATGAGAAGAAGCGCCGCGATGTGTTCCATGACACGATCCTTTCGCGAACAGAAACGTCATGCTTGCGGTTCTGGTTCCACGAAGAACTTCACACTCTCGCGAGCGCTATCCGAAGAACTGTCCGAGAAGCAGGAGCAGGACCAGGCCGAAGAGCGCCAGCAGGGCGAGGCGGAAAAAGCCGAAGGGCCCGTAGTTCGGTCCCGGCGGCAGCGGATCCCCTGCGCGATGGTCCGCCATGGCGATGCGGCCGGCGTTCTCGATGAGGCTGATCTGGGACATGAGGCTCATGGTCGGCGCTTCCTGATGTGTTGAACGATGCAACAACGGAATGCCGGGCAGCGGGTTCCGGAACGAGGCGCAATGTCGTCGCCGCAGAGCCGAAAAAAAATTCGCGCGACCGGGAACCGGATGCCGGCCCGCGCATTCTAGCTGGACAACGAGGCTGGCCGACCACGCCCCCCCCAACGCCCCCATCGGCGGTCTCGTTCGCCCGAACGGCAATCCCCCCTTGCCAGTGGCGACTCAAAAGCCGGCCGAAAGGCCGGCTTTTTCTTTGACCTCATATCTCTGGGGCCTCATGTCTCTGGACCCGCATGTTTCTGGCGCCGCATGATTGCGGCAGCCGATGGGGGTGCGGCGCTGGGCTCAATCCAGGGAGAATTGTCCCTCGGGCACGGAAAGCTCGTAGACGAGCCTGCCGTCGTCGAAGGTGATGCTGGCCGTACCGTCGACCGAGGCCGGCACGACGCGCTCGAGGGCAAGGCTGCCGAAGCGCTTGACTCCGGGGTCCGCAAGTCCGCCCGGCACGGGCTCGGACCAGCGGAAGACGAGAATTCGCCCTGACTGGGTTTCGGACAGCGAAGCGGTGACCTCGATCCTGCCTTCCGGTCGGGAAAGCGCGCCGAGGCGGATCGAATTCGCCGCCAGTTCGTGGATACCGAGGCCGAGATGCAGCGCGGCGTTGGGGTCCAGCCACGGATCGACCCCGGAAAACGTCACGGCGCGGCTGCGCTCGGGCGCCATCTTCTCGATCTGCGCCGAGATCAGGTTCGACAGCGTGGTGCCACGCCAGTTCGAGGACGTCACGAGGTCCTGGGAGGACGCCAGCGATTGCAGTCGTCCCTGGAAGCGGGCGAGGAACTCGTCGATGCCGCTCGAATGGCGGCCCGTCTGCGTGGCGATGCTCATGATGATCGCCAGGAGATTCTTCGAGCGATGGCTCACCTCGCGCAGGAGGCCCTTCATCGTCTCCTCCTGGCGGCGCTCGCGGGTACGCTCCATCAGCGTGGACAACACGCCTCCTCCGGCCGCCTCCAGCACGAGCTCGAAATGGCGCGCCGAGCCGTCACCGGTCAGCGACAGCTCGGTCCATACCGGCTTGCCGGATCGAAGCACGAGCTGCTTGAGATCGGTGAGGCGGGCCGCCTCGTCGGCCGCGAAAAGCTGGGCGTCACCGACCCCGGGCCGGAACGCGGCGGGCCAGGCGGCGGGCAGGTTGAGACCCCATTCGTAGCGCAGCGATGCGTCCTGACGAAGTGCCGAAACGCCGGAGCGCCCGAGTGCGGAGGAAAGGTCGCCGGTCGTTGCGCCCGAACCGACCGTCACATGCGCGCCGTCAGCGACCCCTTGAGGAGGCGACGCGGACCGACCGGCATCCGATGACATGACACACCCTTCTTACCCCATTGCCGTGATAACGGGCTCATCTGGTTGTTAGTTCCGATTGACATGCGGCGCCCTGAAAAGAAGCCGCCGGGCGGTGACTGGCACCGCCCGGCGGCCTCCAGGAGGTCGACTGAGGGATATCGGCCTCCAAGTCGGCTGTCGTCTGCGATCCTCAGCGCGCGCGGCGCATCAGGCCCGCCACCAGCGAAATCGCCAGCAGAATCAGGAAGATGAAGAACAGGATCTGCGCAATGCCGGCCGATGTTCCGGCGATGCCGCCGAAGCCGAGCGCGCCGGCCACGATTGCGACGAGAAGAAATACGAGCGCCCAGTAAAGCATGGTCAGGCTCCTTGAATTGACGTTGCCGCATCAACGCGGCGGGGCCGGCCATGTTCCGACGACCAGCAAAAAAGGCCGCCATGTGGCGGCCTTTTTCAGGAAGTCGGGGCGGTTCCGCTCGTCAGGCGGCGGCGCGCGCCTGCCTGTCGAAGAACAGCGCCTGGCTGATAAGCGCCTTCACCATGTCCGGATTGAACGGCTTGGTCACGAGGAAGGCCGGCTCTGGCCGCTCACCCGTCAGCAGACGCTCCGGGAAGGCGGTAATGAAGATCACGGGCACCGGCGTGGAGGCGAGGATCTCGTTGACCGCGTCGATGCCGGAGCTTCCGTCGGCGAGCTGGATGTCGGCCAGCACCATCTTGGGATGCGTCTTGTTGAAGAGCGCAGTCGCCTCCTGGTGCGTGCGCGCGGTGCCCACGACGCGGTGGCCCAGGCTCTCGACCATCTCCTCGATGTCCATCGCGATCAGCGGCTCGTCCTCGATGATCATGATGTCGGTCGCCACCTGCCGGGAAATCTCGGCCGATGCCTCGTTAAGCAGCGAGGCGAACTCGTCCTCTCCGACGTCGAGGATCTCGGCCGCCTCGTCCTCGCTGAAGCCTTCGACGGCAACGAGGATGAAGGCCTGACGCGGACGCGGCGCGATCGCGGCGAGATTGGCCGAGGCGCGCATCTCCCAGGCCGAGCTCGGCGCTTCCTTCGGCAGCCGGATGGCGATGGACGAGAACAGCTTGGTGAATATCTTGTAGAGCGCGATCTTCTCGTTGCTCGCCTTGGGGAAGATACCCACATCGGCGATGATGGCTTCAAGGACCGCTGCGACAAAGGCATCGCCGCTCGCCTGCGATCCGGATACCGCACGCGAGAAGCGCCGCAAATATGGAAGGTGCGGCGCGATAGTGGCGGACAAACTCATGATTGGCAGTCTCCCTCAGAATGCGACCGACGCGACGTTGTCGCATCACTTCGACCAACTCAACGTGGTGCGGAAAAAAAAGTTCCGGGCCTTGGAACTTTTTTGAATGCCGTGCATTTGTGGGCATCGGGCGATTGAGCGCGGCCGGTGTGCGATCCCTTGCGGCTTCGGGCGCGTCGCATCCGGCTCAGAACGGGCGAAATGACCAGAGACAAGAAGCAGACGATGAACCCTGGACGGCGTACAAGCAGCGCGAGCACCGGCGAGGTGCTGGGCGCGAACAGCGAAATCGGGCGCAAGCTGCGCCAGTTTTATGACGAGATCGTGTCGGACGCCGTTCCGGACCGGTTCTCGCAGCTGCTCAGCCAGCTCGAGCAGGCCGAAACCGCCCAGAAGAAGGACTGACCCGGCATGAACGCCAGCTCCGGGTTCAAGAACGACCTCCTGCGCGCGATTCCGAGCCTGCGCGCCTTTGCCGTGTCACTGACCCACAATACGGACAAGGCTGACGACCTCGTCCAGGAGACGCTGGTCAAGGCGTGGGACAAGCAGACGAGCTTCCAGGCCGGCACCAATCTCAAGGCGTGGCTGTTCACGATCCTGCGCAACGAGTTCTACTCGCAGATGCGCAAGCGCGGCCGCGAGATCCAGGACAGCGACGGTGCCATGACGGCGCGGCTCGCCGTGCATCCCAGCCAGCACGGTTCGCTCGACCTCGACGATTTCCGCGCGGCTCTCGAAAAGCTGCCCGAGGACCAGCGCGAGGCGATCGTCCTCATCGGCGCGTCGGGCTTTTCCTACGAGGAAGCGGCGGAGATCTGCGGTTGCGCCGTCGGCACCATCAAGAGCCGGGTCAGCCGCGCGAGAAGCCGGCTGCAGGAGATGCTGGCCGTGTCCGGGGAGGGCGACTACGGTCCCGACGCCATCGCCTCGCAGGTGCTCGGTTCCAACGCGGCCTGACAAGGCCGCCGCTCAGCTCGCCGGCCGGTTCTTCAGCGCGCGAACGAGCGCGGTAATGACCTCGTCGCTCGAATAGGGCTTGCCGATCACCGGAACCGAGGCGAACTCGGCCAGCAGGGCCGAGGTCTCTCCGTAGCCCGTGGCGAAGACGAATGGCAGGCGTTCGGCGGACAGTCCGCGGGCGAAATCGAGCGTCGTCTGGCCGCTCAGCATCAGGTCGACGATGGCAGCGTCGAAGCGCCCAACCACGGGTCCGTCGACGTCGCCCAACGTGCGGAATATCGTCACCTCCTCCGCGCCGTTGTCCCGGCAGAGCTGCTCGAGATCCATGGCGATGAGGAACTCGTCCTCCAGGATGAGTATGCGTACTCCGGACAATGGCGATTCGTGCAACAACCTGCTCCCCAAAAAGCGATCGCTGCTCTATGGCAGGCGAGCCGGATATGTCATTTAAATAAGACATGGCGCAGATTAGCGTCTAGCATCGCGTCACGGTGCGTATTGCCACGGGGGGCATGACCGGCCGTCAACCTTGGTCAGGGGTCAGTTCTTGGGCGATCGGGTCATACGCGCCGCGCGGCAATATCCATGCGAAAAATGCCCGCTGAGGCCGCTCGACGTGTTTCGCGAGTTCGCGCCGAGCGAACTCGAGTTCGTGTCGCGGTTCAAGACCGGCGAACTCACGGTCGACAAGGGCGCGACGGTGCTGGTGGAAGGCGCCCACAGCGCCCATCTCTACACCGTTCTGACGGGATGGGGCTTCCGCTACAAGCTCCTGCGCGACGGGCGCCGCCAGATCCTGAACTATACGATGCCGGGCGACCTCATCGGCCTCCAGGCCGGGCTGCTCGGCGAGATGCAGCATTCGGTAGAGGCGTTGACGCCGATGCTGCTGTGCGTGTTCGAGCGCGACCAGCTCAAGGAACTCTACCGCAACCATCCCGGGCTCGCCTACGACATCACCTGGATCGCCGCGCGCGAAGAGCAGATGCTCGACGAGAACCTACTGTCGATCGGGCGCCGCACGGCACTGGAACGCGCCGCCTACCTGATCGCGTTCATCGCCAGCCGCGCCGCATCCGTCGGGCTCACCGATACCAAGAATGCCGAGATTCCGATCACGCAGCAGCACGTGGCCGACACGCTCGGCCTGTCGCTCGTCCACACCAACAAGACGATCCGCAAGCTCGCCAATCGCGGGCTCCTGCGCTGGCGGGATCGCGGCTGCGCCGTCCTCGACCTCCAGGGGCTGATCCAGGCCGCAGGCTGGGAAGGCCTGCAGGAGACGAAGCGGCCGCTGGTGTAACCCTTCAGAGCGCGTTCGCCATCTCCCGGAGCCGGAATTTCTGGATCTTTCCGGTCGACGTCTTGGGAATCTCGGCGAAAATGACCGTGCGCGGGCACTTGAAGCGGGCGAGCAGCGCGCGGCAGTGCTCGATGATCTCGTCCTCGCTCGCGCTCGCGCCGGGCTTGAGTTCCACGAAGGCAACCGGGGTCTCGCCCCACTTGTCGTCGTGGCGCGCGACCACGCCGCAGGAGGCGACCGCGGGGTGCCTGTAGAGCGCGTCCTCGACCTCGATCGAGGAGATGTTCTCGCCGCCCGATATTATGATGTCCTTGGACCGGTCCTTGAGCTGGATGTAGCCGTCAGGATGCATCACGCCGAGATCACCGGAATGGAACCAGCCGCCCGCGAAGGCCTCGTCGGACGCCTTGCGGTTCTTCAGATAGCCCTTCATGACGATGTTGCCGCGGAACATGACCTCGCCGATGGTCTCGCCATCGGCCGGCGTGCGAACCATCGTCTGCGGGTCCATGACCGTCAGACCCTCCAGAGCCGCGTAACGCACGCCCTGGCGCGCCTTCCTCGCGGTGCGCGCCGCCTTGTCGAGATGGTCCCAGTCGGTGTGCCATTCGTTGACGACGGCGGGCCCGTAGGTTTCGGTCAGTCCGTATAGATGGGTGACGGCGAAGCCGGCATCCGCCATGCCTGCGAGCACGGCTTCCGGCGGCGGCGCGGCGGCCGTGTTGAAGGTCACTGTCTGGGCGAAATCGCGCTTCTCGGCCGCCTTGGCGTTGATCAGCGTCGACATGACGATCGGTGCGCCGCACAGATGCGTGACGCCGTGATCGGCGATCGCGTCGTACATCGCCTTCGCGCGCACCCATCTCAGGCAGACATGCGTGCCCGCGGTGACCGCCAGGGTCCACGGAAAGCACCAGCCGTTGCAGTGGAACATGGGCAGCGTCCAGAGATAGACCGGATGCCTGCCCATGCCGGCATGGATGGTGTTGGTGTAGGCCATCAGCGCCGCGCCGCGATGATGGTAGACGACGCCCTTGGGGTTGCCGGTCGTGCCGGACGTGTAGTTGAGCGAGATCGCGTCCCATTCGTCGTCGGGCATCGACCAGGCGAATTCGGCATCGCCGGAGGCGAGGAGCTCCTCGTAGTCGAGCGTGCCGATGCGTTCGCCCTTCGGGTAGGGCGCATCGTCGGGATATTCGGGGTCGTCATAGTCGATGACGAGCGGCGCCACCTTCGCCATGTCCAGCGCCTCGCGGACGACGGCGGCGAACTCGCGGTCGACGATGAGGATCTTGGTCTCGGCGTGGTCGAGCTGGAAGGCGATGACGGCGGCATCGAGCCGCGTGTTCAGCGAATGGAGCACGGCCTTGACCATCGGCACGCCGAAATGGGCTTCCAGCATGGGCGGGGTGTTCGAAAGCATCACCGAGACCGTGTCGCCCTTGCCGATGCCGCGCGCGGCGAGCGCCGAGGCCAGCCGGCGCGAGCGCGAGAAGAAGTCGCGATAGGTCGTCGTCGCGGTGCCATGGATGATTGCCACCTGGTCGGGAAACACCTTCGCGGCGCGCTCCAGATAGCTGAGCGGCGTCAGCGGCTGGTGGTTCGCGGCGTTCTTGTCGAGGTCGACATCATAGGGGCTTGCCATGCTCATCCTCCCGGGGGACACGGGCATTTCATATCCGAGCGCGTGGCTAAGGTCATCCGTCACATCGGCCATGGCGCACTGTTCATCGGCAGCGTCGTCGGCTATGCCGCAATCCAACCATCATCGGCGGCGATTAGGCTGCTTTCCAACGCGTTCGGGATCATGACAGTCAACACGCCAGACCGCTGCCGCATCGTCCTCGTCGCGCCGCTCGAAGGCGATCCGCACGCCGTCGCCTCGCAGGTGTCGGCGGCGCTCGACGGCGGCGACGTCGCCTCGCTCATCGTGCCGCGCGGCGGGCGCGATCCGGGCACGTTCCAGGCGCTCGCCGAGGCGCTGGTGCCGCTTGCCCAGGCGCGCGGCGTGGCCGCCATCATCGAAGGCGATACGCGGGTCGCGGGCCGCGTCGGGGCCGACGGCGTCCATCTGGAGGTAGGCAAGGCGGAACTGGCCGAGGCGGTCGCGCGCGGTGGCGGTCGCATCGTCGTCGGCGCGGGAGGCGCCAAGACCAGGGACGATGCACTGGAACTGGGCGAGACCGGGCCCGACTACGTGTTCTTCGGGCGCTTCGGCTACGACAACAAGCCCGAGCCGCATCCGCGCAACCTGACGCTCGGCGCCTGGTGGGCGCAGGTGGTGGAGATCCCCTGCATCGTCGCGGCCGGCTCGGAGCTCGCCTCGGTGGTCGCGGTGGCCGCGACGGGCGCCGAGTTCGTGGCGCTCGGCAGCGCGGTGTTCGCATCGCCGGCGCCGGGGGAAGCGGTGGCCGATGCCAACCGGCTGCTGGACGAAGCCGCGCCGCGGCTCGGCGGCGAGGGCGCGAATGGCTGACCGCCGCGCCATCGGCGCCCTGGCGGCGATGCTTGCGGCCGTGGCCATGCCGGCCGGCGCCGCCGATGGCGATCGGCCCGGCCCGTCGGTGCCGGTCGCGCCCTCGCGCTTCGGCGAGCGCCCGCCCGACATGGCCTACGGAGCCTTCCAGCGCGGCCTCTACCTGACCGCGCTCCGTCTCGCCACGCCCAGGGCCGAGGAGGGGGACGGTCCCGCGCAGGAACTCGTCGCACAGATTCACGCGCGCGGGCTCGGCGTGCCGCGCGACCGTGCCAAGGCGGCCGGCTGGTACGAGAAGGCCGCCGCACAGGGGATCGCGACCGCGCAGCTCCAGTTCGCGCTGATGCTGCTCGAGGGCCGCCATGTGACGCGCGACCGGGACCGCGCGCGCATGCTGCTGCGCGCGGCGGCCGATGCCGGCAACGTGGCGGCCCAGTTCAACTACGCCCAGCTTCTGCTGGAGGAGAGCGGCGAGGTTCCCGCGGCCGAGGCCGTGGCCTATTACGAGCGGGCCGCGGCGGCCGGCCTCGCCGACGCCCAGTATGCGATGGGGCTGGTCTATCTCGACGGGCTGGGCGGGCGACCCGTCAGCGCCGCCGATGCGCGGCGCTGGCTGCAGCGGGCCGCGCGCCAGAACTTCGACAGCGCGCAGGTCGAGCTCGCCACGCTCCTGGTCGAGGCACGCAACGCCGCAGACGAGAAGGAGGGTTTCGCCTGGATGAAGCGCGCCGCCGAGGCGGGCAACGTCGCCGCGCGCAATCGTCTCGCCAAGCTCTACCAGCGCGCCATAGGCACCGAAGCGGATCCCGTCGCGGCTGCCGCCTGGTACATGTCGGCGCGGCGCCGCGGGCTGACCGATGGCGAGATGGAGGATTTCCTGCTCGGTCTCGACGACGAACAGCTCGCCGAGGCGCGCGCCACGGCCGAAACACTGCGCTGAAGGGCCGCGCGCGAGCGGTCCGGCTTGCCTCGGTGCCCTATTTGTGGTGTTGAGGCGCCCAAGCGGCCCCGTCCGGGGCGCACGGTATCCTTCCGGAAGAGACAGATGGCGAAGATCAACGGCAACGAAATCCGTCCCGGCAATGTCATCGAGCACAATGGCGGCCTGTGGGTGGCGGTGAAGACCAACGCGGTGAAGCCCGGCAAGGGCGGCGCCTATAACCAGGTCGAGCTGAAGAACCTCATCGACGGCACGAAGCTCAACGAGCGTTTCCGTTCCGCCGAGACGGTGGAGAAGGTACGCCTCGAGCAGAAGGACTTCACCTATCTCTACGAGCAGGGCGAAGCGCTGGTGTTCATGGACGCCGAGAGCTACGAGCAGCTCGAGCTGCAGAAGGACTTCGTGGGCGAGCGCTCCGCCTTCCTGCAGGACGGGATGACGGTCACGGTCGAGCTCTACGAGGAAAGGCCGATCGGCGTATCGCTGCCGGACCAGGTCACGCTGACCATCACGGAGGCCGATCCGGTCGTGAAGGGCCAGACGGCCGCCTCCTCCTACAAGCCGGCGGTGCTGGAGAACGGCATCCGCGTGCTGGTGCCGCCCTTCATCTCGTCGGGCGAGCGCATCATCGTCGACACCAACGAGATCACCTACATCCGCCGGGCGGACTGACACGCGGCAGCCGTGAGCAGGCAGTCGGCAATCGGGTGAGTTGCCGGTCGTCACGAACTGCCGATTGCCGATTGCCGATTGCCGAGGAAACCGTCGATGCCCCGCTCAGCCCTCCTCAACGTCATGGTCCAGGCCGCCACGAAGGCGGGGCGATCGCTGGCCCGCGACTTCGGCGAGGTGCAGAACCTGCAGGTCTCGCTCAAGGGGCCGGGCGACTACGTCAGCCAGGCGGACCGGCGCGCCGAGGAGATCGTCTACACCGAACTTTCGCGCGCCCGCCCCGGCTATTCCTTCCTCATGGAGGAGCGAGGCGAGGTGAAGGGCGACGACGGCCAGCATCGCTGGATCGTCGATCCGCTCGACGGGACGACGAACTTCCTGCACGGAATTCCGCTCTTCGCGGTCTCGATCGGGCTGGAGCGCCAGGGCGTGCTCGTGGCCGGCGTGATATTCAATCCGGGGATGGACGAACTCTACACGGCGGAGCGCGGCGGCGGCGCCTTCTTCAACGACCGTCGCATGCGCGTCGCTGCGCGCACGAAGCTCACCGACACCGTGATCGGAACAGGCATCCCGCATCTGGGACGCGGCCATCACGGCAACGCGCTGGTCGACCTCAGGAAGGTTATGGGCGAGGTATCGGGCATCCGGCGCATGGGCGCGGCGGCTCTTGACCTGGCCTATGTAGCCGCCGGCAGGCTCGACGGGTTCTGGGAAGACGGTCTGATGCCGTGGGACGTGGCGGCCGGCGCGCTCATGGTGCGCGAGGCGGGCGGCTTCGTCACCGACAGGCAGGGAAACCAGGCGGTCCTCGAGGCCGAGGGCATCGTCGCAGGCAACGAGGCGATCCATCGCGCGTTGCGCGCGACGCTCGCCAGCCCGCTTCCGGCGGCCTGAACGTCACCCGCCCGTCTTTCAATTTCGTCACAATTCCGTTTAGACTCGCACCGCCGTTCCTTGCGGTGGGGCGGCGGGCAACAACAAGACAGGTCGAGGCCGGCGGATGGCGTGGTTCAGGGCTTTGGAAGGCGAGGGTCTCGGCGGACAATCGACCTACGACCCGGAGAAGCTTTCCAGCCCGCAGGTGTTCCTGCTGTCGATGCTGGTCTTTCTCGCGATCTCCGGCTTCATCTGCGCAATCCTCTATCGCCAGATTTCGTCGGCTTTCGTCACCAACCCCGGCCTCAACGGGCTGATTCTCGGTGTTCTCGTGGTGGGCATCCTGCTCGCCTTCGTCCAGGTCGGCCGGCTTTTCCGCGAGGTCCGCTGGGTCAATTCGTTCCGCGCGGGCACGGAGGCGAGCGAGCCGGTGCTGCTTGCGCCCATGCGTGCGCTGCTGTCGCGTTCGTCGTCCATGGCGCTGTCCACGAGTTCGATGCGATCGATCCTCGATTCGATCGCCACCCGCCTCGACGAGAGCCGCGACATCTCGCGCTACCTGATCGGGCTCCTGGTCTTCCTCGGCCTGCTCGGCACCTTCTGGGGGCTGCTGCAGACCATCGGCTCGATCGGCGAGACCATCCAGTCGCTCGATCCGGGCTCCGGCGATGCCAACGTCGTGCTCGACACGCTGAAATCCGGTCTGTCGGCGCCGCTGGCGGGCATGGGAACGGCATTCTCGTCCTCGCTCTTCGGCCTTGCCGGCTCGCTGGTGCTGGGCTTCCTCGACCTCCAGGCGGGCCGGGCCCAGAACCGGTTCTACACCGAGCTGGAAAACTGGCTTTCCACGGTTACCGATCTCAATTCCGACATGCCGATCGATCCGGGCAAGGCCGGCACCTCCGAGGAGATACGGTCGATGTCGGAGCGGCTGCGCTCGCTTCAGGAGACAGGCGGGTCGAGCCAGCGGGTCGCCACCGCGATGGCCAATCTCGCCGACGGCATATCGGGCCTCGTGCGCAACATGCGCAGCGAGCAGCAGATGATGCGCGACTGGGTCGAGGCCCAGTCGGAAGAGCAGAAGAAGATGCGCGTCACGCTCGACCGCATCGCGGAGGCGCTCAAGGAGCGCCCGGGAGGCCGCTAGGATGGCGCTGGCGCGCGGGCGGCGCGAGCGTCGCAGCGTCGATTACTGGCCGGGCTTCGTCGACGCTCTGTCGACGCTGCTGCTGGCCATCATGTTCCTGCTGTCCGTCTTCGTGCTCGCCCAGTTCCTCCTGAGCCAGGAGATCACGGGCAAGGATGCCGTGCTCGACCGGTTGAACACCCAGATCAACGAGCTGACGCAGCTTCTCGCGCTGGAACGGTCGAACCAGCAGGACATCGAGGACCAGCTCGTAAACATGCAGGCCTCGCTGAGCGCCACCGAGGCCGAGCGATCGCGCCTGCAGGACCTTCTTGCGCGGGGGCAGGGCGCGGATGCCGAGGCCGATGCGCGGATCGGCGCACTCAGCAGCGAGCTCGACAGCGAGCGGCAGATGAGCCAGCGCGCGCTGTCGCAGGTCGAACTTCTCAACCAGCAGATCGCCGCGCTGCGCAAGCAGATCGGGGCGCTCGAGTCGGCGCTGGAGGTGTCGGAGGCGCGCGATCGCGAATCAAACACCAAGATCGCCGATCTTGGCAGGCGTCTCAACGTGGCGCTCGCCCAGCGCGTGCAGGAGCTCAACCGCTACCGTTCGGACTTCTTCGGCCGCCTGCGCGAGATCCTGTCGGACCGCGAGAACATCCGCATCGTCGGCGACCGTTTCGTTTTCCAGTCAGAGGTGCTGTTTCCTACCGGTTCAGAGCAGATCAATGCCGCCGGCCAGGAAGAGATGCAGAAGCTCGCGGGCGCCATCATGGAGCTGCAGCGCGAGATCCCGCCGGAAATCAACTGGGTGCTGCGGGTCGACGGCCACACCGACAACGTGCCGCTGTCGGGTACCGGCCGCTATCGAGACAATTGGGAACTGTCGTCGGCGCGCGCGACATCGGTCGTCAAGTTCCTCATCGCCAACGGCGTGCCCGCCAACCGCCTCGTGGCAGCCGGCTTCGGCGAGTTCCAGCCGCTCGACGAGGGTGAATCGGTAGAGGCGCGCAACCGCAACCGGCGCATCGAACTGAAGCTGACGGAGCGCTGACGGCGTATCGGCTGGGAGGCCGCCCGAAATGACCGAAGCGGACGCCATCGTCGTAGGAGGCGGGCTGGCAGGGCTGGTCGCGGCGAGCGAACTCGCCGATGCCGGGCGCAAGGTCATCCTCCTCGAACAGGAGGGCGACAATTCACTCGGCGGCCAGGCATTCTGGTCGCTGGGCGGCCTGTTCTTCGTCGACAGTCCCGAGCAGCGCCGCATGCGTATCCGCGACAGCCGCGACCTCGCGCTGCAGGACTGGATGGGGTCGGCGCAGTTCGACCGCGAAGAGGATTTCTGGCCCCGCAGGGTCGCCGAAGCCTATGTCGACTTCGCAGCGGGCGAGATGCGGCCATGGCTGCATGCGATGGGCATGCGCTGGTTTCCGATCGTCGGATGGGCCGAGCGCGGTGGTGCGATGGCGCATGGGCACGGCAATTCGGTGCCGCGCTTCCACCTGACGTGGGGCACGGGGCCGGGCGTCATCGAGCCGTTCGTCAGGCGCGTGCGCGAGCACGAGGCGGCCGGGCGCATCGCGCTGAAGTTCCGGCATCGGGCCAGCCGCATCGAACGCAAGGGCGGCCGGATCTCCGGCGTTTCGGGAGAGATACTGGCGGCATCCACCGTGGCGCGCGGGGAACCGTCGGGCCGCGAAGCCGTGGGAGACTTCGCCTTCGAGGCTCCGGCCGTGCTGGTGACCTCGGGCGGCATCGGCGGCAATTTCGACCTCGTGCGGAAGAACTGGCCGGTGGCCAGGCTGGGGCCCGCGCCGAAATTCATGGTGGCGGGCGTGCCTGCCCATGTCGACGGGCGCATGGTGGCGATCGCGCAGGAGGCGGGTGCGGCCGTCATCAACGCCGATCGCATGTGGCACTACACCGAAGGCGTGCGCAACTGGGCGCCGATCTGGCCGAACCACGGCATCCGGATTCTGCCCGGCCCGTCCTCCATGTGGTTCGACGCGCGCGGCGAGCGTCTGCCGGCGCCGTGCCTTCCGGGCTTCGACACGCTGTCGACGCTGAGGCACATCCTGTCGACCGGCCACGAACATTCGTGGTTCGTGCTGACCCGTGCGATCATCAGGAAGGAGTTCGCGCTGTCGGGTTCCGAACAGAACCCGGACATGACATCGAAAAGCTGGGCGGCGGTGCTCAGGAGCCGGCGCGGAGCGGGCGTTCCGCCACCTGTGCAGGCGTTCCTCGACAAGGGCGAGGACTTCATCGTCCGTGACAGGCTCGGCGACCTCGTCGAGGCGATGAACGCCATGACAGGCGAGGCGCTCGTCGACCACGAGCGATTGAAGCTGCAGATCGAGGCGCGCGACCGCCAGATCGACAACCCGTTCTCCAAGGACGCGCAGGTCACGGCAATCCACGGCGCGCGGCGCTATCTCGGCGACAAGCTGATCCGCACCGCCAGGCCGCACAGGATACTCGATCCGGCGAACGGGCCGCTGATCGCCGTCAGGCTCAATATCCTGACGCGCAAGACGCTGGGCGGGATCCACACCGATCTCGACGGGCGCGTGCTCGATGCCGCCGGCGGGGCGATTTCCGGCCTCTACGCGGCCGGCGAGGTGGCCGGTTTCGGGGGCGGTGGCTACCACGGATACAACGCGCTGGAGGGCACCTTCCTCGGCGGCTGCATATTCTCCGGGCGCAATGCCGGCCGGCACGCGGCGCGCGCGGCCGGCCGGTAGTTCGCGCGGTCAGGTGAAGTTGAGGCCCGCAGCATAGGTCGCGGCCGCGCTGCGTCTCTGCTGCGCGCGGTCGATCATGCCAAGGAGCGCATGCATCCCCAGCGCGACGAGCGCCATCAGGATCAGGTAGGAGATCAGGATGGTGGTCAGGGGCACCGTGAAGTTCAACTGCGGGAACGCGCCGAGCACGACCGGTATGTACCAGGACGTCACCGATATGGCCCCGGAGATCTGGAAGGCGATCTTCTGCGTGCGGGTCATGCCGCAGAACAGCGTCCGGCCCACCTGAGCGCGCAGGCGCGGCAGGATGAAGGAATGGATGAAGGCGCCGTTGACGGTGAGGACCATCACGATGGCGAGCTTCGCCCAGATCTTGCCGTTCGTCAGCTTCACCGGGTCGAACAGCGCGTAGTGCACGATGAAGCCGATGCCGGTCGCCCACAGGATCAGGAGGCCGACATTCACGACTTTCGTGGAAAAGTGGAAAATGCCCCACAACTCACGCGAGATGTTCTCCCGAATGAAGAAGCGAAGCAGAAGCAGGTCCAGCAACGTCGCGGCACCCAGGCCGAGCGCGAGACCAATGAAATGAACAAATCGCAACCCCGTCTTCAGGGTTGCAACCGGGTCGGCAAGCAAGAGTTGCATGTAAATAGTCTGATCCATATTTTGGTGTCCTCTCCGTTCGATCCACGGAGGCAGCTCAAATATCGTCCACGCCAGACCCTCCGAGGAGGCCGGCCTGAAATTCCCGAAACTAGACTCTGCAGTTCAAGGTATGGGGAAACGCGCTACGCGGGACCGTTTCGATTATCGAGCTACCACTGGCCCCTTTATTTGCCCGGTTGCCATATGTTGTTCGTTCGTGTCCGAAACTTGTCAAAGTGCCGGCATTGGGATGGCGATCGTTCTCAAGCATTCACTTATGGTGTCGCCGTCGGGCGACTCCGTGTGAAACGCTTCGTGAGACGCTACTCGGCGGCGCGTCGAAAGGCGTCGGCGCCTGCCTCGAACTGCAGCCGGGCGAGCCGGGCATAGACGCCTTGGCGTCCCACCAGCTCCCGATGCGTGCCTTCCTCGACGATGCGGCCCTGGTCGAGCACGAGGATCCGGTCGGCCTTCAGCACGGTCGCCAGGCGGTGCGCGATCACAAGCGAGGTCCGGTCCTGCATGAGCCGTTCCAGCGCCTGCTGCACCAGCGTCTCGCTCTCGGCGTCGAGCGCCGAGGTCGCCTCGTCGAGAAGCAGCACGGGGGCGTCGCGCAGGATCGCGCGCGCAATGGCGATGCGCTGGCGCTGGCCGCCCGAAAGCGTCACGCCGCGCTCGCCGACGGGTGTTTCGTAGCCTTCGGGGAGGACCTGGATGAACGCGTCGGCATGCGCCTCGCGCGCGGCCGCGACGATTTCGGCCCGCGTGGCGCCGGGCCTGCCGAAGCCGATATTGTCTGCCACCGTCGCGGCGAAGATCGTCACGTCCTGCGGCACGATCGCCATCTGCGCGCGGGCCTGGCGAGGGTCGGCGTCGCGCAGGTCCACGCCGTCGATCCGCACGCTGCCCGAGACGGGGTCGTAGAAGCGCATGAGAAGCGCGAAGATCGTGCTCTTTCCCGAGCCGGACGGACCGACGATCGCAACCTTCTCGCCCGGCCGCACGGCGAATGAGAGGTCGTTGAGCGCAGAGGTCTGGGGGCGGGCCGGATAGGCGAAGGAGACGTCTTCGAACGTCACTTCGCCGTGCGCGGGCTGCGGAAGCGGGGTGGGCTCGGGCGGCGCGACGATGGCCGGTTCCTCGGCGAGTATCTCGGTCAGCCGCTCGGCAGCGCCGGCCGCCTGCGCGAGTTCGCCCCAGACCTCCGAAAGCGCGCCGAGCGCGCCCGCCGCGAAGACCGCGTAGAACATGAACTGCGTCAGCGTGCCGGCCGACATGGTGCCGGCGAGCACGTCGCTGGAGCCGATCCACAACACGGCGACCACGGATGCGAAGATCATGAGGATGGCGAAGAAGGTGAGCACGCCCCGGGCCTTTACCGAGGAACGCGCCGCCTCGAAGGCGGTGTCGACGGCCGCGCCGTAGCGACCCGCGACCAGTTCCTCGTTGGTGAAAGCCTGCATCGTCCTCACCGCGCCGATCTGCTCGGAAGCGTAGGCGCTGGCGGCGGCCAGCGTGTCCTGCGCGAAGCGCGACCTGCGCCGCACCGAGCGGCCGAAGGCGACCAGTGGCAGCACGATCAGGGGGATCGCGCCGATCACGATCGAGGAGAGCTTGGGGCTGGTCGCCGCCATCATGCCGACCGCGCCGATGCCCAGGATGATGTTGCGCAGCGCCACCGAGGCGGTCGCGCCGACCGCCGACTTGATCTGCGTGGCGTCGGCGGTCAGCCGGGAGACGATTTCGCCCGACTGCTCGCGGTCGAAGAAGGCCGGCGAGAGCTGCGTGACGCGCGCGAACACGTCGCGCCTGAGATCGGCCACGACCCGCTCGCCGAGCGTGATCACGAAGTAGTAGCGCAGCGCCGACGCCGCGGCGAGCACGCCCGCGATGACGATCAGCATGGAGAAGTAGTTGGCGATGAAGTCGGGATCGGCCTGCGCGAAGCCGAGATCGATGATGCGACGCACCGCCAGCGGCAGGGTCAGCGTCGTGGCGGCGGCGAGCACGAGGAAGAAGACCGCTCCGCCGACGAGGCCGCGATAGCGCCCGAGATAGGGCACGAGGCGGGCGAGCGGCCGCAGGGTGCGGCCCTTCTGCCTCGTCTGGACCCCGTCCCCGGCCATCGTCTTCTCTCCGGTGGCCGCCCGCGGTTGCGCGTCTGCGGCCTTGTGCTGGCAGGCGGCCTGATGTATAGGGCACGCCGACCGTTTCGGAAGCCGTAGCCCCACCGGGCCGCGGCTTCAAGTTTTCAAGTTGGGCGAGATCGCCGCAGGCCCCGTCCCGCCGCGATGCCCCGAGCCAGGACAAGCGCGATGAAGAGCAAGATCCATCCCGACTACCACACGATCAAGGTCGTCATGACCGACGGCACCGAATACGTGACGCGTTCGACCTGGGGCAAGGAGGGCGATACGCTCAACCTCGACATCGACCCCACGACGCACCCGGCCTGGACCGGTGGCCAGCAGCAGCTTCTCGATCGCGGCGGCCGCCTGTCGAAGTTCAAGAAGCGCTACGAGGGCCTCGGCATCTGAGCCGTCCCGGCAGTCCGTTCGATTGAAAAGGCCCGCCTCACGGCGGGCCTTTTTCTTTGGCCTGCGGCGAACCTCGGTACGGCGCTCAGGCGTTGCGGCGCGCCATGAAGGCCAGCCGCTCGAACAGGTGCACGTCCTGCTCGTTCTTCAGCAGGGCCCCGTGCAGCTTCGGCAGTGCGTTCTTCGGGTCCGCGCGCAGGTCCTCGGGCGAGATGTCGTCGGCCACCAGCAGCCTGATCCAGTCGAGCGCCTCGGAGGTCGAGGGCTTCTTCTTGAGGCCGGGCACGTCGCGGATTTCGTAGAACTGGGTCAGCGCGGCGCGCACGAGGTTCTGCTTGATGCCGGGATAATGGACGTCGACGATCCGGTTGAGCGTGTCGGCGTCGGGAAAGCGGATATAGTGGAAGAAGCAGCGGCGCAGGAAGGCGTCCGGCAGTTCCTTCTCGTTATTCGACGTGATGATGACGATCGGCCGGTGGACCGCCTTCACCGTCTCGCCGGTCTCGTAGACGAAGAACTCCATGCGGTCGAGTTCCTGCAGGAGGTCGTTCGGGAACTCGATGTCGGCCTTGTCGATCTCGTCGATGAGGAGCACGACCTTGCGGTCGGCGGCGAAGGCTTCCCAAAGCTTGCCGCGCTTGATGTAGTTCTTGATGTCGTTGAAGCGCTCGTCGCCGAGCTGGCTGTCGCGCAGGCGCGACACGGCATCGTATTCGTAGAGACCCTGCTGCGCCTTCGTCGTCGACTTGACGTGCCATTCGATCAGTTCGAGGCCGAGCGCGGCCGATACCTGGCGGGCAAGCTCGGTCTTCCCGGTGCCCGGCTCGCCCTTCACGAGAAGAGGCCGCTCGAGCGCGATCGCCGCGTTCACGGCGACCATCAGATCCTTGTCGGCGACATAGGCCGCCGTTCCTTCAAAGCGCATGGATGGAAGTCCTTGTAAGTCCTGGGGTCGGGCGAACCCTAAGGATGCGGCCGCACTTTCGCAAGGCGAAGGCGCGCGGAACGCCTGCGCGGAAACCCGAGTGCGTGCAACGGCGTATCTCATCGCGAGAGAAGCGACAGGTGCGCCAAATGGAAAGATCGGCGTTGCAGGCAGTCGTGGCGATCCTTGCCTGCGTTCCCATGGCCGCCGGGGCGGCGGGCGTTCTGACGGGGCCGGCATTCCTGGCGCTCGATCCGCCCTGGCCGGCCGATCTCGACAGTCATCTACGTTATCTGTCCGGCATACTGCTGGCGCTGGGCCTGGCATGGTGGAGCTGCGTTCCGGGGATCGAGGGCAAGGGCGCGCGCTTCCGGCTGCTGGCCCTGCTGACGGTGGTCGGCGGTCTGGCGCGGCTCATCTCGCTCGTGACGGGCGGACCGCCCTCGGCGGGACATCTCGCCGGGCTTTTCCTCGAACTCGTCGCGGTTCCGCTGCTGGTGCTCTGGCAGGTGCGCGTTGCGAATCGCGCTGCTGGTTCGGTGTCCGGGCGCTCGTGAGGCAAGGTGCCCGCGCCAAAGCGGCGCGGGCACCGTTTCTCCTGACGGCGGTTCGTTCAGAAGCCGCGTGCGAACTGCTCGGCCCAGTATGACTGTGCGTCCCGGACTGCGCCGGACGCCATCGGGGCCGGGCTGGCGATGGAGGACGTCACGGTCACGTCCATTCCGGCATTCATTGCCTGCATCGGGTAGGTCGGGGTGCCGGTCGGCTGGCTGCCCTCGGTCTGGAGCGAGAAGGTCGACGCATCGACCGGGGCGTTCTGCGCGAAAGCCGCGCCAGCCGAAAGCGCGAGAACGGAGGCGGCTGCGATCAGGATGCGGTTCATGGTGTGGTCCCTTTCCGGTTCGGGGCGGCCGCGGCGTGCTGCCGCGCGTTCCTGCCCCTCGATGATGTCGGTCGGTGGTCTCCCTGTCCGTCCGATGGCCAGAAAATATGGGCGCCCCGGGACACGTTCAAAACACATCGCGTCGACCGCAGGCTCTCCGGGAAGTCGCGCATTCGTGAGGGATTCGTGCTTGAAAACGAGTGGCTTGGACCATATCGGCGCACAGCCGCTCCCTTGCGACGATCAGGTTCTCCCCTCCGATCTCCCTGTCGGTAGCCACTGGCGCGCCGCCCGGCCACGGCCTATATTGGGGATGGCGTTCTGCGCTTCACGGCAGGAGCGACATATCCCCGGGGCCTTATCGATCCTTAAGGGAGCTGTCCCTGGCCGGGCCCGTGGGTCCGGACATATGGCGCCCACCTACTTTGTAGGTTCCCGGGATCGACTGCTCCACCGGTCGTCGTGGATCGCCACTTTTCGCGTCGCCGCCGGACTGGCGCGCGGCGGGCAGAGCCGCCATAGATGCGGCATGGACGAAACGCCCCGCCAGGTGAAGAAGAGGCTCCGCGCCGAAGCGCTGGCCAGACGCGATGCTCTCGACGTCGAATGGCGCATCGAGACGTCGCTTACGATGGCGCGCACCGCTGCCGACCTCGATCCCGAACCGGGCATGCCCGTCTCGGGCTTCTGGCCGATGATGACGGAAGTGGACGTGCGGCCGCTGATGTTCGCGCTGATGGAGCGCGGGGCGAAGCTTTGCCTTCCGGCGATCCTCGACAGGGAGACGATCGTCTTCCGCGAACTCGTGCGGGGAGAGCCGCTCGTCGAGATGGGGTTCGGCACGGCCGGGCCGGGTCCGGATGCGGCCGTCATCGCGCCGGTGCTCATGCTCGTGCCGATGGCCGCCTTCGACCGTCGCGGACACCGCATCGGCTATGGCGCCGGCTACTACGACCGCGCGATCGAGCGGCTCAGGCGAGAGGGCGCGGCGCGTCGCCTCGTCGGCATCGCCTTCGACTGCCAGGAGGTCGAGACGGTCCCCGACCAGCCGCACGACGTGATGCTGGACGCGATTCTGACCGAAAGCGGCCTGAGGAGCTTTCCGCTCGCAGAGAAAATGCTCTAAATGGCGCCGCCGCCCTTGCCGGCATTCCTGTTTGCGTTCGGAGATGCCGCATGAGGCTGCTTTTTCTCGGTGACATGGTCGGACGGGTCGGCCGGACGGCGGTGTGGGAGCGGCTGCCGGGGCTGATCTCCGACCTGCGCCTCGACTTCGTCATCGTCAATGGCGAGAACGCGGCCGGCGGCTTCGGGATCACCGAGGACATACTCAACGAGACCCTGGCGGCCGGCGCCGACGTGGTCACCACGGGCAATCACGTCTGGGACCAGCGCGAGGCGCTCGAATTCGCGCCGCGTCAGGAGCGCTTCCTGCGGCCAGCCAACTTCCCGGCCGGCACGCCCGGTCGCGGATCGGGCATCTACGAGGCGCGCAACGGCGCGCGCGTCTTCGTCACCAACATCATGGGCCGCATCTTCATGCATCCCGAACTCGACGATCCCTTCCAGGCCGGTGAGCGCGAACTCTCGGCCTGCCCCCTCGGGGAGCAGGCGGATGCCGTGGTCGTCGATTTCCATGCCGAGGCGACATCGGAGAAGATGTGCTTCGCGCATTTCGTAGACGGGCGCGCGAGCCTCGTCGTCGGAACCCATACCCATTGCCCCACGGGTGATCATCAGATCCTCAACGGCGGCACCGCCTATCTATCGGACGCGGGGATGTGCGGCGACTATGATTCCTCGCTAGGCTTCGACAAGGAGGAGCCGCTCAACCGGTTCCTGTCCAAGGTGCCGAAGGGCCGCTTCGAGGCGGCGGCGGGACCGGCGACGATCTGCGGCGTCGGCGTGGAAATCTCCGAACGGACCGGCCTTGCCGAGCGCGTCGCGCCGCTGCGTCTCGGTGCGCGCCTGGAGGAAACCATTCCGGCGTTCTGGCGTTAAGGCGCGTTGCTGCGCCCCGTTGACGGGCGTTCGCGGCTGCATAACTCTCTTCCTGCACGTTTCTCCAACCTCCACCGCGCCGGTCTTGGCGCCCATCTCGCGGGACTCCTCACATGGAATGGCTCCTCGGCTACTTCGACTGGACCAACGACCCGACGGCATGGGTGGCGCTGGCCACGCTGGTGGTGCTGGAGGTGGTGCTCGGCATCGACAATCTCATCTTCATATCGATCCTGACCAACAAGCTGCCGGTGGAACAGCAGAGCCGGGCCAGGCGGATCGGCATCGGCGGGGCGCTCATCATGCGACTGCTGCTGCTGGCGACGATTTCCTTCATCGTCCAGCTCACCGAGCCGGTCTTCTCGCTGTTCGGCCACGGCTATTCCTGGCGCGACATCATCCTGATCGCGGGCGGCCTGTTCCTCGTGTGGAAGGCAACCAAGGAAATCCACCACAGCGTCGATCCGGTGGACCACAAGGAGGACATCGTAGGCCGGGCGGTGACGATGACGATGGGTGCGGCGGTCTTCCAGATCCTGCTGCTGGATCTCGTCTTCTCCGTGGATTCCATCATCACGGCGGTCGGCATGACCGAGCACATCGCGATCATGTACATCGCGGTGATTTCCGCGGTCACGGTCATGCTGCTGGCCGCGGACCCGCTGTCCCGCTTCATCGCCAAGAATCCGACCATCGTCATGCTGGCGCTCGGCTTCCTGCTCATGATCGGCATGACGCTGATCGCCGAGGGGATGGGCTTCCACGTGCCCAAGGGCTACGTCTATGCGGCGATGGGCTTCTCGGCGCTGGTCGAAGCGCTCAACATGCTGCAGCGGCGCAAGAAGACCAAGGACACGGCCGGCGGGACCGGTCCGGCGACGCCGCACTGAGCGGCGTCGCGCCGCTCAGACGCCTTCGAGGACGAGGATGGTGGGGCGGCGCGGCAGCGACCGCAGCGAGACGGTGAAGGACCTGCCCTCGGCATGGTCTACCGCGAAGCCCGTTCCCATCATGGCCGTGAACTCGGAGAGCGGCGTCGAATGGCGGTGCATGGGCAGGACGATCGACGAGTACAGCCGCCTGGTGATCTCCTGCATGTTGGCCAGCGACTGGGTCATGCCGCCGTCGATCGGCACCATGACGATGTCGAGACGGCCGATAGCGGCGTAGTGCGCGTCGGTGAGATTGTGGTGCAGGTGGCCGAGATGGCCGATGCACAGACCGGCGACCTCGAAGATGAAGATCGAGTTGCCGTCCTTTTCCATCCCTTCCCAGTTGCGGATGTCGGTCGGCACGTTGCGGATGTAGACGTCGTCGATCACCACGGCGTGCCTGGCCGGGGCGCCGTCCTCCCCCCAACCATGCAGAACGTGCTCGATGCCCGGATCGGGGCTCGTGGTGAAATGGGTCGAATGCGCCTTGTTCATGGTGACGACACGCGGCAGCGGGTCGTAGCCGTAGTGTCCGGAATAGTCGGTGGCGATCCGCACGCCGCCCGGGGTCTCGATCACGTAGGTAGAGTGGCCGGCATAGGAAATGGTGACCTCCGACGCCTCCGCCTGAACCGGCGTGAAGTTCGCGTAGGTCACCTTGGGCAGCGACCCCGCCACCGCCAGGCACTGGCTCGGCACGGGACCGTCCGCATCCTGGGCGCCGAGCGGCGACGCGGCGAACAGGAGCACGGCGGACAGGGCGTAGGCGAGGTGGCGGGCGCGCATCGAATACTCCGTCGGCTCAGCGGCGATGAGGCCAGACTATGGCCCTGCGGGCAGGTCGCAACGCCGCTCCGGCCATGCGCCCTTCACGATTTCGCGAGCCCCGACCGCCGCCCTGATCTGGACCTTTCGAGGCATTCCGACTATAGAGCGCCCGTTTCCAGGACATTTTCGAAACGATCGCAGGGGCGCCATGGCCGGCCATTCACAGTTCAAGAACATCATGCACCGCAAGGGTCGGCAGGACGCGGCGCGGTCGAAGCTGTTCTCCAAACTCGCGCGCGAGATCACGGTCGCAGCCAAGTCGGGTATGCCCGATCCGGCGATGAACCCGCGCCTGCGGCTGGCCGTGCAGAACGCCAAGGCGGAGTCCATGCCCAAGGACAACATCCAGCGGGCGATCAACAAGGCCGCCGGCAATGACGGCGACAACTACGAAGAAGTCCGCTACGAGGGCTATGGCCCCGGCGGCGTCGCGCTGATCGTCGAGGCGCTGACCGACAACCGCAACCGCTCCGCCTCCAACGTCCGTGCCGCGTTCACCAAGGCCGGCGGAGCGCTGGGCGAGACCGGCTCCGTCTCCTTCATGTGGGATCGCGTCGGCGAGATCACATATCCGGTCTCGGCCGGCGACGCCGACAGGGTCATGGAGGCCGCGATCGAGGCCGGCGCCGAAGACGTCGCTTCCGACGAGGACGGGCATGTCATCCTCTGCGCCTTCGAGGATATCGGCGAGGTCAGTTCGGCGCTGGAAGCCGCGCTCGGCGAGGCCATGTCGGTCAAGACCATCTGGCGGCCCCAGAATAGCGTTCCCGTCGACGAGGAGCGCGCGCAGTCGCTGATGAAGCTCGTCGCCACGCTCGAGGACGACGACGATGTGCAGAACGTCTACGCCAATTTCGAGGTGGACGAGGAGACCCTGGCCAAGCTCAGCGCGGCCTGAACGGCCTCGCCGTGGCCCCGCGCCTCACCATCACCTATTGCACGCAATGTGGCTGGCTCCTGCGCGCCGGCTGGATGGCGCAGGAACTGCTATCCACCTTCGGCACGGAGATCGGCGAGGTGGCGTTGGTTCCCGGCACCGGCGGCGTCTTCGAGATCGCCTGCGACGGCGTCACTGTCTGGGAGCGGGTTCGCGACGGGGGCTTCCCCGACGCGGCCGAGCTCAAGCGCCGGGTTCGCGACGTGATCGCGCCGGAGCGCGGACTGGGCCATGCAGACAGGAAGGATCGGCCCAGCGGGTGACGTCGGCGTTGCGATCGGGCATCGTTCTCACGATCCCGCCTGGAGATGCCGATGTCCGAAATCGCGATCCGTCCCCTGCGCCCGGACGACAATGCCGAGTGGCGGCGTCTGTGGACCGCCTATCTCGACTTCTACCGGACGCGGGTCGCCGATGACGTCTACGAGACCACCTGGACGCGCCTGTTCGCCGACGGCGAGTTCGAGCCCAGGGGGCTCATTGCCATCGCCGACGGCCGGGCGGTCGGGCTCGTCCACTACATCTTCCACCGCTCCTGCTGGTCGATCGAGGGAAACTGCTACCTCCAGGACCTCTACACCGACGCCTCGGCCCGGGGAAAAGGCGCCGGCACGGCGCTGATCGAGGCAGTGCGCCTGGCGGCCGGCGAGCGCGGCGTCACCAACGTCTACTGGATGACGCACGAGACGAACGACACCGCGCGCCGGCTCTACGACCGCGTGGCGCGGCGCACCGGCTTCATCGAGTACGATCTGCTGTGAACATCCAAAACGTCAGCCAAGAGCCTTTCATGGTTACACGGAAACAGAACCGCTTCCGCGTAACCATGAAAGGCTCTAGCACAAGGCCCACTTGCCATCGCCAGGCCGCTGTCGCACAAGTTCCATCATGTTCATTCCCTTTTTCCTCGAGCTCAAGGCCGCCCGCATACCCGTCTCGCTGCGGGAATATCTCACCATGCTGGAGGGGCTGGAATCCGACCTCGTGACCTGGGACGTCGAGGGCTTCTACTATCTGGCCCGCGCCGCGATGGTGAAGGACGAGCGGCACATCGACCGGTTCGACCAGGTCTTCGCACACGTCTTCAAGGGGCTCGAGGCCGTTTCGGGGGAAAGCGCGGTGGATGTCGCGAACATCCCGGAGGAGTGGTTGCGGCGGCTCGCCGAGAAGCACCTCACCGAGGAGGAGAAGAAGCTGGTCGAGGCGCTCGGCGGGTTCGAGAAGCTGATGAAGACGCTGAAGAAGCGGCTGGAAGAGCAGAAGGGGCGCCACCAGGGCGGCTCCAAGTGGATCGGCACGGCCGGAACCTCGCCTTTCGGCGCCTATGGCTACAATCCCGAGGGCGTGCGGATCGGCCAGCACGAAAGCCGCAACCGCCGGGCCGTCAAGGTCTGGGACAAGCGCGAATTCAGGAATTTCGACGACACGGTCGAACTCGGCACGCGCAACATCAAGGTCGCGCTGAAGCGTCTTCGCCGCTGGGTGCGCGAGGGGGCCGACGAGGAACTAGACCTGCCCGGCACCATCCACGCGACCGCCGAGCACGGCTATCTCGACGTCCAGACGCGCCCGGAGCGGCGCAACAAGGTCAAGCTGCTGATGTTCTTCGACGTCGGCGGCTCGATGGACGACCACATCCGGGTGGTCGAGGAATTGTTCTCGGCCGCCCGCGCCGAGTTCCGGCAGCTCGAATACTTCTATTTCCACAACTGCCTCTACGAAGGCGTGTGGAAGGACAATCGCCGCCGCCATTCGGAGGTCATCCCCACCTTCGACGTGCTCCACAAGTATGGCCACGACTACAAGGTGATATTCGTCGGCGACGCCTCGATGAGCCCCTATGAGATCGCTTCGGCGGGCGGCTCGGTCGAGCACTGGAACCCGGAGGCGGGCCATGTATGGCTCAGGCGCGTCATCGACCAGTGGCCCAACGCGGCGTGGATCAACCCCGTGCAACGCCGCCACTGGGACTACACGCATTCCATAGGCATGGTGCGCGAACTCTTTTCCGACCGCATGTATCCGCTGACGCTGCAGGGGCTGGAAGCGGCGACGAAGGAACTGTCGCGCAAGCACTGAGCCCGGATGCGGGTCCTAGCGCCGGTCGACGAGACCGCGCTCGATCGCTGCGCGCGCCGCCTCGGCCCGGTTCGAGATGTGCAGCTTGCGATAGATCGACTTGACGTGGCTCGACGCCGTGTTCTGCGAGATGTCGAGGCTGTCCGCCACCTGGCTGAGCTGGAAGCCCCGCCCGAGCAGTCCCAGCACCTCGGTCTCGCGCGGCGTCAGCTCCGCTCCCGAACCCACGGACGGCAGCGGCGCGCGACCCCGCAGTGCTGCCAGCATGCGGCGCGCGATCGCAGGCGACAGTGGCGGCTCGCCGTCGCGGATGCGCCTCAGCAGTTCGACCATGCGCTCCGTCTCGTGGAACTTCAGCAGATAGCCCTCGGCCCCGGCCTGGATCGCCTCGAAGAGATGCGCGTCGTCGTCGTAGATGGTCGTCACGATGCATATGCAGCCGGGATCGCGCTCGCGGATCATGCCGATCAGCTCTATGCCGTTCCCATCCGGCAGCCCGATGTCGATCAGCGCGATGTCGAAGAGATTCGGCTGTCCATGCGCCTGCGCACGCTTCCAGTCTCTTTCGACTATCCTGCGGCCCTCCCGCAGATCGCGGGCCACCGCCAGAGACGGCTTGTCGAAGGCTTCCTCGACGCAGGCCACGAGCCACTGCCGAACGTCGTCATTGTCCTCGACCAGGAACGCGGACCCGACCGTGCTCATCGGGCCGCCCCGTCGAGCACGGGCAGCCTGATCTCGGCAACCGCCCTTCCTTCCTCGACCGCGAAGACGAATTCGCCGCCGATGTCGGCGGAGCGCCGCGACAGGTTTGCGAGCCCGTGGCCGCCGATCCCCCCGGTCTGCCGGGTGCCTTCGGGCAGCGCGTTGGTGACGCGGTGGACCAGCATGCCTCCGACGACCGACGTCTCGATCGATATCTCGCCCTGTCCGCCGTGGCGCACGGCGTTGGAGATCATCTCGCGATGGGCCGAGGTGAAGGCGCGGTAGGCGGGATAGGGCAGCGAGACGCTCGCCTCGTCGGCATCGCCCGCGGGCCAGCGCACGGGACGGCCGGCGAGGCGGTCGAACGTCTCGGCACGCAATTCGGCCACGACATGGCCAAGCGGCTCGCTGTCGGCCGACAGGCCGTTGACGATCTCCTTGATGTCGCCCAGTGCGCTGCGCACGAACTGGCGCGAAGCGGTATCGTCGCGGGCCGCGAGGCTCGACAGAAGCATCGCGCCGACATTGTCGTGCAGGTCGCGGCCGATCCTGTGGCGTTCCTCGGTGACGCCACGGTCGTAGGCGCGCCGGCTTCGCTCGGCTTCCGAGACCAGCCCGGAGAGCTTTTCGACGATGCGCGCATGCGGGGGGCCGAAGAGGCGCTTTCCGCCGGCGTTGTGGCGGAGTTCCAGCGCGGGAGACCAGTCGTAGGCGGGAAGTGCCAGTGCCGTGCCGTCGTCGCGGATGACCGGCCTCGCCACCGAAACGGGCGATGCTGCGAGGCTCAGCGGCCTGAAGAATTTCTCGAGCGCGGCCTGCCAGCGCTCCGCGCGCTGCTCGCGTGTGGGCTGGAGGGCGATCTCGGTCGAAGCCTGGAAGAGTTCGAACGGGTCGGAATCGCGATCCCCGGTCATGCGCGCCACCAGATGGTTGCGCAGCGGCAGGTAGACCAGGCCGACGATGATCGCGGTGATCGCCACCGAAACCGAGAGGTTCACCGCGAGCGCGGTGACCAGCAGGATGTCGATGACGAGGAACAGCACCGCCGCCAGCAGGTAGGTCAGCACGTCGAGCGCCAGCCGGTCGAGGTCGAAGAGGCGGTATCGCGTCAGCCCGAGCGCGACGCCGAGATAGATGATCGGGAAGAAGCCGAACGAATAGGCCTGCGACAGTACGGGCTGCACACCAACGAGGATGGGCAGCGCCATCAGCACCGTGAAGGCGCCGGCGCCGACCAGAACGGTGATGCCGAGCCACAGCAGCGCCTTGCGTGCGGCGAGGTCGCCCCGGGTGGCGCGGTATTGCAGGGCGATGAGCGCGATGATGGTCAGCATCGCGAGCAGGATGCCCAGATAGAAACCCGTGACGTTGTCGGGGAAAAGCTGAAGCGCATTGACGACGTACCAGCCGGAAAGGACCACGGCGGCGATGCGAAACAGCCAGGATAGGCGGAGATCCACCGGATACACGGTGAACAGTCCGATCATGAAGATCGCGAACATCATCGCGCCGGCGTGGTTGGCAAGGCCGAGCGCGAGGAAGAGCGAGCCGTCGAGCGCGAGTTCGCGCGTACTGTAGACCGAGGCCGCGAGCGCCGAGAGCACCACGCCGTAGCCGGCCCATGCGAAAAGGGAGACGTCGCGTCGCTGCGGACGAAGCGCCGTGACCCATAGCGCGATCACCATGATGACGACCGCGCAGCCCATCTGGAACCAGAAGGCGAAGGGGAGATCGCCGACCGGACGGGCCTGCAGGGCCTGGACCGCGATGGTCGCCGGTGCTTCGCCGGGGCTGACGACGTGGAACTCGGCCGGCCCTCGGGTCAGCAGCGCGTGGATGGCGCCCTGGCGCTGCATGAAGGCGTTGTAGCGGTCGTAGTTCTCGACCGCGTCCGGTTCCTCGATCACGTCGATCGCATCGAGCGCGATCCGGCCGGCGCCGCCAGGCGCCGAAATCGCCACGAGCCGCGATCCGGGCGCCACGCGTCCGGCAGCCGGCCCGCCGGGAGAAACGGAGGTCACGAGGATGTCAGTGCCTTCCGCGGCGGGTGCCAGTCCGCGCCAAAGCCATGGCTGCCGCGCCGCAACGAGCACGATCGCCGCGCACAGCACTGCGGTCATCGCCAGTCCCAGCGCGAGACGCTGGACCACGGTCAACCTGAACCCCGAACCCACCCGCACCCCGCTGAACGCCCCCACCGCCATATTGTCCGATCCCCGGCCATGGCGGTACGAAACAAGTGCGCGTCCCGATACGCGCAGATCACTGCCACGCCGCAATACTATAGTGAACCGCACGGCGCAGTCGAACCGGTTATAGCGCCGCTGACGGTCGCGGGTAGGCACGCCGCCGACATCGCATGGTCAGAATTCGCGTGTCAGCGTCACGTCGACCGCGTATCGGTCGAAATCATACAGCGCCACATTGCTCTTCTGCAGGTAGTAGGAAAGTCCGAGCCGCGGCGTGAAGCCCTGGAGGTTCCAGTCGCGCTTGAGCAACGTCGCGCGGAGTTCGAAGAATTCGTCGCGTCGCGGCGCTCCCGTTCCGGGAAAGGCCGCCTCGTAGTCGCGGATGCCGAAGCGCGCGGCGAGCGATGCGTTGATGCCGAGCGGAAGCTCGCCCTGGACGCCGATCTCGCCGTAGCCTCCGGTGAAGGAATGGTGGCGGCGGGCGGGGACGTCCTCCCCGACCAGGCCGGCCTCGACATGGGCGGATCGTCCGGGGCTCAGCACGCGCGTCAGGCGCGAGCGTCCGAAGAACGTCCGCGTGCGGGCGGCGGGGTCTCCGTCGTAGCGCCGGTCGGCGAATTGCAGTTCGCCGGAATAGAGCAGGCGCGGCGCCAGCGGCTGGCGCAGGAACAGCCTCGCGCCGATGGCGTGGTCGATCGGTCGCCAGGCGATCCACCGACGGTCGGCGATCAGTTCGGCGCCGATCAGCCGCCTGACCCCGTTGTGGCGCAGGCCGACGCGGAAGTCGCCGGTCAGCGTGTCGAACTCCCCGCCGGAATATTCGCTCAGCACGCCCGACCCGGCGGCGTAGAGGGTGAGGTTCTCGCTCAGACGATGGTTGAGCGCCGCGGTGAGGCCGAGCTTCAGTCCGACGCCCGATCTGGCCCGTCCACGCGGGCCGATCTCGAAGGGCAGCCCGCCGAGCGTGATCGTGTCGCCTCCGGCGCCGCCATTGATGTTGGTGCTGGGCGCGATCGAGACGAAGCCTCCGAAGGAGAACGGCTTTTCCGGATTCATCTGCTCGATGAAGGCTTCGAACTGCCGGCGGGTGCCCGGGTCGGCCGCCGCGTCTGCCAGAAGGCGCAGATGATGGGCGGCGGCATCGCGCCGGCCCATCTGGGCAAGCACCGATGCGAGTTCGAGCCGTGCGCGCTGGTAGGCCGGCCGTTCCTCCACGATCTGGCGCAGCAGCGCTTCGGCGTCGCGTTCGCGTCCCGTCCTGCGGAACACGATCGCCTGGAGGAAGGCGGCGTCGTAGCCGAGATCGCCTTCGTTGAAATAGGAACCGGAGAGGAAGCGCTGCGCGGCCGCGTTGTCGCCGGAAGCAACCAGATGGCGGATGAAGGCGATGCGCTCCGCCTGGCTCAGTTCGCCATAGGTGACGCCGGAAGGGCCTCCGGAGGCAAGGCCGGGGCCGGCCAAGGCGAGGACGAGGACGGCAAGCAGCGCCACGACGGACGCGCGCGCCCGCCGTGCCACCGACATTCCGGCGCCGAGGCGGCGCCGGAGCCCAAGGCTCGTCCTTCCCGGATGCATCGCTGCGATCAGGGCGTCTTCACGCCGCCAATTACGCCCTGCATGACGTAGTCGCTGGCCAGGCCGTCGAGTGTCATCGACCCTTCGATGGAGGATGCAGCGATCGTCTCGGCCGCGTTGGCGCCGAAGAAGCCGCCGATGACTTCGCTGTTCGTGACCGTGCCGACGTCGTTGCCGCCGGCATCGACCAGGCGCGCCGTGCCGGTGTACTCGCTGCCGGCGATGGAGGCATTGATCGCCATTCCGGTCACGGCGGCATTGGGATTGTACGGGTTGCTGCCGTCAGGGTTCGACGTACCGAGTTCGCCGTTGGATACGCCGCCGGTCACGGTGCCCGCGTTGAAGTCGGCCACGAGCTGGGCGTCACCCCTCAGCCAGAGCTGCCGGACGCCGTTGACGTTGGAATAGACGCCTATGCCCTGCTCGTAGAAACCCTTGTAGGTGGCCGTGCCGGAACCCGGCATGTTCGCCGTGGGGTTGCCGATGTAGCCGACGCCGTAATTGGCTTCCGCGTCGCCGTCATTGCCGTCGCGGTAGCGGATCGTGGTGGCGTCCTTGAGCACGATCTGCTCGGTCTGGGAGATGTTGTAGACGCCGACCGTGGAGATCGCCGCGTTCTCGGTGTCGACCTGCGGGTCGCCGAAATTGCCGCCCTCGAAATAGACGACGCCCTTGGCCTGGTTCATGCCGATGATCGCGGCGCCCCCGGCGAGGTCGCCGTCGGCCTGTGCGGTGATCAGCGCCGCGAGGGCGGGGCCGCCGCCCTGGTTCTGGTTGGGCGCGGGATCGGCGTCCGCCGAGCCGCTTATGCCGACGCCTCCGGCTGCGGTGCGATCGGTCGCCGTCGCGGAGGTCGGGTTGGCGCTATGCCACGGAAGACTGGTGTAGGTGTTCGTCTCCGTCGACACGGTGCTCGGCAGCCGCACCGCGATCATCTTGCCGGACGCCGTGACGGGAAGCGTTCCGGACGGCGGCCCGCCACCGCCGCCGATTGAATTCGTGGTCTCGCAACCGGCCAGCGCCACGGCCGCCGTCGATAGAATGAGTATCCGTCGCATCCCTTTGGATTTCCCCCTGCATGAACCGCGGCCATGGGCCGCCCCCAACGCCGTTCGCCGCGCCGGCGGGCCATGGCCCTGGCCGGAACGACGCACGAACCGAACGCGGGCATGCAATCACGGGATGTGGCCGGCGAATATCACCGGAACAGGTGAAGCATGCCCCTGGGGAAGGGAAAACTGTTGGTTGCGTCGCTATTTCTTCAGGACGTCCGCCCATTCGGGGTGGGGGCAAGACTGCGACGCGGCGAAGGAGCCGAGTGGCATGATCGTCTTTCCCGGGGCGCGGGCGTCATGCGGTTCCTCGGTCTGAAAGAAAGGAAGCCGCCGCCTCGATCTCGCTCGGGCGAACCTCGTGGCCGCCATCGTGCCAGACGATCTCCGTCGCCGCTCCGGCGGCGGCGAACGCGCGCTCCAGCGCGACCGTCAGTTCGGGTGGGCAGATCGGGTCGCGGCGGCCCGCCGTGACGAGAATCCGCTTGCCGTCGAGCCGTCCGGCAAACTGCGGCTCGAAGGGGATGAGCGGATGCATGAGCACGAGCCGGTCGAAGCGACCCGGTCGCGCGAAGGCGACGCTCGCCAGTATGTTGGCGCCATTGGAATAGCCCAGGCCGTAGACGCCGGCGGTCTCGCCGCCGGCTGCATGGGCGTCGACGAAATCGGCGAGCTTTTCGGTCGCGCGGGCGAGGTCGGCCATGTCGTAGACACCCTCGCCGGTGCGACGGAAGAAGCGCGCCGCTCCGAATTCGGACACGTCGCCGCGCGGTGCCACGAGCGTCGCACCCGGCACGAGCCGCGGCCCGATGCCGAGAAACTGGCTTTCGTCGCCGCCGGTGCCGTGCATCAGCAGCAGCAGCGGTCCGCCCTTGGCACCTTCGATGCGCCTGTGGACGTAGAGGTCGCGCGACACGCTCAACCCTCCAGCGGCTGGAGGTGCTGCTCCAGATAGGCCCTGAGGTGCTGGTGCTGGCGGGGCAGCTTGAGTGCCTCGCCGAGATGGGCGGTGTCCTCGTCGCGGTCGAAGCCGGGTTCGTTGGTTGCGACCTCGAAGAGGACGCCTCCGGGCGTGCGGAAATAGATCGCCCAGAAATAGTCCCGGTCGATCACCGGCGTGACCTGGTAGCCCGTATCCATCAGTGCCGCGCGCACTTCGAGCTGCCGCGCCCGGTTCTCCACCGCGAAGGCGATGTGATGTACGGAGCCGGCGCCCTGCCGCGCGACCGGCGCCGAGGGCAGGATCTCGACGTCGATGATGCCCGCGCCATTGTCGCCGTCCAGGGCGTAGCGGGCGATGTCGCCGCTGCGATCGGTCTCACGGTATCCCATGTAGCGAAGCAGTTCCGCCGTGCCGCCCTCGTCGCGCAGCCGCATGGCCGCCGAATGGAAGCCGCGGATGGCCTCGTCCGCGCCTACGCCGTTTCCGGTCCACGGCGCGCGCGGATCGTCCGCCACCTCGACGAGCGCGAAGCCGTCGCCGTCCGGTCCGCGGAAGAACAGCCGCTTCTCGCCGAACGCCTCATGCGGCTCGAGCCCGGTCACGCCGTGCTGGCCAAGCCGTTCCTGCCAGTAGCCGAGCGAGCCTGCAGGAACGGAGAAGGCCGTGGTGCCGACCTCGCCGATCCCGGGACGTCCCTGGCCGATGTTGGGGAAGGGAAAGTAGGTCATGACGGTGCCCGGCGTGCCTGCCCCGTCGGCGTAGTAGAGGTGATAGACGTCCGGTGCGTCGAAATTGACCGTCTTCTTGACCCGGCGCAGGCCTAGAACGCGCGTGAAGAAGGCGTTGTTCTGCCGCGCATCGGCGGCCATGGACGTGACGTGGTGAAGACCCTTGATCTGGTCGAGCATGTGATCGCTCCCTTTCGGCGTGGGACAGATCGAGCGTCCCGTTCCTCATGGGGCCTAATGTCGTACGGGCGGGCAAGAAGAAAAGGTGCGGTCCGGGGATGGACCGTCTCCACGGAATGAACAATCGATCGCGGTCGTCAAACGAAAAGGCCCGCCGTCCGGAGACGGCGGGCCAGTCTGGAAGTCAGTGCCGGGCTGATCAGTTCGGCACGACGAGACGCATCTCGTCACGATTGTCCGCCCAGGTAGCCTCGTCATACTCGGCCGCGGCCTCGAGCTGCTCCTTGGTGAACGTCGTGTAGAGATAGTGGTCGCCATCGCTGTCCGACATGAAGGACAGGTTGTCGAGGCCGACCGCGACCTTCTTCTCGCCCATGCCGAGGAAGCCGCCGACATCGATGATCACGGCATCGACCTGGCCGTTCTGGTTCATGACCACGTCGCCGATCTCGCCGACATTCTCTTCGTCCGCACCGTAGACCGTGGTGCCGACGAACTCCTCGGCGCTGATCTGGCCGGTCTCGACCTCGGTCAGGCTCGAGCGGTCGATGGCGGCCGTGGTCTCGGCGTCGGGAGCGGCGGGCTGCTCGGCGTCGGCCGTCGCGGCCTCGCCCTCGACCGGCGCGGGCTGCTCGGCCTGATCGCTCATCGCCTGCTGGTCGGCCGCGTCATCGGCGGGCGCCGGAGCGGTCGCCATGCTGCCGTCGTCGTCGGCCGGCGCGTCGGCCGTGTCGGCCGGTGCTACCGTGGTATCGGCCGGAGCGGCGGTGTCGGCGGGGGCAGCTGCCTGGTCGCCATCGGCATTCTCGGTCGAGGCCTGGCTCTCGGCGGAGGCGAGATCCTCGCTCGTCGCCGGAGGTGTCTCGGAGGCGCCGGCAGAGGTGTACTCATAGGCGTTCGCGTCGAAGTCCGGCAGCGCCTTCAGCGCGTCGGCCGTCGTCGCGATGACGATCCAGCGGTCGTTGTCGCGCTCGACCCACTCGATGAGGTCGTATTCCAGCGCGACGTTCTTCTGGCCGAGGCCGAGGAAGCCGCCGACGCCGACGACGATGGCCTTCACGGAACCATCGGGATTGATGACGAGGTCGTTGACGTCGCCGATCTTCTCGGCATCGTCGGCCGAGCCGTTGTAGACGCTCTCGCCGATCACGTTGCTGGCGAGCTCGCCTTCAGCGGCCTTCACCATCGGGGCTGCCGGTTCGGCGGCAGGAGCGGTGGGGGCGGGGGCCGTGGCCTGGGCCATGGCGCCGGTGGCGATCAGGGTCGCGACCGCAGTGGTCGCCAAGAGGTTGCGGATCATGGTAGGCTCTCCTTGTGCAATATTCATTTGCATGGCCGCGCATGCCCGCTCGTGGCAGGGAAGGCTGCGCGGCCCTCACTGCACCTCAACGTCATTCACGGTAAGTTGTTCCCAAGTAACGCGCTGTCTGCGAAATTGAATCGCCGGCAGGAAAAATGCTGAAACCAAGGGAACTTAGTCGGGCCGATCGCGTTACGGAGGGCTGGCTGCGCGCCCATCCGGGAGCGCCCCGCCAGAATCCACACAAGCCGCCAGCGAGGCCGCGGACATGCATTTCGTCGCAATCCTGAATCGCGGCGGCGGCACGCTGAAGACAACGGATCTCGATGCACTGTCGCAGACGATGCGCGAGGTGCTGGGCGAACACGGACACACTGTAGAGGTCGTGCTTTCCGAGCCGTCAGAGATCGTGGCCGCCCTCGAGAAGGCCGCCCGCTCGCGCAAGGCAGACATCGTGCTGGCGGGCGGAGGCGACGGCACGATCTCGGCAGCCGCGGCCACGCTCATGAACAGTCGCAAGGCACTGGCCGTGCTGCCCGCCGGCACGATGAACCTGTTTGCGCGCGGCCTCTCGGTCCCGCTTGCCCTCGACGAGGCGATCAAGGCGTTCGCGACGGGAGAAGTCCGGGCGGTGGACATCGCCACGGCAAACGGCCGTCCCTTCGTCCACCAGTTCTCGATCGGCATGCATGCCAAGCTGGTCGCGCTGCGCGAGAAGATGGATTTCGGCTCCCGCCTGGGCAAGATCAGGGCTTCGACGCGCGCTGCGGTTGGCACGATACTCGCTCCGCCGTCGATGAACGTCACGCTGATGCTCGATGAAGAGGAACTGTTCTTCCGCACGACCGGGGTCGGCGTCACGAACAACCTTTTCGGCGAGGGCACCTTGCCCTTCGCCGAAGTGCCGGACGGCGGAATGCTCGGCGTCTATGTCACGCGGGCACGCAGGACGCCTGAACTCATACTCTTCTTCGCAAACGTCGTGCGCGGTCGCTGGAGCCGAAACCCGAAGGTCGACATCCTCCAGGCGCGGCGGGTGGTGGTGAAGGTAAGCAATCGCGGGCGGCGGCGGCGCTGCGTGATGGACGGGGAGCTATGCGAACTCGAGCCCGAGACGGAGATCGTCATCCATCCCGGCGCGCTCAACGTGCTGGTGCCGGCCCGTCCAGAATCCTGAGACTGCCTGGTCCGGCATCAGTTCGTCGTGGTCTCACCGGTCGTGGGCTGTCCTGTCTGGGTCTGCGGCGTCTCGATCTGGCTGCCGTAAAATTCGGTCCCCAGCCAGACGATACCAGCCAGCGCGAGCGCCACGACGAGGATGGTCAGGAGGTGGGTGCCCCGGAGGCCCTGACGGGCCTTCTCGGACTTGATTGTCTTGCTCACGATGGCGACTCCATTTTTTGTCGGGCGCGTCTGGTGCGCCCCTCGCAAGGCAAATGCCGGTCACCGACGCTTGTTCCAAGGAAGAGGTGATTTGGGCTTCCCAACGGTGGCATCGATGCCTAGTTAGGGGGCACTTGAGGTTACGGAGCATACCCTCCCGTCGAGATCGGCGAGACGGGGCTCCAGAGGCTGGAACAGCGGGACGGCTGAACACTGGCTAGCAAGGTCGATCAATCTGGAGCGAAGGGTGCCGGTTCGCCGACCGGTGCCGGGTGGGGGACCGTGCCCCTGCTCCCGGCACATGTCGTCGAACGGCTGGGCACGCCAGAGCGGGAAGCGGTGCTGCGGCGCATCGAACTTCTGGGTACCGAAGCGGATCCCGACTTCGACAGGCTCACACGCATGGCAGCGCGCGCCTTGAAGGCGCCGCTGGCCCTCGTCACGCTGGTCGACGTCGATCGCCAGCGCTTCAAGGCGCGGCTGGGAACCGATCTTTCGGAAACGCCTGCGGCCGTCTCCTTCTGCGCCTACACGGTCACGTCCAGCCCGGTCGAGACGATGGTCGTGCTCGACGCGGCCACGGATCCGCGCTTCCGCGACCTGCCAGTGGTGATCGGTCCGCCGCACGTGCGCTTCTACGCCGGGGCACCCATCGTCTCGTTCGGCGAGGCGATCGGCACGATCTGCGTGATCGACACCGAGCCGCGCCAGTCCGTCACGGAAGCCGAACTCGCTGAACTCGCCGATCTCGCGGGCGTCGCGGCCAGCCTGTTTTCGGTCAAGGACGGCGCGCGACGTGGCGAGATATTCAAGGAGGCGCTGATCCGCGAGGAGAAGCGGCACGCGCTCGCGCTCGAGGCGGCTTCGATCGCGAGCTGGGTCTGGGACGTGCGCTCGGGCATGCTGGAATGCGATCCCCTCCTGCCGGAACTGTTCGGCTTGCCGCCGGCGACGCGCTTCCCCGCCATCGACATCTATCGCGCGATCGACCCGCGCGACGTGCGCAGGACCGAGATGCGCCTGCGCGAGGCGATGGCCAGCGGCGACGACTATTCCGAGGAATACCGGATCAGGAACACGCATCCGACGCGCTGGCTGGCCGGTCGCGGGCGGGTGGTGGAGCGCGACGAGGAGGGCGAGCCCGTCCTGGTCTTCGGCGTCAATTTCGACATCACCGGACAGAAATCCGCGGAGGAACATCAGAGGCTCCTGCTCAGGGAGCTTAACCACCGCGTCAAGAATACGCTCGCCACTGTGCAGGCGCTGGCAACGCAGACCGTGCGGCATTCCCGGAAGCCCGAGGAATTCCTTAAGGCCTTCAGCGGACGGCTGCATGCGATCGGCATGGCGCACGGGCTGCTTTCGGATTACGAGTGGCGCGGCATCGGCCTGTCGGAACTCATCCGGCTCCAGGTCATGCCCTACGTCGCCGACGAGATGAACCGCATCCGCGTCGAGGGGGGCGATGCGTTCCTGTCGCCGGACCAGGCGCTGGCGCTCGGCCTCGTGCTGCACGAACTGGCAAGCAACGCCGTCAAGTACGGAGCGCTCTCGGTGCCGCAGGGCGAGGTGCTGCTGAACTGGAGGATCGTCGAGGCGACTGCCGCGCCCGGCGCCAAGCCCGCGCGCCGCATGACGCTCAACTGGATCGAACGCGGCGGTCCGCCCGTTTCCTCTCCGGACAGGAGGGGCTTCGGATCCATCCTGATCGAGCGCAGCCTGGGCAAGCTGCTGTCGAGCCGTGTCACGCACGAGTTCCGCGAGACGGGGGTGGCGGCGGAGATATCGTTCGTGCTGGAGGAGGAAGAGGGCGCCGAGGCGTTCCCGCTCGCGGGCGCGGCCGGCGCCTGATCGCCAACGTTGAGCGCGGGGTTCAGTGCGGGTCGCGCGGCGGCTTGCGGTTCTCGTTGTAGATCGCGTAGGCCGCGATCGCGACGAGCGGGGCGATCAGCCCGGCCCGGCTTCGCATGAGAATCGGCAGGAAGGCGATCGCGGCGGCGCCGGCAAGCGTCTTGGTGTCGGCCGATCGCCTGTCGGCAACCCTACGCGCGCTGCGGCTCGACGTGAAGCGATGGATCAGCAGCACCAGGATCGCGACCGCGATGAAGCCGAAGCCGAAGCCGATCGCGGCCTCGACGTCACCGTAGCGCCGCGCCGCGGCGATGTAGGCTGCGCCGACGAAGAAGCCGATGCCGCATGCAAGGCCGAGCGCGGCAATGACGTAGAACGCGGCCGCACGCTTCATGCGCTGTAGCGCGAGGCCCGCCTCTGCGGTCGCGAGCGACGCGATCAGTGTGCCCAGAAAGCGCAAGATTCAGCTCAGCGGCGCGCCATGAGAGCGAACAGGAAGCCGATACCCGCCGCGATCGCCAGCGAAGTGACGGGCTTCTCGCGGACCGAGTCGGCGAGCTGCTGCTCGATGTCGGTGGCGTTGGTGCGCAGCCGTTCGACCGCCGCCTCGCCCTGAGCGCGAATGTGATCCACGCCCTCGGAGGCGATCTTGCGGGCGGCATCGTAGGAGCGCTCGCCGGAACTCTGGACCTGGGCCGACAGCTTCGCGATCTCCTCGCGCAGCGTCGCGATCTGCGCCTCGATCTCGCTCTGGCTCGCCTTTGCGTCGATGTCGGCCTTCGTGGCCTTGCCGGCTACCGTCGCCATGGTGAAACTCCCTCGTCGGATGCTGGAAATTGCGGGTGGGATCTGTCGAACGCCCGGGTGCACCGTTTGGTTCCGCGCGCAGGAACCGCCCGCATCAGAATGCGTTTCGAACCGAGTGTCCAGCCGGAATCGCTAAAATGAACCATGCCCGCAAGAAGCCGCCAGTCGTGCGGCTTCCGCCGAAATCCACCATCGAGATCGTGCTGGCCCACGGCGCGCAGGTGGCGATGATCCTGGTGGGGCTGGTCGCGCTCGTCTTCGCGCTGCAGGCGGGAAAATACATTCTCGCGCCGGTCTTCCTGGCCGTCGTCGTCGGCCTCATGTTCGGTCCCATTGCGAGCGCCATGGAGAAGCGCGGCGTGCCACCGTCGCTCTCGGCCGGCATCGTCGTGCTGGTCTTCCTGGCCATCGTTTCCGGGCTGGTGCTGGCGCTCGCCGCCCCGCTGTCGACCTGGGCGGCGCGGCTTCCGCAGATCTGGAACGAACTCCAGCTTCATGCCTCGCATCTGCGCGAGCCACTGGAAGCGGTCCGGGGCCTGCGCGACGAGATCCGATCGGTCACCGGCGAAGCCGGCATGACGGTTTCGGTGGAGGACGGCTCGCCGGTCGAGAGCATGGCGATGCTGGCGCCGGCGATCGTTGCCCAGGTGCTGATCTTCTTCGCAAGCCTCTACTTCTTCGTGGCGACCCGGCACGAGACTCGCGTGGCGGTGCTCAGGCTGTGCCTGACGCGGCGGCTGCGCTGGCGCGTGGCGCACATCTTCCGCGACGTCGAGACGCTGGTGTCGCGCTATCTCCTGTCCATCACCATCATCAATGTCGGGCTGGGTATCGCGGTGGCGCTGGCGCTGTATCTGGTCGGCGTTCCCTCGGCCGCGCTCTGGGGCGCGCTGGCGGGGCTCCTGAACTTCGTCATCTATATCGGGCCGGCCGTCATGGCCCTCATCCTGTTTGGCGTCGGGCTCGCCACCTTCGATACGCTGGCAGGAAGCCTCATGCCGCCGCTGGTCTACCTCGCGGTGAACGCGATCGAGGCGCAGTTCGTCACCCCGCTGGCGATCGGCCGGGCGATGATGCTCAATCCGTTCGTCGTGTTCCTCGCGCTCGCCTTCTGGATCTGGCTGTGGGGACCGCTGGGCGGCTTCGTGGCGATCCCGGCGCTGCTCATCATCTATGCCACGATCAACAACATCGTGCCCGGATCGGACTGGGCCCTGGACGAGCCGCGCGGCCTCGCGGCGCGGATCCGCTGACCCGGCATGGCACAGACCGGTCGCCTTTGCCGTCACGCCTTAACCAAATATTAAGCTTTACGGGTGTTTACTGCGGGGCATCCAGTCATCTGGATTCTTACCGAGTGGTTGAGCCACTTTGTTTGACGCCTCCCTGTTTAACTCCTGAGAGCCGCCTTTCCGCGGCTCTTTTTTTGTCGTCCGGTAGGGAAGGGAACAAACGCCGTTAACCCTTCGTTAAACATAGGCTTGCGCGGGAAGGGCATAAGTTACATCCTCGCGAGGCGTGTCGGCGACACCCGCTTTCCCGTGGCGGTCGCCGAGTCTAAGCGTCGACAAGAACGAGAGTGGCACGAGGCAGCACATGATCGAGGCGGGATCGGCGGAAGCGAAGATGGTCCGCCTCGCGGAGCGTCGGGTCTTCTCGAACTCCTTCAAGCCCCTCTACGACGAGGGCATGGGACTGGTCGAGGAGGCCGCCGAGTATCTCGACGGGCAGGGCCGTGCGGAAGCCAAGACGCTGTCGCGCGTCGGCGCAACGCTCTATGCGGCCGAATCCATGCGGCTCACGACCCGCCTGATGCAGGTCGCCTCGTGGCTTCTTCTCCAGCGCGCGGCCAATTCCGGCGAGATGACGCGCGACCAGGTGGCTACCGAGAAGGCAAAGGTGAGGCTCGACACTGCGTCGGCTCAGGACGATGCTCCGGGCTGGGCGGAACTGCCGGCATCGTTCCTGGACCTCATCCTGCGTTCACTGCGCCTGCAGGCGCTGGTGCGGCGCATGGACGACGAGATCTACGGTGCGGCGGCGCCTGCGCCTTCGCCGATCCGGCAGACGAACCCTGTCTCCGACCAGATCACGTTGTTGAAGACGGCCTTCCACCATCGCTAGGCTCGGCCGGCGTTTCTGATTTGTTCACATTCCGCTGGCATTCCTCCGTGGTCTGACGGAGGCTGGCGCATGCACAACGCGATTCGCATCATCGGTATCGACCCGGGGCTCAGGCGCACGGGCTGGGGCGTGGTGGAGACCGCCGGCAGCACCCTGCGCTTCGTGGCCGCCGGCACCGTGCGGTCGGACGACAAGGCGCCGCTGGCGCTGCGGCTTCTGCAACTGCATCGCGGGCTGAGCGAGGTCCTCGAAGCGCAGCTGCCCGTGGAGGCCGCGGTCGAGGCGACATTCGTCAACAAGGACGCCGGGGCGACGCTCAAGCTCGGCCAGGCGCGCGGCATCGCGATGGTCGTCCCCGCGCTTTTCGGGATCGATGTCGCCGAATACGCACCCAACGCCGTGAAGAAGGCGGTCATCGGGGTTGGCCACGGCGACAAGAAGCAGATTCACATGATGGTGCGTGTTCTCATGCCGAAGGCGCGGTTCGACACGGACGACGCCGCCGACGCCCTAGCCATCGCCATCTGCCATTGCCATCACCGGCAGTCAGTCGCGACCCGCCTCGCCATGGCCGGATGACCAGATGTTATTGAGTTGTTCGACTTGCCTCGCACTGGAGACGCATCCATGATCGGCAAGCTCAAGGGCACGGTCGACGAGATCGCCGAAGACCACTGCATCGTCGATGTCCACGGTGTGGGGTACGTCGCCTATTGTTCCACCAGGACCCTCGCGTCTCTGCGGCCGGGTGAGGCGGCCGTGCTCTTCATCGAGACCTATGTGCGCGAGGATGTCATCCGGCTCTACGGCTTTTCGGGCACGCTGGAGCGCGAGTGGTTCAGGATGCTGTCGTCCAACGTGCAGGGCGTAGGCGCAAAGGTCGCGCTGGCGGTGCTTTCCACGCTTTCGCCCGCCGAGCTCGCCAACGCCATCGCGCTACGCGACATCGCGATGGTTTCGCGCGCGCCGGGCGTCGGCAGGAAGGTCGCCGAGCGCATCGTCACTGAACTGAAGAACAAGGCGCCGGCATTCGCCGGTGAGGCGACAGGCACGATCGGCCTCAAGCAGGAGATCGGCGAGGGCGTGGCGCCGGCGCCCGTCGCCGATGCCGTCTCCGCGCTCGCCAATCTCGGCTACTCGCGCGACGTAGCGGCAAATGCCGTCGCGGCGGCACTCAAATCGGCGGGAGAGGGCGCCGATGCAGGCGTTCTGATCCGGCTCGGCCTGAAGGAACTGGCACGCTAGATGCCCTTGTCAGAACTATCATTCCTTACTACGATTGAAAGGTAAGGAGGCGGTGCCATGGCAATTCTTGGAAGTGTAACGTCGAAGGGCCAGACCACGATTCCCAAGGAAATTCGGGATCAGCTGGGGCTGGAGACAGGGACAAGGATCGAATGGTCGATCGAGGACGGTATGGCTACCCTCAAGCCTCGCAAGATCCGGGCGATCGATCTTGCCGGAATCCTGCACCGCTCGGGTACGAAACCATTGTCGATCGAGGAAATGGACGCAGGAATTATGGACGCTGTCGCGGAAGATGACGAGCGGATCATGCGGGAATGGCACGAGGGACGCGAGTGATCGGGGTCGATACCAACGTGTTGGTGCGGTTCCTGACGGCAGACGATCCACGTCAGCATCGCGCCGCGCGGGCATTTTTCATGGAGCGAACTCTTGCGGACCCGGCCTACATCAGTGCGGTGACGCTTGCCGAGACTTTATGGCTGCTGCGGCGTCGCTACGGCCTTGCGCCCGAGACGATCCTGGACAGCTTGTCGATGATCATCGATTCGGATGACTTCGTGGTGGAAGGACGGGAGGCCGTGGAATCCATCCGTGCCGGTATGGGCACAGCTGCCCAACTGACGGACTTCGTCATCGCGCACCTCAATCGAAAGGCTGGTTGCTCGCGAACGGTGACTTTCGACAGGAGGGCCGCCAAGGCCATTGCCGAAATGGAACTGTTGGCGTGATGCTCCCGCGGGTCTCAAGACAACAGCTCTCGCGCGGCTCACCGATCAGAATGGCCGCGCTGCTTGAGCCCGCTGCAGCCGGAACCGGAGTGCTCTTGAACGAGGAATTCACGCGGTCGGGAAAGATGTGGGGCTCGCCATCGTCCAAGAGCGGCAGGCTGTGACCCTCGCGCCCCGCCTCGTCTCGTCGGAACGTCGCGGCGAGGATTCCGACGCCGCGCTGAGGCCGCAGTCGCTCGATGATTTCGTCGGCCAGGCCGCCGCGCGGGAAAACCTCAAGGTGTTCGTGGAGGCGGCCAAGGGTCGTGGCGAGGCCCTCGATCACGTGCTCTTCGTCGGCCCGCCCGGCCTGGGCAAGACCACCCTCGCCCAGATCATGGCGCGCGAGCTCGGCGTCAACTTCCGGTCAACCTCGGGACCGGTGATTCAGAAGGCCGGCGACCTCGCCGCGCTGCTGACCAATCTGGAGGACCGGGACGTTCTGTTCATCGACGAGATCCATCGTCTGACGCCTGCCGTGGAGGAAATCCTCTATCCGGCGATGGAGGACTACCAGCTCGACCTCATCATCGGTGAGGGGCCGGCGGCGCGCTCGGTCAAGATCGACCTTGCCCGCTTCACGCTGGTGGCTGCCACGACGCGGCTCGGCCTGCTGACCAACCCGCTGCGCGACCGCTTCGGCATTCCCGTCCGCCTGAACTTCTATTCGGTCGAGGAATTGGAGACGATCGTGCGGCGCGGTGCGCGCATCCTCGGCCTGGCCATGGGTGCCGACGGCGCGCTGGAGATCGCAAGGCGGGCGCGGGGCACGCCGCGGATCGCGCGCAGGCTGCTGATGCGCGTCCGCGACTTCGCCTCCGTTGACGGCGAGGCCGAGATCACGCGTGCGGTTGCCGACCGGGCGCTGCTGCGCCTCGAAGTCGACGCCCAGGGCCTCGACAGCCTGGACCGGCGCTACCTCTCCATGATCGCGCGGAACTTCGGCGGCGGCCCGGTGGGCATCGAGACGATCGCGGCGGGCCTGTCGGAACCGCGCGACGCGATCGAGGACATCATCGAACCCTACCTGATCCAGCAGGGCTTCATCCAGCGAACGCCCCGTGGGCGTGTACTGGCGGCGCAGGCCTGGAAGCATCTCGGGATCGACGCGCCGCGCGACGTCGCGCTTCAGCAGGCCAATCTCTTCCAGGAAGACGACTGAGGCTCTACCTGTCGGCGAGGCCCCGGACCACGCCGAGCACGTCGGGCTCGGCCGGGCGACGGTCGAATTCCTCGACGACGCCGAAGGCGCCGCCATAGCCCCACATCGACCAGGCGAAGCCGTGCTCCTCGGCGAGCGCGATCATGTCGCGGTAGTAGGCGGCTCGAGAGGAGGCGGGCACGATGGAGGGGTTGTCGTATTCCTGGCGGATCATGCCGAACTCGCCGAGCAGGACGCGCGAGCGCGCGACGCCGTGCCGGTCAGCCCAGGCGGCGGCCTCCTCGAACGGCTTGCGCATGGCGGCGGCGAGTTTTTCGGGCGTGTCCAGAAGCGCCACCTGTTCGTCGAGATAGGCGAGCATGCCGGCGCGCCGGTGCCACGGCGCTTGCGAGCGGATGCGCTCGCGCGCGGCCTCCAGCGCGGCCTCGCGCTCGGCCTGAGGCATCGCGTGCAGCGGATAGGTCAGTCCGGTGGCATAGCGGATGAAGTCGCCCGCCCATTCCGCGCCCTGGTGCGTCAGCAGGAAGGGCACGTAGGAGTGGAAGGTCCAAAGGATGTTTTCGTCGCGCAGCATCGCCGGGTCGAGCCTGGCGAGCGCGCTCGCATCCGACCAGCAGGCGCCCGTGGCGACCAGCGTCAGCCGGGCGGCCTCGGCGCGCGCCGCGGCGTGCAGGCGCGACAGCATGGCCGGCCAGCGGTTCTCGCCCTCGCCGCAGTCGATCACCGGCTCGTTCATCAGTTCCAGCGCCACCTCGGCGGGGTCCGCTCCTGCGAGCCCGCCAGCCATGTCGGCGACGACGCGCAGATAGGCCTCGAACCCGGCCTCGCTCGCCAGGATGCCGTCGGTGCCGAGCGCGCTGTCGCCGCGCGGTATCGGATGCAGGTCGACGATGGCCTTCAGCCCGGCCGCGTTGGCCAGGCGCGCCGCCTCGGCGACGGAGGCGACGAGTTCGGCCCGCAGGCGCGAAGACGCCGGCGACAGGAACGGCGCGGGGTCGACCGGGATGCGCACGAAGTCAAAGCCCGCCGCGCGCAGCCCCTCGAGCCTTTCGGCGTCGACGTGGCGGCGCCATTCGGGGTAGGGCAGCAGCACCTCGCGGTCGCGCCACTGCTGCTCGGACGGCCATGTCGTCCAGATGTCCATGTTGAGGCCGCGACGCAGTTGGAAGTCGGCGGCGAGCGTGCCGGTCGCGAGCGCCGTCAACGCCGCGATGGCAGCCATGGCGCCGAGGGCGCGCTTGATCATCACGGGCAATGATGTCATCCGGTTGACCCCCAACGCCCAACCCCCTTCAGCGGGTCAACCCGAAAAGGCAAGCGGAATGAGCGATCTTGGTGAATCGGAACTGCACGCGGCGGACGCGATCAGCGGCCGGCTCACGGCGACCGGGCATCGCCTCCACGCGCGGGTATACTACGCGGACACCGATTTTTCCGGCGTCGTCTATCACGCCCGCTACCTGGAATTCCTGGAGCGTGGCCGCTCGGATTTCCTCAGGCTCGCCGGCGTCCATCATACCGAACTCGCCGACGGCAAGCATGGCGAGCGCCTCGTGTGGGTGGTGAAGCGGATGGAGATCGACTTCCGCGCGCCGGCGCGCATAGACGACATACTGACGATCGACACCCGCACGGAGCGGATCTCGGGCGCCCGCATCTTCATGGCGCAGCGCCTTTCGCGAGGCGGCGAACTGCTCGTGGAGGCCCGCGTCGAGGCCGCCATCATATCGCAATCCGGTCGCCCGCGCCGCTTTCCCCGGGAATGGGTGGAGGCCTTCAGGCCAGCCGCGCCGTGAAGCGGGCATCCTAACGGTCCTTTAACCTTAATGGATCATCAAGATAGCGGATGAGGCAGGCGTACCGTCGCGGGACGCCTTCCTTTTACCAAATTTCGCTCGGAAAAGGCCCGCGAACGAGCGCATCGGGGCTGCTTCCGGACTACCGTGGGATCGGCCGGGAGGAATGCGCGAGGGCATTTTTCCGACATTTCGAAGCCCTGGTTCATCTCGCTCTCGAGGACGGGACATCCATGGAAAACATCACTCTCGCAGCGCCGGGCGGGGAACTGTCCATCTGGGCGCTGTTCATGCAGGCCGGCTGGGTCGTCAAGCTCGTCATGATCGGGCTGCTCATCGCCTCGATCTGGACCTGGGCGATCATCGTCGACAAACTCATCGCCTTCGGGCGCATGCGCGCCGCGCTCAACCGGTTCGAGCAGATCTTCTGGTCGGGACAGTCGCTGGAAGACCTCTACCGCACGCTTGCGGACCGCAAGACCACGGGCATGGGCTCGATCTTCGTGGCGGCAATGCGCGAATGGAAGAAAAGCTTCGAGAAAGGTGCCAAGTCACCCATCGGGCTCCAGAACCGCATCGACAAGGTGATGGACCTTGCCCTGACGCGCGAGATGGAGGGGCTGGAAAGCCGCCTCGGTTTTCTCGCCACCATCGGGTCGGCTGCCCCCTTCATCGGCCTTTTCGGAACCGTTGTCGGCATCATGACGTCGTTCCAGGCGATTGCCGGATCCAAGTCGACCAACCTCGCCGTCGTGGCTCCGGGCATCGCGGAGGCGTTGCTGGCAACCGCGATCGGGCTGCTGGCCGCGATCCCGGCCACCATCGCCTACAACAAGCTTTCCTCCGACGTGAACAGGCTCGCGACGCGCATGGAGGGGTTCTCGGACGAGTTCTCCGCCATACTCTCGCGGCAAATCGATGAAAAGGTCGTCCAGAGGGCGTGAGGACAATCAGCGATGGGAATGTCGACCACACAGTCCGCGCGGTCGGGCAGTAATCGCCGTCGCGGAAGACGGCACGGGCTGATGTCGGAAATCAACGTCACGCCCTTCGTGGACGTGATGCTGGTGCTGCTCATCATCTTCATGGTGGCGGCGCCGCTGCTGACCGTGGGCGTACCGATCGACCTGCCCGAAACGCAGGCGAGGGCGCTCAACGCCGAGACGCAGCCGATCACCGTTTCGGTCAACCAGGACGGCCAGATTTACCTCCAGGAGACGGAAATCCCGATCGAGGAGGTCGTGCCAAAGCTCGAGGCGATCGCCCAGACGGGCTACGAGGAGCGCATCTACGTGCGCGGTGACCGCGCCGCGGACTATGGCACGGTGATGCGCGTCATGGCGCGCATCTCGGCCGCCGGCTTCCGCAATCTCGGCCTCGTGACGCTGCAGGAACAGGACGCGCAGTAGCGTGAAGACCGGCCTCACCACCTCGGTCGTGATGCATGCGGCGCTGCTGGGCTTCGGCCTGCTGACGCTGTCGGCGCCGCGCGGCTACGAGGTGGCCGACATCGAATCGCTGCCGGTGGACATCGTCCCGATCGAATCGATCTCGCAGATCCAGCAGGGCGTGCGCGAGGCTCCGCTTGCCGAGCGCTCCGCGCCGACGCCGACCACGCGCCCGGACACGGTACCCGACGCACAGGAGATCGGCGACAACGACGTCGACCTGCAGGCGCCCCCGACGCCGGAGGCACGCCCGCGACCGGTCGAGACGGCGGCCGCGCCGCCGCCCTCGCCGACGCCCGCGCCCAAGCCCGCCGACCAGCCGACCCCCCAGCCCGAAAGGGTCGTTACCCGGCCCGAGCCCGCGCCCGCGCCGCAGCCGGCGCAGGATCCCGAACCCACCCCGGTCCCGGCCACCGAGGTGACGCCCGAGCCGCAGCCCCGGCAGGAAGTGACGCCCGATCCGGTCGCCGAGACGATCGTGGCCGAGCGCACGGAGAACGAGGCGGTGCAACTGCCCGCCTCCGCGCCGACGCCCCAGGCCCGGCCCCGTCCGCCGCAGGCCCAGACGGCGAAGGCGCCGGAGCGGCGCGAGGCCGAGCGTCCGCCGCAGCGCGAGGCGGCCACGCCGCGCTCGGAGGAAAGACAGTTCGACGCCGACGAGGTCGCGGCGCTGCTCAATCGCGAACGGCCGTCCGGCGGCGGCGCGCAGCGCTCGACGCAGGAAGCGGCGCTCGGCGGGCGGCGCACCACCGGCGGCTCGTCGCTCAGCCAGAGCGAGATGGACGCGCTGCGCGGCCAGATCCAGCGCTGCTGGAACGTACCGGCTGGCGCGTCCGACGCGCAGAACCTCAAGGTATCGGTGAAATTCCGGCTCGATCCTTCGGGGTCGCTGGACGGTCGCCCGGAAATCGTCGCCGGCGGCGGCGCGGGCGGCATAGAGCGCGCGGCGGCGGAGTCCGCGCGTCGGGCCGTGCTGCAGTGCGCGCCCTACAATCTGCCCGCCGACAAATACGATGCATGGGCCGACGTGATCGTCCACTTCGACCCGAGCGAGATGTTCTGACGGGCGCATGACCGCCATTCCTTCGAGATACGGGACAGTTCGATGAACCATCCGAGACTCCTGACCATTGTCTGCGCAACGATCCTGGCCCTCGTCGCCGCGGCGTTGCCCGCGCGGGCGCTGGTCGAGATCGACATCAACAAGGGCGTTGTCGAGCCGCTGCCGATCGCGGTGACGGACTTTCTCTCCTCCGACGGGATGGGCGCCGAGATCGCCGCGGTGGTCGCGGCCGACCTCAAGCGTTCCGGCCTCTTCGCGCCGATCGACAAGGGCGCCTTCATCGAGAAGATCGCTAACCCCGACGCGGCGCCGCGCTTCCAGGACTGGACGGTCATCAATGCGCAGGCGCTGGTCACGGGCCGGGTCACGGCCGAGCCCGACGGCCGGCTGCGTGCGGAATTCCGCCTCTGGGACACCTTCGCCTCGCAGCAGCTCATCGGCGAGCAGTTCTTCGCCGCCAAGACCAACTGGCGTCGCGTCGCGCACATCATCGCCGATGCGATCTACGAGCGGCTGACCGGCGAGAAGGGCTATTTCGACACGCGCATCGTGTTCGTCGACGAATCGGGTCCGAAGAACGCACGCGTGAAGCGGCTGGCCATCATGGACCAGGACGGCGCCAATACCCGCTTCCTGTCCGACGGACGCTCGATCGCGCTGACGCCGCGCTTCTCGCCGAGCCGGCAGGAAATCACCTACATGTCCTACGAGAGCGGGCAGCCCCAGGTCTATCTGCTGCAGATCGAGACCGGGCAGCGCGAGCTCGTCGGCAATTTCCCCGGCATGACGTTCGCGCCGCGCTTCTCGCCCGACGGGCAGAAGGTCATCATGAGCCTGCTGCGCGAGGACGGAAACTCGAACATCTTCACCATGGACCTGAGGAGCCGCACGACGACGCGGCTGACCAATTCCAGCGCCATCGACACCTCGCCTTCCTATTCGCCCGACGGCTCGCAGATCGTCTTCACCTCCGACCGCGGCGGCCAGCCGCAGATCTACCTGATGGGCGCGGACGGCTCGGGCCAGAACCGCATCTCCTTCGGGGGGGGCTCCTACTCCACTCCCGTCTGGTCGCCGCGCGGCGACCTGATCGCCTTCACCAAGCAGTCGGGCGGCCAGTTCCAGATCGGCGTCATGCGCACGGACGGCTCGGGCGAGCGGATCCTGTCCACCGGCTTCCTGCAGGAAGGTCCGACCTGGGCGCCAAACGGCCGCGTGCTGATGTTCTTCCGCGAGGCGGCCGGTTCGGGCGGGCCGCGGCTCCATTCCATCGATCTCACCGGCCGCAACGAGCAGGCCATCGCCACGCCGAATTTCGCGTCCGACCCGGCGTGGTCGCCGCTGCTCGAATAGGCATTCGCGTCAGCCTCGCGGCAGCCTGAGCTGCCTGAGATAGGTGGCGCTCGGCGACTTGCCGGCGTTCATGATCCCGCTCACCAGTTCCGCATCCTCGGCCGAAAGGCCGATCAACACGTGACCGCCGATGTCGGCCGGCTGTCCGGTCTCGACGTCGAAGACGAGGTGGCCGCCGTCGGGTGCGGGGAAATGCTCGTAGCGCGGCGGTCGGCTCCACTGCGGGGCCATGTGCGAACCCTTCGGGCCGTCGCGGCGCTGGCTGCGGCGGGTTCTGGCGCGGGGGGACATCGATGATAGCGCAGATGGTCGCAGGTGGTAAGCGCGGACGGCAATCCTGCATTGCGCCCGGCCGCCGCCGCATTTTCGCCCGATGTTTCTCCCAGTGCTCGATCCGTGGGGATTCGGGCCAGGACGGCCATCGGCAACCGAAAATTAACCCTGTCTGTTGGTCGTCCGTTAACCGCGACGTGGTTACTGGAACTTCAAACATTCACCTCAAATGCGAAGGAGAGGCGGCGATGGGCCGTATCGCATCAATCGCCAGGAGCCCCCTGGTCATCGCTCTGGTCGCCACGCTCGCGGTTGCGGGCTGCGCGTCGAAGAAGGTCCCCAACAACGCGGCAGATCTCGGCCTCGGCGGCGGGGCGGGGGCGGCGACGCCGGGCTCCTCGCAGGACTTCACCGTCAATGTCGGCGACCGCATCTTCTTCGACACGGACTCCTCCGTCATCCGTGCCGATGCCCAGGCGACGCTGTCGCGCCAGGCCCAGTGGCTCGGCCAGTATTCGAGCTACTCCATCACGCTCGAGGGCCATGCCGACGAGCGCGGCACGCGCGAGTACAACCTCGCGCTCGGCGCACGCCGCGCCGCGGCCGCCCGCGACTTCCTCGTGACGCGCGGCGTTCCCGGCAATCGCATCCGCACCATCTCCTACGGCAAGGAGCGCCCCGTCGCGGTCTGCGACGACATCTCCTGCTGGTCGCAGAACCGGCGCGCCGTCACCGTGCTGAGCGGCGCCGGAAGCTGACCTCGCGATCTCCGGCGGGCGGCCCTGCGGCCGCCCTTCGGGGCCTGGCGAGCCTGGCAACAAAATTTGGCCGAAGTCTCGCGGCCTGTTATGGATGCGGCGCGCCGGGTGGGGTCGGCGCGGCAAAGGCTTTCCGGACGAGAGATCCATGACATCCAGATCCCTATTCATGGGCGTGATCGCCCTGCCGATACTGATCAGCGGCGCCATTTCCACCAACGCCGCCTCGCATGAGGGCAACGGCCTTCCGGGCGTCTTTTCCTCGCAGTCCGCGCCGCTCGCCTATGTCGATCCGGGGCGTCCGGCCGCGCCGGGGCTGCCGGTCCAACTCGCCCAGGCATCGGACCCGCGCGTCACCGCGCTCGAGGAACAGGTCCGCCAGCTCAACGGAACGATCGAGGAACTCAACTTCCTGATCCTCCAGATGCAGGAACAGCTGCGCAAGATGCAGGAGGACAACGAGTTCCGCTTCCAGGAACTCGAGGGCAAGCGTTCGCAGGCGAACGGCTCCGATCGCCGCGCCGCCGAGGCGCCTGCCACGCCCGCTCCTGAGCCGCCTCCGGTCGCGGCGCAGGCGTCGCCGCCCGCCGACGCGGCGCCGCCCGTCCGCGCCGGCGAGGCGCTGCCGCGGCTCGGCGAACCGGAGCGCAATCTCGGTACCATCACCTTCGACGCCAACGGCAATCCGTCTGGCGGCAGCATCACCACCGAGCCGCTGCCGGAAGGCGCGGATCCGGAGGGCAGCGACGAGACGGTCGTCGCGGCGCTCCCCTCGGGCAGCGACCCCGAGGAACTCTACCGCAACGCCTACCAGTTCATCCTGTCCGGCGACTATGCCACGGCCGAGACGGGCTTCCGCGACTATATCGAGCGCTACCCCGAGGACGAGCACGCGGCTGATGCGCATTTCTGGCTCGGCGAATCGCTTCTGGGGCAGGAGCGCCACCGCGACGCGGCCGAAATCTTCCTGGCCGCCAACCGTCAGTTTCCCCAATCCGGCAAGGCGCCCGACATGCTCCTGAAGCTCGGAGTCTCGCTGGCCGCGCTCAACCAGCGCGACATCGCCTGCGCGACCTACCGGGAGATCGGCCAGCGCTATCCGCAGGCGTCGACGACGCTGAAGGACCGGGTCAGGCAGGAGCAGTCGCTGGCCGGCTGTTGACGGGGCGCATGGCCGCCGACGGGCCCGCTTTCGACGCATTCGCATTCGGTACGCGCCGATCGGTCGTGGCGGCCGTTTCGGGAGGCGGCGATTCCATCGCCCTCCTCATCCTTCTCAAGGAACATCTGGCACGCAAAAGCGCAGCGACACGGATCGTCGCGGCGACGGTCGATCACGGCCTTCGCCCGGGCGCCCGTGCCGAGGCCGAGGCGGTCGCAGCGCTATGCGGTCGCATCGGCATCGAGCACCGTGTCGTCTCCTGGACGGGCGTGAAGCCAACAAACGGTCTGCAGGCGGCTGCGCGCGAGGCGCGCCACCGCCTGCTCGCCGAGATCGCGGTGGGCGAGGGCACGGACATCTGCGTGACGGGCCACAATCGTGGAGACCAGGTGGAAACGGTTCTCATGCGCCAGGCCCGCGGGAAGGGAATAGGCGAGGCGGGGGTGGCGCCCGCGACGCTGGTGGACGGAAAGGTCTGGTTCGTGCGGCCGCTGCTCGGTGTCGAGCGCGCCGAACTGAGGCGCTGGCTTGGCGAGCGCGGTGTCGGCTGGGCGGAAGACCCGAGCAATCTCGACCGGCGCTTCGAGCGGGTGAGGATGCGTGAATCGCTCGACGAGGCTGACGGGGAAGCTCGTGCCAGGGCGGCCCTCGATGCGGCCGCGAAGGCGGCGATCGAACGGCGGCGCCTGGCGGAAGGGGCCGCCGGCATCCTCGGCCGCCATGCATCGCTCGTCGCGCCGGGCCTCTTCTTGCTCGCCCGCGGGGCGCTTCGCGAGGACCGCGACGCTCTCGTCCACGCGCTGCGGGGCCTGCTGGCCACCGTGGGCGGAAGGTCGCGCCTGGCCGACCACGAGCGCGTCGCGGCGCTGGCATCGGCGCTTGACGGCGGGCCCATGCGGGCGACGCTTTCGGGAACGGCGATCGATGCCCGCGACAGCGCCATCTACCTGCATCGCGAACTGCGCGGCGGATCGCTGAGCTCCATGACGGTCGCGACGGGAAGCGTGTGGGACGTCCGCTACATCATGGATGCCGAAGATGGCGGGGCGCGCGTAAATGCCCGGCGCGGCAAAGGCTGCGGACGAGACGGGGATGCGCCGGATGCGCCTCGCGGTCTCCTGCGCGCCGCAAGCGCGGCCGAGCCCGCCGGCCCGAACGGGGGACGGTTGCGCCGTGTCGTCGGCCCGTTCCACCACTACCTGCCGAGCTTCGACTTCGCTTTCGCCAACGCCCTTGCCAGGGTCGCCGGCGCGGCGGCGTTTCCCGACCCTCCGTTCGAGCCCGCGCCTTCGCCGGGCCACAATCCGACATATGCTTTACCGTGAAAACCTGTCGCGCTTGGCAAGCGTAGCGGGCCTACCTATGTTAGCCTGGATACCTCCAACGGACGGCGCCTTCGGTCGTGGCGCCAGCGGGACACCTAGATGAATCCGAACTACCGCAACCTGGCGCTCTGGGCGATCATTGCCGTCCTCCTGATCGCACTGTTCAACCTGTTCCAGACGCCGCAGCAGCGCGGTATGTCGCGCGAGGTCGCCTATTCGGAGTTCCTCAACGATCTCTCCGACAACCGGATCCGCTCGGTGACCATTACCGGCGACAGGATCAGCGGCGTCTATACGGACAATTCCGGCACCTTCCAGACCTACTCACCCGGCGACGCCAATCTGGTGCAGAGGCTCGAGCAGCGCGGCGTGACGATCAATGCCCGTCCCGAGACCGACGGGTCCAATTCGGTGCTCGGCTACTTCATCTCCTGGCTACCGATGATCCTGATCCTCGGCGTGTGGATTTTCTTCATGCGCCAGATGCAGTCGGGGTCCGGGCGCGCCATGGGCTTCGGCAAGTCGAAGGCCAAGCTCCTGACCGAGGCGCATGGGCGCGTGACGTTCCAGGACGTGGCCGGCGTCGACGAGGCCAAGCAGGATCTCGAGGAGATCGTGGAATTCCTGCGGGACCCCCAGAAGTTTCAGCGCCTCGGCGGCAAGATTCCGCGCGGCGTGCTTCTCGTCGGCCCTCCCGGTACCGGCAAGACGCTTCTCGCGCGCTCGGTTGCAGGCGAGGCCAACGTTCCCTTCTTCACGATCTCGGGCTCCGACTTCGTGGAAATGTTCGTCGGCGTCGGCGCGAGCCGTGTGCGCGACATGTTCGAACAGGCCAAGAAGAACGCGCCCTGCATCATCTTCATCGACGAGATCGACGCGGTCGGACGCCATCGTGGCGCCGGTCTTGGCGGCGGCAACGATGAACGCGAGCAGACGCTCAACCAGCTTCTGGTCGAGATGGACGGCTTCGAGGCCAATGAGGGCATCATCCTGATCGCGGCCACCAACCGGCCGGACGTGCTCGACCCGGCACTGCTGCGCCCGGGCCGCTTCGACCGCCAGGTCGTGGTGCCGAATCCCGACATCGTCGGGCGCGAGAAGATACTCAAGGTGCATGTCCGCAATGTGCCGCTTGCGCCGAACGTCGATCTCAAGGTGCTGGCACGCGGCACGCCGGGCTTTTCTGGCGCCGATCTGATGAATCTCGTGAACGAGTCGGCGCTCATGGCTGCAAGGCGCAACAAGCGCCTGGTCACGATGCAGGAATTCGAGGACGCCAAGGACAAGATCATGATGGGGGCGGAGCGCCGCTCCTCGGCCATGACACAGGCGGAGAAGGAACTGACCGCGTATCACGAGGCCGGCCACGCGATCGTGGCGCTCGAAGTGCCGTCGGCCGATCCGCTGCACAAGGCGACGATCATCCCGCGCGGCCGTGCGCTCGGCATGGTCATGCAGCTTCCCGAAGGCGACCGCTATTCGATGAGCTACAAGTGGATGGTCTCGCGACTGGCCATCATGATGGGCGGCCGGGTGGCCGAGGAGATCAAGTTCGGCAAGGAGAACATCACCTCGGGCGCGGCGTCCGACATCGACCAGGCGACGAAGCTCGCTCGGGCGATGGTCACGCGCTGGGGTTTTTCCGACAAGCTCGGCAATGTCGCCTACGGCGAGAACCAGGAAGAGGTCTTCCTCGGCCATTCCGTCGCGCGCCAGCAGAACGTCTCCGAGGAAACCGCGCAGATCATCGACGCCGAGGTGCGCCGACTGATCGAGGAGGCCTATACCGAGGCCAAGCGCATCCTCACCAGGAAGAAGAAGGAATGGGTCGCGATCGCCCAGGGCCTGCTCGAATACGAGACGCTGAGCGGCGAGGAAATCAAGCAGATCATGGCCGGTCAGAAGCCGGCTCGCGATCTCGGGGACGACACCCCGCCCTCCCGCGGCTCCGCGGTACCCAAGGCAGGGACGCGCAAGGAAGGCAAGCGCAAGGGCGGCGGCGAACCCGAGAGCGGATTGGAGCCCCAGCCGCAAGGCTGATGCCGCATCGAAGTCGGCATTCCGGGATGGCGCCTTCGCGGCGCCATTTCCTTTATTTAAGACGGCGCACCCGGGCGTGAACTTTACCGCTTCCTAACGGTATCGGGAACGCGTTGGGGCCGGCCTGCGACTCCAAAGGAAGCGGTAACGCCTGCTCACATAATGTGATGCGCCGGGCATGCGGGCTGTGGCAAAAGAGCGAATCCCCGCGCCTGCAGCGGATTCGCGGGTCTGGACGAGCTTTGGACATGACGAGACGCTATTTCGGCACCGACGGCATTCGAGGGCTCGCCAACAAGGCGCCCATGACCGCCGACATCGCGATGAAGGTCGGCATGGCGGCCGGCCTTGCCTTCCAGCGCGGCGGACATCGCCATCGCGTGGTCATCGGCAAGGACACGCGGCTTTCCGGCTACATGATCGAAAATGCCATGGTGGCGGGCTTCTGCGCGGCGGGCATGGACGTCTTCCTGCTCGGCCCGATCCCGACGCCGGCCGTCGCCATGCTCGCCAGATCGCTGCGCGCCGACCTCGGCGTCATGATCTCGGCCTCGCACAATCCCTATCACGACAACGGGATCAAGCTTTTCGGCCCCGACGGCTACAAGCTCTCCGACGAGATAGAGCTGCGCATCGAGGAACTGATCGAGACGGATCTCCAGCCCTCGATGGCAGAGCCGGAGATGCTGGGGCGCGCCAAGCGCATAGACGGCGTGCACGACCGCTACATCGAGTCCGCCAAGCGCACCATGCCGCGGTCGATGTCGCTGGCCGGCCTGCGGGTCGTCGTCGATTGCGCGAACGGCGCAGCCTACAAGGTCGCACCGGCAGCCCTTTGGGAACTCGGCGCCGAGGTGGTGGCCATCAATGACGAGCCCAATGGTTTCAACATCAACCAGGAATGCGGCTCGACCCATCCGGTGGGACTGACGAAGAAGGTACACGAGGTTCGCGCCGATCTCGGCATCGCGCTGGACGGCGACGCCGATCGCATGGTCATCGTCGACGAAAACGGGGTGATCGTGGATGGCGACCAGATCATGGCGCTGATCGCGGAATCGTGGAACGAGGGAGAGCGGCTCGCCGGCGGCGGCGTCGTGGCCACGGTCATGTCCAATCTCGGGCTCGAGCGGTTCCTGACTGACGCCGGGCTCTCGCTCCACCGCACGAAGGTGGGCGACCGCTACGTGGTCGAGTACATGCGCGCGCACGGGCTCAACGTCGGCGGCGAGCAATCGGGCCACATCGTCCTGTCGGATTTCTCGACCACCGGCGACGGCCTGGTAGCGGCGTTGCAGGTCCTGGCCTGCATCAAGCGCGCCGACCGCCCGGCAAGCGAGGTCTGCCGCAAGTTCGAACCCGTTCCGCAAGTCCTCAAGAACGTCCGCTTCTCCGGCGGCAAGCCGCTCGAGAGCGACCCGGTCAAGGCGGCCATTGAGGACGCGCGCAACCGGCTCGGCACTTCGGGCAGGCTCGTCATCCGTCCTTCCGGTACCGAGCCGCTGATCCGCGTGATGGCGGAGGCCGACGACCGCAGCCTCGTCGAGAAGGTCGTCAACGACATCGTCGGCGTGATCGCGGACCAGCGCAGCGCGGCTTAAAGCAAACCCAGCCGGATCGAACCAGTTGCATTCCTGCGATGCCGGGGAGTGCGGCGCGCGCGAAACTGATCTAGCAATCGTGGTAAACGAACACGGTTAAGTGCCGTTTAACCTTTGCATTTCATTATCCCTGTCGATTCAGCGTGCTGCACGATCCGGGCGGCCATAGTCAGGGGTAATGGAGATGCACAGGTCAATTAAGGCTGCGATGGCGGGTGCGGCCCTTTCTCTCGCAATCGGCACGGCGGCACAGGCTGCCGACTACATTCCGCCGGTCGTCGAGGCGCCGCAGATCGAGTATCGCGACGTGTCCTACGGCGGCTGGTACATCCGCGGCGACATCGACTACCACCACACCAAGTTCCGGGGCGCCGACTACGTCACCTACGGCTGCCCTGCCACCACCTGCACGCCGGCCGTGCCCCCCGGCACGAACTCGTTCACCGATGGCAGCTTCCGCGGCGCACTGTCGCTCGGCGGCGGCATAGGCTACCAGATCAACAAGTATCTGCGTGCGGACGTTACCGGCGACTACTGGTTCAAGTCGAATTTCACCGGCACGACCGCCGGCGCTTCCTGCGGAACGCCGCCCGTGCCCTGCAACTCGATCGACGAATCCTCGTACAGCGCCTTCGTGCTGCTGGCCAACGCCTATGCCGAGCTCGGCACCTGGCACAAGGTGACGCCCTATGTCGGCGCGGGCATCGGCGGCGCCTATGTGGAATGGGCGAACCTGCGCAACACGATCCCCGGCGTCACGGTCGACGAGCACCGCGGCGAGAGCGAGTTCCGCTTCGCCTGGGCGCTCATGGCCGGTGCGTCCTACTGCCTGACGAACAACCTCAAGGCGGATCTCGGCTATCGCTATACCAACATCGCCGGCGGCCGCATGTTCAGCCAGTATGCGCCGGACGGGACCTTCCTGGGCGTGGGCCCGGGTCGCGACCGCGGCTTCCATGTCCATGAGGTGCGCGCCGGCCTGCGCTATCACTTCGGCGGTGACAATGGCTGCGGCAGCTACGAGATGGCCTACCAGCCGGAGCCTGCCGTCTACAAGTAATCGAAGTACAGCTTCAGAAATCGACCGCCCGGATAAAAATCCGGGCGGTTTTCTTTTGAACCCGAACAAAATTATTCGCGAGCGGATCATGCTTAACCGCCACTTAACCATCATGGTTAACAATGGCTTCGACTCAAAGGCGGGCCGATCGGCCGGGTGCCATCTGGTGGAGTGGGCAATGAACAACCGGACACTGCGAATTTTCCTCGGCGCCTCGCTGATCGCCGCGACGGCGGGCATGGGCCCGGCGCTGTCGGCCGATCTCGACTCTCCGATCTTCGTGCAGGAGGCGCCTGAATTCGTGCCGGTGGAAATCGGCTCGGGCTGGTATCTGCGCGGCGACATCTCCTACACGCTGAGCGATCCGGTCTACGACTTCACGCTGCTCGGCGTGGGCACCGACAACATGCGGTTCGGCGCGGCCGGCGGCATCGGCTACCGCTTCAGCGACTGGCTGCGCGGCGACGTCAACTTGGCGTTCCTGGGCAGCGACGATTTCTTCTACGACGACGGGACGGACTCCGGCTCGGCCGCGCACACCGCCTGGAGCGGCATGGTGCACGCCTATGCCGACATCGCGACGGTGGCCGGGTTCACGCCCTATATAGGCGGTGGCGTCGGCCTGCTGCGCACCAGCAACGAGGTCGTCGTCAATGCGCCGTCGATCCCGCTCGCGGGCGCGATCGACGACACGCAGTATCGTTTCGCCTACGCGCTCAATGCGGGCGTCAGCTATCGCATGGGCAACAACCTCTCGCTCGACCTCGGCTACCAGTATCTCGCGTCGCCCGGCACGCAATATGTCGACGTGAACACGCTGACGGTGCGCGAGGGCGTCGACTATCATCAGGTCAGGGTCGGCCTGCGCTACGACATCTGGTAGGGCCGGCGACCGATCGACGATCTGACGGCGGGCGAGAGCCCGCCGTTCGCGTTTCGACCAATGTCGGACTTGCGACACGCTGTTTGCCCTTGACGACGCCCGGCCGAGTCAATATCGCCATCCGTGGGCCACGCCTCCCCAACGAGGCGCGTGCTATCTGGAAGGATAGAACCACGATGACGAACCTTGCGAAGCCCGGACTCCGTCCGGCGAACCCCAATTTCTCCTCAGGACCCTGCGCGAAGCGCCCCGGCTGGTCGGCCGGGAAGCTGGACACGACCGTGCTCGGCCGGTCGCACCGCTCCAAGCTGGGCAAGTCGCGGCTCGCCCGCGCCATCGACCTGACACGCGAAGTGCTGCAGGTGCCCGACGGTCACCGCATCGGCATCGTGCCGGCGTCCGACACGGGTGCGGTCGAGATGGCGCTCTGGTCGCTGCTCGGCGCGCGCGGCGTCGACATGGTCGCCTGGGAAAGCTTCGGCTCCGGCTGGGTGACCGACGTGGTCAAGCAGCTCAGGCTTCCCGATACGAGGGTCATCGAGGCGCCTTACGGCGCGCTTCCGGACCTTTCCACGATCGATTTCGACCGCGACGTCGTCTTCACCTGGAACGGCACGACATCCGGCGTGCGGGTTCCCGATGGCGGCTTCATACCGGCCGACCGCGAGGGTCTGACCATCTGCGACGCCACCTCGGCGGCCTTCGCCCAGCGAATCGACTTCGACCGGCTCGACGTGGTCACCTTCTCCTGGCAGAAGGTGCTGGGCGGCGAGGGCGGTCACGGCGTCATCATCCTGAGCCCGCGCGCGGTCGAGCGGCTCGAGACGTACAAGCCGGCGTGGCCGCTGCCGAAGATCTTCAGGCTCACCTCGGGCGGCAAGCTGATCGAGGGCATCTTCCAGGGCGAGACCATCAACACGCCCTCCATGCTGGCCGTGGAGGACTATATCGACGCGCTCGAATGGGCCCATTCGGCGGGCGGGCTCGACGGGCTCGTCGCGCGGGCGGACGCCAACGCGGCCGCGCTCCACCGGTTCGTGGACGGGAGCGGCTGGCTCGCCAACCTGGCAAGCGATCCCGCGACGCGGTCCAACACTTCCGTGTGCCTGTCGATCGTCGACGCGGAAGTCCAAGCGCTCGACGCCAAGGGCCAGGAGGCCTTCGCCAAGGCGATCGTGTCCGCGCTCGACAAGGAGGGCGTCGCCTACGACATCGGCGCCTATCGCGATGCGCCACCCGGCCTGCGCATCTGGTGCGGGGCAACCGTCGAGACCGCCGACATCGAAGCGCTGCTGCCCTGGCTCGACTGGGCCTTCGCCGCGCAGAAGGCCGCGCTGAAGGCGGCCGCCTAGTTTCCCTCTCCCGAGGGGAGGGTGGCCGGACAAAGTCCGACCAGGTGAAATCATCTCCGCTTCACCAACTTCAAGATCATTCGCGGCTGCGCTTCAGGACAAGGCGAGCACGGCCGCCAGGACCCCAACCCGGTCGCTTCGCGACCACCCTCCCTCAAGGGGAGGGATCCAATCGCCAAGGACAAACCCCATGCCCCGCGTACTCGTTTCCGACAAGCTTTCGCCGACCGCGGTCCAGATCTTCAAGGATCGCGGCGTGGACGTCGACTACCTGCCCGATCTCGGCAAGGACAAGGACAAGCTCGCCGCCGTGATCGGCCAGTATGACGGTCTCGCCATCCGCTCGGCGACCAAGGTCACCGAGAAACTCATCGATGCCGCGACCAACCTCAGGGTCATCGGCCGGGCCGGCATCGGCGTCGACAATGTCGACATACCGGCGGCATCGCGTCGCGGCATCATCGTGATGAACACGCCGTTCGGCAATTCGATCACGACGGCCGAGCACGCGATCGCGCTGATGTTCGCGCTGGCGCGGCAACTGCCGGAGGCCAATGCCTCGACGCATTCGGGCAAGTGGGAGAAGAACCGCTTCATGGGCGTCGAGATCACGGCCAAGACGCTGGGGGTCATCGGCTGCGGCAATATCGGCTCGATCGTGGCGGCGCGCGGAGTCGGCCTGAAGATGCACGTGCTGGCCTACGATCCCTTCCTTTCGGAGGCGCGTGCCCAGGAACTGGGTGTCGAGAAGGTGGAACTCGACACGCTGCTCGCGCGCGCCGACTTCATCACGCTGCACACGCCGATGACCGACAAGACACGCGGCATCATCAACGCCGAGTCCATCTCCAGGATGAAGGACGGCGTGCGGATCATCAATTGCGCGCGGGGCGGACTGATCGTCGAGGCCGATCTTCTGGCGGCACTCAAGAGCGGCAAGGTGGCGGGGGCGGGCATCGACGTCTTCGAGGTCGAGCCCGCGACCGAAAGCCCGTTCTTCGGGCTGGAAAACGTCGTGGCAACGCCGCATCTCGGCGCATCGACGACCGAGGCGCAGGAAAACGTCGCACTCCAGGTCGCCGAACAGATGTCGGAGTATCTGACCAAGGGCGCCGTATCGAACGCCATAAACATGCCATCCATCACCGCGGAGGAGGCGCCGCGGCTGAAGCCCTTCGTCAAGCTCGCCGAGGTTCTCGGAGCTTTCGTCGGGCAGGTGACCGACGAGCCGATCAAGGAGGTGGAGATCCTGTTCGACGGTGCGACGGCGTCGATGAACACGCGCGCGCTCGTCTCGGCCGCCCTGGCCGGGCTCATCCGCCCACAGGTCGCCGACGTCAACATGGTCTCGGCCCCGATCATGGCCAAGGAGCGCGGGATCATCCTGTCGGAGGTCCGGCGCGACAAGTCGGGCGTCTTCGACGGCTACATCAAGCTGACCGTGAAGACCGCCAGGAAGACCCGCTCGATAGCCGGCACGGTATTCTCGGACGGCAAGCCGCGCTTCATCCAGATCAAGGGGATCAACCTCGACGCCGAGGTGGGGCAGCACATGCTGTACACGACCAATCCCGATGCGCCGGGCATCATCGGCCTGCTGGGCACGATCATGGGCGAGAACGGCGTCAACATCGCCAATTTCCAGCTTGGCCGAAACCGTCCCGGAGGAGACGCCATCGCGCTCCTCTATCTCGACGCACCCGTGCCGGCCGACGTGCTCGAGAAGCTGCGCGCCAACCCCAAGATCGACTCGGCCAAGCCGCTGCAGTTCGACGTGACGGGCTGAGGGGACGTCAGGCGGCCTGCCTGCGACCGCTGTGCTCGGCGAGCCAGATGCCGCCGAGCACCAGCGCCATCGCGACCGCGTGGTAGGTGTGGAACGTCTCGCCGAGGATCGCCACGGACAGGGCGGCGCCGACTACCGGCACGAGATTGATGAACAGCCCGGCGCGGTTGCCGCCGATCATGTCGACGCCCTTCATGAAGAAGACCTGCGACAGCATCGACGGGAAGAGAACCGTGTAGGCGATGACCGCCCATCCGGTCGTGTCGGGCACGATGGCGCGGTCGGTGGCGAACTCCCACGCAGTGAAGGGCAGCGAGACCAGCACCGCCCCGAGCGACATCGACGCCATGAGGCTCTGCCACGAGATTTCGGGCTTGAAGCGCAGCGCGACCGTATAGCCGCCGTAGAAGGCGATCGCGGCCAGCATCAGCGCGTCGCCGGTATTGACGTCGAGCTGGAACAGACGGCCGGGCTCGCCGTGGGTCGCCGTCACAACCACGCCAACGATCGACAGGACGAAACCTGCCACCTGCGCGATCGTAACGCGCATGGCGAAGAGCAGGAAGTTCGCCACGAAGATGAAGAGCGGCATGCCGGCCTGCTCGATCATGACATTGATGGCGGAGGTGAAGACCAGTGCCTGGTAGAGCGCGACGTTGAAGAGCCCGAAGCCCGTCGCGCCGAGCGTCAAAAGGAGTATCCAGTGACGCTTCATCTGTGACCAGTCGCGCCTGATCTGCGGCCAGCCTATGGCAACCAGAAGCATGAGCGCCAGCGTCCAGCGCAGCGTCGTCAGCAGCATCGGCGAGACGTGCCCCACAGCCAGCTTTCCGGCCACGGCGTTGCCGCCCCAGAACAGGGCGGTCAGGAACAGGAGCACGTAGGCGGAGCGATGCATGAGAGGCCGGGCGAGAACGGGGCTTCGGCTTGTCCGAAACCGTGCGACAAGTAAAGGTCGGTGCGTACGTTTCGTTTGGGCCACGTATGGGCCGACCGATGCGCGCATCGGCGCCATTCGGTCACGACCCGCCGCGCCAAATTCTCACCGCCGCAGCGGTTCCAAATGGCGGCACGGCACTCTATAGAGGCCTGTCTTTCCGGGCGCGGCGTAAGCCGGCCGCGGCAACAGGGGATAAGCGATGGCGAATGTGGTTGTCGTCGGCTCGCAATGGGGCGACGAGGGCAAGGGCAAGATCGTCGACTGGCTCTCGGAGCGCGCCGACGTGGTGGCGCGGTTCCAGGGCGGCCACAATGCCGGCCATACGCTCGTCGTAGACGGCAAGGTCTACAAGCTGTCGCTTCTTCCCTCGGGCGTGGTACGCCCCGGCAAGCTGTCGGTGATCGGCAACGGCGTCGTCTTCGACCCGCATGCCTTCGTGGCCGAGGTCGAGAAGCTGACGGCGCAGGGCGTATCGATCTCTCCCGCGACGCTGAAGATCGCCGAGAACACCGCGCTGATCCTTTCCCTCCACCGCGAGCTGGACGGGTTCCGCGAGGACGCGGCCTCCGGGTCGGGCACGAAGATCGGCACCACGAGGCGCGGCATCGGTCCCGCCTACGAGGACAAGGTCGGGCGCCGGGCGATCCGCGTCATGGACCTCGCCGAGCCCGAGGCGCTGCCGGCGAAGGTCGAGCGGCTTTTGTCCCACCACAATCCTCTGAGGCGCGGGCTCGGCCATCCCGAGGTCGCGGCATCCGCGATCATCGACGAGCTGGCCAGCGTCGCCGACGCCGTGCTGCCCTACATGGACCGGGTCTGGAAGGTGCTCGACGACGCGCGCCGCGCGGGCCGGCGCATTCTCTTCGAGGGCGCGCAGGGCACGCTGCTCGACATCGACCACGGCACCTATCCGTTCGTGACCTCTTCCAACACGGTCGCCGGCCAGGCGGCGGCCGGTTCAGGCGTGGGTCCGGACGCGATCGGCTACGTGCTCGGCATCACCAAGGCCTACACGACGCGGGTCGGGGAGGGACCGTTCCCCAGCGAGCAGGACAACGAGATCGGCAATTTCCTCGGCGAGCGCGGCCACGAGTTCGGCACCGTCACCGGGCGCAAGCGCCGCTGCGGCTGGTTCGATGCCGCGCTCGTGCGCCAGGCGGTCGCCGTGAACGGCATACACGGGGTCGCGCTCACCAAGCTCGACGTGCTCGACGGGCTCGAGGAGATCAAGGTCTGCACCGGCTACACGCTGGACGGAGAGGCGATCGACTATCTGCCGGCGAGCCAGGGCGCGCAGGCCCGCGTGGTGCCGGTCTACGAAACGCTCGAGGGCTGGTCGGGAACGACGCGCGGCGCACGCAGCTGGAACGACCTGCCCGCACAGGCGGTGAAGTACGTGCGCCACATCGAGGAATTGATCGGCGCACCCGTTGCACTCCTTTCGACCAGCCCGGAGCGCGACGACACGATACTCGTCACCGATCCGTTTCGCGATTAGGGCGAAATGGGCTAGTTTCGGCACACTTGCCCCAAATCGGTCCAAGTCACGTCGGTTAGGTGGCCCGCGACTATCAGGCTTCGAGGAAGAATGGCGGATTTCGACGCAGTACTGAGGAAAACGATCTACGGGCTTCCGGATCCGACGCCGGAATTGCGCCAGAAGGTCTACCAGAAGGCACGCGCAACCGTAGCCGCGAAGCTGGCTGCCGTGACACCGCCACCGCCGGCGGCCGCGATAGAGCGTCAGAAGAAGGCGCTCGAAGACGCGATCGAGGGCCTGGAGGCCGAGTTCCTTCCCGCCGTTCCGGCGGAGGACGAGGACGGCGCGGACGAGCTGGAGAACATATTCGCCCGGCTCGGCGCCGAGTCCCGCGCCGACGTCCCACCTGCCCCGACCAGTTTCGCGCCGCCGACGGCACCGGCCAAGACGGAGACCGTGAAGCCCGCCCCGTCCTGGCTGTCGACCGGCCCGGAGACGCGGCAGGAGCCGAAGCCGGCGCCCATCGTGGCCGAGGCGTCGAGGGCGGAGCCGAAGGGCGCTGCCGGCGCAGCCGGTCTTGGGGATCCTTCCCCGGAGCCTCACGGTTCTTCGCTGTTTTCGCATGACCAGCCGATCGACCGGGACCCCGACGACGGAGATTCCGACGATTTCGCGCAGGACGGCGAGCGCGGTTCGCGCGGCGGTCTGGTCCGGGTGGCGGCTGCGGCCGTCGTGTTCGTGCTGCTCGCCGGCGCGGGCTACGGCATCTGGCTGAACCGGGACGCGTTCGGCTCGATGCTCGGGCTCGGATCCACCGACGTGGCCGAAACCGAAACGGCGCCGGCGGCCGAGACCGCCTCCGATCTCACCGTGGAGGATGCGGAGGAAGCGGCGCCGGCAGAGCAGGAGCAGGCCGCCTTGCCGGCCGATGCCGAGGAGCCGGCCGCCACCGACCCCCCGGCGCAACCGCCGGCCCCGGCCCCAGACACGGCAGCGAACGAGCCCGCCGCCGCCGCGCCGGATCGCACGCCCAAATTCACGCAGCGGTTGAACGCCGACGGCAGCGAGGTCGACGAAGGACCGGCCGGCGGGGCGCCCTCGGTCGGCGAAGGCACGACGATCGCAGCCGTCACGTCGCCGCCCCGAGAGGACCAGGCAGCGCCGGCCGAACAGGCGGAACCGGGCGAGACGCCGGCACAGGAGGCCCAAGCGGCGCCCGGCGCGGCGGTTGCCGTCGGCCAGCGGGCGATCTTCTACGAAGAGAGAACGTCCGCGGCGCAGGGCTCTGCCGAAAGCGGATCGATCGTGTGGTCCGTGGTGCAGGAATCGCCTGGCGCGGACGCGCCGCCGGAGCCCGCCATCCGTGCGGAGGCGAGCATTCCCGGCAAGGATCTGCAATTGCGCATGACCATCCGCCGCAACAGCGACGACACGCTGCCGGCGAGCCACATCATCGAGATGATCTTCCTGACCCCGGAAAACTTCGCGGGCGGCGGCATAGACAACGTGCTGCGCATGACGATGAAGGAAACGGAGCAGGCGACCGGCAATCCGCTGATCGGCATTCCCGCCAAGATCGCCGACGGGTTCTTCCTGATCGCGCTCAGCGACGGCAGCGCCGAGACCGAGGCCAACACGACGCTGTTGCGCCGGCAGACCTGGATCGACATTCCGGTGGTCTACCGCTCGGGGCGGCGCGCGCTGATAACCATGGAAAAGGGCGTTCCCGGCGAACGCGTCTTCGACGAGGTCATGCGCGCCTGGCAGAACGCCTCGGCGGGGTAGCTCGCAGCTATGCTGCGAGGCTCTTTTCGGCGATGCGCACCCAGTAGCTGATGCCGTGGGGGATGACTTCGTCGTTGAAGTCGTAGGCCGGGTGATGCAGATCGGCCGTGTCGCCGTTGCCGATGAACACGAAGGCGCCGGGCCGGGCCTCCAGCATGTAGGAAAAGTCCTCGCCGCCCATCACCGGCTGCATGGCGGGTTCGACCTGGGCGGCACCCGCGATTTCGGAAGCAACCTCGGTGGAGAACGCCGTCTCCTCGGCGTGGTTGAAGGTGACCGGATAGTTGGCGTCGAAGTCGAGCGTGATGCTCGCGCCATGCGCCATGGCGAGCCCGCCGCAGATGGCGCGCATGCGCTCCTCCGCCATCGTCGCCACCTCCCTCCTCAGCGTGCGCACAGTGCCGGCGATCTCGACCGTCTCGGGGATCACGTTGTGCGCGTCGCCACCATGGAACTTGGTGGCCGAGACGACCACCGAATCGATCGGATCGGCCGTGCGCGCGGCGATCGTCTGCAGCGCGGTCACGACCTGGGCGCCGATGACGACCGGGTCCACCGTCTTGTGCGGCATGGCGGCGTGGCCGCCCTTGCCCTTCACGTTGATGATGAACTCGGCGGTAGCGGCCATGATCGGACCGGGACGTGTTGCGAAATGACCGACCGGCAGACCCGGCATGTTGTGCATGCCGAAGACGCGCGAGATGTCGAAGCGCTCCATCATGCCGTCCTTGACCATTTCGTTGCCGCCACCGCCGCCCTCCTCGGCGGGCTGGAAGATGACGGCGACCGCGCCCGCGAAATTGCGCGTCTCGGCCAGGTATTGTGCAGCGCCGAGGAGCATCGCGGTATGTCCGTCGTGGCCGCACGCATGCATCTTGCCGGCGACGCCCGACGCCCAGGGCTTGCCGGAGGCCTCGAGAATGGGCAGCGCGTCCATGTCGGCGCGCAGGCCGATGGTCGGTCCGTCACCCCTGCGTCCGCGGATGAGGCCGACGACGCCCGTGCGGCCGAGCCCCGTCACGATCTCGTCGCAGCCGAACGCCCGCAGCTTCTCCTCCACGAAGGCGGCCGTCCGGTGGACGTCGAAACCAAGCTCCGGCTGGCGATGGAGCTCGCGCCGCCACGCGGCTACCTGTTCCTGCATTTCTGCGGCGCGGTTCAAGATGGGCATCGTGGGCAAGTCCTGACGGAGGGCGAGGACCCGATCCTATAGCCGCTCCGGCAAAGTTGCAAAATCGATGTTAATTCACAATTTGCCTTGGTGGCGTCACATAGGCACCATAGCACGCGATCGGGCCGGCGGGCGGCCCGTACGATCCCCGCGGAGCACGGACGGACACAACCACGATCATGGCTTTCGGAGCATTGTTCAGGGCTGCGGCGGCAGGCGCCTTCCTTCTCACCGCGATCATCGCGCCCCAGGCGGCGTCGGCCGGTCCGTCGATCCTGATCGACGCGGGAAGCGGAAAGGTGCTTTCCCACGAGGAGGCGTTTCGCCGCTGGTACCCGGCCTCGCTGACCAAGCTGATGACGGCCTATGTCGCGTTCCGGGCGATCGAGGCCGGCGAACTGACGCTCCAGTCTCCGGTGCGCGTCACCGCGCGCGCGGCCAAGGAGCCGCCCAGCAAGATGGGCTATGGCGCGGGCTCGGTGATGACGCTCGACAACGCGCTGAAGATGCTGATGGTGAAGTCCGCCAACGACATCGCCACGGCGGTTGCCGAGAACGTGGCCGGTTCCGTTCCCGACTTCATCGCGCGGATGAATGCGGAAGCGCGGCGCATCGGCATGACCGGGTCGCGCTTCGCCAACGCGCACGGCCTGCACGACCCGCAGCAATACACCACCGCCCGCGACATCGGCATCCTCGCACAGCGCATCCGCAGCGAGTATCCGCAGCATGCCGGCTATTTCTCCATCGAGGCGATCACGCCCGGCAAGGAACTCGTGCGCACCTACAACATGCTGATCGGGCGCTTTCCGGGCGCCGACGGCATGAAGACGGGCTTCGTCTGCGCCTCCGGCTTCAACCTCGTGGCGTCCGCCACGCGTGAAGGCCGCACGCTGATCGCCGTCGTCCTGGGTGCGCTGTCGCAGGCGGACCGCGCAGACCGCGCCGCCGATCTCCTCGCGCAGGGCTTCCTTCAGGACGCCGCCGCCTCGCCCGCGCTGGCCGGTCTGCAGCCCTACGGGATAGGCCAGGCCGAAGGCACCGACATGCGGCCGGTCGTCTGCACCAAGCAGGCACAGGCCGACCGCTGGGACGGCCGCGACGCGGAAGGCCGCGTGGTGCTGAAATCGCCGCATATCGGGGAGATGACCCGCGATCCGGTCACCGTGACGGTGGGCCTCGGCGGCGCGACAGGGCCGGCGGGACCGCGCATTGTGGAATATGCGGACGTGCCGATCCCCACACCGCGTCCGAACTACACGCCGACCTCGGCGGCCGCCGCCGGCTCCACGTCCACCCAATAGGACCGACATCATGCCGCCCATTCCGGTGACGGTGCTGACGGGGTTTCTCGGCGCGGGCAAGACGACCCTGCTCAATCGCCTGCTCAGGGACCCGAAGCTGGTCGACACGGCCGTCATCATCAACGAGTTCGGAGAGATCGCGATCGACCATCTGCTGGTCGAATCGGCATCGGACGGTGTGATCGAGCTTTCTGACGGGTGTCTGTGCTGCACGGTCAGGGGCGAACTGGTCGATACGCTCGCCGACCTCGTGGATCGCCTGCAGACCGGCAGGATCGGCCGGCTCGCGCGTGTCGTCGTCGAGACGACGGGGCTTGCCGATCCCGTGCCGGTCCTGCAGTCGATCATGGCACACCCCGCGCTGATGGAGGCCTATCGCCTCGATGGCGTCGTCACGGTGGTCGATGCGGTCAACGGCATCGCCGCGCTGGACGGCCATCAAGAGGCGGTGCGACAGGTGGCCGTGGCGGACCGCATCGTGCTCACCAAGCGCGATCTGGCGGAACCTGGACTGGAAAGCGCGCTGCGCGACCGCCTCGCGCGCCTCAACCCGCGCGCGGTCATGCTCGACGTCTCCGACCCCGGTCTCGGCCCCGCGCAACTTTTCGACTGCGGGCTCTACGATCCCGCGACCAAGACGGCCGACGTTGGCCGCTGGCTGGGCGAGGGAACCGACCACGCTCACCACGACCACCACCATCACGACAGGGACGACCATCACCATCATCATCACGACGCGCGCATCCGTTCCTTCGCGCTGACCCATGACGGACCGATTTCGATCGCTACCGTGGAGAGCTTCCTCGACCTTCTGCGCTCGACGCAGGGCGACGGCATCCTGCGCATGAAGGGGATCTTCGAGGTGGTGGAGGATCGCGAAAGGCCGCTGGTGGTGCACGGCGTGCGGACGCTGCTCCATCCCCCGGCACGCCTGGCGGCCTGGCCGCAAGGCCCGCGTGGGACACGTCTGGTGCTGATAACGATGGACGTTCCCGAGGACTACGTGCGGCGGCTGTTCGCTGCCTTCGTCGGCGTGCCGCAAATCGACCATCCCGATCGGGCCGCCCTCACCGACAATCCTCTCGCGGTCGCCGGCTTGCGAGGCTGATCGCGGCGCGGGGAGCCGCGTCGGCCTCGGCTTCAGCCGTCGGGCTTCCGTTCCACCAGAAAGCGATGCCCGCCGGGGACCGCTTCGCTCGACACCAGCCGATGGCCGGCCTCGTTGCAGAAGGCGGGGATGTCGATGACGGCGAGCGGATCAGTCGTGTCGAGGTAGAGGCGCGCGCCGGGCGCCATGCCGGACAGGCGCTTGGCCGCGCGCAACACCGGCAGGGGACAGTTCAGCCCCTTCAGATCATAGACGGGGACGGTACGCGATTCCGCGGCCGTCGGCTGCGTCACGAGCCGAACATGCCGAGCAGCCGCTTCTTGAGCGCGGAAACGGGCGCGAAGGCCTGCGGCGCCGGCGCATCGGCGGTGCCGAGCCGTTCCTTGCTCGGGGCGTCGGCGGTTGCCTGGATCACGGGTGCGGCCTCGCCCGTTGCGCGCGGGGCAGGCGCCGGTGCGGCTGCGACCGCCGGTTCGGACTGGCGTGCCGGAGGAGCGGCGGCCGGTGCATCCGCGACAACGGCCGGGGTTGCCGTGGAAGCCGGGGCAGGCGCGGCGTCGTTGCCGGCGACCGCCGTCGCGACCGGAGCCCGTTCGCGCGCGGCCGGCTGGGCAGGTTCGGCGCGGGCAACCGCGGTCTCGGGCTGGCCGAGCGAGGGCGGCTCGCGCGAGACGCGCTCGCCGCGCGCGCGACGCTTGCTCCAGTCGGCGACGAGCTTGGCCTCCTGGATTCCGGCGATCGTGGGCTTGGGCGCGGGGCGCCCACCGTTGAGCGCGGCCGAGAACGCCGCCTCGTAGGTCGTGCGATAGCTCTGATAGGCGGTCGCCAGCGCCTGGGGTTGGACCAGCGGCGGACAGGCTGCGGTGGCCGACATGCGGGCATCGCCTTCCGCGATGCTGTTGAAGACATAGCGCTTGCCGCAGACGTCGACCTTCGGCGGCACCTTGGTGATCTCGAAGTGGTCGTAGCCTTCCTTCAGCATCGTCCAGAACTCGTAGTTCCGGTCGTTGCGGTAGCGCGCCATGTTTTCCGGCGTCATGCGGAACGGGAAGGCCTGGATCTGGAACTCGGTCTGGCCGCCGCGGAAGGCGTCACGCGCGAAGGCGTAGATCTGCTCGACGCTCTCGTCGGTCATGGAATAGCAGCCCGAGGACGAGCAGGCGCCGTGCACCATCAGATGCCTGCCGCTGCGTCCGTGCGCCTGGTCGTAGGCGTTTGGAAAGCCGATGTTGAAGGCGAGATGATAGCTGGACTTGGGGTTCATCTGGCCCGGGCGGACCGTGTAGAAGCCTTCCGGGGCCTGTCGGTCTCCCTCGGTGAATTTCGGCCCGAGCTTGCCCGACCATTTGCAGATTTCGTAGTTCGTCACGAGGTCGTAGCGGCCGTTGTCCTTCTGCTTCCAGACTTCGAGCGTGCCTTCTTCCTTGAAGATGCGCACCATGATGGGCGAGGTGCGGGTCATGCCCTTCGCCTTCATCACGTTGACGACCTTCTGGGGAAGCTGCTTCTCGGCCTTGGGAGTCAGGTCCTCGAACGTGCCGTTGCAGCCTGCAAGAAACAGGCCCGCGAGCACCGCGGCGACTGGAGCAATACTGGCCTTCATACTCTTCTTCTCGTGTCCGCCTTGAATGACGACGCCATCCCGAGAGCCCCCGATGACATCGGCCCGTCCATTGTGAAAGAAGAAGCTACGCCCGTTAACCTTGCCAATTGATTACCGAATTCGGTAACGGACGTCATGCGTTCCCGACTATAGAAGCAGTCCAGACGGCAATATTGTGGCGAAACGGGGACGGCTTCGCAACCGCCACGGCTCCCAACCCACCGGTTTCGCGCCGACGCGGGGCCATCGAGACCGGCCTTCAGAGGTTGCGCCCGATCGCCAGGAACTTCTCGCGTCGGTGTTCGCGGTAGTCCATGTTCTCGCGCCGCAGCTCGGCGAAGGCGGCATCGATCTGGTCGGCCGTCGCCGCGATCACGGTTTCGGCATCGCGATGAGCGCCGCCGACCGGCTCCGCAACGATGCCGTCGATGACCTTCATGGAAAGCAGGTCCTGAGCGGTGATCTTCATGGAGGTGGCCGCGTCGCGGGCGCGGGTGGAGTCGTGCCAGAGGATCGACGCCGCGCCCTCCGGCGAGATGACCGAGTAGATGGAGTGCTCGAGCATGTAGACGCGGTTCGCCGTGGCGATCGCGATCGCACCGCCGGACCCGCCTTCGCCGATCACCACGGTGACGCTCGGCACCTTCAATGCGAGGCAGGCGGAGGTCGAGCGGGCGATGGCCTCGGCCTGGCCGCGTTCCTCCGCGCCGATACCGGGATAGGCGCCCGCCGTGTCGACGAGACTCACCAGCGGCACGCCGAAGCGGTCCGCCAGTTCCATGATCCGCACGGCCTTGCGGTAGCCCTCGGGGCGCGCCATGCCGAAATTGTGCTTGAGGCGCGTCTTGGTGTCGGTGCCCTTCTCCTGGCCGATTACGGCCACGGGCTCGCCGCGGAACCGGGCGAAACCGCCGAGGATGGCGTGGTCCTCGCCGAAGGAACGATCGCCGGCCAGCGGCGTGAAGTCGGTGAAGGCCTGACGGATGTAGTCGACGCAGTGGGGCCGGTCCGGATGGCGTGCGACCTGCGTCTTCTGCCAAGGGGTCAAGGACCGGTAGGCCTCGCGCAGCGCATCGCGCGAACGCTTCTCCAGCCGCGCGATCTCGTCGCCGACATCGACCGCCTGTCCGCTCTCGCTGAGCTTCTTCAATTCGAGGATCTGGCCTTCCAGATCGGCGACCGGTTTCTCGAAATCGAGGTAATTGTACATTCGCAACGAAACCCGGGGAGGAGAGTACGCCCTGACGGCGGGAACGCGCCGACTGTGAGTCCAATGCCGACGGATGCGGAAAATTGTGCTCTCACATAGCGGCGCGCGGCCTAGTCGGCAAGCGGATGGTGATCCTGCACGAGCCGCACAAGTCTTTCCTCGAGGACGTGGGTGTAGATCTGCGTGGTCGAGATGTCGGCATGGCCGAGGAGTTGCTGGACCGCGCGCAGGTCCGCGCCGTTCTGCAGAAGGTGGCTCGCGAAGGCGTGCCGAAGCACATGAGGCGAGATCGCCGCCGACGAGATGCCGGCGCGCGCGGCGAGCAATTTGAGCTCGCGGGCAAAGACCTGTCGCGGCAGGTGGCCGCTCGCTGATCCGGCGGGAAACAGCCATGGACTGTCGGCCAGTGCGGGATCGGCGGCCCTGGCACTCGCCCAGGCTCTCATGGCCGCCTGCGCCTTCTGGGACAGGGGCACCATGCGCTCCTTGCCGCCCTTGCCCCGCACGACAAAGAAGCGCTCGTCGCGCCGCGCCACCGAGACGGGCAGGGCGACAAGTTCGGAAACGCGCAGGCCTGTCGCGTAGAGCACCTCGATCAGCGCGTGCAGCCGCAGGGCGGCCCAGGCCGAAGGCCCGTCGCCTGCGGCCTCCTCGCCGGCACGTTCCAGTAGCGCCCCCACCTCGGCCTCGCCCAGCACCTTCGGCAGGGGGCGGGCGCGGCGAGGCCGTTCCAGCGTGCCGGTGGGGTCGTCCGTTCGCAGGCCTTCCGCGTAGAGGAAACGGTAGAACTGGCGCAGCGCGGACAGCTTTCTGGCCTGCGTGCTCGCAGCCAGCCCGCGACCGGCCAGCCGCGACAGATACGATCGAAGGTCGGCCGGGCCGGCGCCGGCCAGCCCGCCGGGTGCCGCGGCGAGCTCGTCCCCCGCATCCTCCAGGTCGTTTCGGTAGGACAGGAGCGTGTTGTCGGCCGCGCCGCGTTCGGTCGCCATCATCTCCAGGAAGGATTCGACGAGGGCGGCGCTCTTCATGGTCACTCGGGTGGTTCCGGCCGTTCGATCGGGACCTCGACGGTGAGCTCGGCCTTCTTCGGCTTGACGAAGTTCGCCAGTGCGAACATGGCGCCATAGACGAGCGCGGCGAGGAGGGCGATCGAGGTCAGCAGGCGGAAAAGGGTGGGCATGCGGTTCGCGGTGTCATGTCGTCCCCGCGTCGCTTATGGGTCGGCGGGGTGCGCAATGCAAGCGGGTGCGGGCGTCCTGCCCCGCCCGGCGGCCGGGCGGGGGTGTGGCGGGAGAGATATCAGCCAAGGATGCGGTTGGCGGCGGAAACGACGGCCTCGAGCGAAGCCGCCACGATGTTGGTGTTGATGCCGGCGCCGAAGAGCTTGCCGCCCGGATGCTCGACTTCCATGTAGGAGATCGCGGCGGCGTTGGATCCGCGCTGCATGGAGTGTTCGGAGTAGTCGAGCACGGAGAGCGCCACGCCCGTGTGCCGCGACAGCGCGTCGACGAAGCCGTCGATGGGGCCGGTGCCGGAGCCGGTGATCGTCACCTCCCGGCCGCCATCGGTGATGATCGCCTCGACGATGCGGCGTCCCTTGTGGGTGGTGTCGGGATAGGTGTGATGGTCGACGAATTTCAGCCGCGCGCCCGGCTGGTCGACATAGAGTTCGAGGAAACGGTCGTAGATGCGCTTCGACGACAGCTCCTTGCCCTCGGCATCGGTGATCGCCTGGATGTCCTTCGAGAACTCGATCTGCAGGTTTCGCGGCAGGTTGAGGCCGTAGTCGGCCTGCAGGACATAGGCGATGCCGCCCTTGCCCGACTGCGAGTTGATGCGGATGATCGCCTCGTAGGTGCGGCCCACGTCCTGCGGGTCGATTGGCAGGTAGGGCACTTCCCAGTGCGGCGTGTTGGCCTTGCGGATCGCCTTCATGCCCTTGTTGATGGCGTCCTGGTGCGAGCCCGAGAAGGCGGTGTAGACGAGTTCGCCGACATAGGGGTGGCGCTCCGGGATCTTCATCTGGTTCGAGTATTCGTAGACGTCCTTCATGCGGTTGATGTCGCGGCAGTCGAGCATGGGGTCTACGCCCTGCGTGTACATGTTGAGCGCCAGCGTCACGATGTCTACGTTGCCGGTGCGCTCGCCGTTCCCGAACAGCGTGCCCTCGACGCGGTCGGCGCCGGCCATCAGGCCGAGCTCGGTCGCGGCGATGCCGGTGCCGCGGTCGTTGTGCGGATGCAGCGACAGTATGATGGAGTCGCGCCGGTCGAGATTGCGTGACATCCACTCGATCTGGTCGGCATAGATGTTGGGCGTCGCCATCTCAACGGTCGCGGGCAGGTTGAGGATCAGCTTGTTGTCGGGCGTGGGGTCGATGATCTCGGTGACGGCGTTGCAAATCTCCAGCGCCACCTCCATCTCGGTGCCGGTGAAGCTCTCGGGCGAATATTCGAAGCGATAGCCAGCATGTCCCGGTCCCTTGGCCGCCTTCGCGGCCATGTCGGCGATCATCCTTGCGGCGTCGGTCGCGATCCGCTTGATGCCGGCCACGTCCTTCTCGAACACGACGCGGCGCTGCAGTTCGCTGGTGGAGTTGTAGAAGTGCACGATCGGCGTCTTGGCGCCTTCGAGCGCCTCGAAGGTGCGCGCGATCAGTTCCGGCCGGCACTGCACAAGCACCTGCAGGTCCACCTCGTCTGGCACCTCGCCCTCCTCGATGCACCAGCGCGCGAAGTCGAAATCGGTCTGGGAGGCCGAGGGGAAGCCGATCTCGATCTCCCTGAAGCCCATGTCGAGCAGGAGGCGGAACATGCGCGCCTTGCGCTCGTGTCCCATCGGGTCGATGAGGGCCTGGTTGCCGTCGCGCAGGTCGACGGAGCACCAGACGGGCGCCTTCTCGATGCGCCTTGCGGGCCACGTGCGGTCCTTCAGGTCGATCTGCGGATAGGGCTGGTACTTGACGGAGGCGTCGGCCATGCCGCGCCCATGCCCGATGTCGTGCTTGATGTTCATCGCTCGTATCTCCGGCCCTTCCGGCGAAGGGACCATTCGGTTGTTCTATTCGATGGAGTTTCGAAGGAGCGCGGCCGGCGGGCCAGTTCGATCGCCGGGCGCTCCTCGCTTACGAGACCCGACGATCGCCGCTAAGGCCGAGGAGAAGGAGCGCGCGCGCGACGTTCCGCGGCACGGGCGTGCCGGAGCGGAAGGCGGAAGCGATTGCGCGCGGGGTCGTCATGGCGCGGACCATAATGCGGCGCGAAAACCTTTGCAACAAGGCTTTCGGCGCGCCTTCCTGCCACCCTCGTCCTTGACGGGCCGGTGCATTTCATGGAGTTAGCCGCGCATGACCAGCCAACCCCGCTCCGATGCCGAAAGCGTGCCGGCTCCGACGGCGGCCGACGTCGTCGAACGGCTCGCCGGACGTGCCATCGTCTTCGTCGGGCTGATGGGCGCCGGCAAGACCGCGATCGGCCGGCGTGTCGCGGACCTGCTGCACCTCGACTTCATCGACAGCGACAACGAGATCGAGTCCGTATCGACCATGACGATCGCCGAGCTCTTCGAGCGCTATGGCGAACCGGAGTTCAGGGCGCTGGAGAGCCGGGTCGTGGCAAGGCTCCTCGAGGAAGGCTCGCGCGTGGTATCGACCGGCGGCGGCGCCTTCATGAACGCGCAGACGCGTGACCTCGTCGAACGCCACGGAGTGTCGGTATGGCTGAAGGCCGATCTCGACCTCCTGATGGAACGCGTATCCAAGAAAAAGACGCGGCCGCTGCTGAAGAACCCCAATCCCCGCGCCGTCATGCAGCGCCTGATCGACGAACGCTATCCGGTCTACGCGTTGGCCGACGTGACGGTCGAGACGCGCGACGAGAAGCGCGAAGTCATCGCGGCCGAGGTCGTCGAGGCGATCCGCCGGCATCTCGCTGCCGAAACGCTGGAGCGGACGCCATGACCAATGCCGGATCCCGGGCAAGTGAAAGGGTCGAGGTCGGCCTCGGCGAGCGCGCCTACGACATCCTGATCGGTGGCGGGCTGATCGCGGAGGCGGGCCTGTTGCTGGCAGAGCGGCTGAAGGGGGCGGCGGTCGCCGTCATCACCGACGAGACGGTGGCGGGGCTGCATCTCGACACGCTGGCGTCGTCGCTGGATGCCGCAGGGGTTCGCCACGTTCCGATCGTACTGCCCGCCGGCGAGCGCACGAAGAGCTTCGCGCATCTCGAACAGGCCGTGGACGGTGTGCTGGCAGCGAAGCTCGAACGGCGCGACGCGGTGGTCGCGCTCGGCGGCGGCGTCGTGGGCGACCTCGCCGGTTTTGTCGCCGGCATCGTGCGCCGGGGCATGGATTTCGTACAGATTCCCACGACGCTGCTCGCCCAGGTCGATTCTTCCGTGGGCGGCAAGACCGGCATCAACACGGCGCGCGGGAAGAACCTCGTCGGCGTGTTCCACCAGCCGCGCCTCGTGCTGGCAGATACCGACACGCTCGACACGCTGCCGCCGCGCGAGTTCAGAGCCGGCTATGCCGAGGTCGCCAAGTACGGCCTCATCGACCGCCCCGATTTCTTCGCCTGGCTGGAGGCCAACTGGCGGGAGGTCTTCGACGGCGGTCCGGCACGCACGCGGGCGATAGCCGAATCCTGCCGCGCCAAGGCCGAGGTCGTCGCCCGCGACGAGTTCGAGACCGGCGACCGCGCGCTGCTCAATCTCGGACACACTTTCGGGCACGCGCTCGAAGCCGCCGTCACCTACGATCCGCAAAGGCTCGTCCATGGCGAGGGCGTGGCGATCGGCATGGCGCTGGCGCACCGCTTCTCCGCCCGGCTCAATCTGGCGAGCCCGGACGACGCGGCGCGTGTCGAGGCGCATCTGAGATTGGCTGGCCTGCCGGTCCGCATTCGCGACATAGCGGGTGAACTGCCGGACGCCGACGGCCTGATGACCTATATCGCGCAGGACAAGAAGGTCTCGCGCGGCGCGCTGACCTTCATCCTGACCCGGGGCATCGGCCGTTCCTTCGTCGCCAGGGACGTGCCGTCCTCAGAACTGCGAACCTTTCTCAGGGAGATGCTCGAACAATGACGCCGGAGATCTGGCTGACCATCGCCGTCATCGTCCTTCTCGTCGTCCTGTCGTTTCTTTTTTCCGGCACAGAGACGGGAATGACCGCGGTCTCGCGCGCGAGGCTGCATTCGCTGGCGGCGGGAGGCGACCCGCGCGCGGCCCTCGTGGAGCGGCTGGTGGAGCGCAAGGACCGGCTCGTCGGCGCGCTGCTGATCGGCAACAACCTCGTCAACATCCTGGCGTCGGCGCTGGCAACGAGCCTGCTGCTCTCGATCTTCGGCGAGGCGGGCGTGATCTATGCCACGATCGCGATGACGGTGACGCTCGTCATATTCTCGGAAATCCTGCCGAAGAGCTGGGCGCTATCCAAGCCCGAGCAGTTTGCGCTGGCGGTTTCTCCATTCGCGCGTCTCGTGGTGTTCCTGTTCGGGCATCTGTCTTCCGCCGCCAACTGGGTGGTGCGCGGATTGCTTGCCGCCTTCGGCATCAGCCTGTCGCGCGACGAGCCGATGCTGTCGGCGCATGAGGAGCTGCGCGGCACGGTCGCCGTGCTGCACCGCGAGGGCTCGGTCGTGAAACAGGACCGGGATCGGGTCGGAGGGCTGCTAGACCTGCACGAGCTCGAAGTGTCGGACATCATGGTCCATCGCACCAACATGCGTTCGGTCAACGCGGACGAACCGCCCGAGAGCGTGGTGCGCGAGATTCTCGGCAGTCCGCACACGCGCATGCCCGTCTGGCGCGGTACGGCCGACAACATCGTCGGCGTCATCCACGCCAAGGACCTGCTGCGCGCGCTGGCCGATGTCGGCAACGATTTCGGCAGGATCGACATTGCCAAGATCGCCAACAAGCCCTGGTTCGTGCCGGATACGACGACCCTGCAGGAGCAGCTCAGCGCATTCCTGAGGCGCAAGTCGCACTTCGCGATCGTGGTGGACGAGTATGGCGAGGTCGAAGGCCTGGTGACGCTCGAGGACATCATCGAGGAGATTGTCGGGGAGATCGCCGACGAGCACGATATCGACGTACAGGGCGTCAAGCAGGAGGCGGACGGGTCGGTCGTGGTCGATGGAACGGTGCCGATCCGCGACCTCAACAGGGCGCTCGACTGGAACCTGCCCGACGACGAGGCCACGACCATCGCCGGCCTGGTGATCCACGAGACACAGACCATCCCGGACGAGAAGCAGGCCTTCACCTTCCATGGCAAGCGCTTCGTGGTGCTGCGGCGCGAGCGCAACCGGATCGTCAGGCTGCGGATCAGGCCGGTGGGGAGCTGAAGGCGGGCCTTCCTGTCAATCCTGCCGCTCGACCGGTTGCGCCTGTCTGCGAGCTGCAACGAACGTGCGCATCAGGGGAAGGAAGAAACTCTTGCTGAACCGACCTAGCGGCGGTCTCGGCTCGAGATAGAACGAGCGGCCTACCAGGTCGGCATTGTACTCATCGAGAATAATCCAGAGCCGCAGCGTGTCGTCGAGACCGGCGCGCCGTTTCTCGGACGCCGGAATCTCCACCGCCAGCCGCGAATGGGCCGGCTCTTTGCTCGTTATCGGAAACAGCAGCAGCAGATCGCCACTCTGTCGCGGAATTCGGACCCCGACCGATACCGCACGCGGCTTGCGCCCTTCGGTCTCGCCCCGTGCTGCCTCGTGTGCCCAAAGATACGGATAGCGAAGAACGCAGGCTGTCTTGATGTCGTCGAAACTCATCCGTCAGCCGTGGCATCGGAGGCATAGGCCTCGATCGTCGCCTCGACCTCCGTCAGGAGCTCTTCATCCATATCGGCGATCGTTGCCGCAACGCGCGAATCCGCGCGCAGCCTCAGCGCCCGGTATTCATCGATGCTCAGGATAACGAGACGAGCCTTGTTGCGCTGCGTGATCATCACCGGATGCCTTAGCGCTTCCGCGATTACGTCACCGGACCTGCGCGAGAGATCGCTCGTGGTAAACGTTCCTGATTTCATGCCGATAACGTCTCCATGCTGTATTTTCCAGAATATACAGCAGAAGCCATTGCATTCAATGACTCACCACCGTGTCGGCTCGCCGGGCGCTGCCGGCTCGATCGCGAGCGCGTGAACACCCGCGTCGAGCTCGGCCCGCAGCAGTTCGTTGACGGTGCGATGGCGTTCGACGCGGCCCATGCCAGCGAAGCGCGGCGAGACGACGCGCACGCGAAAATGCGTTTCGCCGCTGCCGTCGAACTTCTCGTGATGTCCGGATGCCACGTGATGATGACCGGCATGAAGGTGGCTCTCATTGACCACTTCGAGCCTTTCGGGCGCAAGCGCGGCCGTGAGCTTGGCCTCGATCGTCGACTGGATGGACATCGGCGCCTCCACTTACCATATGCGTCATGCCGCCGCGGCGGCCTCGAGATTCACGCGTTAGGCGCGGCCCACCCAAAAAGTCAATTCTTGTTTCGCAACGCGAAGCACCCATAATTGCGGCAGATGAAGCCCTATTCGAAATATTTCGAGAAGATTCGCGTTCGGCCGGAGACGACAGGCGACGTCTCTCCGGGAACGCCCGTCTGCCAGTGGGACGGATGCCGCAAGGCCGGCGAGCACCGCGCGCCCGTTGGCCGCATGCGCGAGGGCGAGTATTTCCGGTTCTGTTTCGACCACGTGCGCGACTACAACAAGGCCTACAATTATTTCTCCGGGCTCAACGACACCGACATTGCACGGTTCCAGAAGGAGGCGTTGACGGGCCACCGCCCCACATGGACGGTCGGCGTCAACGGTCACGCGCGCGTCGCGCCCGAGGCTTCGCGCATGCGGTCCGGCGGGGCCGGCTACTACAACCGGCTGCGCGATCCCTTCGGGCTCTTCGGAGGCGACCAGCCGCGCGCCCAGCCGCGCGAGCGCAAGCTCCGCGCGCTTGAGGCCAAGGCGCTGGAATCGCTTGGCCTCGACGGGAAGGCGACTGGCGCGGACATCAAGGCGCGCTATAAGGAACTGGTCAAGCGCCACCATCCCGACGCAAATGGCGGCGCGCGGGGATCTGAGGACCGGTTCCGCGACGTGATACAGGCCTACCGCCTGCTGAAGCAGGCGGGTTTCTGTTGAGCACGGCATCTGATAATGACAGCCCCCGAATTCGATAGACATCCCGGCGGCAGCCGCCCCGCCGCCGGTGGAGGCATGATGAACAAGGTCGATCTCGACATCGCGAACCTGCCGGACACGACCGTGTCGGTGAAGGAAACCTTCGGCTTCGATTCCAAGATGGTCGTGCCGGCCTATTCGCGGCCCGATCCGCACGTGCCGGACATCGATCCCGACTATCTGTTCGATCCGCAGACCACGCTCGCCATCCTCGCGGGCTTTTCCTACAACCGGCGTGTCATGGTCTCCGGCTATCATGGGACCGGCAAGTCCACGCATATCGAACAGGTTGCCGCGCGGCTGAACTGGCCCTGCGTGCGCGTCAATCTCGACAGTCATGTCAGCCGCATAGACCTCGTCGGCAAGGACGCCATCGTGGTGCAGGACGGCATGCAGGTGACGGAGTTCCGGGACGGCATCCTGCCCTGGGCCTATCAGCACAATGTCGCCCTCGTCTTCGACGAATACGATGCCGGGCGGCCCGACGTCATGTTCGTCATCCAGCGCGTGCTCGAATCCTCGGGACGACTGACGCTTCTGGACCAGAGCCGGGTCATCCGGCCGCATCCGGCCTTCCGCCTCTTCGCCACGGCAAACACGGTCGGGCTCGGTGACACGACCGGCCTCTATCACGGCACGCAGCAGATCAATCAGGCGCAGATGGACCGCTGGTCGATCGTGACCACGCTCAACTATCTGCCGCATGACGACGAGATGGCGATCGTGCTGGCCAAGGCCAAGCACTTCCGCACCGAGAAGGGCCGTGACATCGTCAACAAGATGGTCCGGGTGGCCGACATGACGCGTTCGGCCTTCATCAACGGCGACCTGTCGACGGTGATGAGCCCACGTACCGTCATCATGTGGGCGGAGAACGCCGAGATTTTCGGCAATGTCGGCTTCGCCTTCCGTCTCACCTTCCTCAACAAGTGCGACGAGCTCGAACGCGCGATCGTGGCCGAGTTCTACCAGCGCGCCTTCGGGGAGGAACTCAAGGAAAGCGCCGCCAACGTGGTGCTCGGCTGACCGTGAGCAACGATGCCCGGCCCCGGTGACAACACGCGAGCCAAGCCCGGCAAGGTCAGCGACGGCGAGGCCTTCAAGCGGTCGCTGACGGCGTGCATGCGCGCGATCGCGGGCGATCACGAGCTGGAGGTATCCTTCTCCAAGGAGCGGCCGGCCCTGACCGGCAACCGCGCGCGCCTGCCAGAACTGCCCAAGAAGCCGACCCCGCAGGACGTCGCGGTGACCCGGGGTCTCGGCGATTCCATGGCGCTCAAGCGCGCCTGCCACGACGCCGGAATCCATGCCCGCTACGCCCCCCAGGGCAAGCAGGCGCGCGCGATCTACGACGCCGTCGAACAGGCGCGGGTGGAGGCGATCGGCGCGCGTGCCATGACGGGCGTCTCCGACAATCTCGCCTCGATGCTGGAGGACAAGTACTCCCGCGCCAACCTCGCGGGCGTCAGCGAACAGGCGGACGCTCCGATCGAGGAGGCGATCGCCATGATGGTGCGCGAAAAGCTCACGGGGCGCATCGCGCCGAAGAGCGGCCAGCGCATGGTGGAGCTGTGGCGATCCTTCGTGGAAGAAAAGACCGCCGACGACATGGACGGGCTTGCGGCAAAGCTCGGCGACCAGCAGGCCTTCGCGCGCGTCGTGCGCGACATGCTGGCCTCGATGGACATGGCGGACGAACTCGGTGACGAGGATCAGTCGCAGGACAACGAGGATTCCGACGACCAGCCGCAGGGCGACGAGGCGAGCGAGGAGGGTGGCGAGGACGAGTCTGGCGCCGACCAGTCGCGCTCGGAGGAATCGGACGCCTCCGCGGACGACGAGCAGGCCGGCGAGACCGAGGCCTCGGATGCTTCTGCCGACGACGTCGCCGAGGACGACGACAGCGAAGCAGAGACGCCGGGCGAGACGCGCCGTCCGGAAAACCCCTTTACGACGCTGCCGCCGGGCATCGACTACAAGGTGTTCACCGCGCAGTTCGACGAGACGGTGGGCGCCGAGGAACTTTGCGACGAGGAGGAACTGGACCGGCTCCGCGCCTTTCTCGACAAGCAGCTCGCCAATCTGCAGGGTGTCGTGGGGCGTCTGGCAAACAGGCTGCAGCGCCGCCTCATGGCCCAGCAGAACCGCTCCTGGGATTTCGACCTGGAGGAGGGCGTGCTCGATTCGGCGCGCCTGGTGCGCGTCGTGATCGATCCGATGCAGCCGCTTTCCTTCAAGCAGGAAAAGGACACGAATTTCCGCGACACGGTGGTGACGCTGCTGCTCGACAATTCGGGCTCGATGCGCGGACGGCCGATCACGGTTGCCGCCACGTGTGCAGACATTCTGGCGCGCACGCTCGAGCGCTGCGGGGTGCGGGTCGAGATCCTCGGCTTCACCACGCGGGCCTGGAAGGGCGGGCAGGCGCGCGAGAAGTGGCTCAAGGACGGCAAGCCGCCGTCGCCTGGACGCCTCAACGACCTGCGCCACATCATCTACAAGTCAGCCGATGCTCCATGGCGTCGCGCGCGGCGCAATCTCGGCCTCATGATGCGCGAAGGGCTGCTCAAGGAGAACATCGACGGCGAGGCATTGATGTGGGCGCACAGCCGCCTGCTTGCCCGGCCCGAGCAGCGGCGCATCCTGATGATGATCTCCGACGGCGCGCCGGTCGACGATTCCACCCTGTCGGTCAATCCCGGCAACTATCTGGAGCGCCATCTCAGGGGCGTCATCGAACTGATCGAGACGCGGTCGCCGGTGGAACTCATCGCCATCGGCATCGGTCACGACGTGACGCGCTACTACCGGCGCGCCGTCACCATCGTCGATGCGGAGGAGCTTGCCGGCGCCATGACCGAGCAGCTCGCCGCGCTCTTCTCCGAGGAAGAGGGCCGCCAGCGCGGACCGGGCGCGGGCGGCAGGCGCCGTCGCGCAGCCTGAAGATGGGGGCGGCCCGGCTTCTCGCCGCGTTCCTCGTCATCCTCGCAGTCGCGCATGAGGGCCAAGCTCAGACCGAAGTCGAGGTTTCGGTGCGGCCGCTCGCAGGCTTCCGGATCCTGTCATCGCAGACCCGCTTCGGGCCGCTCGAGTTCGTCGGCGGGCTGGAACTGACAGCGCGCACCCGTGACTTCGGCGGCCTCTCGGCTTTCCGGTTCCTCGCGCCGGGCTCCGACATGATCGGCGTCACGGACACCGGATCCTGGTTCTTCGGGCGCATCGAGCGCGACGCGCAGCAGCGGCCGGTGGGCTTTGCCGACGTTCGGCTCGAGCCGATCGCGGGTGCGGACGGGCAGCCCCTCGGCGACAAGTTCGATGCCGACGCGGAGGGACTGGCCGTACGCGACGGCGTCGCCACCGTCGGCTTCGAACGGCGGCACAGGATCGCGGACTTCCGGATTGCGCCGGGTGCGATGGGGCGGCCGCTGCGGGCGCGCGGCTTTCTCGTGCCCGAACGCGAGCTGCGCCGCAACGCGGGCTTCGAGACGCTCGCCTTCGCGCCGGTGGACGGGCCCTTGAAGGGGGCTCTGGTCGCGGTGACGGAGAACAGCCAGGACGCGGCCGGCAACATCTTCGCGGCGGTGCTCGACGGGCCGCGCAAAGGCGTCTTCACGGTCGCGCGCCACGGCGATTTCAGGATCACGGACGGCGCGTTCCTGCCCGACGGCGATCTCCTGCTGCTGGAGCGGCGTTTCAGCTTCGCCACCGGCGTCGGCATGCGGTTGCGCCGCATCGACGCGGCGGCGATCAGGCCCGGCGCGCTGGTCGACGGCGAGGCGCTCTACGAGGCCGACATGCGCTACAACATCGACAACATGGAAGGGATCGACGTCTGGCGGCGTGCCGATGGCGCGACGATGGTGTCGATCCTGTCCGACGACAACCAGTCGCTGCTGCAGCGCAATCTCTACCTGGAGTTCCGGCTCGTCGAATGAGGGCCGGCTATCGCGCGGGCGCGGGCCTCAGCAGCGAAAGCAGCGCGCCGTAGGGCGCGAGCATGGCCACGGCGATAAGCAGCTTCACGCAGAAATCGCCGATGGCGAGCGACACCCAGAGCGGAACCTCCGTCCCAAGGAAAGGCACTGCGAACCCGAGCGAGCCGTCCTCCCGGCCGAGGCCGGTGTCGAGTGCTGCGAAAGCAGAGGCAAAGGCCAGCGAGAAGAACAGGATTGTGTCGAGCACCGAGCCGACGAGCGAGGACACCAGCGGCGGCTGCCACCAGGCATTGCGCCTCAGGCGGTCGAAGATCGCGACGTCGAGAAGCTGGGCGGCGAGGAATGCGCTGCCGGAGGCGATCGCGATGCGCGGCGTGGCGAGCCAGACCGAAAGGATCACGGCGACTGCGAAGCCGACCACGACGACACGCCGGGCCGCGCCCGGACCGAAGCGGCGGTTGGCGAGGTCGGTAACCAGAAAGGCGACGGGATAGGTGAACGCACCCCAGGTGAGCAACTCACCGAGCCCGAAATGAGCGAACGGGAACTGCACCAGAACGTTGGATGCCGCGACGATGGCGGCCATGGCCGCCACGAATGGCGCGAGGGCAAGTCGGCTGTTCATTTTTTTATCCTGGGTAATGGAACCAGTGGGGCGGCGCGGGCCGCCCGGGCGTCAGGTCGTAGGGTCGCTCAGGCCTGTTCGGCGAGCTTCTGCGCGACCTGCTTGCGGATGAGGCGGGCGCGCTGCGACAGTTCGTCGGCACCCGACTTCATGAGATAGGCGTCGAGGCCGCCGCGATGCTCCACCGAGCGCAGCGTGTTGGCGGCAACGCGCAGGCGGAAGGATCTGCCGAGCGATTCCGACATCAGCGTCACCTGGACGAGGTTCGGCAGGAAGCGACGCCTGGTCTTGTTGTTGGCGTGGCTGACGTTGTTGCCGGTCTGCACGGCCTTGCTGGACAGTTCGCAAGCGCGGGACATTTCGATATACCTCGGTCTTTCGGGCCAAAGGACCAGAGCGCACCATTTCAGCGGCGGCGCGCAGTCTCGTCAGGCGGCCTATCGGGAATTCGCGCCTCCATAGTGGCAAACGGCGGAGGCGTCAAGCACGGAAGGCGCCGTTCGGCGGCCCCGACGCGCGGGACGGTCCACAGATTCGCCGGATTTCTTCCTATAGCAGGAGGGTGAGGGATCAATTGCCGGAGGGGACGCCGGCCGACCGTTACGGAAGATCGGATCATGTTCGGCGCCTTGTCCACATTCCTGCTCGCAACCGTCATCACGATCGGGCCATCCGAGCCGGTCGAGGGCGCGCAGTCCTTCGTCGCCGACTATACGGTCTCGCTCTACGGCCTGCCTGTGGCGCGCTCGCGCTTCAACAGCACCTTCGACGGCGACCGCTTCACGGTCCAGGGCTCGCTGTCGAGCGCCGGTGTCGCGCGCATCTTCGACAGCACGAAGGGCGAGACGACCGTTTCGGGAACGCTGACGCGGGATGCGGCGCGTCCCTCGCTCTATCTGATGAACTACACGTCGGGAAAGAAGCGGCAGAACACGGAAATCCGCTTCTCGCGCGGCAACGTCACCAGCACGCAGAACAATCCGCCCCTGCGCAAGCGGGGCAACTGGGTGGAAGTGGAGCGCGCGCATCTGGCGGCGGTCGCCGATCCGATCTCGGCCACGCTGGTGCGGGCGGAAAGCCCTGCCGAGGTCTGCACCCGCACCATCCGCCTCTATGACGGCGAGATCCGCGCCGACCTGCGCCTCAGCCCCGGCGGAACGGAACGCCTCAGCATTGGTGAATTTTCGGGCGACGCGACCGTGTGCAATGCGCGCTTCGTGCCGATTTCCGGATACCGCGCCGGGCATCGCTCGATCGAATATCTCAGAAACAAGAGCCGCATACGGATCGCGTTTGCGAAGCTCGGCTCGACCGGCGTATATGCGCCGCTGAAGGCCACGGTGGGGACCGAGATCGGTACCCTCAACATCGAGGCCAGGACGTTCCAGGCAGCGGATTAAGCGTCGGCATCGCCGCCGCTCGGGTGGCGGCGATGGCGAAGGCAACACTGACGGGCTTCACGGCGGTCGCGATGTGGGCGCTGCTCGCGCTCTTCACCGACGCGACCGGCGACGTGCCGCCATTCCTGCTTTCGGCGCTGACCTTTTCGATCGGTACGCTGGTGGGCGTCGCTTGGAGGCTCTCCGGACGGTCCCCGACGGCCACCGAGGCGATACCGGCGAAGGTCTGGATCGTCGGCGTGGGCGGGCTGTTCGGCTACCACTTCTTCTATTTCACCGCGCTGCGCAATGCGCCCGCCGTCGAGGCCAGCCTGATCGCCTATCTTTGGCCGCTCCTCATCGTGGTCGGATCGGCCATGATGCCGGGCGAGCGGTTGCGGTGGCACCACGTCGCGGGCGCCCTGCTCGGGCTGGCGGGAACGTATCTGATCGTGACGCGGGGAGGCGAACTCGCATTCGATTCCCGGTATGCCTTCGGTTATGCCATGGCCGCGGTCTGCGCCGTCCTGTGGGCGGCGTATTCGCTGCTTTCGCGCGGATTTCCCGCCGTGCCGACCAGCGTGGTGACGTGGTACTGCGCGGCGACCGCTCTGCTTTCCGCCCTTTGCCACCTCGCGCTCGAGGAGACGGTCTGGCCGCAGGGAGCCGGAGAGTGGCTTGCAGTCGCGGCGCTGGGCCTCGGACCGGTCGGCGCCGCATTCTACACGTGGGACCATGGGGTCAAGCGCGGCAACATCCAGGTGCTGGGCGCGGCGAGCTATGCCGCGCCGCTGCTTTCGACGCTGGTGCTGATCGCAGCCGGGCGGGCGGAGCCGACAGCAGCGATACTGGCCGCCTGCCTGCTGATCACCGGCGGCGCCGTGCTCGCGGCGCGGCAGATGCTCTTCGGCGGCGGCGCTGAACCGCGGACGGCACGGTCATGATGCCCTTTGCCGGCGGCATCGAGGCAACGTCCAACGCGACGCTGATCTTCGCGGCGGCCGCCGCGCTCATCTATTCCGCGATGCTGGCGCGACCGCCGTCCTGGCGGCGCACGGTGGCGAAAACCGGGTCCACCGCGCTGCTTGCCCTCATTGCGCTGGTGGAGGGCGGGCCGGGCCTGCTGGTCGTCGCGCTCGCGCTGAGCGCGGCGGGCGACGCCGCGCTGGCCCAGGAGGGCGAGGGCTGGTTCCTGGGCGGGCTCGGCGCGTTCCTGGCTGCCCATCTCGCCTATGTCGCGCTCTTCTTCCTGTCGGGAGAGGAGACCAGTCTTGCGCTGACGGTCGGGGGCGGCATCGCGGTCGCGATTTTCGCGGGCATCGTGCTGACGCGGCTGTGGCCGGCCCTGCCGAGGGCCATGCGCCCGCCCGTCGCGCTCTATGTCGCGGCCATCGTCGCCATGGGGGTCGGCGCGCTTTGGACGGGAAATGCGCTGATCATTGCCGGCGCGTTCGCCTTCATGGCTTCCGACGCGATCCTCGCGATCGACCGCTTCGTCCTCGCTGCAGCATCGCCACACAAGGCGTGGACCGCGACCACGCTGTGGTGGCTCTACTGGGGCGGTCAGGCGCTGATCACGCTCGGAGTGCTCCTATAGGGGCGGCTGCCAGCCTTCCGGAGCGAGTTCGAAGGCAGCGAAGTCGAAACCCGGCGCGACCGTGCAGCCGACGAGCGTCCAGTCGCCGAGGCTCCGCGCCGACTGCCAGGCACCCGCCGGCACGACCGCCTGCGGTCGCTCGCCGGCGGAGATGTCGGGTCCGAGCCGCAGGCTGCGCCGTCCCGACCCGTCCGCGACTTCCAGTTGCAATGGCGCGCCGGCGTAGAAGTGCCAGACCTCGGCCGCGTCGTTCACGCGGTGCCAGCGGGATGTCTCGCCGGCCTTGAGCAGGAAATAGATCGCAGTCGAGTGGCCACGGCCGCCGCGGGGGGCATCGCGGAAGGTCTCCACGAACCAGCCACCCTCGGGATGAGGCTCGAGACCCAGCGCGGAGATGATCGCATCCGCCGTCAAAAGACGTCCTTGCGCTTGCGGATTTCGGCGAAGACGGCCTCGTCGGACGCGTCCTCCATGCCGAGGTTCCTGCGGATGACAGGGTCGTGCCAGCGCAGGAACGGATTGGTGGCCATCTCGACGTCGAGACGTGTCGGCAGGGTCGGCCTGCCTCCCGCGCGGAGCGCGTCGATTTCCTTCGCACGCTCCTTGAGTGCCGAGTTGGTCGGGTCGACGGACAGGGCGAAGCGCGCGTTCGACTGGGTGTATTCGTGGCCGCAGTAGATCACGGTGTCGAGCGGGAGGGCCGCCAGCTTCTTCAGCGAGGCGAGCATCGTCGCCGGCTTGCCCTCGAATAGCCTGCCGCAGCCGAGCGCGAACAGCGTGTCGGCAGTGAAGGCGAGCCGGTCGCGCGGGAAATGGTAGGAGACATGGCCGGCGGTGTGACCCGGTGTCTCGATCACCTCTATGTCGCGGCCCGCGAACGCGATCCTGTCGCCTTCCCCGACCTTCCTGTCGATGCCGGGAATGCGGTCGGCCTCGGCCGCGGGTCCGACGATCGCCAGCCCGAAACGCTCCTTGAGCGCAAGGTTTGCCTCGACGTGGTCGGCGTGGTGATGCGTGACCAGCAGCAGCGTCGGCCGCCAGCCGGTGCGCTCGACCGCCTCAAGGATCGGACGTTCCTCCGGCGCATCGATCACCGCCGTCTCGCCGGTGTCGGGATCGTGGACGAGCACGCCGAAATTGTCGCTCCGGCACATGAACTGATCGATCTGCAAGGGCATCCGCGATCTCCTTCCGAACTGGGCCGGAACATAGGGGCGCGGTGGCCGGCTGTCATCCTTCCGCGGACGGGCATTTGCATCCGCCGGCGTCGCCAAATAGGCTTTGCCGCGATGCATTCGGACATTATCGACCTGCGTTCCTTCTACGGCACGACGCTCGGCCGGCTCGCCGAGCGCTCGATCGCCATGGCGCTCGCCCCGGTCTGGCAGACGATACCCAAGGAACGCCTCGTGGGGCTCGGCTACGCATTGCCGTGGCTGGAACGCTACGCGCCGGATGCCGATCGGGTCTTCGCCTTCATGCCTGCGCGGCAGGGGGCGGTGAACTGGCCCGCCAATGGCCCGTCGTCCACGGCCCTGGTGTTCGAGGAAGATCTGCCGCTCTTCGATTCGTGCGTCGACCGCGTGCTGATGGTGCATTCGCTCGAACATGCGGAGGATCCGCGCGAGACGCTGAGGGAGGTGTGGCGGGTGCTTGCGCCCGGGGGACGCGTCGTCATCGTCGCGCCAAACCGTCGCGGCGTGTGGGCGCGGTTCGAGCACACGCCCTTCGGCACCGGCCGACCCTATTCGCGCAGCCAGCTCACGACGCTGCTGCGGGACGCCAACTTCACGCCCTCGGCATGGTCGGACGCACTGCATTTCCCGCCCTCCAAGCGGCGCTGGGCGATGCGGCTGCACCAGTTGCTGGAACGCACCGGTCGACGCTTCTGGCCGATATTCTCCGGAGTCATCATCGTGGAGGCGCAGAAGCGGCTCTATCAGGGCCTTCCGGTGGCGGCACGGGCCTCGCGGCGCGTCTTCGTGCCCGTTCTCACGCCCCAGGGCGCCACGCGCGGGCAGGCTCCCGTGGCGGGCCATACCCGATTTGTTTCGGGCGACGGGCTGTCATTCCGGGCCGCGATGCACTAGGTACGGTGCATCGCAGGCGCCCGGCGGGCGTCTACAGCCCTTTTGGCGCCGCCTTCCGGTCGGCGGGCGGCTCCCCAGAACAGGACGGAACATTGCAGGTCATCGTACGCGAGAACAATGTCGATCAGGCACTCAGGGTGCTCAAGAAGAAGATGCAGCGCGAAGGAATCTTCCGGGAGATGAAGGCCCGGCGGGCCTACGAGAAGCCTTCGGAGCGCCGTGTGCGTCAGAAGGCGGAAGCGGTCAGGCGTTCGCGCAAGGCGGCGCGCAAGCTGGCCAAGCGCGAAGGGCTGGACGGCGCGCGCGGCCGCTGATCCCTTTCCTCGACCGACAGATCAGGCCATTGCCGGCGCGGGCCGGCGGCCGATCTCCGCGATGTCGAAGCAGGTCGTCTGGTAGACCTGGTTGATCCAGTTGCCGAACAGCAGATGGGCGTGCGAGCGCCAGCGATTGAGCGGCGGCCGGGACGGATCGTCATCGGGATAGTAGCCGTGCGGGATCGCTATCGGCGTGCCGGCAGCGACGTCGCGGTCGTATTCTTCCTTCAAGGACGTCGAATCATATTCGATGTGGTTGAACATGTAGAGCCGGTTGCCCTCGGTCTCGGCGGCCAGGCATGGGCCGGTCGCGTCCGATTCCATGAGAAGCTGCACCTGCGGCCGTGACGAGATGTCGGCGGCGCGGACCTCCGTCCATCGCGAAACAGGGATGGCGAAGTCGTCGGAGAAGCCCGCGAGGTATGGCGACGCGGGCGCGTTGTTGGTGTGCCGGAACACGCCGAAAGCCTTGTGCTCCAGCGTGTGCTTGGGAATGCCGTGGAAATGCCAGGCGGCGGCCATGGCGCCCCAGCAGATGAAGAAGGACGAATGGACGTTCGTCGTCGTCCAGTCGAGGATGCGCGTCAGTTCCTCCCAGTAGGAGACCTCTTCGAACGGCAGGAGCTCGATCGGCGCTCCCGTGATGATGAAGCCGTCGAACTTGCGATCGGCGACCTCCTCCCACGTCTGGTAGAAGCTGATGAGGTGATCCTCGGGCGTGTTTCTCGCCTTGTGGCCGCCGATGCGCACCAGGCTCAGTTCGACCTGCAGCGGCGAGGCGCCGATCAGGCGCGCAAACTGCGTTTCCGTGCGGACCTTGTTGGGCATCAGGTTGAGGAGCCCGATCTGCAGCGGGCGGATGTCTTGGCGCAGGGCGGTACGCTCGTCCATCACCGAAACGCCTTCGCGCACGAGGATCTGGCGGGCGGGGAGCTGATCCGGGATCTTGATCGGCATGACGAAGGCTCCAGACAAAAAAACCGGCATTTGCTTGCGCAAAAGCCGGTCTCGGATCGCAATCGGTCCTTTAGCGACTTGTTTTACGTGGCTGCAAGCCGACCGGCCAAATCACCACGGAGTTCGGCTCTCCTTTAGGCCGCCGGCCCCTTTGCGTCAACGGAGAACCTTTGATAGAGCGGCGTCGCGCTCGCGTGAATGAATACCCTTCGCACCTGGTGGTGCTGGGACGGCCCCGTGCAGGAACCCACATGACCTCTTCCGAACGCCCCCGCCCGAAGCCCGGAGTGATGGACATCGCGGCCTATGTGCCCGGCCGCCATACCGCCGAAGGCGCCTCGAAGGTCTACAAGCTCTCCTCCAACGAGAACCCGCTCGGGGCCTCGCCGGCAGCGATCGAGGCGGTGCGCGACGCGGCGGGACGCATGGAGTTCTATCCCGACGGTTCGGCGAGCCGGCTGCGCGATGCCATCGCTGAGGCGCACGCGCTCAACCCTGCCAACATCGTCTGCTCGAACGGCTCCGACGAAGTGCTCGGGCTGCTTGCCCAGACCTACCTCCGTCCCGGCGACGAGGGAATTTTCACCGAGCACGGCTTCCTCGTCTACCGGATCTACATCCAGGCAGCGAGCGCCGTTCCCGTATGCGTGCCAGAGAAGGACGAGACGGCGGACGTCGATGCGATCCTCGCCGCCGTGACGGAGCGCACGCGCATCGTCTTCCTCGCCAATCCGAACAATCCGACCGGCACCTACATACCCTTCGAGGAGGTGCGGCGGCTCCATGCCGGGCTGCCGCAGGACGTACTCCTCGTCCTCGATGCCGCCTATGCCGAATATGTGCGGCGCAACGACTATGAGGCCGGGATCGAGCTCGTTTCCTCGGCGCAGAACGTCGTCATGACGCGGACCTTCTCCAAGATCCACGGCCTCGGCGGCATCCGTCTCGGCTGGGCCTACGGGCCGACCCACGTGATCGACGCGATCAACCGCATGCGCGGACCGTTCAACGTCAACGCGCTGGCGATCGAAGCCGGGATCGCGGCAATGCGCGACCGTGCCAATGTCGAGCGGGGCGTCGCGCACAACGATCACTGGCTGCCATGGGTCACGCGGGAGGCGCAGCGCCTCGGACTTCGCGTGACACCCAGCGTGGGCAACTTCGTGCTGATTCATTTTCCCGACGACGGTTCGCATTCCGCCGAGGCCGGGGACGCGTTTCTCGGCAGGCGCGGCTACGTCCTGCGGCGCGTGTCGGCCTACGGGTTTCCCAATGCGCTACGCATGACGATCGGCTCGGAAGAGGCCAATCGCGGCGTCATCGCGGCGCTCGAGGAGTTCTTGAACTCGTGACCCCGCTCTTCGACCGCATCGCGCTGATCGGCGTCGGCCTGATCGGCTCCTCGCTCGCCCGCGTCATCGCCCGGGAAGGGCTGGGCCGGCACGTCGCGATCTCCACGCGCAGCGCCGCGACGCTGGAACGCGCGGAAGAACTGGGGCTGGGACATTCCTACCATCCCGACCCGGCCGAGGCGGTGCGCGGTGCCGACCTCGTGATCGTGTCCGTGCCAGTCGGGGCGTCGGGTGCCGTGGCCGAGGCCATCGCGCCCGCGCTGGCGGAGGGCGCGATCGTCACGGATGCCGGCTCGACCAAGGGATCAGTCGTCGCCCAGATGCAGCCGCACATGCCGCCTCACGTGCATTTCATCCCCGGCCACCCGATCGCAGGCACCGAGCATTCGGGCCCCGATGCCGGCTTCGCGGACCTGTTCGACGGTCGCTGGTGCATTCTCACCCCGCTACCGGGCACCGATGGCGACGCTCTCGCACGGCTGACCCGCTTCTGGGAGCGTTGCGGCTCGAAGGTCGATACGATGGACCCCGACCACCACGACAAGGTGCTGGCCATCGTCTCCCACCTGCCGCACATCATCGCCTACAACATCGTCGGCACCGCAGACGACCTGGAGACGGTGACCGAATCCGAGGTCATCAAGTATTCCGCCTCCGGTTTCCGGGACTTCACGCGCCTCGCCGCATCCGATCCGACGATGTGGCGCGACGTATGCCTCCACAACAAGGAGGCGATCCTGGAAATGCTCTCGCGCTTCTCGGAGGATCTGTCCTCGCTGCAGCGGGCGATCCGTTGGGGCGACGGCGACAAGCTGTTCGATCTGTTCACCCGCACGCGCCACATCCGCCGCTCGATCATCGAGGCCGGCCAAGAGATCGACGCACCCGATTTCGGGCGTCAGGCCGTCGCGCATCCCGAAAAGGGGCCTACTCCAGCGGGGGAATGACGCCGAGCCGGACGAAAGCGATCCGCGCCTCGCCGCGCCTGATGGAAAGAGGCAGCGTGGGCGAGCCTCCAAGCACGGCGAGACCGCGAGAGACGTTGTCTATCATGTCCGCCTGCTCGGGGAAGATCGTCTTGAGATGCGCGGCGACCGCCGCGGGCTCGCGCAGGGTCAGGGTGAGTGTGGCATCGATCAGGCCGTCGTCGCCGACCGCGATCGGTCCGCTCGCGGTGAGGCCGGAATTCCCGCCGGTCGAAAGCTCCAGCAGGCGCAACTGGCCGGCGATGCCGCGAAGCGCGAAATCACCTGCCGCGGCACGCGCGACGCCATCGCTGACCGTCAGGTCGACAGAAGCGCGCGGCAGCGCGAAGGCGCGTCCGAACCCGGCCTCCTGTCCGGCGATGTCGTCGGCGCTCGCGGCGATGTCGAGATCGCCGTCGCGCGAGCGCATGTGCGCCTGTGCTTCGCCGATCGTCATCAGCGAATCGGCGGTGTCCGGATCAACCCCCACCCTGATCCCGCGCGCCTCCACGGAGGCGCGCTGGGGCAGAGGATCGGCCAGCCGGCCGGAGAAGCGGACATCGTTCGCCTGGGCGACCGCCGGTGCGCGACCGACACCGTCTGCAGGGCCGACACGAAGGCGCAGCGTGTCGACCTCGCCGACGAACCGCGCGGGATCGTAGATCTGGGCCGCACTTCGCAGCCCGGTCGCCCCCAGTTCGACCGCGCCGTCCGGCGCGACGAACGCGACATCAGTACAGAAGAGCCCCATCCGGAAGGGGTAGCCGCGCATTTCGGCATCCGCGCAGCGGGCCTCGGCGCCGGCCACGCGCAGAGCCGCCACGCGCGCGTCGAGTTCCTGTATCGCGCGGCCGGCCAGATAGTGCCAGCCAGCGGAATAGGCGATCACCACGAACACCACGAAGGCCGCGAGCCAGCCGATGCGGCGCGCGTATCTCGATCCCGTTCTCCCGCTTGACGTCACGATGCCCGTCCCGATAACGCTGCCCGTCCGCACGGTTGCGGGCGCGGCGGATAAGGCTTGCCGATATGGGCGATTTTTGGGTGTTCGGCTACGGGTCGCTGATGTGGCGACCGGGCTTCGAGCACGAGATCTCGATCAAGGCGCGGCTGCACGGATTCAGGCGCGCTCTGTGCGTGCGCTCGCACGTCCATCGCGGAACGCCGCAGCGTCCAGGCCTCGTACTGGGGCTCGACCGCGGTGGGTCCTGCGTGGGTATCGCCTTCCGCGTCGCACAGGAACGGCGCGCCGAAACGCTCGACTATCTCCGGGAGCGTGAACTCGTCACGCATGTCTACCGCGAGCGTCTGCTGGGCATCACGCTCGAAACCGGCGAGCGGGTCGAAGCGGTGACGTATGTCGTCGATCGCGGGCACCATCAATATGCGGGGAGCGTGGAGCCGGCGGAGGCCGCGCACAGCGTGATCGGCGCCGTGGGGCGTTCGGGCCAGAACGAGGAATACGTGCTCAATACAGTCGACCATCTGAAGGCACTCGGCATACGCGACCATTGGCTGGAAAGCGTGGCCACCCACATCCGCCGGCGCTGAGGTTCATCCGGCGGTCCGGGGTGGTTCGACACCCAGTTCGGCAAGGCGCCTGCGCGCCGACGGCGGCATGGGCGGGGGGTTGTCCGAGAGCGCGGCCTCCACGAGGAGTTCGTCGCAGGCAGCCTCGGTCTCGCGGATGAGCCTTTCCAGGAACTCTTCCTTCCCCAGGCCGGGCTCGATCGGCGGCAGGACGCGGACCTTTATAGTGCCCGGATAGCGCCAGAACTTGCGCCGGGGCCAGTACAGCCCCGCGACATGCGCGATCGGCACCACCGGCACGCCGAGTTGCGAATAGATCTCGGCGATCCCCCATTTGTAGGCCGGGGCCTCGCCGGGCGCGCGACGGGTGCCCTCGGGATAGATGATGAGCTGCCGCCCCTCCTGCATGCGTTCGCGCGTCAGGCGGACGACGTCCTTGAGCACCTTCCCGCGGGCTCCCCGATCGATCGGGATCATGCGCATCTTGGCCACGTACCAGCCGAAGATCGGTATCCACATGAGTTCGCGCTTGAGGATCAGCAGGCCGTCGGGGATGTGCGGCAGCAAGGCGTAGGTGTCCCAGCTCGACTGGTGCTTGGGGGCCACGATGTAGGAGCCTTCCGGAAGGTTCTCGAGCCCTTCCACCTGCTTGTCCGTGCCGGCCAGCCACTTCTGCAGGAAGAGGTTGGTATGTGCCCAGAACTTGGGCACGAACCAGGCCTTCTTGCGCGGCATGATGAAATAGACGGGGGAGAAGACGATCATCTCCAGCAGCGTCACGACATAGAAGGCGACGTTGAAGGCCAGCGACCTTGCGATGATCATGAAGCGTGCCCTGCGCGCGAATACCCGGAATCGCTAGTTGGCATTGCAGGGCGTCGAAGGCAACGCCTGCGGCGTCGCGACGAAGGGTCCAAATGCCTACGAGGGCCGCATGGCGACGAGCCGGCTCTCGATGCCCGCCCTGCCTAGCGCGCCACGGGCGAGAGCGGCGAGATACTTGGTGTATTCCACGACGATCACGCGCACGGCGTCGGGGTTCGCCATCCAGTTCACCTGGTCGAGACGGGTATTGACCACCGGATAGGGCTCGACGTCGGCCTCCCCGACGAAACGGCGCATCTCCAGTAGGCTGCGCGGCATGTGGTAGTTGTTGGTTACCAGCAAGATCGTGCGATAGCCGTTGTCGCGCACCCATTTGGCGCTCTCCGCCGCATTGCCGATCGTGTCGATGGCGGCGCGATCGATGTCGATGCAGCAGGCGAAAAGGTGGCGATCGGCGCCGGTGACGGACTGGATGTCGCGGTCCGCGGCGATCGGATTGACGCCGCTGATCAGCAGCCGCTTGCCCTTTCCGGACTTCAGCAGCGCGACGGCCGCGTCGAGGCGGAACTGCCCCCCGGTCAGGACGATGATGCCGTCGGCTGTGCGCGGATCCGCCGGCGGAGCGAGACCCGCAATGTGGTTTGCGAACCAGCCGAGCCCGATGGCGAAACCGGCGAGGACCACGAAGGCCAGGATCGCGGAGTAACGGGCGATGCGCCGGAACGGCGAGCGTCGCGACCGGCGTCCGACGACACCGGCCTCACCGCCTTCCAATCGCCGCTCCTCCTGCGCGCTCATCGGCAATCCATAGTGCGAATCGCATCCCCTGAGAAGCTGTTCACCCGCCGTCGGGATGGCGATAGTCGACGTCGCGCAGCTGGCGCACGACGGTCAGGTGCGTGGTGGCGGCGGTCAGCACCCCGACGAGGAGAACGACGACGGCCACGCCGGCATAGCCGGTCAGCCCGATGGCGAAGCTGCCGAAAAGCGCGGTCGCCTGGTCGGCTTCCGGCGTGGCGATGTTGCGCGACGACCACCATGAGAAGACGATGAAGACGAGGATGGCGGCGAGCCCTCCCGAGGCGGCGCCCTTCATGCCGGTGAACAGGAAGTGCCGGCCGAACTCGCGCGCGATGAAGCGCCCCTCGGCACCGACGAAGTTCAGCACCTCGATGATGTGGGCGTTGCCTGCCATCGCTCCGCGCGTGGCGAACACCACGGTCAGCACCGTGGCTGCAAGCATCAAAGCCAGAACCGCAACGCCGATCATCACGGTCGTGCGCGCCATGGCGACGAGACGGTCGACCCAGGTGCGATGGTCGTCGAGCGATGCGCCAGGCAATTGCGCCCTCAGCAATTCGCGCATGCCGGTGAAATCCGGCGGGCTCGTCTCGTCGATGGTCACGATGACGAGGCGCGGGACGGGAAGTTCGGAGAGGTCGAGGCTGCTGCCGAGCCACGGCTCCAGGAGGCGGGCCGTCGCCTCGGCGTCGACGATTCGTGCCGACCGCACGCCCTTGAAGCCGGCGGCGATCAAGCGCGCGGCTTCCAGGTCGGCCTCCATGTCCCGGCCGTCGGCGGGACGGATCTGGATCGTCGCCTCGCGCGATATCTGGCTCTGCCAGACCGCTGCCGTGTCGCGCACCAGGGTGACGGCGCCGAGTGTGAGGCAGGACAGAAACGTCATGATGGCGATCACGAACGTCAGCGCACGGCCGGCGACGTTGCCGGCGGGCACAATGGGCGCCATCGGGCGCTGGCTGCTGCGCGTCGCCGAATGCTCGGCGGCCTGGGGAACGGCAGCCTCACTCATAGAGATCCAGCCTTCCGCCCGACAGTATCATGCGGCGCGCGTCGACCTGGTCCATCAGGTTCAGATCGTGCGTGGCGATGACGACAGCGGTGCCGAGCCGGTTCAATTCGATGAACAGGCGCAGCAGGCGCCGCGCAAGCGGTGGATCGACGTTGCCCGTCGGCTCGTCGGCCAGCAGCACGGTCGGCTGTTCGATGAGGGCACGCGCGATCGCCGCGCGCTGCTTTTCGCCGCCGGACAGGACTGGCGGCAGCACGTTCATGCGATCGCCGAGGCCGACCCATTTGAGAAGCTCGACGACGTCGCTGCGATACGAGACTTCCTCGCGGCCGCGCACCCTGAGAGGCAGCGCCACGTTCTCGTAGGTGGTCATGTGGTCGAGGAGCCTGAAATCCTGGAACACGACGCCGATCTTGCGCCTCAGATGGGGCAGTTCCGGGCGGGTGATCTGCGAGCGATCCTTGCCGAAGATCGTTATCAGGCCGCGGGTGGGCTTGAGCGAGAGAAAAAGGAGCCGGAGCAGCGTCGTCTTGCCCGCGCCGGAGGGACCGCTCAGGAACTGGAAAGACCGCTCGGGCAGCTGGAAGGAGATGTCCCGGAGGATTTCCGGGCCCATCCCGTATCTCAACCCGACATTTTCGAAACGGATCACGCGCGGTCTTCCTGATTGCGACCGGCGGGTTCGGTCCGGTCGCCGGCCGACATTCGAAGAGACATGGTTAACGGGCGGTTAAGCATTGCCTCGCGAAGGGCACTGCGAACGCCATGGTGGCAAAGCGTTAACCATATCGGCTTAGTCCGGACGGATCGTCACCAGCGAATCGCGACGCGCAGATGAGTCCCGCAGCCCACCCACGCCCGGTTTCGGGCGAAATCGTGACCTGCGGCGCGACGATCCCCGCTTTCCCGCCGCGCGTGCCCGGCGATGACGTCCACGACGCCGAATTCGAGGTCGTCGGCATCGCTTCCCGCCCGCAGGAAGCGGTCGCGACCGCCGCCGAGGCGTCCGCGCCCGGGCTCGACATGCTGCGGCATCGTGCGCATCCAACGCGCGGCCAGCGCGCGGGACCGCTGTTCTGGATCGTCGGGGTGTCTCTGGCCGCGGCCGCCTTCTGGATATCGGGCGGGCACCGGCTCGTCGACCTGGATGCACCGGGCGGAGCGGCGAAGCCTGCTGGACTTCGCATCGTGGACGTCGGCTCGCGCATCGAAGGTCCCGAGGGCGCAAGGGTGCTCCATGTCGAGGGCGTGGTGCGCAACGACGGGACCGAGGTGGCCGACGTTCCGACGATGCGGATCGCCGTCGGCGGGTCGGGTGGCGACGTGGCCAGCTATCTCCTGGGGACAACGGGGGAACGGCTGGCGCCGGGAGCACGGCACGTCTTTTCCAGCAGTCTTGTAGCGCCTAGGAGCGAGATCGGCGAGATCGCCGTGAGCTTCGTCGAATAGGAGAGCGTCGATGCCGGTCGTCAGAGGCAAGGACATCGAGGTGCTGTTCAGCGCCTCGGCCATCGCGCGTCGCAATCTCGAACTCGCCAAGGACATTGCGGAACGCCACTACGAGGACCTTCTCGTCATATCGATTCTCAAGGGCTCGTTCATCTTCGCCGCCGACCTGATCCGCGCGATGCACGACACGGGGCTGTCGCCCGAGGTCGAGTTCATCTTCATCTCCAGCTATGGCGCCGGCACCACGTCGGGCGAGGTGCGGGTGCTGCGCGACATCGACAACGAGGTTGCCGGCCGCGACGTGCTGCTGATCGACGACATTCTGGAATCGGGCAAGACGCTGAAGTTCACGCGAGAACTGATGCTGTCGCGGGGTGCCAGAAGCGTGTCGATCGCCGTCCTCCTCGACAAGCTCAACAAGCGCCAGACCGATCTCACTGCCGACTTCGTGGGCTTCGAATGCCCGGATTACTTCGTCGTCGGCTACGGCATGGACGTGGCGCACGCGTTCCGGGAACTCCCCTTCGTCGGCGTCGTCAAGGGCGATGCCTGACCACGCCGTCTTTACGCTTGGTTGAAGATTGCCGGTCCACAATCGGGGCATGGCGAAAATACTGATAGTCGAAGACGACGAGGCCGTGCGCAGCCTGGCTGCGCGCGCGCTCGAACGTATCGGGCACGCGGTGGAGATGGCCGGCGACGGCCAGGAGGGCCTCGATCGTATCGAGGCGCAGGCCGGTTCCTACGACCTCGTGGTCTCGGACATCAGGATGCCGGCAATGGACGGCATCACCATGGCGAAGGCCGCAGCGGCGCGTTATCCGGGGCTCAGGATCATGCTTGCGACCGGCTATGCCGAGCAACGCGAGCGCGCGGCCGAACTCGACGGCATCGTCATAGACGTGATGCAGAAGCCGTTCTCGCTTTCCGAGATCCGCGAACGCGTCGCCCGGGCGCTTTCCGGGTGCGAACGGGCGGCCTGACGCCGCCCGCACCTATCAGCGCATCTCCAGAAGACGTTCCAGATATTCGCGCTCGATCGCCGGGGACAGCGCGTTGCCCAGGCGGCGACGGATCGCCTCCAGAATCTCGCGGGCGCGCTGAACGTCGATCTCGTCGGGAACCTCGACGGAGTTGCCGAAGTCGGGCCCTGTCGTGGCGCGCGGGCGGCCGAGCGGGTCGCGATCCGAATTCTGCTGGCGTCCGCCTTCCTCGCCACTGCCCTGGTCGCCCTGCATGGCCTGCTGCATCTGCTGCATCATGTCCTGGGCGCCGCGCCTGAGCGCCTCGAGCGCGTTGCCCTGCTCGCCGACCGCGCGTTCGCCCTGGCCCTGTCCCAGCGCCTGGCCCGCCTCGCCCATGGATTCCTCGGCCTCACCGAAGCCCTGCCCGGGCTGGATGCCCATGCCGCGCAGGCCTTCCGTGAGTTCGCCCAGGTCCCCGCGAAGCTGGTCCTGACCTTCCTGGAGCTGGCGCAGAGCCTCGGCGAGTTCGTCGGGCGTCATCCCTCCCTGACCCTGCTGACCCTGCTGACCTTGCTGGCCCTGTTGACCCTGCTGGCCGGGTTGCTGCTGACCCTGCTGCTGCTGGCGACCCTGCTGGCCGCGCTGCATCTGGTCGAGCCGGAAGGTCTCGTTCATCATCTCCTGCTGGCGGCGCATGATCTCGCCGAGCTTGTCCATCTGCTGGCGCATCTCGCTCTG